>Ga0105247_10003132_pt1 | contig 10911 bp, 12 predicted proteins | sample KBSS24metaG_FD_81519 | JGI IMG/M metagenome (GOLD analysis project Ga0105247, IMG submission 81519) | Switchgrass rhizosphere microbial communities from Kellogg Biological Station, Michigan, USA - KBS S2-4 metaG | ecosystem: Host-associated > Plants > Roots > Rhizosphere > Soil | place...
GGCCGGGATCTCGTCCTCAGCGGGGATCGGCACGGTCAGCAGCACACCGGTGTCCGGGCGGGCTCGGTACCGCAGTACGCCGGCGACCTCGCTCGCGGCCTCCACCCGGTGTGGCACGGGTAGGCCGCTGCTACGCGAGTAGAACGCCGGGAACCAGTCGTGCTGCCAGCCCAGGACCGGCACGCCTACGGTCTCCAAATACTCCAGAGTGCGGGGCAGGTCCAGGAACGCCTTCGCGCCCGCACAGACCGTGACGACGGGGTGACTTGCGATCGCATCCAGGTCGGCCGAGACATCCCCGGTCAGCTCAGCGCCGCGATGCACGCCGCCGATGCCGCCGGTGGCGAACACACGGATACCCACGGCGTGCGCCAGGCTCACCGAGGCCGAAACCGTGGTCATCCCGAGTTCCCATCGCTGCGCGATCGCGACGGAGATGTCCCGCTCGGCGACCTTGTGCGAGCCGGAGAGAATGCGCTCTTCCTGCCGCTCGTCCAGGCCGACGTGCGGCCGGCCGTCGATGATCGCCGTCACCGCCGGAACTGCACCGGCCTTGAGTACGGCCTGCTTGCAGCGGCGCAGAGCTTCGGCGTTGGCCGGGGCCGGGAGGCCGAGGTTGGAGAAGATTGTCGACTCCATGGCGACGACCGCGCGGCCGTCGGCCAGGGCATCGGCGACGGGTTCGGCCACCACGATGCCGAGGTCGGTTGCTGTGTCTCGCGCTGCCACGTTCAGGCGCTCCTTTCGGGTTCGGCCATCCGGGTTCGGCCAGCCCAGTCAAGACGGGACGTTAAGTGATGCAGGTCGACGTCAGAGCAGCGCGGCGTCAGGGGCGCAGGGCGTCGAGGTCGAGGACGCGGCAGTGGATGGTGTTGCGCTGTTCCAGCGCGGCTCTGAGCGCGCGGTGCAGCCCGTCCTCCAGGTACAGCTCGCGCTGCCAGTGCACGGCGTGCGGGAACAGATCGCCGTAGAAGGTGGAGTCCTCCTCCAGCAGGCGGTCCAATTCCAGCACCCGCTTGGTGGTCACCAGGTCTAGCAGCCGCACCGTGCGGGGCGGGACGTTGGCCCAGTCCCGCGGGGAGAGCCCGTGGTCCGGGTACGGGCGACCCTCGGACACCCGTTTGAAGATCACCGCCCGACCCTACCGATAACTACACTGGCGGGCATGGCGACCGAAGACCGCAAGCTCGAGGTGCTGCGCGCGATCGTTGCCGACTTCATCTCGACCAACGAACCGGTCGGCAGCAAGGCGATCGCCGACCGGCACAACCTCGGTGTCTCGCCGGCGACCATCCGCAACGACATGGCCGCGCTGGAGGACGAGGGGCTGATCCACCAGCCGCACACCAGCGCCGGGCGCGTCCCGACCGATGCCGGTTACCGGATGTTCGTCGACCGGCTCACCGAGGTGAAGCCGCTCTCCGGCGCGGAGAAGCGTGCGATCGAGGCGTTCCTGGACGGCGCCGTCGACCTGGACGACGTGCTGCACCGGGCCGTCCGCAGCCTCGCGCAGCTGACCCGCAACGTCGCCGTGGTGCGCTACCCGCTGCTGAACCGCTCGCGCGTCCGGCACCTGGAGCTCGTCCCGGTCTCGACCACGCGGCTGATGCTGGTGCTGATCACCGACACCGGCCGGGTCGAGCAGCGGGTCGTCGAACTGCCTGCCCCGGTGCCGTCAGAGTCGGTGTCCGACCTGCGCGCCACGCTGAACAACCAACTGCGCGACCGGCTGCTCTCGGAGGCTCCGGAGGCCATCGAGGCGCTGCCGAACCAGGTACCCGCCGACCTGCAGGGCCTGGTGGCCACCCTGACGTCCGTCCTGCTCGAGATGCTCGTTGAGCAGCACAGCGAGCGGATCCTGCTCGGCGGCACCGCGAACCTCACCGAGAACTCGCTGGACTTCCCGGCCATCCGGCCCGTCCTGGAGGCGCTCGAGGAGCAGGTCGTCCTGTTGCGCCTGCTCGACCAGGCCGTCTCGACCAGCCAGGTGCTCGTCCGCATCGGCAACGAGAACGAGCACGAGGGGCTGCTGTCCGCCTCGGTGGTCACCTCCGGGTACGGCGTGCGCGGCTCGTCCGTGGGCGCCGTCGGAGTGCTCGGGCCGCGGCGGATGGACTACGCGCACACGATGGCACGGGTCGCGGCGGTCGCCCGGTACGTGGGCGCGCTGATCGAGGAACGCTGACTCCGTAGAATCACGGCGTGACTGAATCGGTGCGCGACTACTACGGGCTGCTCGGCGTCAAGAAGGACGCGACGCCCGAGGAACTCAAGCGCGCGTACCGCAAGCTCGCCCGCCAGCTGCACCCGGACGTGAACCCGGACCCGTCCGCGCAGGAACGCTTCAAGGAGGTCACGACCGCGTACGAGGTGCTGTCGGACCCGGAGAAGCGGCGCATCGTCGATCTCGGCGGCGACCCGCTCTCCCAGGGAGGCGGGACGGCCGGCAACCCGTTCACCGGTTTCGGCGGCTTCACCGACGTCTTCGAGGCGTTCTTCGGCGGCGGCGGCCCTTCGGCCGGACGTGGGCGGCGCTCGCGCGTCCGGCCCGGCGCGGACGCCCTGCTGAACATCTCGCTGACGCTGGAGGAGGCCGCGTTCGGCGTCCGCCGCGAGCTGACCGTCGACACCGCGATCACCTGCGAGACCTGCCACGGCAACGGCTGTGCGCCGGGCACGTCCCCGCGCACCTGCAACGTGTGCGGCGGCGCCGGCGAGATCCAGACCGTCCAGCGCTCCTTCCTCGGCCAGGTCATGACCACGCGCGCCTGCTCGGCGTGTGCCGGGACGGGCGAGCAGATCCCTTCGCCGTGCCCGACGTGCAACGCAGACGGGCGGGTGCGGGCGCGCCGCACGATCACCGTCGACGTCCCGGCCGGTATCGAGGACGGCATGCGCATCCGGCTCTCCGGCCAGGGCGAGGTCGGCCCCGGCGGCGGCCCGGCCGGCGACCTGTACGTCGAGATCGCCGAACTGCAGCACGACACCTTCACCCGCGACGGGGCCGACCTGCACTGCACCATCGCGCTGCCGATGACCTCCGCCGCGCTGGGCACCGACATGGTCCTGCCGCTGCTGGACGGCGGCGAGGAGAAGATCGAGGTACGCGCCGGCACACAGCACGGCGCGCGGATCTCGCTGCGCGGACGAGGCGTGCCGAAGCTGCGCTCGTCCCAGCGCGGCGACCTGCACGTGCACATCGAGGTCCGCACGCCCACCAAGCTGGACGAGGCGCAGGAGCAGTTGCTGCGTGAACTCGCCAAGCTGCGGGACGAGGATGTCGCCGCCGTCACGAAGAACGGCGGCGGCCTGTTCACCAAGGTCCGCGACGCGTTCAAGTCCTGATCTGCGGTTGAGGCCCACCCTTGCCCACGCCGCCGCTGTTCCTGCTGCCGGTGCTGCCCCCGGGTGACCGGGTGGTGCTGGACGGGGACGAGGGACGGCACGCCGCCCGGGTCAAGCGTCTCGGCGTCGGGGAATCCGTCCTGGTCTCGGACGGGCGGGGGACGCTGCTGTCGTGCGTTGTCGCCGGAGTACGGCCGGACGGGCTCGAGCTCGACGTGAGGTCGAGGCTCGTCGCTCCGCAACCGGAGCCCCGGCTGGTCGTCGTCCAGGCGCTGCCGAAGGGGGAACGGGCCGAACTGGCCGTCGAGGTGCTCACCGAACTGGGCGTGGACGAGATCGTCCCCTGGGCCGCGTCGCGGTCGATCGTGCAGTGGTCCGGTCCGCGCGGGGCGAAGGCGCTGGAGAAGTGGCGGCGCACCGCGGCCGAGGCGGCCAAGCAGTCGCGACGTGCCCGGGTGCCGGACGTTGCCGATCTTGCCTCGACCGCCGCTGTGGCGAAGCGGCTGGCGACGTCCACCGCGTTCGTCCTGCACGAGTCCGCCGCTGTGTCGCTCGGCGCACTATCGGCAGGAGAGTTGCCCGACTCGGGCGACGTGGTGGTCGTGGTCGGACCCGAGGGCGGGATCTCCGACGCGGAGCTGGCCGCCTTCGCGGACGCCGGCGCCGCGACCGTCCGGCTGGGGGAGCCCGTCCTGCGTACCTCCACCGCGGGCGCCGCCGCGTTGGCCGTCCTGTCGGCGCGGCTGGGCCGCTGGTCCTGAGGTTTGACCCCAAGGGGCAGACATCCGCGGAACGGACGGGAACATCTGAGCAAACCGGCTGGCCCGGCGGCCGGGACGTGCCTACGGTTGTTCGGTCGTCCGGGACCAGCGGGAGGGGCTGTCATGAACCGTGTACGCGCGGTACTCGCCGCCTGTGCCGCCGCGGGGGCTTTGGCAGCTGCCGCGGTATTCCTGCCGGCGCCACTCTCGCTGTCGCAGACCCACGCTCCGCGGCCCGCCGCCGGGACGGCGATGAGGTTCGACCCGGAACCGGGGATCGGCCCTGCGCAGGTGGCCGCGCCGGTGGGCGACGCGGAACTGTTGCCGGCCCCCAAGCGCCAGGCCCTGCTGGCGGCGGATGTGCCACCGGCCCAGGCTCCAGTCGCAACCCAGCCTGCGGCCCGCCAGCCAGAGGCCGTGGTCGCTCTGGCGACGAACGGCATCCCGGCCGTCGCGCTGGCTGCGTACCGGCGGGCGTCGCAGCTGGCGCCGTGCGCGACGCCGTGGTCGCTGCTGGCTGGCATCGGCCGCGTGGAGTCCAACCACGGGCGATTCGCGGGAACGGTGCTGTACTCGGACGGTTCCACACTGCCGCGCATCCTCGGGGCACCACTGAACGGGAACGGCACCGCCCTGATCCGCGACACCGACGGCGGGCGGTTCGACGGCGACAAGGTCTACGACCGTGCAGTGGGCCCGATGCAGTTCATCCCGGGCACCTGGGCGGGCTGGGGCGTCGACGCCAGCGGCGACCACCTCGCCGACCCGAACAACATCTTCGACGCGGCCGCGGCGGCAGCGCGCTACCTGTGCGCCGCGAGCGGGGGAGACCTCAGCACCGAGAAGGGCCAGGTCCGGGGAGTCTTCGCCTACAACCACCTGATGTCGTACGTGGACACGGTGCTGGCACTGGAGGCGTTCTACTCGGGCCGGCCGGCGGAGGTGCCGATCACCGGTGGCGCGCCGAAGGCGCCGCCGGCGGCGAAGCCGACGCTGCCGCCGGTCAACGTCGGCACGCCGCCGGCGATCGACGAGCCGGACCTTCCGGAGACCGGGCCCGCGCCCGCGCCAGCAGGCGATCCGGCGAACGGTCCGGCTGGCGGGACGGTCAGCGCGCCGCCGACGGCTCCGGGCTCCGCCACTCCGGCCACGCCCACGGCAACGCCTACGACGACCGGGACGCCGACCCCGACGGACAGCAGCTCGCCTTCGACCTCCACTCCGGATCCGTCGCCGTCCGGGCCGTACTGCCCGCCCGAGACCGCGCCGACCGACACCCCGTCCCCGTCCTCGTCTCCCACGGAGACGACCACGCCGGAGCCCGACCCGACCGCCTGTCCGACGGACACCGGCAGCGAGACGACCTCTCCCGCGCCCACCGACACAGCTGCGACGGCGGCCGGTGTCGCAGGCGAGCCGCAAGCGACCAGTGCGGAGGTGGCTGCGACGGACCCGGCCGGCGCCGATGCCGCGGCTGACGTGGCCGTCGCAACGGGATCGGCAGTCTGATCCCCGAATACCGTGGGCCGGCCGCGTTAGCGCAGCCTGTCGTTCGGTGCCGGCGCCAGGCCGAGTCGCATGCCGGCCGCTACTGCGGCTGAGTTTGCTGGCCCACGTCGTTCCGGAGAGGCTTGCGCATCAGGGTGCGAACGGGTTCGTAGCCCAAGGAGTCGTACAGGTGGCGTGCTGCCGTGTTGAATCCGAAGACGCTCAGGCTGACCTCGATGCAGCCCTGCCCGGCGAAGACCTGCTCTGCCGCCAGCATCGTGGCGCGCCCCAGGCCCTGACCTCGGTACGGCTCGAAGATCTCGACGTCGTTGACGACGCCGACCTCGGGACGGTCCGGGCGGCGGATCAGCCAGAGGTTGCCTACCCGTGCGTCCTGCGACCGGACGGTGAACAGCCAACTGTCGGGTGTGGCGAGCCCCTCCGGCAGCCAGGTGGGGAACTGTTCGCGTGTCTGTGCGATGACCGCGTCGAGGTTCTGGCCGGACGCGAGGTGGACGTCCTGCGCGTACACCGCGACGAGGTGCTCGGCCCACGCCGTGTATTCGTCCTGAGTCATGGGGTCGAGGGAGACGATCACGGTGCGACGGTAGCTCCCGATGCAGAGGGCTTTTCAGTTCTGTACTACAGCCGTCATACGGATCTGGATCTCAGTCGCCGGGGTTGGGGACCAGGACGACGCGGGTCTGTTTGACGGTGATCGGCAGTTCGGTGGTGGCGCCGGTGGCGGTGCCGGTGATGTCGGTCCAGGGCCCGGTGCCGAGTTGGTACTGGCCCGTCCAGGTAGTTGCTGCGGTGACGGTGACCTTGCCGCGTTTCAGGTAGACGTGGCCGTAGTAGTCGGGGCAGAGCTTGGTGTCGCAGGTGGACCAGTGCGGGTCGTACTTGTGCCCGGGTGTGGTGGTGGTGTCGGTGCTGCCGTCGCCGAAGTTCCAGGTGATCTTCTGCAGGTGTACCCGCAGACCGAGCCGTCGACCGGCGAGGGTGAAGTCGCCCAGATCGGTGTCGGGTTCGGTGTCGACCCAGAGCAGGGTCTGCAGGTTCACCAGCGTGTTCGCTCCGGTCGAGACGACCGCCGGGGCCGGTACCCGTTTGCGCAACTCGTCATACGCAATCCGCCCCCAATCGGGACCTGCAGGTTGCGGAATGGTTGAGCAGTTGTATTGGCCCGTGCTCGTGGTCCTCTCGCCGACAATCTCGACCAGCACAACCGCGTGTCCGTTCTTGTCCCCCGGCACCGGATCAGGTGGCGCCTGGCAGTTAGCCCGCTGGTAGTCCAAGCAGTACGGATCAAGAGCCGCAGTGCACCCAACCCATTTGCGCACGACCTTCGGCGCTGGATCGCGCAGCGCGCCATCATGGCGTTGGTCGGCTTGCCAACCGTCACCGAGGTCTACGCCGGCACTCACATCCACGGTGCCTGGGCCGGTCGCTGCAGTCACGCCAGGAGTCGGCGTTGGGTCCAGTGCCGAGGTCGCGCCTGCTGTGGCTTCACAGCCCAACGCTATGGCGGAGATGATGAGAAGGCCCGCGAGCCAACGGCGAGTGGCTCTCACGACTTGCTGATTCCGGTAACGCTCCAACCTCGTCCATACCAGGTGAGTGCCACTATTGCACTGGACTTTCCTGCGTGGAGGATCGAGACGGGCTGGCCGCCCTCGGACACAATGCGGCCGGGCGCTTGGTCCAAGTGAATCTCGACGTAACCGTCGCGGGCGAAATCCGCCCGCGGATCGACTGGCCCGACCATGCCGACCTGGATGCGGCCGCCTTCGGTGTGGTTGCCGTTGGCGGCCAGGTCCTCGAGTGACTTGACGAAGCCCGCGCAGGTCTTGCAACTGGCCTGTGCGAGCGGGCGCAACAGGGTCGGATCGTTGGTCGCGATGCTCCAGTCGAGTGCGTTGAAGTAGTACGAGGCGAAGAGAACTGCTCCCCCACGGGTGTGGTCCTTCGCAAGCTTGGACATCACCGGCGGCTTCTCGCCGGGGCTGACGCCGGGGCCGGTGGTCTTTGGGCCGGTGGGGGTGGGGCTGCTCGACGTGGTGGGCGCGGAGGTCGTGGGCGTCGGGCTTGTCGAGGTCGGCGTTGTCGAGGTGACGGTGGTCGGCGGCGTTCGGTTCGGCTCGGCTCCGTTGGAGCTCGTGCACGCAGCGAGCATCGCCAGGGATAGGCAGGCGAGAACCTTCGGAACCACGCGCGAATGCTCGCATAACGGACACAGCTGCGAAAGTCGGAAGCTGCGCCTGTGGACAACCGCGACCGCCCGGCTGGTGGGCGGGCTTCAGCGCTCGGGTGGGCCAAGGTCCGGGAGTTGGCCGAAGTCGATGGGTGGGTGGTTGGCGGTGTTTCTTCGTGGTGTCTGGGTCGGGTCGAGCCAGGGCGGATCGAGCCAGTGGGGGATGCCGTTGACCATGATGATCCGGGCGCCGTGTTCGAGGCGGTCGTGGTCGTGGGGGCAGGCGAGGGCCAGCTTGTCGATGTTCGTTTCGCCGCCGTGTTCCCATCGGTCGGTGTGGTGGGCTTCGCACCAGTCTGGAGGAGCGGTGCAGCCGGGTCGGACGCAGCCGCGGTCGCGGGCGGCCAGGGCACGGCGTTGTTCGGGTGCGGCGCGACGTTTGCCTCGACCGTAGGCCATGATGCCGTCGGTTTGGTCGAGGACGACGGGGATGATCAGCGCGTCGGTAGCCTTCTGCAAGAGGTCTTTGACGGGGATGAGTCGGCCGTAGCTGGTGGTGCCGTATCCGGTGCCACCAGAGGCCGTGGAGCCTTGCGCGAAGCTGCCGGTGGGGTGGCAGTGGGTGCAGGCTTGGTTGCGCCAGTAGCGGTGCAGCAGGTCGCGGTAGTCAATGGTGACCAGCAGGGTGGTGGCGGCGCCGCCGGAGTCGGGCAGGCCGCCTTTGAGCAGGCGTTCGCAGGCAGCCTGCAGCCCGTCATGCCGCCGCTGCCCGGCCGAGCGTTGGTCGCGCGCGCCTGCCCCGCCGGCTACGCCTTCGTTGGCGGGGGACCCCCAATTCTCGGCAGGGTCTGGGGCGGACAGTGGTCCGAGAACAGCCTTCAAGACGGCGGTGAGCATCGGGGTGAACTCACCGACCGGCTTGGAGGACCCGTCGGGTCGTTCGATGAGGCTGAACTCGCGACGCTTCCTCTGCGCTTCGTACTCGGGTTCCTTGCCGTCGGGATTGAAGCGGGCCTCGACCTGGACAGCGAACTGGGCGAACGCGGTGGGGTGCACATGCCGGGCCACATCCACCACGGCCGCTTCGATTTCCTCGCTCTGTTCGACGGTGAGGTTCCAACGGTTCGCCGGTCAGGCCGGGGCGCGGGCCGAAGTCGACCGCGTCCCGCACGCGGCGGCGGGCTTCGCCGGGGTTGAGGCGCAGCAGTTCGACCAGCAGCGCGGCGGTGCTGCCGATCTTCTTCTCGGCGGCGATGTGCCGGGCTTCCAGTTCGGCGATGGCGGCGTGCCGGATGGTCGGCACCTTCAGTGCCGCCGTCTCCACGGCGATGGTGAACTCCAGCAGCGTGTCACCGGGCAGGGCGGTCAGGTAGGCGCTGGCGAGTTTGTCCAGCACGGCGTGGACCTGCTCCAGCAGGTCCATCGCCTCCGCGCCGATCTCGCTCATACGTGCTATTCAATCAGCAGCATCCGACAACGATGTCCCGATGGGATAAGGGAAATCTCAAGAACTTGAGGTTGGAGTGAGGCGGTGTGACCGGTGCTTCGGATGAGGCGTCAGCGGCTGAGACGCACCGCCAGATCACCGGCCTGGCGCAGATAGCCGCCACCGAACAGGACGGCGTGCACGAGCAGCGGGAACAACTGCCAGAGCGCGATCCGCTCACGCCACCCGTCCGCGAGCGGCCGGATTTCCGAATAGGCCGCCACGGTCCGCGCCGGGATCGAGCCGAACAGGTCGAGCATCGCCAGGTCCATCTCCCGGTGCCCGCCATAGGCGGCCGGATCGATCAGGACGGGCAGACCCGCATCGTCCGCCAGCACGTTTCCGCTCCACAGGTCGCCGTGTAGGCGGGCGACGGGTTCCACCGGGGCGTCGACCCGGACGGCCGACACGACCGACTCGAGTCCGACCCGGCGGGCCAGTGGCAGGCACCGGTGCTCCAGGTAGTACGCGTTCCAGTCGTCACCCTCGGGCGATTCGAGCGAACACCGTCCCACGAAGAACTCGCCCGCCGCCGGCAGTGACCCGTACCGGGCCGCGCCCGCCGCGTGAAGGCCGGCCAGCATCCGTCCCAGCTCCTCCTCGCCGTCCGGCGACAACGCGCCGCCCGGGACGTACTCCAGGACGAGCAGGGACGGAGACGACGAGACGATCCGCGGTACCCGGACCCCTGCCGAACCGAGCCAGCGCAGACCAGCAGCCTCCAGCGGCGCCGGGTTGTGCTTCTCGAATGTCCGCACCGGCGATTTAGCCCGGACGGGACGGCCCGGACCCGGCGGCCACCCACGTCGCGGCGACCGCGGCCGTGACGACCACAGCAGCAATGCCCAGCGGGACGGGGCGCAGTCGCCCCCCGCTGTCGCGGTAGCCGCGCACGCTGCGCCTGCTCTGCCAGGACAGCACCGAGCCGTCCGACTGCCCCGAGAACACCGAACGGCTCGCCTGGAACGACCACGCCGAGACCACGGACATCGACGACGCCAGCGAACCTGCCGAGGCGAACGAACCCACGGAACCGATCGACAGCACCGACCCGGTCGAGCCGATGGACAGCACCGACTCCGTCGACGCGATCGACAGCAGCGAGTTGCGCGACCACAACGACCACTTCGAGGACATGCCTGTGATCATCGGCGATAAGGTGCGGACGTGCCAGAGAACTGCATCTTCTGCAAGATCGTGGCGGGCGAGATCCCGGCGAACGTCGTGTGGCAGGACGAGGACGCGCTCGCGTTCCAGGACATCGCCCCCAAAGCCCCCGTGCACATCCTCGTGATCCCGCGCGTCCACGTCGCGAACGTCATCGAGGCGGCCGAGGACGGCGCGGCCGGCACCGCCATCCTGCGTGGCGTGGCCGCCGTGGCACGGCAGGAGAACCTGGCCGACTTCAACACCATTCTGAACACCGGCCTGGGCGCAGGACAGACCGTCTTCCACGCGCACGCCCACATCCTGGCCGGACGCAACATCTGGCTGGACGGCATCCAGCAGTAAACGGGCCTGCCGAGCGGCGCCCCTCTCGGTACAGTTGGCCCGTACCGATCGCCGATCAGAGAGCGCCTCTTGTCCGACCCGAAGCAAGAAAACACGGTTTCGATCAGCGTCGTCGTGCCCGGCGA
>Ga0105247_10003133_pt1 | contig 10903 bp, 6 predicted proteins | sample KBSS24metaG_FD_81519 | JGI IMG/M metagenome (GOLD analysis project Ga0105247, IMG submission 81519) | Switchgrass rhizosphere microbial communities from Kellogg Biological Station, Michigan, USA - KBS S2-4 metaG | ecosystem: Host-associated > Plants > Roots > Rhizosphere > Soil | place...
CCGCGACGCCAACCGCCTTGATTGCATCTTCCAGGGCAAGGTCTGCGGCAGAGCGTTCTCGGACGGCTGCAGGCTCGTCACGACCGTCAGCGTCGCGAGCCGTCTCCTTGGCCTCGCGTAGCAGGCGGTCGGCGTCCTCGATTTGCTGTTCAAACCCCGCGATCTGCTTGTCGAGCCCGCGATCAACGCTGTCGAGCTTGTCAAACTCGGTCATCGCGGCCTGCTGGCGCTGCGTGAACGCCTCATCATCGGCCAGATCAGCCGCCTGGCCGGCCAGTTCCAGCGCATTTCGGCTGTCGCGGCCGATCGTGATTTCGATCTTGGAGGTCTCGGTCTTGATGTTGGCGTCACGCTGCAGGGCATCCCACAGCAGCCGTGCCGTGCGCGACCGCCAACTCAAAGCCGCATCGGCAACGTGCACGCGCCCCCGGTCCCGAGCGTCGATGCCGTCTTCGATGACCTGGGTGCCCTCTTCCCAGGAAGCCAGGTCGGACTTGGCTTTGCTTGCCTCCCGCTGTCGGTCGTGCTCGTGCCGGCGGGCCTGCCGTTCTGTCTCCAGCTCGTGGTCGATGCCGGTGAGCGTGGCAATCGCCTCGAAGATCCGCCGCTCGGAAATCTCGTTCAGCGGCTGGGCCAGCAGGTTCGTGGTGACGCTGGCTCGCACGGATGTCGACAAGAACGACACACACCGGACGTGCTCGCCGTAGAGCGTACGGGGCAAGTCGCGGGCCCCGAGGTCCTGCCGCCCGGCCCGTGGCGGCAGGACCTGCCAAAGCGAGTCGGCTGCCTGTTCCCGCTCAGCCTCGCTGTCCCCGGCGGGCAGGTGCAGGCCGTCCTGCCAGCGCAGCTTCAGCCGGGGCCCTTTCTGGCTGCTGCGGTCGATGCGGATCCACACAGTCAGAGCGCTGGCCTGAAGCTGTTCCAGGGCCCCGGCGGGGGGAGCGAACACGCCGATGAGGTATCCGTGGTCGGCGTTGCCCCAGCGGTCCTCGCCACCGGCGTCCTCGGCGTTGAACAGTAGGTCGACCGCGGCGGGGGCGCCTGAGCCGAAACGCCACTGCTCATCGGCGTGCAGCAGGCTGACCTGGGCGATCAACGACGACTTTCCCGCCCCGTTGGAGTCCTTCGGCCCCTGCCCAGCAACGGCGATGAGGGTGCCGGCGGAAACCGGGACGGGATGCGTGGACAGCCGGGAGATCCGCACGCTCTGCAGGCCGACCAGGACACGGGTGCCGACGATGTCTTCTTCTTGCGGCGTGCTGCCGCTCATGAACCGCTCCTCGTGAGATCGCGTTATTGCTGGGGGCGGCCCAGGTTTCTGCGGACCGTGATCGCCGTGGCCAGCGCGGTATCCGGGCCGACGGCCAGGATCAGGTTCTCCTGCAGGCGCTGACGCGCGGCCGGAGTGAGCCGGCCCAGCGCCGGCCCAGGGACGTAGGAGGCACCGGCCATCTCAGGATCGGCGCCGCGCACCACGCGGACCAGCCCGGCTGCGCGTAGCCACTGGAGGGCATCGGACAGGCGCCGCTGTCCGTGGACCTGTGACAACTTTCGCAGATGGGTCGGCGTAGTCGGATGAGGAGATTCCCAGACATCCTCGGCTAGGCGCCCCTCCGCCCGGGGGATCGCAACCGAGTGAATGAGCACCAGCGTCAGCGCGGCCCGCTCCAGTGGCGGGAGCACCCCCCACCCGTTCGTCTTGAGCTCGGCGGCGATGTCGTCCCGGTATCCCGACGTCCAGAGGTATGCGCCTGCGTGGATGAGAGTGCGGCCGGTCCGGTGCAGCATCTGATCAAGGCTGTGACGTAACGCCGCGTCCCGGAGCGCGGGCAGCGCGGCCTCGCTGGCGGGCTCGCTGCCGTACTCAAGTGCCGCCCAAGCAGCCACCAGCGCGTCGCGCTGTTTATCTCCGAGAGGCTGAAGCAAGTCGTCGAACAATCTGCTCACCTGTTCCGCTCTGGGCCAGGCCGCGGAGACGGCAGCTCGCCGCGCAGCTCTCTCAGCGCTGGAAGGTCCTGGTCCGGCCAGGTCGCTACCCGGGGGCCGAGGCCAACTCGCCGCGCCTCATTGTCGACGTCCAGCCACCGGCTGGCGTGCAGGCGCCGAAGCGCCGCTGTCCCGAGGCGGTGGACCGCCTCTTCCCCGCGTCCGGGGGCGAGCTGGTCAAACACGTCCAGCACCTCGCGCACCGTCGCCAGCTGTCCCGGCCACGGGCTTGTCTGCGCGTCGGGCCAGCAGCAGCGCAGTGCCGCCGCCAGAACCCGTCTGGTCTCGTTCGGGAATTCCACCGCGAGCGCCTGCATGCCCAGCTCGCGCAGCACGGCTGGGGTCACGTCGTCGGGCGGGCGAGGCAGCAGCCAGCAGTGTTCACCGCCCCGCTCCACCAGCCGGAGCATGCCAGCCGGCGTTCGGGTCGCCGACGGCATGCGCAACGGCCCCTCGGCCCGCGCCCGCGCCCACCACAGCGCCGCATCCGCGTCGCTCACGCGGGCCTCCGCGCTCGCTCGAACACGCCATGGGTGAGCCAGGACGGCACGCTGCCCGGTCGCACCTCGACCGTGCCTGACCACACCAGACGGTAGCTGAGCCGGGCGTTGTTGCTCGCGGCAACCAGATCGGCCAGCACGCGCCGCGCCGTCACCCAGTCCGTGTCGGACAGCAGTTGCTCTACGGCGATAGCGTCACCGTCGCCGAGTACCTCTTCGGCGACAACTGCCAGCCGCTCAGCCTCTGCGTCGGACCGCTCATGCGCCGGCTTCTCATCGCTGTCGGGGATCTGGGAGCGCGGTGGCGTCGAACGGCCGCTGGCCGGCCGCGGCGCTCCGGCAACGGCCTGTGTTAGGTCGGCGGTGTCGTGCCACGGGGCAGGGGCGTCGAAGATCTGGTCGGCTAAGACCGCGGCGAGTTCGTCCAAGGTCGCCCGCCGCGCGAAGCGCGTCCACATCTCGGGCGGCAGAAGGTTCAGCGCCCGCGAGGTCCCCGCTACGGCCATCAGACGCGCCGACGCATTCGTCGAGGCGTCCTCGTAGGCGGCGATCGCCGAACGTAGCTCCCCGCACCAGCGCCCCAGCTCCGGCCAGCGGTCCAGCAGGATCTCATGCACCGCGGACGCCTGATCGATCAGCGGCTTTGCGTTCCACAGCAGTGGGGCGCGCTCTCGCAGTGCCTCCACCGTGCCGCCGACGGTGAGCGCTACAAGCTCAGCGACCAGAAGCCGTAGCGCCGTCGTGACCCTGACGGCAACCTCGCGGGCATCTTCGACAGTGCTTTGCCCGTCCTCCAGCCTGATCTTCTCCATCGTCAGGAGTTGGTGCAGCTCAGACTGGCCGCCTCGGGCCAGCATCCGCTGGACGAACAGCATCGACACGTAGCTCGTGAACGACGCTCGGTACTCGCGCTGGTACGGTTTGTCGAACACTGGCTGGATCGCACGGAGCTCTCGCAGGATGCCCAGACGGTTGTCGATCATCTCAGCTGGGAACGCGGCGCACGCCGATCTGATCTGCTCAGCAGTCAGTCCGTCCTCGCCCGCGCGAGCAAACGCTGCGAACAGCGTGTCCGCCAGCCGGAACAAGACCGGATCGGCAATCGCCGCGTCTGCCCGGCGCGCCAGCACGGCGACAATCTGCTCGAACACAGAAACGATCGTCTGCTCAGCCGCCACGGCGTCCAAGCCAAGCGGCTCATCCCCCATATCGTCACTATATAAGTTAGGCTGGCAACGGTAGGTGAAAACCAGTAGGGCTGATGCGCGGTGTCGGGGCTGATCGGTCCGGGCTGCCGGGCGGACCCGTAGTGCAAGAGGGGTGACGCACCGACGCCGGAGGTTATTCGGACCGTGATAGGTACTGCCCGTCAGGTCACCTACCGGGTTGTGCTCCGGCCGGCGGCGAGGGCCAGGTCTTCCACGACGACTGCGGGTCGGGTGCCGGGGCAGGGGCGGTGACGGGCGGCCGCAGCCGGCGTGGTCACAGGGAGGACGTAGGCCAGGCCCCCTTCAAATGCGGCTGTGGCAAGCAACCCTGAACGTGTCGGTCCGCGCAGCGGGCGGCACGTTCCACTGTGCCTGCACGAGTTATCCACAGGCTGCGGCGCTGCGGTTCGTGCTTGGGCAGGGGTTTCGCCTGCCTGTGAGGGGCGCTCCGGAGACGTTACTCCGCGTTAGCGGCCCGGTGGCCGGCTCGTCAATGAGGTCGCCGTCTTCGTTGACGTGTGATCGCGAGCCACGATGATCATCCGTCCTGGCTGCCACACGACGGCTGGCGCGGTTGTCGTGGCGGGCCGGTGAGGCCGAGGAGGGCGTGGATCTCGGCGGTGGGGATGAGGTAGCGGCGGCCGGCGCGGATGACGCGGCAGGGGAAGTCGCCGTTCTTGGCGAGGGTATAGCCAGTGGTGCGGCTGATGCCGAGGGCCTTGGAGGCGGTGGCTACGTCGACGGTCGGTGGCAGTGCGAGGATTTCGTCACGGGTGAAGGCCGAGACCATGATGATCCCTCCGGGCGAGCGGAACTTCCCTGTCACCTCCGTTGGGTGAAGGATCTTGCCTGTCTGCTCCGTCTGTCGACTTGCGTTGACGGGAGTCCGTGAGCATGGCGGCTCGACGTGCCGCAACGGCCTCGACCAGTAACCGCGGAGGGACTTTGTAAATCGTCCGGACCGAAGGGTATTCGCTGATGTTCATTCGGTAGCCGGGTTGATTGCTGACAGATTGTTATTTGAAATCGAAACGATGATCCGGAAGCCCTCGGAGGGTCGTCTGGTGGCCTCGCTGCGGCTCTGCCGACGGTCAGGTGCTGGATGTGGGTCGGCCGTCCTCGCCGCTGCTGGGGTCGGCCGGTCCTGCCGGGGCGCCGGTGACGGTGGCTATCTGGTCGCGGAGTCGGTGGATTTCGGCGGTGAGGGTGTCGCGTTCGTGGAGGAGGGCGGCGCGTTCGCGGGTGAGGGCGTCGGCGTGGGCTTCGGCGCGCAGAGCGCGGTCGCGGGCGGTGGTGAGGGATTCGGTGGTGTGTTCGCGCTGCTGGGCGAGTTGAGTGGCGTGGTCGGCGCGGGTGTCGGCGAGCAGGGTGGCGTAGTCCTTGTGTATGCCGGCGAGCTGGTTGGCGTGTTCGGCGCGGAGCGCGGCGAGGGCGTGGGCGTGGTCGCGGTCGAGCTGGGTGATGCGTGCCTCGGCGTCGGCGCGGGTGCGGGCTAGTTCCTCGCGGGCCTGTTCGGCCGCGGTGTGTGCGTCGGCGGTGGCGTGTTCCGCGAGTTCGGCCCGGTGGAGCGCGTCGCGGGTTCTGGTGTCGGCGACGGTGGCGTTCTCGGCGACGAGGGCGGCGTCGGCGTCTGCTTGGTCGCGGTCGCGGCGGGCCTGGTAGAGCTCCTGGTCACGGTCGCGGAGGCTGGCGCGGAGCTGGCGGGCGTGGTCTTCGGCGGTTTCGGCGCGGGTGACTGCGTCGGTGACCGCTGCGCTGATTCTGCGGGTGACGGCGTCTTCGTCGAGGTCGTCGGCGCGGCGGGCGACGGTGGCGGCCAGGCCGCCGATGTCCCCGGCCAGCACGGCCAGCCGTTCGGCGACGGCCGTCAGCGGTGCGTCGGCCAGCCCGAGCCGGCCGAGTAGGTCTTCCTCGCGGGGGCCGTCGGTCGGAGGCTCGGTGCCGGGGTGGCGGTCGCGGCGGCGGAGGTATTGCAGGCGGGCCCGGTGCCGCATCCGCTCTCGCTCGTCGCTGCCGGCGTAGCGGCTTCCTGGCCCGGGCGGTTCTCCGCAGCCGCACGCGCAGGCGGTCTCGCTGTTCGGGTGTTCGGGCATAGCTCGCCTCCGCCGCCGTAAGACTTGTGTAGGCATATTCTACGTTCTACGTAGACAGAAGACTACGTAGAAATCGTCTGCGCCGCGGCTCGGTGGTTCGGATCCGGGCAACGGTGCAGGCCGGGTCCTGGACACGGGGCGGCGTTGGTTGGGGGGATCCAGCCCCAAGTGGTCAGGGTGGGCCCGGTCGGCCTCGCCCCGCCTGCGAGGCGGATTTCGGGCCGGCTGGGTGCGCGCGCCGCTCGGTCTTGGGCGAGCTGGTGGCCGGCTGGTCCCCGTGGGCGACCGGATGGCGGGACGCGACGATCATGCGTTTACGGTTTATGGCGACTATCAATGATTGGTGTTGCGGGGTATTCACTAATAACGACGAAGAAAACTCCGCCAATACTACGAGGCTGTTTTGCCAGGTATTCTTGTTTCGTTCTGACCGCTGGATTTATGGATTCTTTGTGTCGTGATCCGGGGTGATTGTCGCGGTGATTGTGACGGTGAAGGTTCTGGGTCTGCGGGGTGGGGGTGACGCGGTCGGGGCGGCGGTGTGGCGGGTGGTCGACTATCTGCGCGGGGGCACCCCGGAAGCGGCCGTCGGAGCTGGGTTGGTCGGCTACTACCGGTCGGGGTCTGCTCGGGGTGCGGCCGCTGCCCGGGTGGGGGTGTTGCCGGGCCGGCCGGTGTCGGCTGAGGCGTTGGCGCGGTTGCTGGCGGGGCGGCATGCGGTGTCGGGTGCGCGGCTGGTGCCGGGTTCTGGTTCGGCGGGCCGGACGCGCGGCGGGCACGCCACCGGGTCGGTGGAGGGGCTGGGGGAGGGGGTGTCGCTGGCGGAGGCGGCGCGGGTCGCCGGGGTGAGCGCCCGGTATCTGCGTCGGCTCGCGGCCCGGACCGCCGCCGCGGGCGCGGCGCCGAACGACTCCGCATCCGCGGGGGCGGCGGCCGGCGGTTCGCCGGGGGCGGGGGAGGGTTCCGATCGGCTGGTGGCGGTGCGGGATGGTCGGGGCCGGTGGCGGGTGGCGCGGGAGGAGCTGGCCAGGTTTATCGCGGAGCGGGAGCCGCCGACGGTGGTGCTCGGTTTCGATGTGACGGCGGCGGCGCCGAAGTCGGTGAGCATGCTGTGGGCGTTCGGGGACGAGCGGGTGCGGGCGGATATCGCCGCGGCGATGAACGTAGCGGTGGAGGCGGCGTTCGCCTATCTGGAGGCGACGGCAGCGGTCGGCCTGGTCGAGGGGCACAACCGGCCGGGCGAGGGGCTGGCCGGGGTGTCGTTCCTGCATGACCTGTCCCGCGCTACGGAGCCGCACCTACATGTGCACACGGTGATCGCGAACGCCGTGCCGATCCCGCTGGTGAACGAGACGACCGGGCAGCCGGTCCGAGACGCCCACGGCCTTCCGGTCGAGGTGTGGCGGACGGTGGACAGCGAGCTGCTGCACACCCATATGAAGACGGCGGGCTTTGTCGCGGCGGCGGTGCTGCGCCACGAGCTGTCCGTGCGGCGGGGCTGGCGCTGGACGCCGGTGCGCAACGGCGTCGCGGAGCTCGCGCAGGTGCCGGCGGGTCTGGTGGGCGCGTTCTCGTCGCGGCGGGAGCGGATCGACGCCGAGCTCGCCGACCTGGTCGCCGGCGGGGTGAGGGACGGGGCGGGGTTGCGGGCGGCGGTGCAGCGGGCGACCCGGGCGCCGAAACGTGTGCTGGCCGACGCCGAGATCCGCCGTGCGCAGCGGCAGGGTTTGGCCGCCGGCGGCTACACGGTGGCCGATGTTCAGGCGATGGCCGCGCCGGGCGACTATCAGCCGGCGCCGCTGACCATGGAGGACAGTGCGGGGATCATCGACCGGCTGACCGGGGAGGAGGGTTTGACCGGGCGGGCGGGGACGTTCACCCGCCGGGACGTGGTCCAGCAGGTCTGCGCGCTGGCGGGGGACCGGGCGGACGCGGTCGCGATCGACCGGCTGACCGGCCGGCTGCTGGCCGACCCGCGGATCGTCACGGTCGAGGAAGTCGCCGAACGGCGCCGGCGTGATCCTGAGCCCGTTCACACGACCCGCGATCTGCTCGCGGTCGAGGAACGCCTCCTTGCCCGCTGCGCGGCGGGCCGTACGACCAACTCTGGGCTCGTCCGCCGGCTGATCGACCCCGGCCGACTCGACACCGCCCTCGCTCGGCACGTCACCGTGGCGCGTGAGGGCGTGCGATCGGCGCGGCCGGGCGCGGCCGGCGGCGCGGCTTCGGGCTCGGCTGCTCCGGGCTCCGTACCGGCTGGTAGCGGGTTGGTCGGGTTGACGGTCGAGCAGGTGGAGGCGGTCCGCGCGCTGCTGGCCTCCACCGATCTGGTCCGGCCGCTGGTCGGCCCGGCCGGCTCCGGCAAAACCGAGATCATGCGCCTGGCGGCCGAGGTCCTGCGCGGCGCCGGCCGGCTGGTGGTCGGGGCGGCGCACGGCGGCCGGCAGACCGAGGAGCTGTGCGAGCGGCTCCAGATCGACGGGCGGGTGGTCGCGGGTTGGCTGACCCTGCTTGCCCACGCCGATGATCCCCGGACGGTGTGGCCGGCGGGCACGGTCCTCATCCTGGACGAGGCCACTCAGGTCTCCACCCGGGACGCGGCCCGCCTCCTCGACTACGCCACCCGCACCGGCACGGTCATCGTCGCCCTGGGCGACCCGGCTCAGCTCGGGCCGATCGGCCCAGGTGGCTGGTTCGTCCACCTGGCGGCGACCGACCCGGGCACGGTCGCTCTCACCGCGGTGCACCGCCAGAGTGGCCCCGGGATGGCCGGGGCTCGCGCGGTGCTCGACGGTCTGCGCGCCGGCGCGTCCGCGCACGTCCGCCGGGCGTTGCGCCGGCTCGCGGACGCCGGCCAGCTCCGGACCTTCGCCAGCCGGCCCGCACTGCTGGCCGCCGCCGTCGAGGACTGGCACACCGACCGCGCCCACCATCCGCCAACCGCCCCAGACCCACACGCCGGGCCCGGAACGGCGGCGATGGCTCATCCGATGACCGTGCCGGTGACTGGGCCGGTGACGCGGGCGGAGTTGGCTGACCGGCCGCGGATGATGGCCGGCGATCACGGCACCGTGGAATGGCTGAACCGGGCCGCGCAGCTGCGCCGCATCACCGACGGCGAACTCGACCCCTACGCGTATGTGGAGGTCGCCGGCCGGCGGTTCCACGTCGGCGACGAGGTCCTCACCCTCACCCAGGCCGGCCATACCTTGATCCCCGCCGGTCGCTCACCCTCGGCCTACATCCGCACGGGCACCCTCGGGGTCGTCACCGGCCTGAACCGCGACCCGGCGAACCCGACGGCCCAGACGGTGACGGTCGCCTTCCCCGGCAAGGGGACGGTGACGATCGGCTGGGACTACCTCATCCACGCCTTCCCCGACGGCCGCGACGGCGGCCTCGCCCTCGCCTACGCCCTCACCGCCCACAAGGCCCAGGGCGCGACCATTCCCACCGCCCGGCCGATCATCACAGACACCACCAGCCGGGCCGGCCTCTACGTCATGCTCTCCCGCGGCCGCGCCGAGCTCGCCGCCTACCTCACCAGCGGCCCGCTGCTCCGCGCGGCCGGCGGCGGCACCGACGACCGGCTCCCCGTCCTCCCACCCCCGCCACCGACCGTGGACCGGCTCGCCAGCCGGATCAGCGGCCAACACCCCGACCGGCTCACGACGACCCTCGACCCGGACCTGCCCGCGGTCACCGCCCTGCGCGCAAGCCACAGCCTGGCCCAGCTCACCGCGCTGCGGCGCGCCGCCCACCCCACGAACCGCGCCGCGGCGGGCGCCGACGAAACGGGCGCGGCGCGGCCGACCGCGCCGAGCAGCGACCTGCCTGTAGGCGCGAACAGCGCGACGTTCGGCGCGGACGGCGCGACCTCCACCCCGGTGACGCTGACAGCGCTCACGCGGGCGGAACGCGCGTCAGCCGCCGCCATCGAAGCGGCGGCGCTCGCCGACCCGCCCGCCGCGCTGCTCGCACGCATCGGCACCCGACCAGCCACCGGGCCGGCCCGCCGAGCCTGGGACGACGCCGTCACCGGCCTCGCCGTCTACCAGGCCCGCCACGCCCCCCAACTCCCGCCCGGCGACGAGGGACCCGCCCCGCCACCCGGCGCCGACGACGCCCTGACCGCCCACTGGCACGAGCAGCGGTCGCTCGCCAGCGCACTCGCCAAAGGCTGGGCGGCCGCGCTCGACCCCACCCATCGGCACGGCGGCATCCGCGGCCCGGCGGCCGGCCGCGCCACGGCCGCGATCCACGCCCTCCTGGCCGCCGGCAACAACCCAGCCGAGATCAGCGGAACCGTAACCGCGAACGATAGCGGCCCGATCCGCGACGGCCTCGCCGTACTCGACACCCGGCTGAGTCGACTGTGCGCCAGCCTCGGCATCGACCCGGACGACCACGCGCAGCCCCCGCCGGCCAGCGCACGTCAGGACTGGCAGACGGTCCGGCGCCGGATTGACCGCGCGGAAACCTGGCACCTCGCCACCCGACCGACCGCAGACCTCGCCGCCGACCTTCACGCACGTTGCGATCGACTCGCCCCACGGGCCAGCGGACCGGAAGGCCCGGCCGCTGAGACGCCGCCCCAGCGACAGGCCCGGCTCATCGCGACCGCCCTGGACCTCCAAGCCGACATCGCGGTCATCCGTGCGGCCGTCGACCCACCCAGCTACCTGACCGAGCTGCTCGGCGAGCGGACCGCCGCCCGCGCGAAGGACTGGGACCGGGCCGCCACCGGGATCGAACGCTGGCGCCACCACCACGGCCTCATCCCCACCCAGCCAGCCGTTGCCGGCGACGCGCCCGCCGCCCACCGAGCACTCGGCCGACCGCCCACCGAGCCCGACGAGTACAGCCGGTGGCAGGCGGTGGCCCAGCCCGAGCTGGCCGCCGAGCACCCGACACCGGACATGCTGGAGGCCGGGCTGTGATCACGCCTACGCCGGAAGTGGCCGGCCCACCTCCGGCTCCGACTGCGGCGGGGCGTCCAAACGATCGCATCGGCCTCGCGCTGCGGACCGTCACGACGTTGGGCACGGTCGCGATCGCGGTGATGGCCGCGGTCGTGAGCTACCGCCACATCCACGATGTCGTTCGAGCACACGGC
>Ga0105247_10003134_pt1 | contig 10901 bp, 8 predicted proteins | sample KBSS24metaG_FD_81519 | JGI IMG/M metagenome (GOLD analysis project Ga0105247, IMG submission 81519) | Switchgrass rhizosphere microbial communities from Kellogg Biological Station, Michigan, USA - KBS S2-4 metaG | ecosystem: Host-associated > Plants > Roots > Rhizosphere > Soil | place...
CGAGGACGAGGTCATCGCGAAGGCCCGCGAGCGCGCGGCCGAGCTCGGCTGCGTCCCCATCGGTCCAGGCGGCGGGGCGACCCTGCGCGTCCTGGCCGCAGCGGCCCGCGCCAGAACCGTCGTCGAGGTCGGGACGGGCGCAGGGGTATCCGGCCTGTGGCTGCTCGGCGGCATCGTTCCCGAGGGCGTCCTGACCAGCATCGACGTCGAGGGTGACAACCAGCGCGCCGCCAAGGAGGCCTTCGGCGAGGCGGGCATCGCGCCCGGCCGCTACCGTCTGATCAACGGCTCAGCGGTCGAGGTGCTGCCCCGCCTGCAGGACGCCGCCTACGACCTGGTCTTCGTCGATGCCGACAAGACGTCCTACGGCGTGTACTACGAGCAGGCTGTCCGGCTGCTGCGTCCCGGTGGGGTCGTGGCGTTCGACAACTGCTTGTGGCACGACCGGGTCGCCGACCCGTCCCAGCGCGACGCCGACACGGTGGCGCTACGGGACTTGGTGAAGGCCGTCCGCGACGACGACCGGCTCATCCCGGCGCTCCTGCCCGTCGGCGACGGGTTGTTGGTGGCCGCCAAGAAGTAGTCGCGTACGGTCGAACCCGTGCGTATTGCTGTGCTGGCGGGCGGAATCGGCGGCGCGAAGTTCCTGCGGGGCGTCCGGGCGGCGTATCCGCAGGACGAGATCACCGCGATCGTGAACACCGGCGACGATGTGACCCTGCACGGGCTGCGCATCACCCCCGATCTCGACTCGATCATGTACACGCTCGGTGGTGCGCACGACGAACAACGCGGCTGGGGACGCCAGGACGAGACCTGGCGGATCATGGAGGAGTTCAAGGCCTACGGCGCCGAACCGACCTGGTTCAACCTCGGCGACCTGGACATCGCGACCCACCTGGTCCGCACCCGAATGCTCGATGCGGGTTTCCCGCTGTCGGACGTCGTTCGCGCGTTGTGTGACCGGTGGCGGCCCGGCGTCGACCTGCTGCCCATGACCGACGACCGCTGCGAGACCCACGTCGTCGTCGAACTTGAGGGCACCCGTAAGGCGATCCACTTCCAGCAGTGGTGGATCAGGCATCGCGCGTCCGTCCCGGCCCTGTCATTCGTGCAGGTCGGCGTGGACGCAGCCAAGCCCGGCCCGGGCGTCCTCGAGGCGATCGAGCGGGCCGACATCGTGCTGCTGGCCCCGTCCAACCCCGTCGTGTCGATCGGCACGATCCTGGGCGTCCCCGGGATCCGGGACGCGGTGCTGGGTACGAAGGCGCCCGTGGTCGGCCTCTCCCCCATCATCGGCGGCGCCCCGGTGCGCGGCATGGCCGACGCCTGCCTGCCCGCGATCGGCGTCGAGGTCAGCGCGCAAGGGGTCGGCCGCCACTACGGGGCGCGGTCGGACAAAGGCCTGCTGGACGGCTGGCTGATCCACGAGAGTGACACGGCGGAGGTCAGCGGCGTGGCCGTCCGGGCCGTCCCGCTGTTCATGACGGACGCCGAGACGACCGCCGCCATGGTCCGGGCCGCGACGGATCTGGTCTCGTGACGGCGGACCACCGGGCGGACCGCATCGAAGTCCTGCCCGTCCTCGGCATCGGCGACCTTCGCCCCGGCGACGACCTCGCCGCGATCGTGGTCGAGCACGCACCGGAACTGCAGGACGGGGACGTCCTGGTCGTCACCTCCAAGGCGGTCAGCAAGGTGGAGGGGCGGCTCATCGCGCTCGACACGGCCGACGAGGACGCCCGCGAGGCCGCCCGGCAGGAGGCGATCGAGGCGGAGACCGTGCGGGTCGTGGCTACTCGCGGCCCGCTGCGCATCGTCGAGACCCGCAACGGCCTGGTCCTGGCCGCGGCTGGCGTCGACCTGTCCAACGTGGCGCGCAACGAGATCGCGCTGCTGCCGGTTGATCCCGACCTGTCGGCGCGCAACCTGCGCGAGCAGGTCGCCCGGCTGACCGGGCGCGACGTCGCGGTGATCATCAGCGACTCGATGGGACGCCCGTGGCGCAACGGCATCACCGACCTGGCGATCGGGGTCGCCGGCCTCTCGGCCGTCACCGACCCGCGCGGCACGCTCGACTCCTACGGCAACGAACTGGTCGTCACGCAGGTCGCCGTCGCCGACGAACTCGCCGCCGCCGGCGACCTGGTCAAGGGCAAGCTCGGCGGGGTGCCGGTCGCGATCGTTCGCGGCTTCTCCCACGAGGGCAAGCTCGAGGACGACGGCCGGGGCACGGCCACGCTGATCCGCGGCGCGGACGAGGACCTGTTCCGCATGGGGACCGCCGAAGCGATCCTGGTCGGACGCGAGGACGTCGGCTGGGCCAGCGAGATCCCTCCCCCCCTGCACCGCGACGCGGTCGAGGTCATCACCCACATGCCGCGGGTCGACGTGGATCCCGCTATCCGGCAAGGGTTTCTGGGTTTCCTGGCAGCACGCCCGGACGCGATGTGGCGCTCCTGCTCCCCCGGGCATCTGACCGCGAGCGCACTGGTGATCGACCCGTCCCGCCGCGCCGTGCTGCTGACGCTGCACCCTCGCGTCGGCCTGTGGTTACAGCTCGGCGGGCACTGCGAGGACGGGGACGGGACGATGCTGGACGCGGCCGCCCGGGAGGCACGGGAGGAGTCCGGCATCGGTGCGCTGTCCTTCGACCCGACCCCGCTGTCGCTGGGCATCCACCCGATCACCTGCTCGCTGGGCGTCCCGACCCGGCATTACGACGTGCGGTTCCTGGCTGTCGCACCCGGTGGCGCCGAGCCGGTGATCAGCGACGAATCGCTGGACCTGCGCTGGTTCGCGTGGGACGAACTGCCGGAGCAGATCGACCCGGAGCTCCCGCGGATGATCGAGACCGCCCGCCAGCGGATGGGCTTCTAGTGGCACTGGACGCCGTGGCGTCCTGGCCTGTCACCACCGCCGCGGCAGCGCTGGTCGGACCCCACGGGATTCTCGAGACGGCCGGGCCGATCGATCACCCGTTCTACCTCGCCTCGGTGACGAAACCCCTCACCTCGCTGGCGGTTCTCGTCGCCGTCGAGGAGGAGGCCGTCTCGCTGGACGACCCGGCCGAGCCCGACCTGCTGCCCGGCGCGACGCTGCGGCACCTGCTATCGCACGCGTCCGGCATGGCCCCGGAGCGCCAGTTGCGCTCTTTCGCCCCGGCCGAGCGACGGGTGTACTCCAACGTGGGCATCGAGCGCGCCGCGTCGCTGGTCGAAGCGGGGACCGGCATCGCGTTCCCGTCCTACCTCCACGAGGCGCTCGTCAAGCCGCTCGGTCTCACCGCGACGACACTGGACGGGTCGGCCGCCAGGGACGGGCACTCGACGGTCGCCGACGTAGCCCGCGTGGTACAGGAACTGCTGAACCCCACCGGGCTGCTGTCCCCGCAGACGCTGGCGGATCTACGCACCGTGCAGTACCCGGGACTGCGCGGCGTGCTGCCCGGGTTCGGGCCGCAGAACCCGAACGACTGGGGCCTGGGCTTCGAGATCCGCTCGAACAAATCCCCACACTGGACGGGCAGCTTGAATTCCCCTGCCACGTATGGGCATTTCGGCCAGAGCGGCACGTTCCTCTGGATCGACCCCGAACAGAACCTGGGCCTGGTCGCCCTCACCGACCGCGACTTCGGCCCGTGGGCCGCCGAACTCTGGCCCGTCCTGTCAGATGGTGTGCTGGCCTCCTACTAGAGGTCTGCCCTCAGGCCGGCAGCAGCTCCAGGTCCCAGTCACCGGCCACATGCCAAGCCGTATGGACCTGCATCAGCCCAGGTCGCGGCGTGGTGCGGTGGTGACGTCGACGGGCTGCAGATCCTCGGACATCGGGACGTCGACGACGACCGCGCTGACGTTGTCGCGGCCGCCGTGGTCGACGGCCATCTCGATCAGGACGTCCGCGGTCTGCTGCGCGGGCAGGTCCTGGGCCAGCACGTCGGTGATCTGCGCGTCCGTCACCTCGTTGGTGAGCCCGTCCGAGCAGACGAGGAACCGCTCCCCCACGACCACGGGCAGGACCCAGATGTCCGGGACGGGCGCCGGATACATGCCCAGCGAACGGGTGATCACGTTGCGCAGCGGGTGCACCCGGGCCTGCTCCTCGGTGATCCGTCCGGATGCGACGAGTTCGGCCACCTCGGAGTGGTCGACCGTGACCTGCGACAGCGCAGCGTCGGCGTACCGGTAGACGCGGGAGTCGCCGACGTTGAAGACGAACCAGTGCGGGGTGCCGGCCACGACGCCGAGGCAGACCCCGGTGACGGTGGTGCCCATGCCGGCCTTGCCGCGGTCCTCGGCCTCCTCGGCGAGGATCGTGTCGTTGGCCTCGGCCACGGCGCGGACGATGTCCTCGGGCCGGAGCTGGTCCTGGCCGGCGAGGGAACCCAGTCGCTGCACCGCGATCGCCGCGGCGACCTCGCCGGCGGCGTGCCCGCCCATCCCGTCGGCGACGAGAAAGATCGGCGGCGCCGCGAGCACCGCATCCTCGTTGTGTTCACGGTGGCCACCCACGTCGGTACGGACCCCGAAGGTCACATTGGTCTGCGGCACGCCGTCATTCTGCGCTACGGAGGCCTCCGGTGGCACACCGGCAGCGCGGGAGTGGACCGCATGTTGCCGGCCGCGGAACAGCGCCGCCATCAGGCGGTCGCATCCAAGGACGATGGGGAGCACTCCCCACCTGACAGCCCTCTCAGAACCGGCGCATGTCCTGGGGTGCGTAGCGGGGACCGAACTTCGGTTTGCCGACCCCGGCCAGCTCGATCAGCCGCACGATCCACTGCCGGTACCCGGTCCAGGGGTGCAGGAGTTCGAGCATCTCCTCGTCCGTCCCGCGGGCCCGTCCGGTGAAGAAGTGCACGACGAGGGACGGGATGTGGAAGTCGCCGACGCTGACCGCGTCGGGGTCGCCCGTGACGCGTTGCACCGTCTCGGCGGCGGTCCAGGGCCCGATACCGGGGACGGCACGGAGCCGGCGGCGGGCCGACGCCGGTTCCATCCCGGCGGCCTCCTCGAGGCGGTCGGCGACGGTCGCGGCGGCCCGCAGGGTGCGCATCCGCTCGGGGCCCACGTCCATGCGGTGCCATACCCAGCCGGGGATCTGCAGGATCGCGGCGGCGTCGGGCGGGACGCGCAGGTCCTGGCGCGGCCCGGGGGCGGGACGGCCGTACTTGTGCAGCAGGCCGCGCCAGCCGCGGTGTGCCTGGGTCCCGGTGACCTTCTGCTCCAGGACGGCCGGGACGAGGCTGTCCATCACGAGGCCGGTCGCGGGCAGGCGCAGGCCCGGATGGCGGCGGGCGACCTCGCGCAGCAGTGGGTGGGCGGCCAGGTCGAGGTCCGGCGGCGGTTGCTCGCCGCCGAGCAGGACCGGGACGCGCTCCAGCAGCCATTCGGCGCCAGCGCCCCAGGCCGTTGTCCGTACCTCGCGGTACTGCACGCGCAGGCACATCGTCGCGTCACCGTCCGGCGTCGCGCAGGCCCACCAGAAGCCCTCCCGGTCGAACCGGTGGGCAGGGTCGTACGGCCCGCGCACCAGCGGTCCCAGCGTGGTGCGCGGGTCGATCTGCAGACTCAGGCGTCGCTCGAGAACCGGATCGAGCCTTCCGCGAGTTCGACGCCGGGCCAGACCCGGGCCCCGTCCAGCAGTTCGACGCGCGCGCCGATGCGCACGTTGTCGCCGACAACCGAGTCGGCGATCACGCAGCCCTCGCCGATGCGCGAGTCGACGCCGATGACCGAGTTCCGGATCCACGCGTCGGCGGCCACCCGGGCGCCGTCGAAGAGGATGGAGCCGTCGATGACCGCGCCGTGCCCCACGATGCAGCCGCGTCCGACCGTCGTCCCGCCGGTCAGCCGGGAGGTCGGGTCGATGTACCCGCCGGGCAGGACGATCGCCTGCCCGGGTCGTCCCGGAAGCGCGGGCGACGGGGCCTTGCCTAGGACCAGGTCGGCCGAGCCGGCCACGAAGTCGGCCGGGCGGCCGAGGTCGCGCCAGTAGGTGGAGTCGACGTGCCCGGCGATGTGGGCACCGGCCTTCAGCAGTCCCGGGAACGTCTCGTGCTCGACCGACACGGGACGGCCGGACGGGATGGACTCGAGGACCGCGCGCGTGAAGACGTAGGTGCCCGCGTTGATCTGGTCGGTGATCGGGTTGGGGTCCTTCTCAAGGAACGCGGTGACCCTGCCGTTCTCGTCCGTCGGCACGCAGCCGAAGGCCCGCGGATCGTCCACCCGCGTCAGGTACAGCGTCACGTCGGCGCCGGTGCTCTCGTGGGTGTTCAGCAGGGCCCCGAGGTCGCACCCGGACAGCACGTCGCCGTTGAAGATCATCGCGTTCTCGCCGCGGAGCTTGTCGGCGACGTTGCGGATGCCACCGCCGGTGCCGAGCGGCTCCTGCTCGACCACGTACTCGATCTCCACCCCGAATGCGGAGCCGTCGCCGAAGTACTTGCCGAAGACCTCCGCGCGGTAGGACGTTCCCAGGACGACGTGGGTGATCCCGGCGTCGTGGATGCGCGCGATCAGGTGGTGCAGGAACGGCACCCCCGCGGTCGGCAGCATCGGTTTGGGCGCGGAGAGTGTCAGCGGGCGGAGTCGGGTGCCCTTGCCACCCACGAGGATGACGGCGTCGGTCGTATCAGCGGCCACGTCGCGGCTTCTCCCAGTTAGTCGGCGGCAACCCCGACAGCCTAGGCGGTATCGCCACCGAGGGTGCGTTCCAGGGCCTCGTCGAGGGGGACGGCCGGCTTGTAGCCGAGGTCCTCGAGACGGTCGGTGGCGACGGTGGACTCCGCGGTGAACGCCCGCACCCAGTCCACCACCAGGACCGGACGCCGGCGGGTGAGGCGGGCGCTCAGGTCGGCGAACCAGGCGAGCAACAGGGCGATCCGCACGGGGATGCGGACGCGGTGTGTACGCAGGCCGGCGCCGCCCCTGACGGCCGCGACCAGGTCGGCCGCGCGCAGGTCGGGCTTGTCGGCGAAGTTCACCACCACGGTTCCGGCGGCCGCGTCCAGGCGGGAGGCGACGAAGGCGGCGAGGTTGCCGACGTAGGCGAGCGATCTCCGGTTCAGGCCGCGTCCCGCCGGGACGAACGCGCGGTGCAGGATCGGTGCGACCAGGCCGGGGAAGGTGTCCGGTGCGGTACGCCGGTCACCCTCGCCGAAGACGGTGGCGGGACGGACGACGGTGAGTGACCTGCCCGCATCGCCCGCGGCCCAGCCGGCGAAGACGCGCTCGGCCGCGAGCTTGGTGCGGGCGAACTCGTCGGCGGGCTCGGGCGGGGTGGTCTCCTGCGACAGCGTCCGACCCGGCCCGTACACCGCGGCGGAGCTGACCAGCACGACGTGGGTGACGCCGGCCGCGGCCGCCGCCTCGGTGAGGATCTGCGCCCCGCCGACGTTCACCGATTCGTAGAGCGAGAGCGGATCGCCGGCGGCCAGGTGCTGGGCGGCAAGGACGATGACGGCGTCCTGCCCGGCGATCGCCGGCTCGACCGCCGTCCGGTCGCGCACGTCCCCCACGACCGACAGGTCTGGATAGCGTGCGGACGGGCGGACGTCCAGGTTCGTGACCTCGTGGCCGGCGGCGACCAGCAGGTCGAGCACCCGGGCGCCGACGAAGCCGCTGGCCCCGACGACCAGCACCCGCATGTCAGTCGGCCAGTTGCCGCGGTTGCGGGTGCCGTTCGACCGGCGGCGCGTTCGCCCCGGGCAGGAAGGCCATCACGTCGGCCTGCGACAGGAACTCGCCGCTGCCGAACCGCATCTTCTTGGTGTGTTCGAGGTTGTCCTCGATGAGCATGCGGTTGGTACGGATCAGGTCGGAGATGATCCCGATGATGATGCTCATGAAGCTGGCGATCAGCAGCACCGCGCCGATGAGCAGCGACTGCACGTGCCCGCCTGGCGGGTCCTCGGTGATCTGCAGGATCGCCCATCGCACGAACGGGATGAGGCCCAGCACACCGAACAGCAGCACGAAGAACGTGAAGATCGCATACGGCTTGTACATGATGTACGAGCGGATGATCGCGCCCGCCGACATCATCACGTGCTCGCGCATCGACCCGAACAGCCGCGACTCGCGCGTCTTCGGGTTCGTCTCGATCGGGATGCTCGCGATCGCCAGGCGCTTGTTGCCGGCCTGGATGATCGTCTCCATGCAGTAGCTGAATCGGGTGATCGTGTTCAGCAGCATCAGCGACTCGCGGGAGTACGCCCGGAACCCGCTGGCGGCATCGGGCAGAGCAGTGCCGGCGGCCTTGTTCACCACCGCGCTGCCGATGCGCTGCAGCCGCTTCTTTAGCGGCGAGAAGTGCTCGATCTTGCTGGTCTGCCGGTCGCCGATGACGATCTCGGCGACGCCGGAAAGGATGGGCTGGACGAGGTCGGCGATGCGCTCGGACGGGTACTGGTTGTCGCCGTCAGTGTTCACCACGATGTCGGCGCCGAGTTCCAGTGCGCGCTGGACGCCGTCGTGGAAGGAGCGTCCGAGCCCCCGGTTGCGGGCGTGCCGGACGAAGTGTGTCACGCCGTGTTCGCGGGCCACCTCGACGGTGCGGTCGGTCGAACCGTCGTCGATGATCAGCACGATGATCTCGTCGATGCCCGGGATCTGCTTCGGGATCGATGCGAGCACCAGCGGCAGGGTCGTCTCCTCGTTGAGGCACGGGACCTGCACGACGAGTCTCACGGTCACGAGTGTAGGTGCGTGCCCGTCAGCTCGTGACGTAGCCGATGACCCGCACCTGCATCGTGGTGCTCGGTCCGTCGGTGACCACGTTGACCGAACCGCTCCTGCCCACCGGCAGCAGGGCGGTGGCCACCGTGATCCGGTCCCGGGCGACGGCGATCACGCGGCCGCGTGCCGCCGTCGATCCGGTGGGCCGCACCCTGACGTTGCCGGCCTTGGCTCCCTTGGTCGTGGTCAGCACGACCAGCACCGCGCGGACGCCGGTGGCGGGAACCTGGGCCATCCCGGTGATCCGCACCTGCTTGGTCCTGTTCGTGACGGTGATCGCCGCCCGTCCCGAGCCCGGGCCGTACATCGTGGTGACCGGGACGGACTCGATGCGGCCCGCGCTGGTCAGCGCTCCGACCGTGCCCAGCAGGGACAGCTGAACGGTCAGGCGGGAGGAGCTGGAGTAGACCCGCAGGTAGCGGGCGGTGCTGAGGGGCATCAGCGCCACGTTGTTCTGGGTCGTCCCGGCCTGCACGTGCACGGTGAACGAGGCGCGGTCCTTCACGCCGTTCGGCAGCAGGTGCACGGTGCCGCTCCCGCCGTGGGACACGACGGTCACGCCGACGAGTACCGCCTTGGTGGCCGACGTGACGCCGGGCTGCCGCCTGAACGAGACCGCGGTCCCCGCGCGCGGGATGCTCCGCAGTGTCTTGACGACCTTGGGGGTGCGCACCGTGAGCGAGCCGCCCTTGACGGACTGGTAACCCACCCGCGTGCCCACGATGTCGACGGCGCCCGCGGTCGGGCGGAAGACCAGCTTCGCGGTCGGCGTCAGCGGGATGGTCACCAGCACCGTCTCGCTGCGGCCGCGGCGGTAGTGGATCACCGCGTCGGTCGGGACGGTGTTGCCGCTGGTGTAGACGCGCAGCTGGCCGCTTGCCGACGGGCTCACGATCGACACCGAGACCTGGACGGCCCTGGCCCCGGTCGGGTAGCCGCCGCGTCGGGCCGAGGCCGTGAAAATGAGCGGGTGGCTCGCGGTGATCCGCTTGCCGGGACGGCTGTCGAAGACGATGGACGGCGTGAGCACCTTGACGCCGCCGGGGTTGGCCTTCGGTGCGCACGTGGCGGCGGCGACCGCGCCGTAACCGGAGCCGTTCACCGCGCGGACGCTGAACGGGAAGGCGGTGCCGTTGGTCAGCGGACCGACCCACACCTTCCGCGTCGCGGCGCTGACTCGCCGCGAGCCGCCCGGCCAGCTGAGGACATACGAGCTGATCGCGGAGATACCGGTGACGGCCGGCGTGCCCCAGGTGACCCACGCGCCGGCGTCCCCGCACGCCGCCCGCACCGCCTGCGGCGCACTCGGCCTCGCCGTGACGAAGGTGAAGTAGGTCTCGGCGAGGCCCCACGCACTGCGGAATCCGGCACCTGTGTAGTCGACGCGTTTGGCCCGCCCCGCCGAGTCGTACCCGGTCACATAGCCGGCAAGCACCCGCCCGCCCCACAGTCCGTGGCCGTCCCGCTGTGTGATCACCACTGTGGTCGCACGCGCCATGCCAGCCCGCGCCGCGATGGTCGCGACGGGCACCGTAGTCGGCGCAGCCGGGGCCTCACCCCACGGGGACCACCAGTCCTCGCTGGCGACCGCGTCCGTGTACGGGTCCTTCTTGGCGACCAGGTAGGGGAAGTCGCCGGCCGCGCTCCAGCCACCGTTCGAGCCGGTGAACTGGGTGAACGCCGCCCTGCCGGTCCCGTAGGTGACGACCTTCTGCTTGGTGGCGGTGACCGCGGTGTTTCCCCGAGCGGCCTCGCCGCCGGCCTGGTCGCCGTCAGTGTTGTTCGTCATCCCGCCGTACACCTGGCAACCCTGCGTGTCGCAGGTGTCGTAGAACCCGCCGTAGGCGCTGGCGGGGTGCTGGATCGCGTAGAGCGCGTAGCTACGTGCAGCAACGGCCTGGGCAGCGAGTGCCTGTGGCGGGAACGAGGTCGGCATCTCCTGGGGAACCACGCCCTGGGTGTACAGCTCCAGGGACACGTGGTTGACCGTGCGCACGCCGGCGCTGGTGATGACGCCGCGGATCAGGCCTCGATAGTCGCCGTAGCCGCCGTTGTAATACACCCGTACGACACCGCGGCTGGTCGTGAAGTAGGCGTCGCTGCCCACGTTCAGCAGGGTCGGAACATCGGCGTAGCCCGCGGTGCTCGTGCGGTACTGCA
>Ga0105247_10003145_pt1 | contig 10877 bp, 10 predicted proteins | sample KBSS24metaG_FD_81519 | JGI IMG/M metagenome (GOLD analysis project Ga0105247, IMG submission 81519) | Switchgrass rhizosphere microbial communities from Kellogg Biological Station, Michigan, USA - KBS S2-4 metaG | ecosystem: Host-associated > Plants > Roots > Rhizosphere > Soil | place...
CGGCCAGCTCGTGACCTCCGCGACAACCATCTCCGACGCGGCGAAAGATTGCCTAACTTCCTGCCGCGCACAATCAACTGAGGCTACGCCCATCACAAAATCGGAACTTCCGTCAGCGATCATCATGGCACGCGTCGCGCTGCGCAGCTGACTAGGCCGGCATATGCAGGGGAATGTGTGCGGGCTTGGAAGTCCGCACTGCTTTGCCAGGTGATGCGCGATGACTTCGTTGAAAACAAGCTGGCCTCGATCCTTCGGCAGAAACACCTTTATATACGCCCGCACTCGTAGGTCGCCGTGAGGGAGCAGAACCGTTCCGACGTACACGTCATTCGGGCTCTTGTCGCTGCTCCCACGAAATCGCGGGTACAGTTGCTCGGCAATCCCGATTACTGCGAGACCGAGCTCAATGGGCTTGGTCACCTGGGCACAATATATAGTATTGGGAATCGGAGCCTACTCAGTGTTCCCGTTGACGTCAATTCCCCAGGGAGCCACAGCTTAGGCCATATTTAGTCAATATAAACAATTAATTGCGATATTTTCCGCCTCTGCTTCCACAAATCCACACGATCTTTGTGCAAGCCGAATTGACGCCCACAGACACAAGATGTTGTGTACACCGCCCACCGCCGCCAGAGCTGTTACAGGTCCATCGAAGCAGCCTGCCGTCCCCAAACGACGACGACGCCCAGCATTGCCGGTGATTGCTCCCGCGGCCTCGACAAGAAAGCCGGTTCCCAGGTCGACCATCGGGTCAGCACTGCCTGCCCCTACCGGCTCACCTAGACTAGGGAGCGTTGCCTATGAAAGCGCCTTTGTCCGCGGGGGCGGGAAAGAGCCATCGAAGAGGGATTCAGCACCGTGCTATCGAGACGCAGTCCAGCTTCATTGCCTTCAGCTCAATAGCTCGGGCGCTGGTGTCATTCGAACTCTTCGTGGCCCTTACGGTTGACCGGTTGACTTGCTGCGACGCGAGAAGCGCGTCACTCAAGCCCTCATCGTGTCGTGTGCCCGCGAGAAAGCACGTGGCCGCCCCAAAATCGAGTACGTCTCAGGTATTCGTTACGTCAATGGCTGCGGAGTCTGTCTCAACACTGCCCGAAGCTAGCGACCGGTGTCTCTCTACGCAGCGCCATTGAGGCCTCTCGCTACAGCCTTACCGCTCCTGGGCTTCCGCGCCCAATTTGCGTCGCGACTGCCGTTGTGCTTCTATCTTCTTAAGATAACTATCTCTTCTTAAGAGAACTAAAGAACAGCGTTCGAACCTGCTCGCAGGGGGACAACGATGAATTCGTTCAAATTTGTTCTCGCCATTTTATTGATAACCAGTGGCGCTTGGACGCCAGCGACAATGGGTCAAGCCGCCGGTCACTCGGTTAACAACAACAAGATTGCCATCGCCTCTTCGCCACAAACACAATTCGACGCGGCTAATGAGTCCCCCGACATTCGTGTCTCAAAGGAACACGATGAGGACAAAGTTAGAGTGCCGAACGTCGTAGGTCTAACCATAAGGAAGGCGAAACACGCGATCAGAAAGGCCGATCTTGAAATTGGCAGCATCAGCCAGGAGCACAGCACCGCAATCGCCGCCGGCCTTGTGATGAGTCAGCACCCCACCGCAGGGACGCGCGTCAAAGAAGAATCGCGGGTACGTTTAGTCGTTTCATCGGGCACTTCACCCGTCGCCGTACCAAATGTCATCGGTTCGCAGCAGGCGGCTGCCATTTCACTAATCAGCGGAGCGGGTCTTAAAGTAGGCACCATCACGACGCAACCGAGTGCGACCGCCGCCCCAGGAATTGTGGTGAGCGAGGCTCCCGCTGCAGGGACCAGGGTAGCGTTAGGAGCTTCGATTAATCTTGTCGTGTCGAGTGGGCCGCCGAAGATTGTTGTACCGAACGTGGTAGGTGCAACTCAAGCAGCTGCTACTGCCGCGATAGTGAGTGCCGGACTCAAATTGGGTACGGTGACCAGCCAAGTAAGCACGACCATGACGGCGGGTCTTATCATCAGTGAGACCCCAATGGCGGGCTCCCGCGTCGCGCCAGGCTCATTGGTCAATCTCATCATATCAACCGCAGGCCCCCCCGTTCTATCGACAATTGCGGTGGCGCCCCCTACATCGCTGCTCTTGCTAAGTAGCCGCCTGCAGTTCAATGCCACGGGCATTTATTCTGACGGCAGAGCCCGGGATATAACCAACTCGGTCACTTGGAGCTCGTCCGTGCCATCAGTCGCCACAATATCTAGCGCGGGCCTACTAGTAGGTAATACCGCTGGCGATGCGCGGATTACAGCAACGCTGGGACCTATCCAGGGAGCCGCGACTATCACTATTGGGTCGAGCAGAACAGGGTTCATTTTCAACGCGGATGTCACTGACAGCAGCCTATTTACGTACACGAATACGGATGGATCTATTGCGGCATTCTTTGGGACCCGAGATGCCGCCGGTTTGCCGACCGCCATTAGTTCTTCGATCGTAACTTTTCCCGACCAGAGCTCCGAAAAGATTGAGCTTGATGCCGCTCTGCGGCCGACCTTGATTACGCTTTCGAAAGGTGGGCAAATATCGCTCAACTGGACTTCTGCCACTCAGGCGATCCTTACGTCGACGTCTCCCGACGGTACCGCCGAAGTTACGACTGTTCTGGACCTCTCGGGTCCACAATCCAAATTATCCAATGCCCAGCGTGCGCGACAGTTGCAGGGACTTTCCTCCGCCCCCGCGACGCTGAACACCAGAGCACTGACCTCCTCAAGCGCAGCAGGCCCCTCGAGTGTGGCGAGCCAGGCTACTGTGCAAGTGTTGACCTGCGGAAAGCCGGAAGAACAAGGAAACGTTACCTTCCAAAGGTTAGGCATTTTCGGCAGTCAGTCTATTCCCGCCATCGGTTTCAGCGGCGGGATATATGTCGCCAATATGCCATCCGGCCCAGGCGATGTTGCGAGAATTGCGGCAGCTGCTCATCAGAGTTTGACTGACTTCTGCAAGGTATATACCGAACCAACCGGTGTAGTGCCGAGTATCTCCGCATTCGCGTCACTCATGTGCTCCGGAATTACAGTTGCCGTCGTTGCCGCATCGGACTTTTTGGCAGCCCCCGCGGCCGCCGCGATAAATGCGGGGTGCGTCGCATCGGTAGTTGGCTTAACGGCGCTGGATGCCAGCTGCAAAGCGAACAGCGCGGCTAGTGTCGTTTCGCCATTCGTGGATTATTTCGTCGCGAATACCCCCTACGAGTTGCAGGCGACCGCGCAAGTTCAAGGATTGGGCACACTAGTACAATCAGCGTCGAACCCCGGGCCCCTCGGACCTCCTCCGATACCGCCAATCGATTTCGGATGTCCATCCGTATCCACGGTCAAGGTTTTCCCGCCCGCATTGACTGTCGGCGAGGGCAGCACTGCCCCAGTCGTTGCTGAGATCTCGGGCTCCAATGGCATCATTCAGTCCTCTGGCTACATCGCCGCGTGGTCCCCCTCCAGCGGTGCGGACGCGACGGTACTCGCGAATCCTCCCTCTCTTTCCAGCACAGGAGCATCTCTGGGCGCATCAACCGCAACGGTCACCGGAGGAAATGCTCCGACACCGGTCGGGGCACCCGTCACCATAACCGCGGTATCCAATCACGTGTCCGGATCGGCGCAAGTGACGGTTGTTCCTCGTGTCGAGTTACAGCTAACTCCACCTTCGCAAACGGTAGGCGTTCTTCTGACTACCACGTTGACCGTCTCAGCCTCGAATGGCAGTACACCGATCCCCATACCTCCGAACCTGGTATGGACCTCGTCCGACAACACAATCGCAACCGTTGTAGACGGTTTGGTCACAGGTCAGGTGGTCACTGTAGATTCGACCGCTACGATTACCGTGCAAGATCCGGTTTCCAAAGCAACGGCCTCAGCGCAGGTGATTGTAACCGGCAGCAATACAGTCCTAAATCTTACGATCAGTCCCAATTTTGCCTCGGTACTGCGTGGTCAGACGACGACGTATACGGTCGCGGCAACACTAAATGGCATACCCATTCCTAATTCACCGCTTTTTACCTGGGATACGGACGACGCGCGAATCGCTACGGTCACGCCCTTTGGCGGTGTAGTGACCGGAGTGAGTGCAGGAAGTACCAATATTAGAGTACGAAACGGCGATCCGAGTATTCCGGGGATCGGGGAAGGTTTTGCTCAGGTAGTTGTTACGCTCGCCGGTCAAACATTCAATTTCGTCAGCGATCCCCTGGCGCCAAGTACTGATCCGAATTGCAACCCCTGCTCACTGCCAGGCCCAGTGAGTGCTTCTGTGACACTGGCTCAACCTGTCCCCATAGGATTTTCGGGAGTACTCGTCTGTGGCCAAAATTCGAGCACGCCAGTTACGGGTAATTACATTTCATCGGTTTCGGTCGCATCGGCGGGCGTTGGTCAAACAACTCAGTTCTGTTTCCCCCCCGACGGAACCGAATCTGACAACGCGCCTACCGTGTACTTTTCTGCTGGAGAGTTTTCGGCAAATATCGACGTTGTTGTATTCTACCCATTTAATAGTTGCACTTCCGGTAGTGAGGTTACAAACTTCGAGATCGCGGTAGGTGGCCTCAATCTGAACACTTTCGACAGAGCCACAAAATACGACTGCTCCGGTCGTAAGGTCGCCGAAGGAATGATTACGGGTGGCACTTGGAAGTAACGTGACGCAGTCAGGGGATCAGCACGCCTCCGGAGGTTTCTTGGCAGCGCGTCTTTTGGTGGGTAGGTTTTCGGGTAGCCCAGCCGGGGGTGACCCCAAAGCCCTGCAAAAACAAGACGTTAAGCCTGAGGTTCGAGTCCTCTCCCGGGCACCAGTTGGCTCTTCCCGGCACTTCTCACGCCGGTTCGCCACATCTCTCTTGCGCTGGTAAGCGCTTGTTCTATATTCAATTTTCTCTTCTCAGTAGTTCTCAGGCGGACGCTCCTTTTTCCATCCGAAGCGCAGTTTGGTAGCGGGTGGGCTGACAGATATCGCCGTTCGCAATGCACGGGCCCGGATGGAAGCCTACAAGCTCTCCGATGGACGCGGATTGTGCCTGCTTGTGCAGACGAACGGGTCGAAATGGTGGCGATTTCGCTATGACTGGGCCGGCAAGGAAAAGATGCTGTCCATGGGCACCTACCCGGACACGAGCTTGGCGGACGCCCGAAAGCGTCGCGACGAAGCAAGGCAGAAGATCGAAGCGGGCACGGATCCCGGCGCTGAGCGCCGTCTGACGGAGGGTGCACCGGAGCGAACCTTCGAAGCGGTTGCCCAGCATTACCTGGCGGGAATGGAAAGGAAGGTCCTGTTGAAAAAACGCTCGCCCGCTACTTTGCGAAAAGCGCGCTGCGCTCTGCGTGACTATATCTTCACGTTTATAGGGTCGAAATCGATCGATTCAATCTCGAGCCAGGATCTTTTGGTCGTCCTGAAGAAGATCGAGACAAAGGGACTGCTGGAAACGGCCCGTCGCACCAAACAGCGATGTGGTCAGGTCTTTCGTCACGGAATCTCGGTTACTGCACCCGCGACATCACGGTGGACATGCGCGGATTGCTGGACCCACCCATCGTCGAGCATCACGCCTCGATCACCCATCCCACCCGGGTCGGCGAGTTGCTGAGGCCATTGACCGCTACAGCGGGCGTCGGCTCACCCAGTTGGCGCTCAAACGGTCGCCGCTCGTGTTTGTACGGCCGTTTGAGCTACGCAAGGCTGAGCGCGAGCACTTCGACCTGGACGATGCCGAGTGGCGGATTCCGCGGCCGAACATGAAGATGAAGGAGCAGCACATTGTTCCGCTCAGCCGCCAGGCGATCGAAATCGTGCGCGAGCTTCTGGCGACGCCGGTGGACAGTCGATTCTTATTCCCCGCACTCGGGCACCCAGAGAAACCGCTCTGCGAAAACACCCTCAATAAAGCACTGCGTACCCTGGGATACAGTTCCGACGACATGACGGCTCAGGGGTTTAGAAGCCTGGCATCCACACTGTTGAATGAACTGGGTTGGCCACCCGATGCCATCGAGCGACAGCTCGCCCACGTCGAGGAAAATGAGACTCGCGGTGCCTACAACTACGCCGAGCACCTGCCGCTGCGGCGCAAGATGATGCAGTTCTGGTCGGACTATCTCGATGGTTTACGTGCCAACGCGCACCGTCGTCGGATTGAACCGCTGTTGCTGGGCGTAGAACCATCTGTCACTGCAGTCAAGGCTGATTCAAGTTCAACTCTTGCGCCAGCGACCAACGACGGCGGCTGATCGGCGCCCCCGACTGCACCCTCCTCCGCTTCCAGCTCACTGGCGCCGTGGGGTCGCCTGAGATCGCTCGCTTAGTTAAATCCCTGCCCTTTGTCGACACCATGGCTGAAATGAGATGAGATTCAGCGCATCTCGGGTATGGGCCACTTACGCCTCCTGTTGCACTTATTCACGAACTGACGCGCTTGTTTCTCGCGGTATCCAGGGAGGACTCGACAGTGAAGATGTTACGGCTGGCCGAAGTGATCGAGATGACAGGACTGTCGAGATCAACCATTTATCGATACGAAAGTAACGCTGACTTCCCGAAGCGGCGGCGAATCGGCCCGAACGCTGTCCCGTGGTTGGATACTGACATTGAGGACTGGATGCAGTCCAGACCGGCCATTAACGCTCCCATAAACGTCAGTAATGGGATGGGCAAGCCTCCAAACGTCGCGAGGTGTTGATTCTGCGCGGGCCTCACAAGAACGCCTCGTGTTGGCCCAGATTTCGGCGCGGTCGGTGGCAACATGCGCAGCAGCGCGCATAAGCTTCACAGACAGGCCGAAGTGAATACTAGATCCGTTCATCCTTCACACGGCAGGGGTCACAGGTTCAATCCCTGTACCGCCCACCACTATGAAAACAGGCATTTGCGAGACTCTCAGCCCTTCCGAAAAGAGCCCGTGTGGCACCAGTGTGGCGCGCGTGCGGGATTCGTTCCGACAGATTTCCGTGGATGCCGATGGCCACCAACTCTGTAGGCAAGGCGCCGCCCCGGCTCTGGTGCGGCTCCAGATCGATTGTAATGTCCGCCTCCGGGTGACGCCCGAGTCACGGCGGTCAGCCCTCCGTAGCCGCCTTGCGCCCCACCGCGCTCAGATTAAGGGCCTTGGATGACGCTATCGGCAGAGCCGGCGGGGTCTGGAAAACTGGACACATTGGGCATCCAGTCTGAACCTCATATATTTCGCGACGAGTCGTCGGTCCGGTGTCCGAGACACTACTGGAGATGACCAGCTCTTCCGCGGACTGGGCCTAGTATCGGTTGATATGCCAGCACAGTTCCTCATCCTCTTTGACATAGCGGATCGCGCCCCGGGGCGGCAGCTGCAATCCCTACGCCCGTTAGCTCGACGCGGCCCCTATCATTGGCGTGTTATCCGCTCCCAGTCCTGGCGTGATTTCGGGACCATGAACGTGAGCATCGAGCAGGTCCGGGCCAACGTGGCTGGCTTCCAACCATGACGCGCCTCGGCGGTGTTGAGAAGTAGACGGCGCCTGCCTGGGAACTCAATGTCAATCGCTTCCACGGTGACCGCCAGACCCGTAGTCTCAACTTGTAATGCCCGGTCCGGACAAAAGAGCACTTCGAGCCTTGAGCCCAGCAAGTCCTCGGTTGAGATAATTCGGCCGGTCGAAGTCCGATCATCCGGCCGGTTCGCGATGGGACCCAATGTCGCATGGATGACCCCGTTGGAGTAGTTGTAATGGCGTTCCTCCACAATCTTTTCGATCGCGAGACTCTCAGGGGCGTCCATGTAGAAACTGATGTCGTCCTCAGAACCCTCCGAACCCTCTGATTCCCAGTCCGTATCCTCATCCTTGGAGGTCTTTTTCCCCGAGTTCGCGCTCCTTTCTCGATCTAGTCTCTGCGCCGTGCTCTCTTGATTGATGTTGATGAAGACTGTGGGAGCGCTTGTATACAGGGTGTAGGCCAACTTGTCTCGTTGGGGATCCGGCCGGGCAAGGCCGTGAGTCTCATCGAGCCGGTGTTTGTAATCCTCAAGGCCCTGCCCGCTGAAGGATATGGAGTAGAACGCGGTGAGTCGAATGGTACCCAACGGATGCGCAAGCCTCTCGAATCTGGCTGACTGCTCTCTTGAGTCGAGCTGCTTCAGGAGGCCATCGACCAATTCTGCACCGATCGCCACGGAGAGGAACGCGACAGCGATAATCTGTCTGTACTTTGAGCGCGGGGCGGCGGTCGACGCACTAATTTCGGAGGAAGGCTTCTCCGGCGAGAAGCCGACAAATGCACCGATTAGGCCTATTAGCTTCAGACCGAGCAGGATGAATGCGAGAGTCGGTGACAACCACTCGAACATGCGACCGATCTTAGCGCGACGGTTGACCGCCCGCGACTGGAATCGCATGGTTGGGCTGTGATGATAGTATAACAATCATTCGAGCGTGTATGGCCCGCCGCGCCGCCGGCAATTTCGGGCTGCCGGTCTTCAAGCGTTTTCGGCTGATGACGGACTACCTGCACAACGTCGTCTGACTCATCCCGACCGCAAGCGCTTTGGCAGAGCCGTTTCCTATGAGATTACCGGCGTGACAGGCCGGAAATATGCCGGGCCCAGGGCTCCTTGCGCGGAGGGAGGTCATTTCAATCCGGAAGCGTACCTGCGCTACGTGAGCGAGCGGATTGCTGAGCATCCGATCAACAAAGTCGAAGAACTCTTGCCTCGGAACGTTGCCGAGAAGCTAATGCGCTCAGCCACGAATGAATCCATCGCACGGCAGCTCGAAATGCGACGGATGACGCGCCGAGCCGAGTCTGAGACGCCACGGGCGGGCAGCTCAACGCTGAAGGCGGGAGATAAAAAGGTCCCAGTAATACTCCGCAGCACCCTCATGGCTCAGATGATCCCTGGCACTGGGTGAACTAAACGACTGCATTCCCATGGGATGGAGTGTGAGCGCTTGTTCGCCCGCTTTAACGGACATGCTTTCATTGATGCTGCCATCGTTAAGATTGTCGTTGTAGGAAAACGAAATTTCGCTGGTGAAATGGCCGCCAAGTTGGACCCGACATCGCGTAGCAGCGGCGCCATCCCTATACACCGCTGCCGTGAAGCGAACGGCATCGACCCTTTTAAATGTGGTCTCCAATTCGGGATGACGTGCCGCCAGCTCGTGCACCGAGTTCTCGAAGAATCGAGCCATGTACTCGAAGGCTTCATCAAGGAAACGGTCGCGGTCCCGATCGGTAAACTCCTTGCGCACGCGCAGATTGCTTGATCGCGGGTCCGCCTTGGATGTCGGTGCAGTTATGGCCGCCGTTGTAGTGGGCGCAAAAGACGTTTGACGCGCGGCACCGGCGGCGACCCGAATCGCCTTCGCGATCTCCAAATACGCCTCATCTGGATCTGCGAATTTCGACACGGGCCTGCCGTCTGTGGGACAAGCAAGGAGGTGGGCGAACGGCGCCTGCTGCCACTCGCAGAGGCGCAAGATGACAGGTATGACACGCGCGGTCCCCTGCCGCTGCCGCTCCAGCGCGTGCCTCATTTCCACGCTGTAGCAGTACTCAGACGCCAAAAAGTCAGCGCTGACGAGCAGCAAGATGATGTCGGCCTGCTCCAGCTCGCGCGCTATTCCAGCTCCGAAATCATCGCCCGCTAATAGGCGCCGATCGTGCCAGACCGATATGACGCCCTGACGCTTGAGCATTTCCAGATGAATTTCTAGCTGATCTCGGTACGACGCATCTTTATGGCTGTACGAGAGGAAGACGGTGCTCACAAGCGATCCTTGAAGCTGAATCGTGATCATTCTACATCCGAGACCGGAAACGCGAAACAAAATAGTACTTGTGAATCGGATATTCTGTCCGATACGATCTGGCTATGCTGTCAAAGGACGAATTCAGTGCCACCGTGGAGTACCTCGGTCTTTCGCTGGGGGAACTGGCCGTGCTGTTCGATATGGATGCTCGGTCCACCCGACGCTGGGCTGAAGATCCGGCCGTCATACCCGGGCCAGCTGAGCAGGCGTTGCGAGCCTGGGTCAGACTCCAACGCTTGGGTCTGGCATGGAGACCCGATGGAGTCGCCATTGGCGAGCGCAACACTGAAAAGCTCGCAGAAGAGATTAAGGCTCATGTGCGGCATGCTGTAGACCTTGATGTGCTTTTGAGACGCGTCGACGCTCGCGGTGGCCCTGCGACACCGTGGGACGTAGACCTTGGAGCGCACCAAGCTAAGTTGGGACCGATTTGTGTATTTTTTTATCCCCTGGCCAACGGTGGCTTTTCCCCTGCCTCTTACACACGACGGGATCGTCCTCCGGATCTTCAACGAGATTGGCCGCTGATTGAGGATGCCCTCGCTTGCGTTGCGAAGGCCGTCGCAGCTGCCGGCCCTAACTGGTCGCTGCCGCCCGGAGAGACGTCTCTGCTCTTTCAAGCGGACACTCGAATTCTCAGTCAACCCGCGCAGCACGTGCTCGACCAAGGAGAGCGGTCGTTTCGCGAGGCGCTCGAAAGTCACAAGGACCTTACAGAGGGAGAGCGTGCCGCATTCGCCGCGGGAGCACAGGAGATCGCAGTCGCGATTGATGGAGCGGTGCCAGAACACTCAACGACCGAGCGATTTCTCGAGTTGTTGTTTTCAGCGAACCCGCTCCTTCGGTCCGACTGGCCGCTGTGGCTTGACACGCGACCCTTTCAAGATCGGCGTTTCATGCCAAAAGTCGTAAACAAGGCTTGGCAAGCTCTGGCAGTCTTCTCCGCCGGCACAGTTCCATGGGACCTTGCGGAGTTCTATCGGCTGGACCCCAAGGGATCATTCTTTCTCCGCCGGATGATCGATGACGACACCTTCGCC
>Ga0105247_10003146_pt1 | contig 10872 bp, 9 predicted proteins | sample KBSS24metaG_FD_81519 | JGI IMG/M metagenome (GOLD analysis project Ga0105247, IMG submission 81519) | Switchgrass rhizosphere microbial communities from Kellogg Biological Station, Michigan, USA - KBS S2-4 metaG | ecosystem: Host-associated > Plants > Roots > Rhizosphere > Soil | place...
ACTAGATTCACGTGAAAAGAGACTAGATTCACGTGAAAAGAGACTAGATTCACGTGAAAAGAGACTAGATTCACGTGAAAAGAGACCAGATTCACGTGAAAAGAGACCAGATTCACGTGAAAAAGCGACGAAAACGTGCGTATGGAAGTTGCGAAACGATTATCCGCTTCTCGGATATCGCGGCCAGACGGCCGATTCGGATAATTTTCGAAAAAGGTCCACAATGGAAATTTCTAAAGATCCGGCGCGGGGGTTGAATCCGACCTGTTTATAAGAACTTATGGACTTCAAAGACAAGATTATCTTTTTGACCGGTGCCTCAAGTGGCATAGGCGAGGCTCTCGCAATTGCGCTCGCCAAACGAGGGGCGATCATCGGGTTGCTAGCCCGACGCGATGGGATGCTTCAAGAGCTGGCGGCAAGATGTGAGGCGTCGGGCGGCGTAGCACGAATCTTTCCCGCAGATGTGGTGGATTCCGAGGCAGTTCATTCTGCTGCGGACCGCCTGCGCGACGAATTTGGCCACATTGATATCCTTATTGCGAACGCTGGAATAGGGGGCAACGACGAACCAACGCGGAACTACGAGCCGGCCGCGGTCAAACAAATACTTGATGTAAACCTGCTTGGTGCCGTTAACGCGATACATTCCGTTGTTGGCCCGATGCTCGAACGCGGTTCCGGTCAACTTGTTGGTATTTCAAGCCTGGCGGGTTTTCGCGGATTACCAAAATCAGCGGCTTACTCCGCAAGCAAGGCAGGTATGACGGCTTTTTTCGAAAGCGTCCGTCTCGACGTGCAGGATCGGGGAATTGACGTAACCATTATTCAGCCGGGGTTTATCAAGACACCGCTGACCGCCGGCCGCCATAACAAAATGCCGTTCATTATGGAACTCGATGACGCGATCCCGCATTTTGTCGGCGCCATCGAGAAGCGGAAGAAATTTGCCGCGTTTCCGTGGCAGCTGGCCACCATTGTCCGGTTGGGAAAGTTCATGCCGGCCGCGCTTTATGATCGGATCGCAGGTGGAGCACGATTTCGCGAATGATGCGCTTTGTTTCCGTACAAAAACACATCAATCTCGCGGGCGAAATCACGAACGGCTTTTGAAATATTGCACTTCTCGCTCGTGTTTTTCAGCAGCTTCCCGTGTCTTGAAAGTGCCTAAGTTCTTTCGCTTGCCGGTCTTCGCATCCACTTTTCTTGAATACAGACGGTATTCGCCGGATTTGAGCTTTCGTATCATGGTATTGCCTCCTGCCTGCATCACCGCAAGTTTTGTACCATAGTTGGGCCCACGTTTTTGACGAATCGACGGAAAACAGTTAAAAGTTGAAGTAACTTATTCTGCCCCGTCGTTTTTCTCAATTCACAAATGGACTTTCTACAAGCAATAATTCTCGGTATCGTACAGGGTTTGACCGAGTTCATCCCGGTCAGCTCCACCGCGCATCTCGTTTTTGCCAGCCGTCTTACAGGGATCTATGGCGGCAGCGCCGAACAGATCACCGCGACCATTGCTGTAATACAGCTTGGCACCTTGGCCGCGGTTCTGATCTATTTTGCCGCTGATATCTGGAACATTTCGATGGCCTTTATCCGCGACCATTGGTCGCTGGTAACCGGACGCCGCACTAGGACGTTCTACGGTACGGAAGGCGTGAGGCCATTATGGCTTTCGCACGAAGCCTGGTTGGGTTGGTTGATAATCATCGGCTCGATCCCGATCGGTACTGTCGGGTTGCTTCTGAAGAAGTATATCGAAGGCCAGGATACGAAAAACCTCTGGATCATCGCCACCATGATGATCGCGATCGCCATCCTACTTTGGTTTGCCGAATTGGTCGGTTCCCAACGAAAAGACATCAAACATATCGGGATCATTGATGCCCTGGTAGTAGGCTTTGCCCAGGTACTTGCACTGATGCCGGGATCGAGCCGTTCGGGCTCGACGATCATGGGTGGGCTTCTCGCCGGTGAAAAAAGAGAAACAGCAGCCAGGTTTTCTTTTCTACTTTCGATACCGGCGGTTTTTGCCAGTGGTCTTTTGGAGCTTAAAGAAGCGTGGCACATTCTGCCTTCGCAGAGTTTCGGTCCGCTGATCGTGGCTACGGTGATTTCGGCGATCGTCGGTTATGCGTCTATCTGGTTTTTACTCTCGTATCTTAAGCGACACTCGACGGCCATCTTTATCATTTACCGGATAATTCTAGGAGGGATAATTCTGATCCTTCTTTGGCAAGGAATCATAAGCCCACAGATCCCCCAGTAGATATCCGGATGGAAAAACGCTGGGTCATTCAAAAGCACGATCATCAAAGGGCGGGCGAGTTTGCTCGCGAGCTTGGTGTCTCGCCGCTTGTTGCAGCATTATTGATCGCTCGCGGTTTTGATAACGAGACTGCTGCGCGCAATTTCCTTTCACCAACGATCGCCGATCTTCACGACCCGCTTTTGCTCAAAGGTATGCGTAAGGCTGTCGACCGAGTAATGTCAGCGATCGCAAACCGTGAAAAGATACTTATCTGGGGCGATTATGATGTTGACGGAACTACCGGCACAACGTTGCTTCGAAAAGCTTTAAAGATTCTTGGAGGCGAAACCGGATTCCATCTTCCCAACCGATTTACCGAAGGTTACGGTATAAATATTCCTGCTCTGGAAACAGCAAAGACAAATGGCTTTTCGCTTGTCATAAGCGTCGACTGCGGTATTCGCAGTTTCGAACCGATCGAATGGGCAGCCGGGAACGGTATTGATGTCATTGTTACGGATCATCATTTATCGGATGAAGTACGCGGGAACCCTCCGGCGTTCGCCGTAGTAAACCCCAATCAACCAGGATGTGAATATCCGGACAAACATCTTGCCGGAGTAGGTGTGGCCTTTAAGCTCGCACACGTACTGTTGCGTGAGAATGGCCACGAAGATAAAGTCTCTGATTTTCTAAAGATCGCCGCGATCGGGACGATCGCCGACATAATGAAGCTCACCGGTGAGAATCGAGCTATCGTCGCGATTGGACTGAGAGATCTGACGAAGACTTCCAATTATGGTCTGAGGGCCCTAATGGAGGTCGCCGACTGTCGCTCCGAAATGACGAGTTACCACATCGGCTTCCGGATCGCTCCAAGGATCAACGCCGCGGGCAGAATGGATGTCGCTCGTCATGTGGTTGAACTTCTTGAAACTGAAGACTTCAACGAGGCACGCAAACTCGCAGAGATCCTGGATAGCAGAAACCGCGAAAGGCAGCAAGTTCAGCAACGGATCACTGAACTTGCCCTGCTTGAATCCGCCGATATCGATCAACAGAATTTCATTGTCGTTGCCGGTGAGAATTGGCACAAAGGTGTGATCGGTCTCGCAGCCTCAAGAATTTCTGAACATTTCAATCGGCCTACGATCGTTCTTACCATTGAAGACGGCATGGCTCATGGAAGCGCCAGAAGCATCGGCGATTTTCATTTGCTTCAGGCTCTGGAGAGCTGTGACGGATTGTTCGAACAATTTGGCGGTCATGCGGCCGCGGCTGGAATGAAGATTCGATCAGATAGAATTCCCACGCTGCGGGCCGAACTAAATTCTTATGCAGGACAAATGTTCGAGGGCGTTGATATGACGCCTGAACTGCGAATTGATGCAGTGATCTCTTCCGCCACCCTTGGTTTGAAAATAGTTGATGAGATCGCACTTCTTGAACCATTCGGTGCGGGAAATACAAAGCCGGTTTTCGTTACAAAGGGCCTTTATCTCGATTCTGAGCCTTTGGTAATGAAAGAAAAACACCTAAAGCTGAGTTTGCGAGATCGCGACCGAAAACGTTTCGAAGCCGTTTGGTGGGACGGCGTCCGCAAATCTAAGGGGCGAACGTTAACCCGTGGTACGGGCATCGAACTAGCTTACGTTCCCGAAGCAAATGAATGGCAGGGAAACAGGCGTCTCCAACTTGTCGTTGAAGACCTCCACGCGGATAATCAAGAAAGTGCCGGAAAAGACGGAACATGATCTGCAGCGATTGCACTATCGGGCTAAAATGCCGCGATATGTTCGCTTGGCTGCGCTGTGCATCCTCGTGGTGTGCATTATCATTGTTGCAGTTGGTTTCATCCGCGAACGGAGCCGGGGCGGCTTTCAGCTCAAACCGGAGCATACTCAGCTTTCAAAAGATGTGATCGCCATGGTCAACGGCTATGAAAGGCTGGAAACTGACGCGAATATTCCCAAATACCTCGTAAAGGCCGATCGGGCAACAACATTCTCCGATAACCATCAGGAACTCGAGAATGTTTCATTCCAAATGTATGACGAAGCCGGAAACGATTCCGACAGGATGACTGCTTCCAAAGCACTTTATGTTCCGGAGGAAAACAAGAATTTTACGGCTTATCTTGTGGGCAGCGTAAACATTGAGACGCATGACGGTCTAAAAGTGCGAACGGAGCAGATCACCTATACAAAAGCGAACGACACGGCTGAGGCTTCGGAGAATGTTGAGTTTGAGCGAGAGAATGTGCGCGGCAAAGCTGTTGGAGCAATTGTCCACCTTGGAGAGAAGCGGCTTGAGCTTTTGAAAGATGTAGACATTGACACCTTTGAATCTCCGGAATTAGCCAAGAGCAATGTTCAAGAGGCGAAAATAAAAGCGAACCGAGCAGTCTTCGATCAGATCAACCAAAGAATTGAATTGATCGACAATGTAAACGTAAATATCCTTGCGAAAAACAAAGGTACAAATGCGCCTCAAAACATCACGGTGACGGCAAACCGGGCCATGGTCGCGTTCGTTGGCGAAGATCAGAAACAACCCGTTTTGAAGCAACTCGAGCTTTTCGATAACGTTAATATTCAGTCGACGGAGAATGGTGGTAAGCCGACAAAGATCGAATCGGGATATGCGTTGTACGACAAACCGGCGGACCGCTTTTTCCTAAAGAACGGTGTTCATATTCTTACGGTTGAAGATGAGAAGCCTACAAATATCCGTTCTGACGAAGCTGTGTACGAACAATCAAAGGGTTCCGTCAAACTTACGGGTCATGCGGAGATCACTCAGAATGCGGATGTGGTACGCGGCGACAATATCACTGCCCAATTGTACGCAAACAAGAAACTTAAGAATGCGGCCGCAAAAGGGAATGCGTTTTTAACCCAAACAGTGGATGACCGGGCGACGGAGCTCGCTTCAAACGAATTGAATGCCGCCTTTAACGAAAGCCAACAGGCGGTCGCCGCAAACTCGGTAGGAGCAAGCACTGTTACGATGACGCCTTCAAGCTCCTCAGACTATACGAACGTCACGCTGTCGGCTCCAAAAGCGATCCATCTTTGGTTCAAAGGTGAGGGACTTGTCGACAGGATGCAGACTGATGGCCGCACTACGATCAAGTTGAGCGTGCCTGATTCGGCCGGCGATGCAGCCAACAAAACGGTAACGGCTGATACTGTCAGAACCTTTTTCGCCGCCGACGGCAAATTCCTTGAGAAGGCTGAGGCCATAGGGAATGCCGAACTTTTTGTTGAACCGCTGCATGCGTCCAGCGAGAACTATAAAACGACCATTAATGCGCCGCGCTTTGACTGCGATTTTTATCCGGGCGCGAATAACGCCCGAAACTGTGTCGCCGGTGTTAAGGCGAAGGCAGTTCGTGTACCGACAACTCCTGACGAAACGCATGGAACGCAGACTATGGTAGCAGATAAATTGACTGCTGCGTTTAGTGCCCAGACGAAGGATGTCGAACGAATGGAAGCCGTTGGCGGAGCGAAATTTACTGAACTTGATCGCAACGGTATTTCCTCACAGTTTAGCTTTACGGCAAACGATCGGATCGTACGTCTGCGCGGCGGTGAACCAACTGTTTGGGATTCAAAGGCCAGGGCGAAGGCGAAGGAGATCGATTGGGATACGCGAAACCAGAAATCTTATCTTCGCGGCGGCGTAAGCACGACATATTATAGTCAGGAGCACACGGGAGGCGCCGCTCCTTTCGGGGACACGAAAAAGCCTGTGTTTATTACTGCTGCGAATGCCGAGTTCGATCATAGATCGGAGACCGGTCACTATAGTGGAAATGCACGGGGATGGCAGGATAATAACTACGTTCGGGCAGATTCCTTTGTAATAGATCAACGGGCCGGTACCTTCAACGCCGAAGGCGGCGTACAGAGTATGTTGTTTAACGCGAGAAGAAAGGAGAATGGTAGGGAGTCGGAGGTTCCTATTTATGCTGCGGGCAAAAAGATGTTGTATGACCGTGACAATCGGGTTTTGAAGTATGATGGCGATGTTGATGTTCGGCAGGGAACGGATAGAATTGTTTCGGGCACGGCTACAGTGTACTTAAACGATAAGAACGAGGTAGTGCGGACCATTGCAGAAAATAACGTTGTGGTTACGCAGCCCGGCCGCCGGGCTACCGGAGAATTTGCACAGTATAACGTGGCAGAAGACAATGTCGTCCTTCGGGGAAGCCCCGCGACGGTTGATGATAAAGAAAATGGATCGTCTCAGAGCAGTCAGATCGTTGTCTATATGAATGATCATCGCGTGTTGGCCGAGGGCAGAACCAAGCAAAATACCTCCGGTCGCATCCGTTCTGTTTACAAGGTGAAAGCTACGCCATGACTTCTTTATGGTTAGAGATCTTGAAATTGTCGGCGAGCAGCCTGTAAATGGGAACGGTTCAAGAAGGGCCGCAGATTGTTTGGCAGCTTGCGGAGTAACAAAGACATATGGCGGCCGTCGCGTCGTTGACGATGTTAGCCTTTCCGTTTCACACGGAGAGATCGTCGGACTTCTCGGAGCGAATGGTGCAGGAAAAACGACGACCTTCTATATGATGGTCGGCCTTGAAGCCACCGAAACCGGTGAGATAATTCTTGATGGTGGGAACGTAACTCATCTTCCAATGTATCTCAGGGCAAGGCTGGGTCTCGGATATCTACCCCAGGAACCTTCGATCTTTCGAAAACTGACCGCTGAACAAAACATCCTTGCCGTCCTTGAGACAACCAAAATGAGTCGTGAGAACCGGTTCTCCCGCCTTGAGGAATTACTGGACGAATTCGGTGTTTCGCACGTGCGAAAGATTCGCGGCGACGCGCTGTCCGGCGGTGAGCGGCGAAGGGTTGAGATCGCAAGATGTCTTGCTACCGAACCGCGATTTATCCTCCTGGACGAACCATTTGCCGGTATTGACCCACTTGCTATCGATGATATCCGTGAGATCATCCTTTACCTGAAAAATCACGGAATCGGTATTCTGATCACTGACCATAACGTTCGTGAAACTCTCGGAATTACTGATCGGGCGTATATCATGACCGACGGCAAGATCCTTCGCGCCGGCCGCCCGGAAGAATTGATCAATGATCCCGACGTCAGGCGGCTCTATCTGGGTGAACGGTTTACCCTCTAGACCTTCGTTTTTTCCATTTTTTCCGCATAATCGGTATAATTCGGGAAAGGGACATTCAGATTGTTCCAGAGTTTAATCTATGTCATCGATGAGACTTACAACTCAACTCCAGCAGAGGATGGTCCTTACGCCCCAATTGCGTCAAAGGATCGAGATGCTGCAGATGACATCGATGGAGCTTACCGAACTCGTCGAGCAGGAACTCGTAGCCAACATTGTTTTAGAAGAGGTACAACCCGGGGAAGAGGTAAAAGAAATCTCCGACAATATCCTCGATCAAAATGCAGACGGCGGCCAAACCGATGGAGTCGTTTCGGAGAACATTCTCGCTTTTGAATCCACGAATGAGGGTCAAGCTGAATTTGACTCAGGCTTCGAATCATTTTCCGCCGAATTGCCTGCCGAAAATGGAATTTCGGAAAAGGCCCAGACCGATTCAGATTCCTCTGAAGACCACCTACCCGAAAACTCCGACTCGTTCGAGGAGATCGATTATGGACGGGAGTTTCAGGACTACCTCGACCCCGGATACAGAACCCAAGAAATCGAATACAAGGAAGACGCACCGAGCTTCGAGCAATTTCTTAGTCACTCCCCATCGCTGATCGAACATCTCGAATGGCAGCTCGGTATGCTGGATATCAGTGAGGAACTCGAGGTTGCTGCCAAGTTAGTCATTGGCAATCTGGATGAAGACGGGCGATTGGTAACGAGCGTCGAGGAAGTTGCCGCGAGCATCGGGCTCACGGCCGAATGTGTCGATAAGGCTCGTAAGATCGTGATGGGTCTTGATCCCGTCGGATGCGGCGCTCTGGATGTAAGGGATTGCCTGTTGGCGCAGCTTGAAGCGAACAACGAAGGCGACAGTCTAGCCGCCGACCTCGTTCGAAATCATCTTGAAGACCTTCAGCCTCACCGCCTTCAACACTTATCGAAAGATACACATATTGATATCCACGTTCTCAACGAAGAGATAAAAAAGATCAAGGTTCTTGATCCGTACCCAGGTCGCCGATATTCGAGCGAAGAACCGATCTATGTCGCGCCTGAGGTGTATATCGAAAAGGTCGAGGGCGATTATGTTGTCTACTTTGCCGACGATGGGAGCCCACGTCTTCGAATCAGCCCGACCTATCACCAACTTTTGGATCAGAACGATACGTCAAAAGAAACCAAGGATTTCATTAAGGAAAAAGTGCGATCCGCTGTCGACCTCCTCCGAAATATCGAGCACCGACGGCAGACAATTTATCGCGTTGTTGAATGTATAGTGGATCGCCAGCGGGAGTTTTTGGATAAAGGCGTCGAATATATCAAGCCGATGATGCTGAAGGACGTGGCGGAAGACATTGGAATGCACCTATCGACGATTTCGCGGGTTGTTAACCGGAAGTATGCTCATACTCCGCAGGGCGTAATCGAGCTTCGTCGATTTTTCAGCGAAGGGATGATGAACGAAGACGGCGAAGAAGTTTCTACCCGAATTCTGAAGTTGAAGATCAAGAAAATGATCGAAGAAGAGAATACAAAGAAACCTTTGACCGACGATCAGATCGCAAAGTTACTCAGCAATGACGGTGTTAAGCTTTCGCGAAGGACAGTCGCAAAATACCGCGATCAGATGCAGATCCCGGGCTCCAGGGAGCGCAAGACAGTTGTTTGAATTCAGATCGGCCTAAGCGTTGGCCTTGAGCGAAAATCGGATCGATTCTTGAATGACGAGATTTAGGGGGGCGTTTATATGAAATATGAATACACGGGTAGGCACATTGACGTGACACCCGCTCTTCGTTCTCATGTTGAAGAACATTTTGGAAGGCTCGATCACCTTTTCAATGGTGGAGCAACAAAGGCCCATATCATTATTGAGGTAGAGCGTGGGCGGCATCGTTCTGAGATCGTTGTTAGTTGGCGAAATGAAGTGCTCACGGCCGCGACCAGCTTGTCTGATATGTACAAATCGCTTTCTCAAACGATCGGTAAGATCGAGAAGCAGGCGCTGAGGATCAAGAACAAAGTTATCGATAAGCATCACCGTGCGAAGAAAGTAGGTGCGATCACTGCAACTGCTGCTGATATTAAACCCTCACCGGGCAACCCGAGAATTATCAATGCCAGGCGATATGCTGTGAAGCCAATGACTGCCGAAGAGGCAGCCATGAGTCTGGACGATCAAGAGGATCAGTTTCTCGTTTTCCGAAACGCCGAAAACGAGCGGCTCTCGGTCTTATACAAAAGGAAGGATGGAAATTTTGGTTTGATTCAGCCTTGATAAATGGCCTCGAATGTAATTAACGATTTTCCGAAAATATCCGTAGCGGACCTTTTGCAAACTGCCCCCGCCGAACTTGAGGCGTTAGTTCTGGCAGGGGAGGAATATCTCAATTCCCAAGTAATTTCCTCCGATCGCATTCAGAAACTGGGTCTTGCTCTAACGGGTTTTACCGATTACCTGCGAAAAGGCCGATTAAAGATCGTTGGAAACAGCGAGATTTCGTACCTGAGTCAGCTCAGTGATGAAGGCCAGACCGCGGCCTTAGCAAAAATTGATCCCGAGGTTGTTTCCTGCATACTGATCACCAAGGGGCTTGCAGCACCTTTCAGCCTTAAATTATTCTCTGAATCCAACAAGATTCCATTATTGCGAACCGGCCTACCCAGTTCACGGGCCATAAGTCTGGTCACGAATTTCCTGCAGGAAAGGCTTGCCCCGCAGATCACAATTCACGGTGTACTGGTGGAGATCTACGGCATCGGAGTGCTGCTGCTCGGAGAATCCGGCATTGGCAAGTCAGAATGTGCGTTGGATTTGATTGCACGGGGACATGCGCTCATTTCCGACGATTCGGTGTTTATCAAGAGAATCGGTGAGGAGCTGGTCGGCGATTCTGTTGAGCTAACGCGAGGGCATCTCGAGATCCGGGGCTTGGGGATCGTCAACACGCGCGAGCTTTTTGGGGTTTCCTCGGTTGGCAACAAATCCCGAATCGACCTCTCCATCGAACTCCGGGCATGGAACGCAGTGGAAAATGTCGACCGACTTGGCCTGGAGATTCAAAACCGGGAGATTTTTGGGGCAAGCATCCCGTTGTTTGTTTTACCCGTTTCACCCGCAAGGAACCTGTCCACGCTGGTGGAAACTGCGGTGCGGGTATTTCTTTTAAGACGGTCGGGATCCGACTCTTTGGAACAGCTTATTCAAAAGCACAATACGATGGTTTCCGGTAGTTCATAGTAACCTATCGAGTACGAAAAAATTATGTCTAAGGTTACGACCGCGAAAACTCAGCCGGCATTCGTTATCATCACCGGTCTAAGTGGTTCGGGGATGAGTTCCGCAACAAACGCTTTCGAAGATCTGAGTTACTTTTGCGTCGACAATCTCCCACTTACGATGTTGTCGACATTCGCGCGGCTTCTGATTCCGAATGACGAGGAAGTTAGGGCG
>Ga0105247_10003147_pt1 | contig 10871 bp, 8 predicted proteins | sample KBSS24metaG_FD_81519 | JGI IMG/M metagenome (GOLD analysis project Ga0105247, IMG submission 81519) | Switchgrass rhizosphere microbial communities from Kellogg Biological Station, Michigan, USA - KBS S2-4 metaG | ecosystem: Host-associated > Plants > Roots > Rhizosphere > Soil | place...
CGCAGCGCCCCCTCCAGGAGCTCGGCCTCGACTCCCTCATGGCCGTCGAGCTCCGCAATCGGCTCGCCGCCGCCACCGGCCTCCGGCTCCAGGCCACTCTCCTCTTCGATCACCCCACCGCCGACACGCTGGCCAACGCGCTCCGCGACGAGCTCTTCATCGACGACAATCGCACGTTCGACCATCTCGCCGCCGAGCTCGACAAGCTCGAGGCGACACTCTCTGGCTTGCACGAAACCACGACCGTCCCCGCCAATATCGCCACACGCCTACAGACCCTGCTGACGAAGTGGACGCGTACGAGACACGCTTCGGTCGAGATCGACCTGGCGCACAGGCTTCGCTCGGCGACCAACGAGGAGCTCTTGAGCCTCTTCGACGAAGAATTCGCGCCAGCCCCGGAGACCACGACATGACAGCGATCGTCGAATCGAGCGTCGAATCGAGGCTTCGCCTCCGCCTGGAAGAACCGAACGAAGGGGAGCCGCAGTGACCCTCGTGTCCATTGCCGCGCGCAATGCGCTGAGGAACAAATTTCGAACGATCATGACCGTCCTTGGAATAGCGATCGCGGTGCTCGCCTTCGTGACGCTGCGGACGATCCTGCACGCGTGGAACGTCGGGCTGGAGTCCGCGGCGAAGGATCGCCTGGCGACGCGGGCCAAGGTGTCGTTCGTCATTCCGCTCCCGAAGCGGTACATCGACGACGTGGCCGCCGTGCCGGGAGTGAAGATCGCCTCGTACGCGAACTACTTCGGCGGCCAGTGGCCCAAGGACGCCAATCAGTCCCTCGCGACGATGGCCGCCGCCGACAACATCTTCGATATCTATCCGGAGATGTCGGTCGCCCCCGCGGCGCTCGCCCAGTGGAAGGCGGACAAGAAAGGGGCGATCATCGGCGACGTGCTGGCGAAGAGGCTCGGGATCCACGTCGGCGACAACGTCGTCCTCACGGGCACGATCTACCCCGGAGACTGGGAGTTCACGGTGGACGGCCTCTACACCGCGCCCGAGCAGTCGGCCGTGGACCACTCGACGTTCTACTTTCACTGGGACTACCTGAACGACGGCGCGCCCCCGCACCAGAAAGGCTTCATCGGCTTGATCCTCACCCGCGTCGACGACCCGTCGAAGAGCGCCGCGGTGAGCCGCGCGATCGACGGGATCTTCGACGACCGCGACGTCCAGACGGCGACGATGAGCGAGAGGGCGATGACCAACTCGTTCCTCGGGGGAATCACCGCGGTCCTCGACGCGCTCGACTTCATATCGATCGTCACCCTCCTGATCATGATGCTCATCCTGGGCAATACGGTCGCCATGGGGGTCCGGGAGCGGACGGCGGAGTACGGCGTGCTCCGCGCCCTCGGCTTCGATCCGTGGCACGTTCGGACCCTGATCGTCGCGGAGACGCTGACCGTCTCGCTGGGCGCCGCCGTGCTCGGCTGCGCGATGGCCTACCCTCTCCTCGGCGCGGTCGGTCGATGGTTCGAGGAAAACATGGGGCAGTTCTTCCCCACATTTCGCGTGACTTCCGTCACCCTGGCCGTCGCCCTCGCGCTGTCGGTGATCGTGGGGGGGCTCGCGTCGCTCATCCCGGCTCTCCGCGCCGGACGGATTCAGGTCACCGACGCGCTCCGGGAGATCGCATGATACCGTTCGCCTACAACCTCCGCAGCTTGAAGGTCCGAAAGGCCACCACCGCCGCGGGAGCCCTCGGGCTGGGGCTGGTCGTCCTCGTCTTCGCGTTGGTCATGATGATGGTGAACGGCGTCGAGGGGGCCATGCGTCGCGCCGCCGACCCCCGCGTCGCCATCGTCCTGCGCAAGGGCGCCAGCGGGGAGATGGATAGCTGGATCGACGAGGCCGGTGTCAGCCTGGTCGGGGCCGCTCCGGGGGTATCCCACGCGGTGGACGGGCGCGCCGCGGCGGTCGTCGAGCTGGTCGTCTCGATGCTCCTCGACGACCCCCGAGGGGGGCAGTTCAACGTCACGCTGCGCGGCGTCCCCGAGGACGTCATGACGTTCCGGTCCACGGCGGCGATGGTGGAAGGGCGTCCTCCGCGGCCCGGAACCGACGAGGCGATCATCGGTCAAGCGCTCCGCGCCAAAGGGCTCGCGGTAGGCGGCGCGATCGAAATGCGAAAGAACCGGCCGATGCGGATCGTCGGCGTCTTCGAGGACGAGGGCTCGGCGTTCGAGTCGGAGATATGGGGAGACACGAACGTGATCCGGGGCACGTTCGGCCGGCAAGGCATCGTGTCCAGCGTCCGTGTGCGGCTCGACTCACCGGGCGACTTCGACCGGTTCAAGGCGTCCGTCGAATCGAACCGCCAGCTCAACGTGGCCGCGATGCGCGACTCGGAGTTTTACGAGAAGGCGTCGCGAGGCACCGCGCTCTTCCTGTCGGCCATGGGCTTTTTGATCGCGGCTTTCTTGTCGATCGCCGCGATCATCGGGGCGATGATCACGATGCACGCCACGGTGGCGCAGCGACGACGAGAGATCGGGACCCTTCGAGCGCTCGGCTTCTCGCGCCGCGAGATCCTCGCGTCGTTCCTCCTCGAGTCGATCGTCCTGGCGCTCATGGGCGGCGCCACGGGGACGGCGGTCGCGCTGCTCGCTTCGCTGAAGCGGGTCACGATCATCAACCTCTCGACGTGGTCGGATCTGTCGTTCAAATTCGAGCCGACGCCGCGGATCTTGGTGACCGCGATCGTCATCGCCGGCGTGATGGGGATCCTCGGGGGACTGTTCCCGGCGATCCGCGCCGCGCGGGTCCACCCGATCCAGGCGATGCGCGGGGGTTGACGACGACGCCCGCGGCGCCCGCTCGCGCCCGAGCGGGGCGAGCCCACAAGATCGTCACCGATTCACGTCAGCGACTCCTACCAACGAGGTTCATCGATGACCGCCCCGACCGCACACGATTCGATTGATTCAGGATACAGGTTGCTCCTCATCAGCGGGAGCATGCGCACGGGTTCGGTCAACGGCGCGATCATCGAGGCTGCGCGGTCGCTCGTGCCCGCGGGCGCGGCCGCGACGATATACCGACGCATGGGCGATCTCCCTCATTACAACCCGGATCTCGACTGCGAGCCGATCCCCGAGCCCGTCGCCGATCTGCGCGCGCAGCTCGAGCGAGCCCACGCGGTCCTCTTCTCGACGCCCGAGTACGCCGGGTCGCTCCCCGGCTCATTCAAGAATCTGCTGGATTGGACGGTGGGCGGGGGGCTCTCCAACAAGACGGTCGGCTGGATCAACGGCTCGTCCGCGTCGGGCGGCGCCCAGGGGGCGTACCAGGCGCTGCGGGCGGTCCTCGGGTTCACCGGATCCGACGTCGTCGAGGCCGCGTGTGTGCAGGTTCCGGTGCACCGGAATTGCATCGACGCGGACGGCGCCATCCACGATCCGACGATCCGAGCCGCCATCGGCCAGGCGCTGACCGTGCTCGTCGAACGCGTCGCTGCTCGAGAGTGAACGCATGCGTGCGGCACGAGCCTCCGGACGATATCGCTCCATCCGCAGGTCCGGCCCGGGTGCGCCCTGGCGAACGGAACACGGCAACGTTACGTATCGGTAACGACTACGCGCGACCGCGCGTGCGCTCCCGTTCGCGCCTACGGCACGCGCGCGCGGGAGAGCGCCGCCGCCGGGAAAAAAACGATTTTTAGCTCCGCGCGCGAGGCCGCGGCGCTCGCCGGCGGCGCCGCGAAAGTCGGAGATCATAAGCCGATGTCGCGTCGCCCGTTCGGGTGACGTGCGCTTATACGAAATATCCATAGAATAGTATTCAATGGCTAAATCCTCGGCGCTCCTCCGGGCCTCCACACCGTTCATCGCCTTCGCGACGTTGGTCGCCATGCTCGACTACTGCACGCGCCTGGCGAACGCGTCCGGCCACGTGGCCGAGGAGCTCTGGTCGACGCACCCGCCGGTGATCTCCAACCTCGGGATGTTCTATCCGGAGCACCTCTGGTTCGCGTCCGGCTTCACCGTCATCGCGGCGCTGGTCGGCGTCGCGATGGCGACGCGAATCAACACGCTCGGGACCGATCCGCACGTCGCCCGTTCGAGGGCCCTTCGCCGGTGGAACCGCGCCAGCGTCGGGGTGGGCGCGCTCTCGATCGTCGCCATGCTCGTCATGGGCTGGGTCCCTTACAGGCCCCCGGGAGGCGTCCACTTCTTCGCGTCGCTGTCGACGTTCCTCTTCCTCGCCGTCTACGAGTTCATTCACGGGGGCATGTGTCTGGCGCTGACGAAGCACCGGAGGCCGGACGACCCCACCACGCCGGGCCCGCTCCTCTCGCTGTGGTTCCTCGTCTGCCCCATCGCCGCGATGACGTGCGTCTACGTCCGCGTCACGACGCTGAGCGTCCCGGCGCAGTACGCGTCGGTCATCCTCCAGTTCGCGTACTTCATGCCGATGGCCCCTCTCCTGGCCGGCGAGCGGCGCGAAGCGAAGGCGGCCGCCGACGGGTCGGAGGAGCCGATGGTCCTGTCGAGCCGGGGCGACGTCCCCGTGCTCCGGTGACTTCCGTCTCGATCGCTTCGAGCTACGGCTTGGCGGGGCGATCCACGCGAACGCCGTCGAGCGCGCGGCACCACGCCTCTTCGGTGTCGAGGACGCTGCTCGCCGCGATGGCGCGCAGCGAGCCGTCGAGGAACGCGCGCTTGGTCGACTGGCGCTCGATCTTGCCGCTCGTGGTCTTCGACAGACTCCGCGGCTCGATCAGCACGATCGTGTCCACCGGCACGGAATGTACGTCCGAGATGGTGGCGCGGATGCGCTCGCAGAGCTCGGCGCCGCCGCCGGCGAGATCGGTCACCTCGCAGACCAGGCCGATGCGCTCCAGATCGAGGCTCTCGAAGCCGAACGCCGCGCAGTGGCCGGCGCGAATACCCCCCTGGACGCCCTCGGCGATCACCTCGAGGTCCTGGGGATAGTAGTTTTGACCTTTGACGATGATGCAGTCGCGAATCCGGCCGGTGATGAAGACCTCACCGGCGCGCAGCACGCCGAGATCGCCGGTGCGCAGGAACGGGGCGTCGCTCCCCGGCAGCCGGTTCCCGAACGTGGCCTCGGTCTCGGCCGGACGGTTCCAGTAGCCGCGGCTCACGCTCGCGCCGGCGACGAGCACCTCGCCCTCGACGCCCTCGTCGCAAGGGGCCAGCGTCTGCGGGTTCACCACGCGGATGTCCAGCTCGCCGGCCGGCTTCCCGCATCCCACGAAGACGCTTCGGGGACCGTTGCCGACCTGCCGCTCCCAGAGGCGCGGCGCGACCCCCTTGTCGCCGCCGGTCACGAAGAGCGTCGCCTCTGCGAGCCCGTAGCAGGGAAAGAGCGCGCGCTCGTCGAAGCCGTACTGGCCGAAGATTCGAGCGAAGTCCTGCATCGTTCGAGCGCGGATCGGCTCGGCGCCCACGAACGCGAGGTCCAGGCACGATAAGTCGATATCGAGCGGCTGCTTGAGCCGCTGGTGCCGGCGGACGCAGAGCTCGTACGCGAAGTTCGGCCCTCCCGTCGTGCGGCCACGGTACTTCGACACCGTCCGGAGCCACCCGAGCGGATCGCGCATGAACGCGAGCGGGGACACGAGGACCGCCTGCGCGCCCACGAACAGCGGCTGGAGGATGTTCCCGATGAGCCCCATATCGTGATAGTGGGGCAGCCATCCGACGACCGTGGTGGTCGAGTCGTGGCCGAACGCGCGGCAGATGATCGCCTCGTTCGCCAGGATGTTGGCGTGGGAGACCATGACCCCCTTCGGGTCGCCGGTCGATCCCGAGGTGTACTGGAGGAACGCGGTGGACGCGCCGTCGATGGCGGGCTCGCTCCACCCCGCGGCGCCGTCGATGGGCACCTCCTCGGGGGCGACGCCGGGGACGTTCCAGTCGCCCGCGTCGAGCAGCGCTCGGGTCGCGAGCACCACGGAGGGCTTCGCGCTCGCGATGAGCCCCCGGAGGCGATCGATGTCGCGGGCCCTCGCCGGCTCCGGCGCCGGCACCGCGATCAGCCCGGCGTAGAGGCACCCGAAGAACGCGAAGAGGAAGTCCGGCCCCGAAGGGAGGACGAGCAGCGCGCGGTCGCCGGGCTTGCTGCGCGTGAGCAGCCCTGCGGCCATCGCGCGGGCCCTCTCGTCGAACTCTCCCCACGAGAACGTGCGCGGGCTGCCGAACCGATCATCGAGGTAAGTATAAGCCGTTTGCTCACGCGTGACCGACGCGCGATGGCGCAGGAGCGAGACGAGCGTCTCGAAGTGGTCTGATTTCATCGCCTCGCCGCGGGTTGTCATGCGATTGGGTCGTTTTGTTGATATCTGGTATACTCGTCTTCGCCGGCCAGCACCTCGTCGGCGCCGCCGGCGCCTCGTGTCTATGGCACCTGCGCGGCGTCCATGCCACCGCGCCTCGTCCATTCCGTCGGCGTCACGTCGACGCCCGCGCCGTCCGTCGTCGCGCCCTGCCCCGCCTCTTTGAGCGCGCTCTTCGGGCGCCTACGCCGCCGGCGTCTCGATGGCGTCGAGGTCTTCGGCGTCGAGCCGGACGCGGAGGTACTTCACCACGTCGTCGATGCACCGGAGGCGGCTCAAGACGTGATTGGGGATATCGATCGAGAATCGATGCTCCAGCATCACGACCAGGTCGACCGCCGAGACCGAGTCCATGCCGTACTCGGCGAAGTGCCGCGACGACACGATCTGCCGGACGGAGATGCCGGTCACCTCCTGGAAGAGGTCGAGGACGACTGCCTTCAATTGCTCGTCATTCATCATGTTGTCATCCATGTAGTGTAGAATCCCATTCCTCGATATCGATGGCGAACCCGTGTTCCTTCGCCAGCGACGACACCTCGCGCACTCGCTCGGAGTGGATAGGTCCGAACGAAAAGTTCTCCGTCTTTCCAGAGAGGCTAAGGAGTATCGATTCTCCGAGGCAGGCGTAGACGCGGCCCCTCGGCAGGTCGAGAGCGGGCACGTCGATCGATTGTTCGAGGGGCAGGCGGACGATGCCGCCGCGGATGATGCGCGCGTTCGGCCGCAGCGCGGCGACGCGCGGGTGAACGTCGCGGGGCACGGCGACGTCGCAGATGACGACTGGGTGCTCGCCGACGTGCTCCGGGTGCACGACCGGGTTGGGCGCGTTGGACGCGCTGACGATCATCGTGCAGTCGCGCAGCGCGCTCAGATCGGTCGCGATGCGGGTGGGGACGCGGAGCGTCGCCGCGACGCGCTGGAGCCTCCGCGCCGCGGCCGGGCGCCCGACGAGCACCACGCTGTCGGCGTACTCCGACGCCAGCTCGGCGAGCGACGCGCCGATGTTGCCGGCCGCCCCGACCACGCCGAGCACGCGGTGCTTCAGGTTCGACTCGATGGCGGCGCGCCGGAGCGCTTCGACCGCGGCCGCCACCGTGAGCGAGTTGCCGCTCGTGATGCCCAGGTCCTCGGTCGCGAGCTCGCGGCAGTTGTCGGTCACGATCGACGTGTAGCCGCCGCAGCCGATCATCGTCGCGCCGTAGCTCCTCCCGACCTCGACGCCGGCCCGCACCATCCCGACGAGGGCAGACGTCTTCTGCGAGCGAAGCGCGACGCTCGCCTGGTTGGCGGTGAACGGCACGCCGATGATGTGCAGCGTCGTGGACGCGCCGCTCGTGGACCGCACCACGCGCTTCGCCAGCGAGAACGGCTCGAGCATCGGCGCCACGCGCGAGATGAACTCCTCGCACGCGTCGGGCGAGAAGGCCTCGAACGCCGGGTCGAAGAGCTGGACGTCGCTGCCGTCGCGGAAGTGCGCGAGGAAGGCGACGGTCGATCCGGCGGGCGCCGGCTCGACCGCGTCGTCGCCCGAGGTCACGTGCGACACGCTGGAGATCGCCGGCGGCCGCGACGGCCGCGCGATCTCGTCGGAGACGCAGAACGAGAGCAAGGCGGCCGCGTCGCCGCCGCGGAGCACCTCGGCGAACCGGCCGAGCGCCTCGCACACCTCGTCGAGCTGGGCGGTGGCGACGTAGGCGGAGGGCGCGAGCCGGATGGTCCCGTGCGCGGACAGGGTCGGCGCGACGCGGATCTGCGCCTTGTGGAGCAAGAAGCCCGCGGCGACGAAGCCGAGGAGGTTCTGCGTGGAGAGGAGCCGCACCATCGGCGAGGGGTGCGCCGCCTGGGACGCGACCTCGATGCCGACGAGCAGGCCCTTGCCGCGGACGTCGCTGAAGACGTCCGGATACTGCGCCTTGAGATCGCGGAGCTGCGCGAGGAGATAGTCCCCCTTGGCCGCGCACGCGCGGATCAGCGCGTCGTCGTCCGCCTCGAGCAGATCGAGCGCGGCCAGTGCGACGCAGCAGCCGGGGTCGTCCTCGGCGAACGTCGACGTGTGCAGGTATCCGAAGTCGTGCTGGTACCGGTCCGCGGCGACGAGCGTGGCGCCGATCTTCGTGATCCCGCCGCCGAGGGACTTGGAGAGGACGTAATAGTCGGCGGTGACGCCGGCCGCCTCCGACGCGAAGAACGTCCCGGTCCGCCCCATGCCGCACTGGATCTCGTCGAACACGAGCGGCACGCCGGTCTCGTCCGCGAGCTCGCGCGCGCGCTCGAGGAACGCGGTCGGGATCGGCCGGATGCCGCCCTCGCCCTGGATCGGCTCGATGAAGAACCCGGTGATCGCGACGCGGCGCTTGCGCGTGGTGACCACGCGCCCGAGGTCGTCGAACGTCACGGCGGTGAACGTGCGCGAGTGCCGCTCGACCGCGCGCGCGAGCGCGTCCGGATCGCCCGCGTCGAGGAACTCGACGAGCCCGCCCCGCTCCCAGGCTCCGCGGTACGCCGGGTTGTGCGTGAGCCTCAGCGAGCCGAGCGTCTTCCCGTGGAAGCCGCGCGACAGCGCGATCGCGACCGCGGGCTGGCTGCACGCCTCCTCCGCCTCGCGCTTGACGAGCGCGAGGTACTCGTCCACGTCCGTGGCGCGCGGATCGGAGCCGGACATCTGCGCGAGCGAGACGCGGCCGGCGTCGAGCTCCATCCGCGCGAGCACGAGGTTCGTGCGCTGCTGCGCGAGCAGCCCGTCCGCCACGGCCTGCGCCTCCATCTCGGCGTGCTTGATCGCCGCTTCGATCCCCTCCGCGCCGGAGTTCGAGAGCGTGACCACGTAGGACTTGCCCGTGACGCGGCCCGCGCGCGCCGAGAGGCGCTCGGCCAGGAGCGCCGCGTAGCGCCGGCTGCTGGCCTGGGCGTGCGTCGGGAGGCCGGCCTTGAGCCCGTCGCACAGCGCCGCGACGAGCTCGGGGTGGTTGTGCCCGAACAGCGTGGCGCCGAAGCCGCCCAGGAAGTCGAGCACCCGCACTTCGCGGTGAGACGCGTCGTTGTAATAGAGGTGGTCGCCGACGGCGCGGTGATACACGACGTCGAGGCCGATCGCCTGGAGGACCTCGGCAGTGCGGGGACGAGCGTATGTCCCGTACGCTTCGCGGATCGCGCGCGTACCGGTGACGTCGCTCCCTTGGTCCTCGTGCCCAAGCTCGGCCTGGGCGGTCACGTTCGCGTTCATTCCCGTCGTCCTATGGGCTCCGAGGTGGACTGGGCGGCGCCGAAGGCGTCCGCGTCTCGAACCGTCTTCAGGCGAGGCCGATGCGGGCGAGGCGGTCGTGGTGCTCCCGCTGGATCTCGCTCAGCAGGATCCGCACCTGATCCTCCTCCGTCACCGTGGCGAGCTTGGTGCCCGGGAAGATCTCGATGTCACCCATCTCGTCCATGTATTGGTTGGCGCACTCCTGGTAGAGGCCGACGTAGTGGCCGATGACCTCCTCGAAGGCCTGGGACATGAGCCGGTGGGCGTCCTTCAAGAGCACCGCCAGGCGATTGCGCTCTTCGACCGTCGCCTTGCGGAGGGCGTCGGCGCAGACCGCCTCGCCGAAGCCGACGTGATGGGACTCGTCGGCGAACGCCCCCTGGATGGTGCGCATCAAGCCCGGATCGAACTTCGACCAGTATTTGATCTCGTATCGATACATCGGATACGCCATCCCCTCGAGGATGAGGTTCTGCGCGACGCACGACGCCAGGTAGTCCTTGCGGTCGACCTGCTCGTGAATGAGGTCGTAGAACGAGCGGAGCGACTTGGTCGTGTACTGCGCGACCAGGCGATTGCGTTGCTCGGGGGTGACGCCGAAGTCGGCCATCCGCTTGCAGAACACTTCGAAGTGGCGGCACTCGTCGAACACCTGGGTGCCGAGCTGCATCTGGGAGCGCTCGTCCGGCGCGAAGCGGACCATCCCGGAGACCGCCAGGTACGACGCGCGCTCGGCGCCGATGAACAGCGCGAGATCCAGCATGTAGACCTTGCGTAGCAGCGCGTCGGTGTGGAGGGCCGGGTGCTCGGCGCCTCCGGTCGGGGGGCGCCCGAAGTGCGTGTCCTTCAGGCTGCGCCAGGCCGTACGTTCGAGCCAGCTCTGCGTGCTCCACCGCCCATCGAGCACGTCCTCGCCGACGAGGGCCGGGACCGCGGATCCTTGACTCTGCTTTTGCGGCGGCTGCGGTTGCGTGGAAGAGGGCTCGGACATGGGTTTTTCCGTTCGATGGGTTATTCGGTTTCGGTGACGGCGACGGCGGCGACCTGCCTGGGGGTCTCGCGGCGGACGAAGACGAACGCGAGCGCGGCGCTCGCCAGGACGGCGCCGACGAACCCGGCGAAGACCACCGTCTGTCGCCCCTGTGGCGCCGCGAGCAGCGCGAGCCCGAAGAGGGCCATGAGCCCGGCGAGCGCGAGCTGGACGGCGACCGGGACGGGGGCGAAAAACGGGCGCTTGGCCTGCGCGCGCGTCTTGCGCAGCCGGACGTTGGCGACGCCGAAGCACGCGTAGATCGCGGCGTAGAGGGC
>Ga0105247_10003148_pt1 | contig 10871 bp, 5 predicted proteins | sample KBSS24metaG_FD_81519 | JGI IMG/M metagenome (GOLD analysis project Ga0105247, IMG submission 81519) | Switchgrass rhizosphere microbial communities from Kellogg Biological Station, Michigan, USA - KBS S2-4 metaG | ecosystem: Host-associated > Plants > Roots > Rhizosphere > Soil | place...
ATTTTCCTGAACTGCTGCAGGTCGTTGAAGAGCGTGTCGCGCGCGGACAGGACGTCGCTGCGGTTGGCGTCCTTGCTGAATTTGTAGCCGCTCCCTCTTCGGGCGCGCGAGAAGCCGCGATCGCGGGTGAGATCGACGAGCCGCGCTTCCCATCCGTCGAGATCACGACGGCCGAACGACTGCTCGAGCTGAATCTGGCGGCTGAGACGCCGCGCCGCCTCGGTGTCGATGTGCAGGTTGTCGCGGGCCGACAGCGGCGACGCGGTGAGCGCGGCAAACGCGTGCAGCACCGCGACGAGGCGATCGATCTCGGCGCCGCGATCGAAGGACGGGCGTTCCCACGGGTGCGGAAAATCGCGCGCTTCGGCCAGCGACCGGCCGGCGCCGCGCAGACGGTCGATCGGTCCGCCGTCCCCGCCGTCGGTAAATCTGGCCCCGCCCCCGCCGACGGTCGTGCGTCGCAGCGCCCGGCGCACGCCTTCCGGCGGGTTCTTCAGCGCTTCCTGCAGCCAGGCGCGAAACGCGCGGCTGTACAGGCGGTCCGCCTGGGGCTCGGTCAGTACGGCGAACAAGGGGTCGACGCGTGCCTCGACCGGCCGCTCGCGCAGCAGCTCGGCACAGAAGCCGTGGATCGTGTTGACGTGCGCCTCCTCGAGCGTCTTCAACGCCTCTTCGAGCGCAGCAGCGACGCCAGGATCGGCCGCCTTCGCGCGCGCGCGCTCCAATTCTTCGCGCAGCCGGAGCTTCAACTCACCCGCCGCCTTCTCCGTGAACGTGACGGCGACGATCTGAACCATCTTCGCGCGTCCGGTTGCGAGGACACGCAGGATCCGGTTCACCAGCTCCGTCGTCTTGCCGGTGCCGGCGGCCGCCTCGACGATCAACGTGTCGTCGAGGTCCTCGGCGATGGCTCGTCGCGCCTCCGCGTCTGCGTGTTGTCCCTTCAACGCATACCTCGCAATGCTTCGAGATCGGCCAGCCGGTCCCGCGACTTGCGTTTCGTGCGCTCTTCCTCGCGCGGGCCGCAGACCGGCCGGAAGTCGCACCACGTACAGGCGCGCTCCTTCGGCACAGCCGGGAGGAAGCCGCTTTCCACCGCGCGATCGATGATCTCCAGCACCTGCAGCCCCTGGCCGCGCGTGTACTCGTTGATCGGGATCGGCTTCTCGACGAAGCCGCCGACCGTCGTCGCATAGAACAGACGTCCCTCGAACACCTTCTTGCCCAGGCCCTGCTCGATCGCGAGGCTGTAGAGGACCGGCTGAAGCATTTCGCCGCCGCCGACGACGAGATCGGGGTTCGAGCGGTTCTTGCCGGTCTTGTGATCCGTGATGCGAAGCAGATCGAAATCGGCGCGGTGCTCGATCAGATCGACAGACCCGCGCAGCAGGAAGCGGCCGTCGACCAGCACGGGATCGGGCAGGCTGCGCGCATCGCGCCCTTCGTCGCTGAGCCCGAAACTGAACTCGAAGTAGGTCGGCGTCCAGTCTTTTTCGTCGGCAATCTTCTGCACCCAGATGCCGAGATCGCGACGCAGCTCGTCGATTTCGTCGCGCCACACCCGATCGATCGCCGGCGCCAGCGTCTCGGCGTACTGTCCGGCCACGCGGTCGAGCACGGCGTCGAGCGTTTTCGACGCGGATCCCAGCGACGCGCGCGTGACCGGAAGAGCGCCCTCCGTTTCGAGCGCACGGAAGAACTCCGCCTGCGCCTTGTGAAACAGGCTGCCGCGGGTCAGCGGATCCATGCGAACGAGCGGCTCCGGCTCGTCCCAGGGCTCGAGGCGATAGATCGTCGCCAGCAGAAACTGATACGGACAGGCGCCGAAGCGCTGGAGCGCCGAAAGCGAGTACGGGCGCTGCCGCAAGCGCTGCGAGGCCAGCGCCGCCTGCGTGCCGGGTGCGACTTTGATCAGGCCGTCACTCGGCGACCAGCCGCCGCGTCCGCGCGCCCACCGGCTGATCACCGATCGCCGGAGCGATTCGTTCAGCCCCAGCAGATAGTGCGCGTGTCCCCTGACCGTCGCCGGATCGCGCGCGTCGAGCAGCGGCTTCAGCGTCGCGAGATCGTGCTCGAGATCGTCGATTGCGCGGTCCGGATCCTTCGGCGCCGGCCACGCCAGGCTCGCGCCGCCTTCTTCGGCCGCCTCGGACGCGAGGACGCGGTGGTCGGGGACGCGCCCGGTGATCGCGCGCACCACGTCCAGCGCGTAAAACGACGGGACGCGCGCCCGCGTCTCGCTGACGTCGAGCCGTGGATACGACAGGTAGAGCCGCTCGCTGGCGGCGCCGATCGCAATCTTCAGCAGCAGACGCTCGGCGCCGCCGCGCTCGTCCTGTCCGACGAGCGCGGCATCGATCGCACGGCGCCCTTCGTCGAGCAGGAGCGGATCTTCGCGCGGACGCTGCGGCACGACGCGCTCGGCCAGCCCGGGCACGAACACGACCCGGAACGATCGGCCGCGCGCCTGGTGCGGCGTCCCGACGAACAGACGGCCGTAGCGCCGCGCCGGCGGCTCCCAGTCGAGCGTCACCAGACGGTCGTGCAGCACGTCCCGCGCTTCCTCGATCGTCACCGGTCCGACATCCGCCATCGGCCGCAGATCCGCCAGCGTCTGCAGCACGCGCGCGGGGCGGCGCAGGCCGCGGTGGGCCAGCGCGGTGAAACGCTCGATCCAGCCTCCCCATGTCGCCTGCTCGGGCCACTCCGCCAGCGCGTCGACGATCGGCAGCGCGAACTGCCGCAGGTGCGCCAGGTTCCGCAGATCGCGCTCGAACCGCGCGATGCGCGCCGACTCGGGCTCTTCCTTCTTCAGCTCGTCGATCCGGTAACGGAAATCGGCCGCCAGCCCGTCGAGCCGGCGCCGCCACCGCGCCTTCCCTTCGTCGCGCGTGCGTCCGCCGACGACCGCCGACTCGACGATCAGCTCTTCCCATTTCCACGGCGATCGCAGCGTGCCGGCGACGACGGCCTCGTCGTCCGAATCGAGAGGCGGGTTTGTCGGGACGGACTGAGCATCGGTCCATGCATCGGCGGGGCTCAGCGATCCGCCGCGGCGATCCTCGTCCGCGAACACTTCATCGGCAGGCGTCACGACCGTGGGCGCCGCGCGCTGGTCCGAGACCTGCGGCACCTGACCAAGCGAGAGATACTCGTCGAAGCGCTTGGCCGACAAGCCATCGACGGCGCACGACAGCAGCGCGACGAACGCGCGGCCGGCGGGATCCGGACGGCGGGTACCGCGATCGAAGTACACGGGCACGCCGCCCCGCGCGCACGCATGCTCGAGCAACCCGAGATACAGCTGCGGCGTGCGCAGGAACACCGCCATCTCGTCGAACGGCACGCCGCGGCCGGCCTCGTCGAGGACCCTGCGCACGATCTCGACCGCTTCACGGCCTTCGCCCGGCGCCGAAAACATCACGACGTCGCCCGCCCGCTCCCGTACCGCCGGACGCTCGGTCTGGAAGACGTACTGACGCAAACAGGACAGATCGGAAGTGGGAAGTACGAAGTCTGAAGTACGAGGAGCTTCGACGATTCCGCCGAGACTGCGCAACGCGTCGAGGGCAAACGTATCGCCTGCGGGGATTGTCGCCAGCACGTCGGGGGACCGCGCGATCAGCGCCGCGGCGAACTCCTGTTCCGCCCGCGAGTCGAGCGGCACGTCGAGCAGCAGCACCGGCATCTGCGCCCAGCGCACGTGTCCGGCGCGGCACGAGGCCGCGGCGAGCCGGAACAGTGCGGCGCGATCGTCGACGTTCGATCGATCCAGCTCTTCCTCGATATGCGCGAGCAGAACGCTGAGATCGCCGGCCGGCCTACATTCGTCTTCGAGGGCGGGTCCCTTCGGATGCGGTGTGCGTTCGGGGTCGTGTAGGGCGGGTCCTTGCGGACCCGCCGCGAGACGGTCGCCGCTGACACCGGCCAGACGCAGCTCGTGCACCGTCCGCGCGAGCGCCTTGGGAAATCCGGGCATGCGCGCGACCGGCTCGAAATAGGCGAGCTCGCCGGCGCCCAGCGCCTCGTGCACGGCGCGCGCGGCGATCGCTTCCGCACCTGCCTGCGTCCCGGCCATGCGTCGTCCGCCGGCGGGTTGCGCCGCGGCGGCGCGGGCGGCGAGCTCCGTCAGGCTGAAGCGGGAGATGCCGAACGTCGAGCCGGTGTGGCGCGCGACGGCGCGCGCAAGATCGTCTGCCGCGCCGCGCGACGCGCCGACAATGATCCGTTCGGTGTCTGGCGGACGTCCGCCGAGGAACTCGCGTGCCGCCTCGAGCCGGACCGCCGCGGACGTGGAGGTGATGATGCGCACGATCGAGCTCCTTCCGGACGCCTTGCCGGACTATGGGGTACCGCTCGGCTTCGCCTCGCGGAATCAGAGTTGAGAGTTGAGAATTGAGAGTTTACTGTACTCGAACGTGGAAGTAGCCGTCGCGCTGCTCGACCGACAGCGACGCGTCGAAGGTGTGGGTCAGGCACTCCGCTGTGAGGACCTCGTCCTTCGCGCCGTCGAACGCGATGCGCCCTCGGCGCAGCAGAATCACGCGTCCGATTTCCGGAATGATCTCTTCCGCATGATGCGTGACGAGGATGATCGTCGTGCTTTCTCGCGCGATCGCGCGGACACGGTCCATGAAGGTATGCCGCGAGACGAGGTCCAGTCCGCGCGTCGGCTCGTCGAGCACCAGTGCCGCCGGCCGGTGCACCAGCGCGCGCGCGATCAGGACGCGGCGCGCTTCGCCGGTCGACATCGTATCGAGAGTGGCGCCCGCGAGCCTGGCCGCGCCCACGCGATCGAGCGCCTCCATCGCCTGCCTGCGCATGGCGTCGGTCACGCGCTGATGACGGAAGACGCCGTGCGTCGCGAAGAATCCGGAGACGACGGCATCGAGGCCCGTGACCACGCCGTTCGAGTTGCCGTGGACGAACCGGTCGTGCAGGTCCGCCGACACGATCCCCAGCTTCGACCGGAGCTCGAAGACGTCCCAGCGATCCTGTCCCATGACGCGGATCGGCGACGCATCGCCGGCGGTGGCAAGTGGATACTGCTGCAGTGTGAGCAGCTTGATGAACGTCGACTTCCCGGCGCCGTTCGGCCCGAGAATCGCGGTGTGCTCGCCGGCGGCTATGGACAACGTCAACCGATCGAGCGCCCGTGTCCCGCCGAGCACCACCGACGCTTCGTTGAGTTCCAGCAGAAGCACTTCTGACTTCTGACTTCGTACTTCTGACTTCCGCGCTATCGGATCCTCCAGCCATTGACGGGGCCGCCGTGGAAGAACGCGGCCGGCGTCATCACGCCGTCCTTCTTGAACACCTGACCGTCCTTCATCACGAACTGCACGTTCTTCAGCGCGTCCACATCGTCGAGCGGATTGCCGGGCAGCGCGATGAGGTCGGCGAAGAACCCGGCCTTGATGGGGCCGCGCGTATTCTCGCTCTGGCTCACCTTGTAGCCGCCGATCGTCATCGCACGCAGGATGTCGGCATTGGGAATCCCGGCGTCCTTCCACGTTTTCAGGAACTCCATGCACACCTCGCCGCGCGTCTTGCCGGCGACGTAGTAGTCGGCGTCCGTGGAAAACGTCAGCGGGACTTTCTTCGCGTATGCATCCTTGAGGCTCGCGACGGTGCGCTGGTAGGCTTGCGGCGACACCGGATGTCCCGCGAGCGTGTCGGGCGTATCGGTGCCCGCCCGGTAGATCCCCTTCTGCGCCATCAAGGTATGCATCTCTTCGTTCAGCCCGGTGGAGTGGGCAATCGACCAGATGCCGGCCTCGATCGCGTTCTTCGCGCCGTTCAACGTCTGCACGTGCCCTTCGACTTTCATCCCGACCTTGGCGGCCTCGCGGATGACCAGCCGGATCTCGTCGGCGGTGTAACCGTACGGCTTGCAGTCGACGCAGATCTTGATGACCTTCGCGCCGAACAGCACGTTTTGCCGGACCGCCTTGACGATCTCGTCCGGCGTATCGGCGTCCAGATATTCCGGATAGACGATGTTGTGCTGCTGCGCCATCTCCGGCGTCGGAAAGAACTGTCCGCCGATGCCGCCGATGATGATCCCCGAGTTGATGATCGTCGGTCCCGGAATCCACCCCTGCTCGATCGCCTGGCGGAGCGCCGTGTCCGCGTACAGGGCGTTGTTGCCCATGTCGCGGACGATGGTGAAGCCCGACGCGAGCATCTGGATGCCGTTGGACGCCGCCTGAATCGCGCGCAGCGCCGTCGACTCCTGCACGTACGTGTAGTAGTAGATGTTGTTCTCGGGATCCGGCTTGTAGGTGAGCGCGAGATGGTTATGCGCCTCGACGAGGCCGGGCATGACCGTCATGCGCGACAGATCGATGACCTGCGCGCCGGCCGGAATCGCGACGTTCGGTCCGACGTCGGTGATCTTGTTCCCGGAAACGAGAATGATCTGATTCGTGAGAACCCGGCCGGCCTCGGGATCGAGCAGGCGTCCAGCGCGAATCGCGGTAGTCGGCGACGCCGGTTGGGCGGCGGCCGCCGCGCTGAGGAGCGCAGCGGCCACGGTCAACGCGAATCGTGTCATGGTTGGGCGGCAGTAGTGGTCGTGACGCGGCCGCCGGCCGCGCGCGTCCACTGGTTGAACCAGCTCATCATGTAGAGCTGCGTCCGGATGTAGTTCGACGGCTTCGAGCCGGTGCCGTGGTACTCCTCGTTGAATTGCAGCAGCTTCACCGGCACGCCCTTCACCTTCAGCGCCGCGTAGTACTCCTCGGTCTGCGGCATCGGCGTCCTCCGATCCAGCACGCCCGTCATCAGCAGCGTCGGCGTCGTCACCTTGCCGACCGACATCAGCGACGAGTGCGCCAGCCAGTCCGACGGATCTTCCCAGAACGGCTTCTTGAAGAAGCTGTAGGTGAAGAGCGGAATGTCGGTGTGCCCCGCCATGCTGATCCAGTCGATCACGGGACAGCGGACCGCGGCCGCCGCGAAGCGGTCGGTGTGGCCGATCACCCAGCTGGATAGCACCCCGCCGCCGCTGCAGCCGGAGACGTACATCCGCGACGTGTCGATGTAGCCCCTGCCGACGACGGTGTCGACGCCGGCCATGAGGTCGTCGTAATCCGGGCCCGGGTAGTTGTGGTCGATGCCGTTGATGAAGTCGCTGCCGTAGCCGGTGCTGCCGCGCGGGTTCGTCACCAGCACGACGAAGCCGTTGGCGGCGAAGTTCTGGAACATGTAGTTGAAGCCGACGTTGTAGTTGCCGAACGGCCCGCCGTGAATCTCGAGAATCAGCGGATACTTCTTCGACGCGTCGAAGCTGGGCGGCTTCACGATCCAGCCCATCACCTTCGCATTGCCGCTCGAGGTGTAGGTGACCTCGTCGATCTTCGCCAGCTGCTTGCCTTGCATCACGTCGGCGTTCACGTCGGTCAGTTTCGTGATCTGCCCCGCCTGCTTGAGGTTGTACTTGACGACGTCCGGCGGCGTGTTCAGGTCTGACGATATGCCGGCGGCGATCATGTCTTTCGACATCGAGTCGAACGACAGCATCTGACGGCCTGTGGTCAGCGGTTTGACGCCGCCGGTGATCGACGCGAACTGGACGTTGCGGGCGCCGCTGTTGTCGGCGTCGAACCACAAGCCGGTGCCGTCCGGCGCCCAGCGCATGTTGATCGGATCGCGGTCGTAGTCGCCGCTGATCTTGCGCATGTCGCCGGCGCCGCCCGTCAGCGGAATGACGAACAGATCGCTGACCGTATGGGAATGCCCCGTCGGCGCGTGGCCGCTGAACGCGACCGTCCGGCCATCCGGCGACACCACCGGCCGTCCCCAGTTGCCGGCCTTCGCCACCAGATCGCGCACGCTGCCGGACGACACGTCGACGACATAGATCTGCGACGCCTCGTACTGCATGTCGGCGTCCGGCGCCTTGTTGCCGTCGAAGACGATCGACCTGCTGTCAGGGGTCCAGTCGATCGCCGAGCCGCCGCGAAGCTCGCCGGCGCCGGCACTCCACTTGCCCGGCGTCAGATCGCGCGGCGTGCCGCCGTCGCTCGGCACCACGAACAGGTGCGTATAGCCGTCTTCGAGGAAGCCGACCTGATCCTGCCGGAAGTGCAGGTTCGCGACGACGCGAGGCGCCGGCGTCCATTTCGCGCCCTTCGGCTCGGCCGGCATCGAGATCGTCCACTTGTCTGTCGCAGGCACGAACATCGAGAAGGCGACCGACTTGCCGTCCGGCGACCATTTCGCGTTGCGCGGCGCCTCGTTGATATGCGTAATCTGTGTCGCCGGGCCTTCCGCATCCACCCAGCGGACGAAGAGCTGCGATCCCTTCGGCTCGCCTTCAGCCTGATACAGCAGGCGCTTGCCGTCGGGCGACCAGCGCGGCGCGCCGCCCTTGACGAGGAACCGCTGCTGCGATCCATCGGCGTTGAGGATCCACAGCTCCGAGTCCCATTTGTCCTCGAGTTGGTTCACGTGCTGCCGCGTGTAGACGATGCGGGAACCGTCCGGCGAGATCTGCGCGTCGCTGACGCGCTCCCAATCGAGCCAGTGCTCGGTGGTCAGCAGCGTCGCCGACCGCGTTTCCTGGGCCTGAACGCCCGCGACGCATACCGCGACTACTGCGGCTGCGACCGATGCGGCGGCAAAGCGATTCATCGCGCACCTGCCTGCGACGAGCGCGTCGCCGCGGTCTTGGACAGGCCCATCACCGACAGACGCCGGTTCGGCATCCGCAGCAGCGACTGCTCGAACTGCGCCGCAGCTTCCTTGGCGCGCCCCTGCGCGCCCAGGAACTGCCCGTACAACTCGAACGACGGCTTGATCGGTTCCGGGGGACCCGATGGCGCATCCATCGTCGCTTCGATCGCCGTCGCTTCCTTCAGCAACCGCTCGGCATCGGCGGTGTTCTGCTGCATGTGCGCGATGCCGGAGGCGACTTCCTTCGCCATTACGGCAATCGGCTTCGCGCGATAGGCGTTCGATCCCGACTCCGCCTGCTTCTGCATCGCCGTCAGGATTTCGAGCGCGCGGTTGGCCGTCTCCGAGTCGTTCAGGTGTGCGGCGCTGAAACCGGCGGCGAAGACGTATGCCGCGTTGCCGTCGTAGCCGGGCGCGCCGCCGTCGCGGACCGGACCGTTCGGCAGCGGGAGTTTCTCCCACTTCTCGCTCTCGACGACCTGACGCGCCTTCATCGCGGCGTAGCCGTCGCGGATATTCGGCGCGGTCTCCTTGTCGGCGACCGCCTTGGCCTGGTCGACGCATTTCTGGGCCTCGTCGAACTTGCCCTGCTGGAGATACGCGTACTGCAGCCAGCCGAGCGTGTGGAAGTCCTCGCGTCCGCGCGGCAGGTTCTTGGCGACCGCCAGGTCGACGGCGGCCTTGTACGCCACGACATTGGACGCGACGACGTCATCCCACATCCCGAGCTGGACGAAGATGTGCGACGGCATGTGGAGCGCGTGCGCGGCCGACGGCGCGATCTTCGAGTACTCGCGCGCGGCGGTCAGGCTGAGAATCGCGTGATCGGGGTCGTCGAACGAATGGATGATGTAGTGCGCCGCCCCCGGGTGCTTCGGGTTGCGCTGGAAGATGCCCTGCGCGATCGCCGCCGCCTGCATGGCGTTGCGGGTGTTCGAGACGCCCGGCCGTCCCGTGCCGAGCAGCGCCAGCGAGTAGAAGCACGCGATCTCGTCGTCGGCGGGATACTTCGCGTGCATGGCCTTCAGCGCGTCCGCGTAGGCGATGTCGCGCGCCAGCTTGTCGCCGGCGCCGAAGAGCACTTCGATCGATTCAATCAGCTCGCGCTCCTTGCCGGCGGGCGCCTTCGCCGCGCGCGCGGCAGCGGTCGGCGCGAGCCGTTCCATGACCTTGCGCGCCGCCGGCAAATCCTGCTGCGCCCACAGCGGATGGTTGAAGCTCATCGCCTCGCCCCAATACCCGAGCGCGAAGCCGGGATCGGCCTTCTGCGCATCGCGGAACGCATCGGCGGCGATGTCGAATTCGAAGTTGTAGAGCGCCTTGACGCCGGTCAGAAACGGCGCCTGCGCGGCCGGCTTGGCCGAGGTCGGAAAATTGATCGAGCCGAGCTCGACGCTATTGGTTTTGGGCGCCTGCGCGCCCGCGCTCGCGCCGAACATTCCTGCCAGCAGCAGACCGGCGACGAACGTATGAATCCCGAGTTTCATCAGACACCTCCCAAGGCAGCGACATTCTAGCCCCGCTGGGGCTCTAGATTTCGAGCTGGATACCAATTTCCACGACGCGGTCGACCGGAATGTTGAAGAAATTCGTGGCCCGGCGCGCATTGCGCGACAGGAAGATGAAGATCGTGTCGCGCCACCGCGACATCCCGATCTGGCCGTTCGCCAGCAGCGTCAGGTCGGCCAGATAGAACGTGGTGTCGTCGTCGTTCATCGACAGCCCCTTCGCGCGGGCGCGCGCCAGGGCGATCGGCACGTCAGGCGATTCCATGAAACCGAAACGCGCGATCACGCGGTAGAAGCCGCCGCCGAGCGACTGCACCTCGATCGGCTCTCCTTCGCTGATCGTCGGCGTGTTGAGCATGGAGATCGTCAGCAGGACGATTTGCTGGTGCAGCACCTTGTTGTGCTTGAGATGGTGCACGAGGATCGGCGGCGCGCCTTCCGGCCGGGCGGTCATGAACACCGCGGTGCCGGGCACGCGCACGGGCGGCGTCTTCGCCAGCTGCTTGAAAAACGCATCGAGTGACACCTCGGTCGCGTTCAAACGCTCCACCACCAGCTCGCGTCCGCGCTTCCAGGTGGACATCACGCCGTAGACGAAGCCGGCGACGACCAGCGGGAACCACCCGCCGTGCTGGATCTTCAGCACGTTGGCGGCGAAGAACACCAGGTCGAGCGACAGAAACG
>Ga0105247_10003154_pt1 | contig 10862 bp, 10 predicted proteins | sample KBSS24metaG_FD_81519 | JGI IMG/M metagenome (GOLD analysis project Ga0105247, IMG submission 81519) | Switchgrass rhizosphere microbial communities from Kellogg Biological Station, Michigan, USA - KBS S2-4 metaG | ecosystem: Host-associated > Plants > Roots > Rhizosphere > Soil | place...
GCCTTGCAGGTTTCCGGGGACCGACGCGATCATCGCCATTTGAAACGGCGTCATCTGTGATGCCAATCCCTGACCCATGCCTTCCAAACCAAAATCGAACAGCGTTAGATCTTTACCGATCACCATAGTCGATCGGGCTGGGCTTATTGAATTCGCAATGCGCTTGTCACTGGTGTTCCAAATCTCAGGAAAGAACCCCTGGGTTAACGCATCCTCTCGTCTGTCGACAGCTGCGATCCCCAATAATCGAGCGGTTTCACCCATCCGGTCACGGCCCAGATAATTTGCAAGCTCCGCGAAATACTGATTGCTCGATACCTTAAAGGCTTCACGTATCGGTACGTTTATTGAACATATTTCACAGCTTCCGCCCGCGTCGCATATAGGCCGCGAACCGCTAAACGGCGTGTAACAATCTGGAGCTGGCAGATCCGTACCCAAAAAATCCTGTTTGTTCGCCCTAAACGCGGAGATCATAGTCAGCGTCTTAAAAGTTGATCCGGGTGTGTAATATTCACGCGTCGAACGGCTCAATAGCGGCTTGTTTGCCTTGTCGCCTTCTAGTTTTATGCTGTCCTCGGGACCCTGAACTTCAGAAAGACTGTATGAGGGATTTGAATACATCGCCAAAACGTCGCCCGATTGCGGATTTATTACTACGATAGCTCCCTTCTTGCCCTCCAACTGATCAGCAACGTACGCCTGTAGTTCACGGTCGATAGTGATCCGAATGTCGTTGGTTTCGACCTGGGGCTTTTTATATCTGGTGAGAATCTCCCAGGCTTCCGGCATTGGGTCCGCTTCTTTTTTGTAAAGCGTACGTTCAAGCCCAGGCGTTCCGAATTCGGTTCCCATAAGGTGGGCCATTTCCTTGTCCAGGGGGAAGTTGCGCTCGATCCTGCCGTTTTTGCCGATCTTGTAATCGGCGAGTGCAGCATTGAGGTTGCCTGTTCGGTCAAGTATCCAGGGACGAAGGGTACCTTGCCCAGCTCTTCTCGCTCTGAGGTCCTTGTAGGCGAGAGCTTGAAATTCCTGGTTTGTTTCGTCCGCAAAATATACCCAATAAACCTGAAACCCAAATACTGCCAATGCCAGGATTACAAAGAGAGCTTGCCATGCGCGAATGCTTCGGTTCGCGATCGTTTGAGTAAGCCTCTTAGTTATTTCTTTTGGGAGATTTGCCTCGAATATAAAACGCGGCCGACTGAAGTTGTCAAGAAAAGTCAGGATGAGAAAACCAATGAGAATTCCGACTCCAATTATGTATACAATGGTCAGTCCTGCCGGAGTGCGCTCAAGTACCTGGCCGCCAAAAAGATTCTCCGGCTTATACTTCTGCCAATCAATTAGCGTCAGAAACAATAAATTCATTTACTCTTCTCGTCAGCCTCATCACCTCTTTGATTTGAAAAATCAAAGTCTATTCTGTCCTGGGTCGGCTTGAGCTCCGGCTCAGCGGACGCGGCTCTGCCTCCCGGCCCTGATTTTGGAACATCAGTATTCAGGGCATTTAGAAAGACCTCACTCGATGCAATGGTCTTTTGAAGCGGTTGTGGATCCGGAACTTGTGAACCCGGCAGGTCTAATGTGGCTGCGGAGGGCTTTGACGCATCCTGGACAACGTCGGGGAACTGACTTGCGAATTCGAGGCCGTTGATCGAAGCGGTAGGAGCCCGCATCGCACTCGCTGCCTCGTCCGCGACTGGTCCCGGAACATGCTGAAACGTTACTTCAACGGTACCGAAATTCACTTTGTCGCCGCTCTCAACAGATTCTGCTTTACCATATGCGATACGGCGCCCGTTAATAAATGTTCCATTTGTTGAACCCGTATCGGCAAGGATCAGCTGGCCGTTGGAATTCAACACAAGGGATGCATGAAGTTTTGAAATGCTTGCATCCTCGATCGAAATATCATTTTCTTTTGTCCGGCCGACACCTTTGCGGGCATCCCGAACGAATTCAATTCGCTGCTCCTTCAGCTTGCCTTTCTCGGCAAAACTCAGGATATACGTTTCGGACGCGAGAGCGTGTTTTGATTCATCCGACAGACCGGTTTGGACCGTTTTCGTCCCCGGAACGATTACGTTCAGGGCGGCCGCATCGTCTTCGTCAACGATCCTTTCGAAACTGACAAAAAGCTTAACTCCCGTAGTGAAATAGTCTGGCCTGGCTTCGATCGAAAGGGGCTGATACGTGTAGTAACGTTTGTCGTTGATATGATCGATCGCAGCAGTTAAAAGTTCATTCTCCAATTTCCTGAGAGATTCGTCAGAATCGGCGGAGAACTTGTCCCACTGCATTTTCAATTGAATATTATGTGGGACGAAAAAACCGCGCCCCTCGGTATTCTCAGCCTCTGTGTCAAGCAGGATCTTAAGTCGCTCGATGAGTTCGCTTGTTGCAAGGCTGCTAGAAGGCTTCCAGCCACGGCCTGTTAGGCGGTCGAAAATATCTCCGATTTTTGTTAAGACACCACGAACGAGCCAGTCAGGCGAGAAACTCTTTTTTGTCGGCGGCGTTTCGGACATTATTCGATCAGTCAGCGGCTCAGTCTTTTCAGGATTAATTCGAATGTTAGCCGAAAATCTGGTGAAACAAAAGCAGGCGAGAGTTGTGGCAAATCTGAACCGTGTCCACTCGTCACCCTGCTTTGATCGAGATTTCGTTTTGCCGGTAACCGCAGGTTTCTCACGTGACGGGTGGCGGTGGATTGAATATGGGACCGGGAACCCGCGACATAGTGTGTTTTTTGAACTTTGACAATATAATATCGTACTGGGAAGTGGTGCGGCAAACCTTGGGTAAGCCGTCAAAAATTAGATCGATGCGTGAGCTTTCACTCGACAATTGCCGGTTAGACAAGCGGTACGATATTCAGCGGCATCTGGGTCGCGGAAGCTATGCCGAGATCTATCTCGCGCGCGATATTCTTGCCTCTCCAAGCTCTGCCCATAATTTGGTTGTGATCAAGGCTCTGAATGTGTTTCTTCAAGACGACCTTGATCCTGATCTTGAACGCACGCTGGTGGAGAATTTTCAGAACGAAGCGGTCGCCCTTGACCGTGTAAGACACCCAAATATTGTTTCGCGGTTAGGGCATGGTACTGCGCGTGATCTATCCGGAACAGTTTTCCATTACCTGGTACTTGAGTACCTGCCGGGTGGCGACCTTCAAAAGTTCCTGAAGCAAGACGCATTGACAGCCCGACAGGCGTTCAAATTTATTGAGCAAGTTTGTTCTGGTCTCAGGCACGCCCATCAAGGGGGCGTTATCCATCGCGACATTAAGCCTCAGAACCTGTTGCTTGACAAGGACTGCGAAACCGTCAAGATCGCCGACTTTGGTGTCGCGCGATTTTCGCATGCAGACTCTCCGATCACCCGCGTAGGGACAAATGTGTACGCCCCTCCTGAGCATAGCCCGGTCTTTTACGACGGTTCGGGAGTGATGACCGTTGCACGCCTCACACCAGCCGCAGATATTTACTCCCTGGCGAAATCCACTTATACACTCATAACTGGAGAGTCGCCGAGATTCTATGTAAATCAAGCTATTACGGAATTACCGGCAGATTCGATGGATGAGGACTGGTCCAACGATCTTCTAGGTGTTCTCAAAAAAGCGACGCAGGACAATCCTGAGGAACGACAGCAAAGCGTCGATGAGTTTTGGGCCGAACTTTCCGCCGTCAGGAATTCTCTGGACGAGGGCGATTTTCCAACAGCGATCCGATCGGCTCGCTCGGGTGCCCCCCAGCCCCACGTTTCGCCTGGCTATTCGCCCATTGCTCCGATGCAGCCGAAATTTAATACGTCGCGCGACTTGAGGCGGCGTTTTCCTGCGATCGCCGAAGATCCGAAAAAGACTGCGGCCACCGGATTTAATTATTCGCAGTTCGAAGTCTCTGACGATTTGTCTCCTGGAAAAGACCGGGGTCAGCGGATCGATTTGAATCCTGCGCCGGCTGACCAGGGAAATCGGATCGAATTTGAGATCCCGAATGCATATACTCCGCCACCTCCAAAAAAGCGAGGTTATCTTGCAAAAATTGCAGCGTTTATGGTGTTTATTGGGCTTTTTGGTGGACTTTTATATGGGACGCATGCGTATTTGAAGAACGTGGGTTTTCTGCCCGGTGCCGGTACACAAAACAAAACACAGACTGCGACGGCTAATACGGATATATATCTCAGGCCAACGCCGAACGTTAGCAATGACCCGCTCGGCGTCGTCACAAAAAACTCGAAGGTTCGGATTGTCAATTCTCAGAATAACTGGTATCAAGTTGAAGTGATCGAGCAGGGCCGAGCCACTGCCAATCAGGCGAACCTGGGTCGCGGGTGGCTCAACGGAAAGTATCTTGACATCGATTGATCGACCTAAATGAACCTTGTGGTTGCACGGAAAGGGAAGTAAGGAAGAATAATAAATTGAGCGTACTGGACAAAGTGAGACGATGGATCGACGGCGAAACGGCCGAGCTCGTGCTGGAGGAGGCCGCGCGAAACGCACAGGTCAAACCCAGAAGCGCCGCTGAAGAATTCATTGTCAAGATCGCTCGCGCCGTCGAAGAGGTGATGCAGCGAGAAATGGTGCCGCTGCCGCAGGGCACCACAATTATACCGAGTGAATACGCTATCTTCCTGAGCAGTGAGGACGACAAAGATTGGCAAGGTGTTAAGCGAAAGGGACTCGAACAAGGTCTGTACCATATCCTTGCTGAACGCGCGAAGGAGATCGCTGGCAAGAAAAAATTGGAGACCAAGTCGTTCGTGATCGAACTGCGGGTTGATGCGACGCTTGAGAAGGGAGATCTGCGCGTCCAGCATAGTTGGGAAGACTCCTCCGGAAACAAGACCGGCGTTCTCGCGCGTCCGAAGCCGGCCAGCGTTTTGGACGCGCAGTACAGACCACCGCAGGCAGGGGGGAATTCGCAAGGCCCCGCGGTTGGGGCAGCAGATCCTCATACTCCAAATTTTGTTCAAAACCAGACGATCAATTCGGCTAATCCGCCGCCCACAATGGCGAATGTCTCGATCAACTCGTTGGCCCAGGAAGACCCTGAGATAATGACCCACGTTCAGCAGAGGCAGGCGGAGCTCTATCGTCTAGAGATCTGGCGGGGCGGCATCCGCCAAAATGTTGTTCCGATTTATCAGAAGGAGGTTGTGGTCGGCCGTGGTTCCAAATCAAAGCCCGTTGACATTTCGTTGGCCGGAGATGTCGAGATCAGCCGCCGGCACGTGATCCTTTTCTCAGATGGTGCGGGAAACTATTGGGTGGTTAATGAAGGAAAGAACGCGGCCATGATCAATAATTACGAACTGCCTGCCGGCCAGCGTGTTGCATTTACACCCGGTACGAATCTGTCTGTTTGCAGCTACGTCTTGCGCATCCAGCCGCGATGATAATCGCTCCTTAGAAGTATAAATACCCACGAACCTCCTCTATCCCATTTTGTTATGTCAAACCAGGTTTTTATCAATTCCCTTGGGAAATTCCTACCGAACGAACCTATTTTAAATAGTGAAATGGAGGATTTTCTCGGGCAGGTCGGCGGACGACCTTCAAGGTTGAAAGCACGGATCCTGAAACAAAATGGGATCAGGCAAAGACACTACGCACTGGATCGTGACGGTGGTGTCACACATTGGAACTATCAGCTTGCGGCTGAGGCGGTTCGCGATGCGCTTTTGAGATCTGAGGTAAGCGCCGGGAATGTCGAGTTTCTTGCGACGGCGACCTCTCAGAGCGATCTTCTAGCACCTGGTTTCGCTAGCCTGGTTCATGGGGGCCTTGGTTTGCATTCTTGCGAAATCGCCAGTTTTCAAAGTATTTGTTCTGGCGGAATGATGGCCCTTCAGGCGGCCTTTCACGGCATTTTGGCCGGAAAGAGGAAAAATTCTGTTGTATGCGCGAGCGAATTTACAAGTCGCTTTTTTCGTCGCGGGCTTTTCGAAGAAACCGATCACGTTAGCAAAAACGGGAGTGCGTCATTCGATGCCGAATTTCTGCGCTGGATGCTTTCCGATGGAGCAGGCGCCGCTGTGCTGGAGGATCGTCCGAACAGCAAAGGCCTTTCATTAAAGATCGAATGGATCGACTTGGTGTCCTACGCCGACAAGTTCGACATTTGCATGTATTCGGGAACAAACAAACTACCCGACGGAACCATGGAAAGATCGTGGTACGACTATCCTAATTTTACCAGCGCCGCAAAAGAAGGGGCGATACTCCTCAAACAAGATGTGCGAATGCTGGATAACATCGTCAAGCTTGGAGTGAATCGGTATTTTGAACTTGTCGACAAAGAATTTTTCGTGCCGCGAGAAATTGACTGGCTAGTCTGCCATTATTCGTCGCACATGTTTCGCGGAATGATTGTCGAGCTTTTGAAGAAGGGCGGAGGCCTGATCCCTGAAGAGAAATGGTTCACCAATCTCTACACAAAAGGTAACATTGGCTCCGCATCCGTTTTTGTGATGTTAGAAGAGCTTTTCGCGGGTGGAAAGCTGAAATCCGGACAACAGATCCTGTGCATGGTGCCGGAAAGCGGGCGTTTTATAGTCTCCTTCATGCTTCTATCTGTTGTAGGAGATGTTGATCCTGTTACTGAGGAGATCAAGGAAACAGCCAAACCTAACATCGAGCATGCGGTCGTCACTGCAAATCGCCGCTCGGAACAACTGGTTCGAGAGTTGACCAGGGTCTGGATCGATTTCGAAGGTCGCTTAAATCGGATTCCCATCATTGATAAGCTCAATCGAGATAAATGGCGAATAGAAGATTATCGCCTTCTGCTTCTAAATCTGCGTCAGCAGGTGGTCGAGGGTGGCCGTTGGATCGCACGGGCCGCATCAAATATAAGCTACGAAGCATTTGACCTGCGCTCCGCATTTATCGGTCATGCACAAGACGAGCATCGCGATTTTCAGATGCTCGAGCGGGATTTTGTTTCTACTGGCGGAAGCCTTGAAGAAATCAGAAAGGCAGAAAAGAACATCGGCTCGGAGGCTTTTTCGGCCTGGATGTTTCAGCGTGCGGGACGCGAAAACCCGTTCGATCTGCTAGGAGCGATGTTTATCATAGAAGGCCTGGGACAACGGATGGCGAGCAAATGGGGTGAACGGATACGTAAACAACTTGATCTGAAGCCGGATCAGGTCTCGTTTCTGTTATATCACGGAGCGAATGATGAAAATCATCTTGAGAAATTTCAAAAGGCTGTTGAGAGCGGTATTTTAACCGAGGATGTCGCAAAGCAGATAGTGAAAACCGCAAAGGTGACGGCACGGCTTTATTGTCTGCAACTGGAGGAAATAGGAAATTACTAGTATTTAGAATGCTTTCGAATAGCTACTATTTTTATCCAACCATCTTCGCCTTTTGCTTGCTTTACTATTTGGCGGCTGGTTTAGCAATTAACATTGGTTATCATCGCTGCCTAAGCCATAGATCTTTTCAGCTTTGGAGACCGCTGAAATATTTGTTCATAACCCTGGGGCTTCCGGCGGGAACTCCGATTCAGTGGATCGGCAATCACCGATTTCACCACGCTAACGCCGACCAGCTGAATGATCCTCATTCTCCTGTTCAGGACGGTTTTTGGCACGCACACGTGGGTTGGTATATAGGGACAGAAGATCCGTTCATATGCTTCTTATATTCGATCGCGGGACCGCTCCGTACCATTTACGACGCATGGAGTCGTCCTCGAACTAATAGACAGCATGACCACTTGGCTTCCGACATTTCAGCCGATGGATATTTTCGGCTCATCAGCAGACCCGTGCCGTTTATGATCTTATGCTGGCTTCACACAGTATTTTTTTTCGGCCTTGCCTTTACGCTCTGGGGATGGACAGGTTTGGCTGTTTTATGGGTAACTCTCGTCGCTATCTATAACTTCGGCGAAGCTATCGACAGTGTTGCTCACCTCCACGGCGAACGACCGTTTCAAGCAACCCATTTTGCACGAAATAGCAAATGGCTGGCAATATTCACATTGGGCGAAGGCTGGCACGCCAATCACCACGTATTTCCGTACAGCGCAAGGCACGGGCTCTTATCCGGACAATTTGACGCTGTCTGGCTAATGATTCGAATGTTTGAAAGAATTGGGGTCGTGAGCGGCATCAGGATCCCGGAAAGAATGGCGATCGAACAAAAAATGAAAGGAATCGGATAGGCATGGCTGAAGATATTGCACCGCCCGCGTTTACCGAAAAGTTTGACGTGGCCAAACACGACATTAATGATCCGGATCCATGGCTGGCACTGTATCTCGACCGCTCAATCAGAATGGACGATGAGGCGAAGGCCGCTCTCTTGCTTTCGATGAGGTCTCGATCAAGGGAGTTCTTTTTGCCGCTTATTAAGGTGTTCTTGTGGATCTTTGCTCATCTGGTGACCTTTTTTCGACTGATATTTCCGAAGAGTTTCACCTCATCAAAGATGCTTCACCGTTTTATTTATGTTGGTTTGAAATATTTTGTGACACCTGAGGCTAACTTCATAATACTCCGTCACTTTCATATCGGTTCGGAAATACTTGCCTTCGTTGCTGCAAATTCCGGGTCCACAAATATTAAACTCAATCCGCTCCGACCCGAAAAACTGGAGGATGTCTTAGACGATCTGTTCCTCAAGCACGATCTCAATCTGTTTAATTTCATCATAAACCTTAATACTGAGCTTCGGGAGAAAGGCCTCGATATTTCTACCCCGGATAGATTGATTTTCGACGCGGTCACTGACGGACCGTTTCCAATAAGATCGCAGACGTTTCCAAAACGGTGGACAAATTTCATTGATGTTCAATCCGCAATCGAGATCTATACGCCCCTTTACCAGCTATTTCTTTCAGAACGGGACTTTTGGAGGGCATCGAATTCGTTGCAGTTGGACGAAACCGTGGGCCTATACGTCGCTCGTATTTTAGGTGACGCTCAATATCTGGGCTTGCTCAATAATAAGCACCCGCTAGTTCCGCTTTCCACCATCGGAGCAGGATTTCGACTGGTGCTGCACGGATTGGCCGCCGAATCGCTCCATTCGGTTTTACGGGAGAACAAGCGTCGGCAAATGGAGACAATTTAAGGGTACGAGCCAAACTGCTCTATGCCGACATTATCTGAAAACGGAAAGGACCGGGATTCGATAAGATCGACCAATTCGGCTAGGCTCTTCAGAGCCCCGTCGACAGTGTTTTCTGTGTAGCCCAATTCGGCGGTCCGTTGTTCAAATTCGTCCATATCAAGTATCTCGTAATTCAATTGAGGATCCGCTAAAACATCAATGTCCAGATCAATATATTCGAGCGTAATTCCGGATAGGACCGGTGGGGTCGTCACGTTACAGTAATAGCTCCTCAAAGCACCTTCGGGTTCGTGGAACCGGAAGATGTTATACCAGCGGTCGAGCCAAAAGAATTCGTAGGAGATCGTTCCTCGCCGGATATGGCCAAGTTTACGGTGGTCGACTTCTGTATTGAAGACACCCCTGAGAATAACAAGCGCTTCTCGCCATTCTACCAGTTCGGCTCTCCAAGTCTTACTGATCCGACCATCGAACTTGCGTGAGTGAATAGTGATGTTTTCGCCCACTCTGAGATTCCTAGGATACTGCCCTGACAACAAGCACCGAACAGTGAGCGTGATGTATGACTGCATCCGAAACCGAACCTAAGAGAAGCCTCTCCCACCCGTTATGGCCGTGCGATCCAAGGACGATAAGATCACAGCTGATTTCCTGGGCCGTTTCAACGATTCGGCTCTCCGGAGTGCCAAACAAAATGTCGGTTGTTATTTGCAGCTCGCGGTCAGGGAAATATGCCCTAATTTTTTTCTCAGTCTCCTCTAGGACTTTCGCCGCGCTCTCCTTTGCGGCCTTCTCAATTTCCGTCGTGTCCGGCAAGTATCCCCCGTAAATGTCAATTGCCAGAGGCACCGCCATATCTACAATTGAGATGATCTTTACTAGGTCGCCATCCGCTAGCGCGACCTTCTTAAGAGCATCCGTCGCTGCTGCACTGGTCTGACTTCCGTCCGTCGCCAATACGACCTTCATTATTCTTTCCTCCGAGTCTCGCTGGGCGGAATTAAATACTCACAGACGGAATATTAGCGCCATACCGACGAGCGGAAAAGAGATATCATGTCATTTATTAAGGTAATTTCCTAAAAGTTTTACTAGAAGTTGTGGGAGGATCAGCCGCTCAGTTTCAGTAAGATCCAGTGTTATCCGCTCTTCCATCTCCTGCCAACGTTCTTCAATCTCTCGCCGGATCATCCTGCCCGCGTCCGTCAAGAAGATCCTGGTCGACCGCGCATCGTCCTCGTATCGAGCACGCGTGACGAGGCCACTCTCGACCATTCCTGTCAGCGTCTTGTTAACAGTTGGCGGGGCGAGATTGAGGGCCTCCGCCAGATCGATCTGCCTCACGCCGTCCTGATCCCAAAGTGCGAAAAGAACAAATACCTGGCCACCATGTAGCCCGGCAGCAGTCATGGATCGTTCCAGCAGATTCTTATGAGCTGTGGCTACCTTTGCCAAAAGGAAGCCGGTGCTTTCTTCAAAATTCATTCGTGTGCCCTTTAATCAAACAAAAGCCAACTCTTATATAGACATTAGCGAGCTAATTAGTATCGCTTAGCCTGCTAATAAACTGCAATGAGCCCGCTAATATGCGATGGTTAGCGTGCTAACGGATATCTTAAGCTGAAGTTCACCGGAATTCAAAACTGTTATAGAATTTAGCGATGGACAATACCGTGAAACTTAAGGAATCCAGGAATTTGCTGCTTAAGCTTCATAAGGCTTTGGTGGACCATGAGCGGGCGACATATGAGGCGTTTAA
>Ga0105247_10003161_pt1 | contig 10856 bp, 12 predicted proteins | sample KBSS24metaG_FD_81519 | JGI IMG/M metagenome (GOLD analysis project Ga0105247, IMG submission 81519) | Switchgrass rhizosphere microbial communities from Kellogg Biological Station, Michigan, USA - KBS S2-4 metaG | ecosystem: Host-associated > Plants > Roots > Rhizosphere > Soil | place...
CGGGATAACGGTGCGGCATCGAACTGACGTCGGCTCCCAAAGATCACATTAACCACAGCCGCCACATTGTTAACATCGCTCGGTGTCAATATCCCGGCGTGACGCACTGTGCTACGCCACCGCAGCGTCGGTGCTGGCCGGGCTCAGCGCGGTAACGGGTGCCCGCACGCCCGCGGCGGCGGCCGCCGCTCCTACGCTGATCGACTACGCCATGCGCCAGATCCCAGCACAGGACATCCGGGCCGCCGGCCACGCCGGGGTGATCAACTACGTCTCGACCTCGCGACCTGGCTCGTCCTTTGGTGCCAAACCGATCACCCTGCCCTACGCAAAGTCGCTGACCGCCTCCGGTTTGGTGATTGTCAGCAACTACCAATACGGCAAGCCGGGCGGGACAGCGCCGTCGGACTTCACCCGCGGGTACGCCGGGGGCGTCGTCGACGCTCGCACCGCTTGGCAACTGCACACCGCCGCCGGTGGCGGCCAGAGTGCACCGGTCTTCTTCAGCGTCGACGACGACATCGACCGCGAGACGTGGAACACCGTGGTGCTGCAGTGGTTTCGCGGAATCAATTCGGTGATCGGAGTGCAGCGCACCGGGATCTACGGAGGGATAAAGGCGTGCCAGTGGGCTGCGGCCGATGGTGTCATCGGGAGGTCGCGTTCGCCCGGCCACGTGTGGGCCTGGCAGACCCGGTCCTGGTCCGGCGGCCAGATATACCCCGCCGCAGTCCTGTACCAGCGCATCGTTGCCACTGCGTCGAATCCCGGGCCGGTGGTCGGTGGGATTGAAGTCGATGTCAATGATGTGCTGGCCCAGGATTGCGGCCAGTGGAACTTCCATCCGTGAGGACGGGAGTCCGTGACGGTCGCTGAACGGCGAAGCTCGTCGACGTCGTCCTGCCCAGCGGGCATATGATCGGGAGTCCCTGTGCGCCAGCACTTCTCGTAACCCGAGTTCGAGCGTTTTTTCGTCGGTTCGGCGAACGGTAGTGTCGAGACAATGACACCTACCCAGGGGCCGTGGGATCCCGCCACCAGCGTAGGAACCACGGCGACGATGGTGGCGGCAGCGCGGGCCATTGCCACCACGAATGGTGACATCAACGAGCAATTCGCCGAGCCGTTGGTCCGCGCAGTCGGTGTTACTTTCTGACCCGCTGGGCTACCGGTGAGCTATCCGCGTCGGATCTCGACGCCGAGGGCAGCCCGTGGGGCCTGACACAGATGCCTGCATCGATCGCGGCCCGCACGCGATACTTCGACGAATTCTTTGCTGATGCCGCAGGGGCGGGCATCCGCCAGGCCGTCGTCCTCGCCTCGGGCCTGGATACCCGCGCCTACCGATTGGACTGGCCCACAGGGATGGCGGTGTTCGAGATCGATCAACCGGCCGTCATCGAGTTCAAGACCACGACGCTGGCCGGCCTTGGCGCCGAACCCAAAGCCGACTTGCGCCCGGTCGCCGTCGACCTGCGCGAGGACTGGTCGACGGAGTTGAACGCGGCGGGCTTCGAGCCGACAAGACCCTCGGCGTGGATCGCCGAGGGTCTGTTCGGCTACCTGGCACCCGAGTCCCAGGACCGGCTGCTCGACGCCGTCACCGCACTCAGCGCGCCAGGCAGTCGACTCGGCACCGAGGCCGTCCCGAATACCGTCGACATGGACCCCGACGCGGCGCGCGAACGCATGCGCGAGGCGACGGCCACATGGCGCGAGCACGGCTTCGAACCCGACTTCTCCGTGATCAAGTTCGAGGGCGAGCGCCACGACGTCGGCGCGTATCTCGACGCGCGCGGCTGGACGTCGGTCGCAACGCCAATGGCCCGCCTGCTCACCGACCACGGGTTGGGGGCGATCCCACAGACCGACGACAACCGGCAAACGATGAACGGTGTCACGTACTACACGTCCACGCTGGACACAGGACGATAAGCCGGCGACGAAGGCACGGTAACTGGCGAGCCGACCCATACCGCCGAATGGAGTGCGCGGACGGCGCGGTTCGGTCCGAACGGCGCTGGGCTGCTCAGCGGCGTGGCGTCGTGGTGATGTGCACGTGGTCGTAGTGGCCGTATCCCGATGCTTGCGGACCGGCCGGCGTGTAGTACGTGCCGCGCCAGATCACGTCCTGTATACCGAACCGGGCCGGATTGCTCATCGCGAAAGCAAGAATCTCGTTTCCGAGCGCGATGCCCTCGGGGCTTTCGGGGTTGGGAATCATGATGTCGATCGCCAGACCGCTGGGATGCCACGGCTTCGAGTCCGGACGGACTCCGTCGATGGCAGATATCTGGGGAAAGCGCGCACTGACGGCCCGGGCAGCCATGATGGTGTTGGGCTGCAACCCCGCCTCTGACGCGACGCCGACGGGCAATGCCTCCGGGATCTCCGCGATAGCAGCTGCGAGGGGCGGTGGCGCAACATCTCCGGGAGGTACGCCGGGCATCGCCGCGATCGCCGGCCCTGCCGGAGCGGGCGCACTCGGCGGCGGAGGTGGGCCCGCGTTGTCGACTACCGCCTGCTGCTGCGGTGTCAACGCCGCGTACTGCGCCTCCGCGGCGGTGATCTGACGCAGCAGCTCACTCCATTTGGCCTGCAGTTCTGCGCGCACTGCGGCAGCCGACTCGGCCGCGGCGCTGGCGTCGGCGGCCGATCTCGCTGACGCCTGGGCGGCGGTGGCCGCGCGCTCACGTGCTGATTGAAAGGCCTCCAACTGATCGGCAGCCACAGCGGCTACCGTCCGTTGCAGCGACAGCTGATCGATCAGCTGTTGCGGAGAGGCTGCGGTCAGCACCGCCGCGAACTGACCGTCGCGGCCACTCATGTAGTTCATCGCCGCCAGCCGGTCGACTGCGGCCTGATAGGGCTCCAGCTGGGAATTCGCGACCTTCAGCGCCGCCAGGTCGGCGCGGTAGCGGTCAACGGCCGCTGCCTGCTCAGCCAGTCTGGCGTCGGCATCGCGCTGGGCAGCCGTGACGGCCTCGCGACTCTGCACCGCCTGCTGGGACAACTCGTTGAGCCTGGACAACGCGTCAGCCGCGGGGTCCGCGTTGACGTCGCCCATCGACATGGCCAGCACCAGGACTGCGGCCGACAAACCGCACATTGTTCGTCGAAGGGAGTGGCGCACCCCAGTGAAGCGGATTGTCACGATCCTTCGTTTGAGGACCGATATTGGCCCGGCTGACGATGTCCCGGCAAGGCTACGAACAGACACAGACGATGTCTACTCGGCCTTGATGTGATGGCCGGCGCTGGCAACGACGCCAGCTGGATTACCGGTCAGTCATTCGGCGTCGACGGCGACCTCCACAACTTCCAGCGGCTCGCTGCGCAGGACGATATCGACGATGCCACCCCCGGACACCTCGACGATGTCCTGCGCGTACCAGCACTTACGTCATGTGACAGTTGTGCGTAAGGCGCGGCTTCGGCACGCCGAGCCGATTCACTTGCGCGGCGCCGACCGAGTCCGTCCTACCTCATTCAGACGCTGTCCAAGTTCGAGAAGCACTGTCGCACTTGATATCTGAGAGATGATGAATAATCGTCATCATCCATGAAGTACCAGTTTCAACCACAGCACGATCCGTAACCGCGATATTGAAGACCGGCCGAGTGGCGTCTACGGGAAGTTGCGTCCGACACGACCGGGCGAGTACGTACTGATGGACACCACTCGACTTGACGTCCACGGATTGGACCGCGCTGGGTGCGGGTAACCCGATCCAAGGTATTGACGATCACCCAGCCGTACGGGCGGGCCGGCGCTCGTCCCACACTGGCTGGTCGGTCTCGCGGACGGTGCCGTTGGCGGCGAACACGAGGTAGCGGTCGAACTGTCGCGCGAACCACCGGTCATGCGTCACAGCTATGACCGTTCCCTCGTATGCCTCCAGGCCCGCCTCGAGTGCCTCCGCACTCGCGAGGTCGAGGTTATCTGTCGGCTCATCGAGGAGAAGCATGGTGGCACCGGACAATTCGAGTAGCAGGATCTGCACCCGGGCCTGCTGTCCGCCCGAGAGTGTCTCGAATGTCTGCTCAGCCGCTCCGGCGAGCTCATACCTGTCGAGCACGCGACTGGCCGCTTCGCGTGGCAGGCCATCGCGGTGTTCGTCGCCGTGATGAAGGATGTCGAGCAGTGTGCGGCCGAGTAGCAGGCGGTGTTCGTGTGTTTGAGCGAACCAGCCCGGACGTACGCGAGCACCGAGTTTCGCAGTGCCGGTGTGAGCGACCGAGTCTGGAGCTACATCGCCGACCGGTCGGTGCTCGCGCTCTGGATCGGTGCCGCCCGCTGCCAACAACCTCAAAAAATGTGACTTCCCACTGCCGTTCGCGCCCAGAACCGCCACCCGCTCACCAAACCAGATCTCCGCGTCGAACCGGCCCATCAGCCCGGTGAGCTCAAGATCGTGACAAACGACCGCACGTTTTCCAGTGCGACCACCCGTCAAGCGCATCGTCACGCGCTGCTTTCGCGCGGTGGCTTCGGGAAGACCAGCCTCCTCGAACTTCCTCAGACGCGTCTGCGCCGCCTGGTATCGACTCGCGAGCCCGTCGTTGTAGGCCGCCTTTGTCTTGTACATCAGGACCAGCGCCTTGAGCTTCGCGTGTTCCTCGTCCCAGCGCCGCCGGAGCTCATCGAGCCGTTCGAACCGCGCGGCTCGGGCGTCGTGGTAGGTGGCGAATCCACCCGGGTGCGTCCAGGCCGTGTTTCCCGCGGCGCCCAGCTCGACCGAGACCACGGCGGTCGCGGCCCGCGCAAGCAACTCGCGGTCGTGGGAGATGAACAACACTGTCTTGAGCGACTCACGCAAGGCGTCTTCCAGCCATATCTTCCCGGGTACGTCGAGGTAGTTGTCCGGCTCGTCAAGCAGCAGCACGTTGTCAGAACCCCGCAGGAGTGCTTCCAGCACAAGGCGTTTCTGCTCCCCACCGGAGAGCGACAAGACGTCCCGCCACTTCGCTCGGTCGTAGGACTCGTGCAGTGCCGCTACGGTCACGGTGTCCCACAGCACCTCGAGGTCGTAGCCGCCGGCATCTGCCCAGTCAGCCAATGCCTGGGCATACGTCATCTGGAGTGGCTCGTCGTCGGCCTCCATCAGGGCCAGTTCGGCAGCGTCGACGGCCGCAGCTACGTCGCGGAGTCGTTGCGGCGCCGCCGCGAGTAGTAGGTCCCGGACAACGGATCGGTCGCGCACACTGCCGATGAACTGTGGCATGACACCGATCGTGCCGCTGGTCGTGACGGTGCCCGTCTGCAACGGAATTTCGCCGGCGATCAGACGAAGCAGCGTGGACTTACCGGCGCCGTTCGCGCCGACCAACGCAACGACGCCGCCAGCGGGCACCCGGAAGGACACGTCGTCGAGTAACGGTGTCCCGTCGGGCAGCGCAAACGACACCCGTGACACGTCCAGGTGCCCCATGAACAGAGATTCTGCCTGCCGGAGAGGCGCGACCGCACTCGAGTTTTTTCAAGGCTTGAGCAAAGGCCGCAGATCGTCGAGGCGGTCAAACAGAGCCAGATGTAGGACGACGAACCGTTCTCCCGATGGGCGTGCAGATCGGCCAGCTCGGGATAGGGATCGCTCCGACGCCGACCGGCGACTCGGTCGACTGGTCGGCGTCCCGCAAATGCGGTGTAGCGTCAGTGGTGTTGAGTGCATCGCCGCGTAGGGACGGCAACGCACCTGGTCATTGTGTCTGGTCTGGGCCCACGCACCTGGCGGGATCTCCAACCGATGATTGGTCGGAACCTTTGAGTCAACCGATGTTCGACAATGACTCGGAGAAGTGCCTCAAGCGCCCTTCAGCTGGGCTGGTTTGGAAGACAAAGTGATTCGCGACGGAGTTCGTGCGATGACCGCAGTCGCGCTGGCCGACGCGCGCGCTCAGATGGCCGAAGAGGCGCTGAGCCTATCGGGTTCGCTCAACGTGCGCCGCACCGTGGTGAGTCTGATCACGTTGTTCCGACCCCGGCTGGCCGACTGGGCCACCCTCGTCATGCCCGACAGTGTTACCGGTGGGCTGGTGCTGTTCGGCGGCAACGACGCCAGTTTCAGCACTGTCGTCGCGCGCGATTCCGTGGCGGGGCCCGGTTTGGACCGAATCCTGCGGACGGGCCGCACCGAACTTCGCGTCGCGGCGGAAGCCGTCCCCGCCGACGAGTTGTCCAGCATGATCCCGTACCCGGAGCTCAGAGCCGAGGCAGTGGAACTGCGCCCCGGCGCCGTGCTTGGTTTGGGCCTGACCGCGCGCGGAACCACACTTGGGGCCCTGGTGATCGTCCGTGGCCACGGGCGCGGTTTCGACGACGACGAGGTCGCCTTCGCCGAGCGCATCGCGTCACGCGCTGCGATGGCACTTGCTTCCGCGCGGATGTATGAGGAACGAAGCCTCATCGCCTCCGAGCTTCAGCACCGCCTGCGCCCGGCAACTCTGCCCGACATCGACGGCGTTCGTTTGGCCGCGAGGTACCGTCCGGCCGCCGAACACCTCGATATCGGTGGCGACTTCTACGACGTGCACGGCTCAGGCGACGACTGGCTTGTCTCGCTTGGCGATGTGTGCGGTAAAGGCGTCGAAGCGGCCGTGCTGACCGACCGGACCCGCCAGAGCATCCGTACTGCGGCGTATTTCGACCGCAGACCGACGGCAGTGCTCGGCGCGCTCAACAGTGTTTTCTATGAGGCCGGCTTCGACCGCTTCGTCACAGTCGTCTGCGCACGGATACGCACTGTGCCCACCGGAGGCCACGCGGAGATCGAGTTGGCTGCGGCTGGTCATCGGGCGCCGATCGTGCTACGCGCGAACGGCCGGGTGGAGCAGGTCGACATCTCGGGGATGGCAGTCGGTCTCAGGCCCGACACGCATTATCGGGCAGCGGCGGTTCGCCTGAATCGCGGTGACGCCATGCTGATGTTCACCGACGGGGTCGATGAGGCCCGCGGTGACGACGGGTTCTACGGCGTGGAGAGGCTTACGGCGTTCCTGCCGGCTTACGCTGGTGCCTCGCCGGAGGTGATCTGTGAGGCTGTTGAAGAGAACGTTGTCGAGTACCTCGACGGTCGCAGCCACGACGACATCGCGCTGTTCGCAGTCACGTGCGGGGCGTAAACCCGTGCTCGACACCCTGAAGAGCTACGAGGATGCGGTCGCCTCGGGTGACAACGCAGCGGCAACCGCGATCATCGACGAGATGCTGACCGCCGGTGCTCAACCCGTCACCGTGCTCACCGACGTCATCGCCGCGGCACAGCGCGCGGTTGGCGCCCGATGGCAGCGCGGTGAGTGGACCGTGGCCCAGGAGCACGCAGCGACCGCAATGGCCGTCGACGCGACGAAGACGGTGATGAGGTACGTCCGCCGGACGCCGCTCACACGCGGACGGATCATCGTCGCGTGCGCGGAGCGGGAATGGCACGCACTACCCGCAATGATCATCGATTGCGCGTTGCGTAGTCACGGCTGGGACACGACGCTGCTCGGCTCGTCCACCTCCGCTCTACGGCTCAACCAGTATCTGCAAGACCTTGGGCCAGAGGCAGTCGCCGTGAGCTGCTCAGTGTTCGGAGCCCTGCCCACCACCCGACGGCTCATCGAGGCAAGTACTGCCGCGGGAGTGCCAATAGTCGTCGGCGGCTCGGCATTCGGCCATGACGATCAGCGTGCCCGCGCGCTGGGTGCGACTGGCTGGGCGCGGGATGCGCAATGCGCAGTGACCGCGATGTCTGGCCTCCCTGCGGTCGTACCCCCGGCTTCCCCGCTGCCTGCAGCCTCGGTCGGGGAACAGGCGGCGTTGGAGATGGGCCACCGGCAGTTGGTCGCGACGCTGCGTGCGGGGTGGTCACTCACCGGAGAGGCGACTGCCGCGGGCGTGGAGCCGACGCCGGCCGGTTTGGCCGCTGCCGGCGACGTGCTGGACCAGTCGTTGCATGCCGTGTCGGCGGCACTTCTCACGACCGACCCGCGTCCGGTGGCCGAGACCTCCACGTGGATAGCCGATCTGATGCAGCACCGCGGTGTGGACATCGCGCGGGTTCGTGAGCTGGGTGAGTTACTCGGAGCCACGCTTCGGGACTACCCCCGGGCACGGGGACTCGTAGAGCAATACTTCGCGGGCGGCCTTGCTTGAAGCCACTCGACTGCCCGCTGCCCGGCATCGCAATAGCCAACTGTGTCGCCCTATCACGGGGTCGTCGACCCAGGTATTAACTTTGGCCCGTGTCACATAGCTGTCGGGTAGCCGGAGCGAGGGCACCATTTTCTCGGTGGTCAAGACCGTCATCGATCGCCAAGGCGCTCGGTTATTCGAGAAGTGGACCGGTGAATGGCCCGGCAGCTGACGTCACGCACGAGACCGGCGCACGATCTAGGCAGCGATGGCCGGTTTGGGCGCCGGCTGCTTAACGCTCGGGTTGCCGCGGCCACCGCCTGGGCAGGGCACAGAACGCAACCCTGGTTCTCCACAACCCTGCATGGGTTAGCTTGTACCCGGCATCGCTCGCAGTGAACCTGTGGCGATGCGGCGATGGGATGATAAAGGAGTGGCGACCGCCGTCGTCGTGACGCTGCTGGTGCTGTTCGCTGTCGGCATAGTGCTCAATCAGCTCCTTCGGCTCCGTAAGTGGCTGAAAAGACCACCTAGTCGTGAGGCGCCAGGTCCTCCGGATGTAAGACCCTGAGTGGCTTTGTTGCGGCGGAGGCAGCCAAAGCTGCTTCCGCGGCCTCGACTCAGCAGTCGGCCCGCCACTCGCCTGGTCGGCGTTGGCCTCTTCGGTTCGGCCCTCCACCCAGATCCCCATAAAAGAAGTCCGACCTCAAGGGCGCCGGCCAGAACAGCAAGGACGCCGTCAAAAAGTAAGTTACAGCGATGATTTCAGCCGGGCGAGGAATTCAACGGCCACGTCGCGCACTTTGATGTTGCGCCGTTGGGATTCGTCCACCAGTCTGGCGAACGCCTCGCCTGGCTCGCAGCCGTGCAGCGCGATTAGAGCGCCTTTGGCCATGTCGATGTCGGAACGCGAGAGGAGTGCTTTCTCGAGCTGGGTGACCGTTTCGCGGGAGTGCTGCCAACGGCTGGCGTTGCTGATCGCTTGACCGGCGGCAACGCTGTACAGGCGCATGAGTGCCGCGTCGAACGGATCGAACGCGGATGCGGTGTCGCTGTAGATGTTCAGCGAGCCGACGAGTTCCTGCGCCTCGGTTATGCCGCCGATCAGCAGCGGCACCGACAAACTCGCGCGGATCCCGACTCGCTGGGCGGCCTCAACGAATTCCGGCCACCGGTGATGTGCTTCGCCGATAACCGCGCGCACCGGCGCGCGCTGCCACGCGGCTTCCAGGCACGGCCCCCGGCCCGACGCGTACTGATGGAGATCGAGTTCCAGCGCCTGCTCATTGGTGGCGGCCGCGGTACGGGCATCAGGCCACGACAACACGGTGATGCTGACAGCGTCCGCATACGGGATCGCGGCGACTGCGGTCTCGGCGACCCGCGCCGCTATATCGTCCAGGGGCTCTTCGGCGGCGAAGAGGTCTCGAAGTCCCTCGATCGCGGCCGCGGTAGTTACCAGCCTGGCCAATGGCTCCAGCAGATCAACACTCATGATTCGTGCCCTTCAAAGCATGCGATAACCGCTGCTACGGGCACACTGTGACCTCACCCTATCCCAGAAACCGATTCGGCATCGCTTCTTGCCCGTCGGCGCCAGTGCCGGAAGCACTGACGAGGGTTCGTGGGTGAGGCTGGAGGTCAAGCGCGCGGAGTACTCGAGCCGCGAGCGGCGGGGCCGCGACCCGCCAAACCGTTTAGCGTGGCATTGCGTGCCGGCCCTGCGACCGCAGGTTCTCCCACAGACGCAACAGCGCACTCGCCAGCGGGCTGTCCCAAAGCGCCCCCGTGAGCACAGCGGCTCCCAGACCAATCAACCCCGACACCGCAACGATCATCTCGCTACCCATGCCATCAGCTGTACCCGCGTCAGAGATGAAGAACACACGGGCGCACACAGTCGAGCTGTCGAGCACCTTGCACACACGATCTTGATCGCGGAACGAGCACTTAGCCGGCGGCAACTGTGTGCCGTTAGGGCATCGGGTTGGTGGGTGGTCGTGGGAGCGCGCACGGCTCACGATCTCCACAGGACTAGAAGCAGGCCAATCGGATTCAAGGTTCAAGGAGCCGCTCGGATAGCTGGGAGGCTGCGAACTGAGCGGTCAACTGATGCCAGCGGGGCCATTGCCGGAGGAGGTGATGTCCGGCGCCCTCAATCGGTATCCACTGGGCGTCCACGCCGCGGCCGCGGGCACGAAGGTCTGCCTATAGGACGAGTGAGGATCGGTCCAGGTGTCAGCCGTGCCGTGCATGACCAGCAGCCGACAGGTGTTAGGGATCAGGTCGGCGTCGTCGCGCAGCCACCATGGTGCCAGCGCGACCACCGCGCCGACGTCGCCGCTCGCAGACAGGTGGGGGGCCACTCGCCCGCCCATCGAGTGACCGACTACCACGATCTTGGCGGCGTCGAAGTGCTCGCGCATGGAGGCGAGGGCGATCGCCGCATCTCGCAGCGCGTCCCGCTCGGCGCTGTTCCAGCCGCGCGCCTTGGAGGATCTCGGCTGTCTTGTCGGAGTCCTTGGGCGACATGCCCGATGTGGAAATGGGTTGCGCGGGCGGGTCGTCGTAGCCACGATGCGGAGCCTTTCGTCGGTGACACCCCGCACTGCTCGGCGCGACCGCACGCGAAATCGTGTCAGGACAGCGGTGGACGGCGATTGCTCCACGGCGCTGCGGTCTCGAGCTGTGCCGCCACGCGCAGCAGCAGATCCTCGCGCCCGAGCGCCGCGACCAG
>Ga0105247_10003163_pt1 | contig 10854 bp, 15 predicted proteins | sample KBSS24metaG_FD_81519 | JGI IMG/M metagenome (GOLD analysis project Ga0105247, IMG submission 81519) | Switchgrass rhizosphere microbial communities from Kellogg Biological Station, Michigan, USA - KBS S2-4 metaG | ecosystem: Host-associated > Plants > Roots > Rhizosphere > Soil | place...
GCCCCGAACAATGCACATGATGGGTTGGTGCACGAATGCCGACGCTCAGGCCCTTCCACGCCAACGACACCGGTGTCATCCGTCGCGCTGATTTAACTACACCTTTTTACACAGCCTCGGCCGCCTGCGGTCGCTTGATTTTTCCTGCGACTGCCCGCTCGACCCCAAATTGGCCCGCTCTCTCCGACCGGATCGCCCCAGAGGATCGAGACTCGGGTAGCCGGTCACAGGGCGACGTCCACCGCTGTATGACGACCAACTCGGAATTTCCCGAGATCCTATTGACCCTCTCCGGTAACCGTAAATGTCAGCCTGTCGCCGTATCGAAATCAAAAGCTTGGATCGACTTGCGCGCGTCCGCAGGAATGCGACTCCAGAGTGTACCGGGTGTTACTTTCATTTGAGCTCCATACTCGCTACCGACCGCAGCGATGATCTGCTTGTAGAGATCCGTTGCGGCCATCCGCGTGTGCCGCCACGCTCAATCGACTGAAGGCCCGCCTGAATCAGGCCGCTGCAGATAGGGAGATTCCGGCCTCGGTAGATATTCATGCGCTCGCCCGTTTTGTGCAGACTGTTCAGAACGGCCTGTCGATCTTGGCCCGCGACGGAGCGAGCCGTGCGGAACTAGAGGCCGCGGCCCAAGTTGCAATGCTTGGCTGGGACGCCCGCACGAGCGAGTAAAGAGCCTGCTGCGCATGTTGGGCTGATCTCGAATTGGATGTCCGCTGCTGGGCCTATTCTGTTGAAAAACTCCTTTGCGGTGCTGTAGCAATTTTTTCGCTCTATCGATCTTCGACCGAAACTCCCCAGAAAACACGACGTACCGCGCCCTGAAATATTTTGAGCGCGTAGATCGCTGAGAGCAGCGAGTCTGCCATCAAGCTAGCTGGATCACCCCAGCGGCGCGCGCGGGTCGTCAGCGACGCTTTCGACCTTTCGCAACGGCTTTCTCAGTACGCTTTCGCGTAGTCGACTTTGAAGGTGCCCGGGCTTTCCTGCGCTTTGGCGCCCCGTGCACAGTCACAAATCCAGAAAGCCAGCCACTCGTGTTCAACAAAAGACCTTCAACGTGAAAACCGTCCGGAGTTTCCTTGAAGCCGGGTAGCGTCTTCGCGTGCTCGACTGCCAATTGAGCTTTCTTTTCCGTCGAGTACACCCCAATGAATTTAATGTCATCTATGCCGTCGTAACTTTCACGAGCGTGCCTTACAAGAAAGACTCTTTGTGCCATAACTCTTACTCAAAGCCTCGGTACCTGTGCGCGTAAAGCCTGGTTTCTTCTTGAGAATGTCATGACCACGGGACCGGGAGCAAGGCTACCGCTACCCGAGCTCCCCTACCCAATATCCTTCTGCTCCGGTTCCGGCGGAAGCAGGTTATTCCCTTCGGCCAGCATGCGTGGACGAAGCGGTCGCAGCCTTTGTTCGCTCATGATGTGCCGGGCCGAATACCCGGCTTGCGCGTAGAGGCGGCGCTACCTAAAAGCGGTGTTCATACAAGGTCCAGGGCGTATCCTTTTGCGGCCCGGGAAGGGAACACGACCCATGACTTTTGCTGAAGCGATTGAGAATTTACGCCGATATGATGAGGAGCCGGTCGACGGACAGGCTCCTACCATTTACGTTGCGGACCCGTGGGCACCTTCCTCAGAAGCCGTGGTTCAATGGTCTGGTACAAAGGGTGGGGTCCCTCTCGGTCACAACCCTATCCTGTTCCATCTGACGACGGTTCGCGCAGCGCTCGATTTTTTCGGCTCTGAGTATGACGACCAGGTCGTTCGAGGCGAGGCTCATAGTCTTTGCAGGAAGCTCGCAACGCATATTGCCGCCAGGAACGCGCCGCGGGTGCCGCACGACGCCAAATTCTGACCGAGTCATTTCGACCCCAATGCCGCCGTTCAACTTACGTGAACAGCATGTTGCAGGGCTCAACCCCGTGGAACAATCGGTATGTCGAAGTGCATCACATCCTCGCGGATACCGAGCTTCTCGTAGAGACCGATCGCGGCGTTGTCGCCATAATCGGCCTGAACGTATATCACCCATACTCCGCGGCTCGCTGCGATTTCTCTAAGCTGCTCAATTAATGCCGTCGCGATGCCTCGCCGGCGGTAGTCTTCGGCCACAGCCAGATCGTAGATGTATAGCTCGCTCCTGGCACGCTCGAACTTCTCGAGCTCGTAAGCGACGAGGCCGCCGACAACCTGTCCTGACACAACAGCGACCAGCGCTACTACGTGTTCTCTTCCGAGTAGTGCCGAGAGATAAGCGTCATCCGGGGGTGCATGAGTGTAGACCTCGGGATCGCCGAACGCGGCCGCGAAGAGCTGATTCAGCCCGCGCAGCAGCGCTACATCGACAGAGTGCAGTCGGCGAACGGTGAAGGAAAGGTCCATGCTTGCTCGCATCTTGATGTCTCTACTGGATCAAGATCGCTTTCGGGAAAGCGACGATGGGAACGTGATCGACGGCCACCGCTGGGGCCGCTTCAGGAATCTTACGGGATTACGTCTAGTGGCTGCTTATGGCCTATTCTGTTGAAAAACTCGACGCATAGCCGACGATGAACTCGATGCCGGCGTCTAATTATTGGACCGATGCCACGAATCCCACAGATGCCCTTTTGGATGCTCCCGTACGCCTTCCGTAAACGCGTCAGCGATTCGACCCAATTCGGTCTCAGGTTGATCCTCCGCCACCACTGGTCCCACCAGCGCGAAGCCGCCTTTTGCCCTCGGAAGGAATCGCTGATAGAAGACCACGGGCTCTAGAAAGCAACTTGTGTCATGACCAAGCCTGTATGGCGCAAGACGATATCAGGAACAAGGATCACGGCAGACTTCTCGCTGTTGAGTGAAGCTGAAGAGCGCGACCAACCTCAGTGTACGCCTTCATCGATCTGTTTGCCGACGGACGCTAGCGTCCACTTCCTTCGCCTATTCGCCGAACCGTCGGATCGGGGGCGCGCAGCGCCGACCGCGGATCGAAATCCCCGGCATCGGCCCCGGATGACCTTCTTTAGATGCCGCGGTTAGACGGTAGCACTCCGATTCACACTGCTGAACGAGAATACGCGCCACGGGTGAGGGCTGCCGGGAAGCGTGGTTTCAACAAACGTACCCCTCGTGAACTCCGCGACAACACTCCTCCAGAAGTGATAACCGCCGCGGTTTCCCTCCGACACACGGACGACCCATCGAACGGCAAATCGATTCCAGAGAAGGCAGGCCGCCCGGCGGCCGACGCCGTAGTGACGATGCCGACGAACAACAAAGAACTCGGCGACATCGAAGTCGTCGGCATCGTCGGACGCTGGCGAACCACGCGTGATCAGTGCAAACCCGACGATCCGAATGCCGCAACGTATGAGAAAGGGGAACCGGCGATCGGGTTCCGACCAATAGAGAGGCAGTTTCTCGTAGCCAAAGCGTCCATCGGCTCCCAACTCCAAAGCGAAAGCCTCACTGAGGTCGTGGGCGTACAACTCCAGGAGATTCGCCAATACCGTCGCATCGCGCGGCGTCGCGATATCAAGAACAACCTCATGCGATTCAATCATCTGAACTTGTCTCGCTCAATGACAAGATACGGACGAGTAGCGAGTGTACTCATTCTTCGGTAACGTCCGCTATGGCGGATTTTCTGCGCTGACCACCCAATTTCCATCCACCCGATCCTCACTCGCCGAACCGGCGGGATCAGGGCTCGCTGCGCCGGACGCGGATCGACTCCCCGATCGCCTCGACCAACGAACCGCTCACAACCTTCTCCGGTCAACGCCAGTATCCGCATTCGGGTATTAGAACCGCGATCGCTTGGGCCGATTGTTAGGCCTCTCACCACTCGAACGCACAGCGGAGCCGCAGTCACTTCTCCCGGATTACGCCACCGCTGCATTCCGCCGAAACATTAGCGCTCGACTTTGGGTCGGCATTGACAAAGACGACCGAGCATTCGGCGTCTGAAGGCACTGGAATCTCAGCTTCACCGGCCACAACAACAATGCCTGTAGCTGGAATCGCAGAGGGTTTGAACCAGGCCCTCGCGATATAGATGCCCGAGATTTGCCGCACTCCCGCCTTCTCGGCGGACGCATAGTAGTAGCGTACATACTGTCCAAGCGTAACCGCGCCGCGAGGCAACCTTATCTGTGCCTCGATTTTGCGAATCTCGGTACGCGTTGGCTCAGCAAGTACATCTTGCCCCATCGCAATCGAGCAAAGGCAGCAACCCAAGCAGACAACTATCCAGACTAACGACGCGATGCGCGATGTGACGTACATGACATGCCGCCTGCTATTACTTTAATTTGCTGAGGAAAGCGCATATGTGCGAGACGAATTTGTCCAATGACATCTATGCGCTCCTAGCAACCCGACCGGGGCTCCAATGGCTTCTGGCCTAAGCTTACCGCACGCCGCGCGGAACCGCTTCAAGGCGTTTATTCGTGCAGTCCAGCGCCCCTTTGGGCCGACTGAGGATGTTGTGGCCCCTCCGACCTTCCGGCCTGAAACCGAATCCGCCCTTCTCCATTCGTTGGAGTACCAATGACCGGAAATCATTCATGCGCAGACGCCCCCTCCCGCCGACCGCGGCTCGCCTTACCAGACTCGGGATTCCTCGAGACCGCCGTCCGAGCCGATAACGGATTTTCGGATACCGGGCGTGCCACTGACTGTACAACACCAACACAACTCGAAGTCTCAATGGGTGGGCGGTTGCAGGATCCAACCGATTCTTCCCTCGCCGAGCCATCGGATCCGAGGCGCGCAGCGCCGGCGGCGGATCGAAATCTGGAGGCATGGCCCCCGGGTGACGGCTCTCAACCGTGATCTGTCAGTCCTGAATACCCGCTACGAGGAGAGTAGAATCCGAGGCTTGCCGCGGTTATGGTGAAATCGATGAAGATTCCCTACAGCCCTGTCACCAGACGGCAGGTCTTACAAACTCTCGGACTCATCGCTGCTGATGCCGCCCTGGCTTCTGGCAGCCATCCCGAAGGTATGTCATCTGACACGCGTGTGAATGAAGAGGTTGAATATGGGAAACGTACCTTGCCACTGGGCGTGCGTTCCCGGCGGGTTGAGACCAACAACGATGGGATTCTGCACTTTCTCGAGGCGGGCTTCGAATCGCCAGGCAGACCCTGCGTTGTGCTGCTGCACGGATTTCCAGAGCTGGCGTACACGTGGCGAAATCAGCTCCTCCCACTCGCAGCGGCAGGATTGCACGTAATCGCGCCCGATGCGCGCGGCTACGGAAGAAGTGCCTCCAAGCCGGTCGCTTTCGATGACTCTCTTCTGCCCTATTCGATGTTGAACCGTGTCGGTGATGTTCTCGGGCTCGTCCGTGCGCTTGGTTACGAGCAGGTCGCTGCCGTGGTCGGTCACGATTGGGGGGGACCGACGGCCCAGTGGTGCGCACGGCTGCGACCCGATGTCTTTCTGTCGGTCGTGTCCGTAAGCACGCCATTTTTGATGGGCGCCTCTATTCTGCCGCTGGGGACGACCGCTAATCACGAGATTCGTGCCCCGAAAATCGATATTGAGAAGGAATTGGCGACATTGCCACGGCCCCGCAAGCACTACGCTTGGTACAGCATGACATCCGCTGCCAACGAAGACATGTGGCACCCGCCCCAGGGCGTGCATGACCTGTTACGCGCGTACTACCACTTCAAGAGTGCGGACTGGAAGGGCAACAAGCCCTTCCCCTTGAAGGGATGGACAGCGTCGGAGCTCGCGAAGATGCCGACGTATTACATCATGGATCTGAACCAGGGAATGGCTGCGACGGTGGCAGAGCACCAACCGTCGCCCGCAGAAGTCGCGGCCTGTCAGTGGATGACGGAAGCCGATCTTCAGGTCTACACACAGGAATTTGAGAGAACGGGCTTTCAAGGCGGACTCAATTACTACCGCATCGATGGAGTTTTCAGTGAAGAGACCGGTCTCAACACCTTTTCTGGCAAAAAGATCGAAGTCCCCGCGTGTTACATCGGCGGTTCAAGTGAATGGGCTGTCTATCAGACTCCCGGCGCATTTGAACGAATGCACGAGGCGTGTACCCGGCTTACGGAGGTTCACTTGGTTCCCCGGGCCGGCCATAGCGTTGTGGAAGAACAGCCGGAGGCGGTGAATCGACTGCTGATTGATTTTGTCTCACGCGGAAGGGTCACCTGAGTTCCGCCAGTGTCTTGTGACGAGGGACCGCTGGCGGAGAATAGACAATCTCCGACCGCCGTCCGAGCGGATCACGGATTCCGGACTCCGAACGTGTCCTACTTGACCGACTCCGTTGGGATAACACCAACGCAACCTTCCGGCCTCCAGAGGGTGAGCGGCCGGTTGCACGTCCAACCGATTCTTACCTGGCCGAACCGTCTGATGCAGGCGCGATGCGCCACAATCGGATCGGCCGACAAGACGGCCTTCCCCGACGCTTACACTCGGGCAGGATCCCCCGCGCCTCGCCCACCAGGCTGGTTGAGAGGTCGAATCTTCTTGCAAACGCTCGAGGCCTCGGCACTTCGGGTGGACGTTCTCAACCCCTCCGCAAGTGGGCTTTCCCCGTTTGAGGATCGATGGGGGCCGAGGTGTGTTCGTGGATGATTTTCCAAGACTCAGTGTCCTTTTTGGCCACCCAGGTCAAACGAGTGTCGAGATGGCGAAGATATTCGCCATCGGACGCAACGGCGGTATACCGGACAATCGCATGGGCCGTGGCAATCTCTGTCCCGATCACCTCTCGAACTTCGGAGAACTCGATGTGCACGCGCTCTGCCTTCAGAGACACAAACCACTCGTTGACCATGCGCCGCCAAGATTCGGCCGTTTTGACCCAATCCCCCCACATATCGAAACCCATGAACTCCGGGTGATACAGATTCAGGAACGCCTTCTCGTCTTTTTCCAAGACTGCGGTCTCGTATGTTTCAAACACCTGTTTGAGATCATTCATAGAATCATTCCTCCTCGGATTCCTGCTGTGTCATCGCAAGCCCAGATGTCCTCGGGCAACGGCCGTCAGTCCGGATTCGCAGCGGCTGTTTGCAATCATAGTCGTGCACCTCATTTCCCGTTGAGCACCCGCTTCGAAAGACATCGTGCGCGGAACTGAGTCATGAGGGAAACTCTAGACCCTCGCAGAAGCTTCCGCCAGATCAGGGCTCCGACAAGGGTAGACTGGAAGTGTAACTACGCCGCTAACATTGGAAACCTCATGAGCCCCGCTCTTTTGAAACTGAATCAGATAGCCCAGGGACTTCTGCCTTGGGCCTCGGGAGTGTCATGGTTCATCGGTTTGTCCTCCTCGGAAAAGAGATCTGTGCTTCGCGGCTTCCATCTCTTCGAAGCGCATATCGCGGATGAGCGCAGGGCCTGACAGTCATATCGTGAGCTTTGCGAGCCAGGCATGTGCTGAATCAATCGTTGACAGCGCGTCAATGAGCCACGCACGCGCACTCGCTCCGAGCCGCGGCAGCACGCGCAGGAAATCGTCCTGATCCTTCGCCCGCGGATGTCGGGCGTTGTACAACAGTTGAATCTCTGGAGTGAGATACGGGATACCCTCCTGGGTCCTCTTGATGAGGTTGGCTAGCGGCATCCGGACGGTGGGCAGGCGACGAAACACCCAGTCCTTGCCCTGCGCCTCATCGAGCATCAGCTCGAATGACCAGCGTTGCGCGTGCCTCGGGCGACACCAGAGCGAATTCACATCGAGACGGGGACGCTCGCCGGCCTCGAGCCGATAGAGCGTTTGCGATTGGGCTTCAAAGACCTCCCAACCGGACAGATGGGTGATGACATCGATGACGTCGCGCCGCAGAATCCCGACATCGAGGTCTTCATGGGCGCGGGTTTGATCCCCGAGGAACAGATCAAGCGCCCACCCACCGGCGATCCACCACGGCAAGGTCACTTGCGCCAGCAACGTGGCGGCATCGTGCGGCTGCAGAGGCAACCAATCTCCTTCAGCGGGCCCGTGGAATTGAGACATAGGCGACTCGTGCGAACTCCCGTCCACAGTCATTTGGCATTGTCTTCGGGTAGTCCCACTAGGGAGAGGATCACGCGACGGTCTGTTGGGGACACACTCCGAGACATGAAATCGTCGCATCCTTGCGATTCCAGAAAGCTCGACCCAATAGCCAGATGCCCCATGAAGCGGGGACCCCGGTAGACATCCAGCGTGATATCACCGACAGGAGTCCCGTACCAGGGTCTCCGCCAGCCATCCGCATGGGCTTGCGCAAAGGCTGCGATTTGCGCGATACGCAAGCGATCCGTAATCGTTCGGTCGGGGCGCTGATGTCCGAGCCGGATGACGATGTGATCGGCCGCGCTCCAGGTATCAAACTCAGTCAGATGGCACGCTAGCGAGCAGCCCGTCATGAGCGCGCCCGCCAGGAGTGCAAGGTGCGCCCTTCTCCATGTGGGAATCATCAGACTCAACCGGTACTGACCATATTCACCTCATCTTCCGGGGTATCCACAGCCCGGACATACGTAGCGACTTTCTCGATAATCCCCTGCACGTAGCCCTGGCCGCATGGCGCTGACGAATGATCTTCGGCGATGATGCCTAGTGCACTGGGGCGGGATCCTGGCTGCCGTTCGTCCGACGAACACGCGGGATTTACTGGAGCAATTCAGTAGTATTGCCGTTGCCGCGCCATCACTTATCCGTCGGACAGCCATGCGGGTCGAGGTTCAAGGTAAACCGGCCGCTATTCAGCGCCTCGCCACGATCCGCCACTGTCTGCAAGCAGTCAGCCAGGTCACCGAGCGTGTAGACCGGGTTGCTACATGATCCCGCCCAGCGGACCAGGTCGCAGAGATTGGTCTTCGGGTTTTTCAGCAGCAACTCTATTCGATCATTTACGCTATCTAAATGCTGTCTGCTACTCTGGATCGACTCATCGCACTGCAGCTCGCTCAGGCCCGCCACTTTGCATTCTTCCGCCGCTCGCTGTGTAGCGAATCGCCGAAGTATCGTTCCGATGGGTGTATCGTGGTCAGGTTGTTGCGAACCAGTCTTTTGGGCCGACTGTATAGAACAGGCTGTCGTGAGGACAACCAAGAATACTGTCGCTGCGAGCACTCTTTTCAACCGTCGATCTCCGAGTCGAATAAAACCATTGGCTGCCCAGCGTTTCTCACGAACCTTGGCGGGGGCCAGGAATGGGTAGAATGCTGCCCAACGCTGAGTTTGTCGTCGACTCCGGCCGCCCCCGCCTCCGGGATCCGTCCCAACATCAGCTCGGTCGCACCCTGCGTACATCGCGAGAAATCCAGAGTACGCACCAACGAACCAGTCAGAACTGTATCGAGCGACATCATCAGAAAATATCAGAATTAGAGTTGACCGCGAAGCGAGTCCGCACCGATGACTCCGCGCAGCGGCCTCGGATCTGCGGCGAGCGGGCTTGTACCTATCCAATGAAGCATTCAGAGAATCCTCCCGCCGGCCGTGGCCTTTCCGGAGCGCGGTCAGTCGAGTCTCGAACAAACGATCACCGGAGGCAGTCAACTAACGACTATCCCAAGCCTATTCCTCTAACACCGACTCCTGAGGTCGGGCCAGAAACCGTTTGATCGCCTGCAACAAGTTGCCCGGTTTGGCCATTTCCATCGCCAATGCCACATCGGTACCGGAGAATCGACTGCCGCTCTTGGGCACCACAAAGCTCGGGACGTCCCCCTGTCCTCCTGGTGACTGTTGGGCAAGGACGTAGAGTGCGCGTGCCACCGCACCGTTTCCCGGCACCCCTTTGCCATACTGATAATGCAGTCCGAGCCCGACTTGGGCGCGACGATTCCCAGCTTCGGCAGCGGCTTCGTACCAGGCGATCGCCTGGCTCGGATCACTCGGCAGATTGAGGTCCGCCTCGTAGAGCGCAAAAAGCCTCTGCTGTGCATCAGAGATGCCATTGGCGGCCGCGTAGGCGTAGAGTTCCATCGCCTTCTGGCGATCCTGTGGAACTCCGAGCCCTTTTTCATACAGCAAGCCCAGCTCATATCGATGAGTTGGATATGGGCCACGTTCCACAGCTTGGAGGTACCACTTCGCTGCCTCACCAAAGTCCTGCGGCACCCCGGTGCCCGTCGCATACAGGTGCGCGAGATCTCCCATGGCCCAGCTGGAAGTCTGCGCGGCAAGACGATACCAACGCAGTGCTTCTTCGAAGCTCTGGACAGCCGGCTCGCTCTCGTACATCTCGCCTAGAGCCGTTTCGGCATGGTCAGACCCCGCATCAGCGGCTATTCGATACCACTCGATAGCTTTGGCCGGGTCCTTTGGAATCCGCTCTAAATGGCTGCACCCTTGCGAAGCAGAGATACGCTGGCCCGTCCAGTAGTCCAACGCGATGCGCATCGCGCTGTCCGGATCTCGGGCAGTCGCCTTACGAATCCACTCCAACGCCCTGGCATGATCCAGCCGCACACCGTAACCGAATTCATACATTTCGCTGATCTTCTGCTCGGCTTCGGTGTTGCCCAGTCTTGCCGCTTTCAGATACCACTCCACGGCCGATTTTAGGTTCACCTTGATTCTGTAGGTGCCAAAGCAGTACCAGTCACCGAGCTCCACCTGTGCATGCGGATCTCCCGAAGCGGCTTTCCGCCGGGCTTCTGAAACAAGAACGGCACTCTGCTGGGCCGTCGACTCTGCCGTCACGCCATGGGACCACGCAACGGAAGCGCTCAGGGCTTGCGCAAAAGACAGCAGCATGAAGACGCTGCACTTGTAAGGGACCCGGGGGCTCGCGACAGCATGGCCTTCCATACATGCGCCTAGAAAGGGTTTGTCTCTATCCATGACCCGTTGCCTTGATTTCAAGCCGCGAAGA
>Ga0105247_10003164_pt1 | contig 10853 bp, 9 predicted proteins | sample KBSS24metaG_FD_81519 | JGI IMG/M metagenome (GOLD analysis project Ga0105247, IMG submission 81519) | Switchgrass rhizosphere microbial communities from Kellogg Biological Station, Michigan, USA - KBS S2-4 metaG | ecosystem: Host-associated > Plants > Roots > Rhizosphere > Soil | place...
CCGTCCGCATCCTTCGCGCCGACGATGATGCCGCTCGAGAACATGGTGAATTGCTGGACGTCCGCCGGCAGCGGACCGACGTAGTCGACCCCGGCGAAGTGCGAGAGCTCGCTTACCTGCTGGAAGCCGATTTCGGCTTCGCCGTTGGCAATGATGCTCCCGACAAACACGCCGGTCGGGGTCTGCTTGAGCTTGCCCTTGATGTCGTCGGCGACGCCCAGGCGCTGGAACAGGCTGATGACGTAGACCCCGCTGGGGCCGGTCGAATAACCGATCGACTTCGCTGCAAGGATCGATTTCTTGAGCGCCTCGGTCGTGCTGATATCGGGCTTTGGCGCGCCGGATTTAACGCCCACCCCTACGCCTGATTTTGCAAGATCGACGCGGCTGCCGGGGACGACCTTGCCGCCTTTGATGTGCTCGTCGATCGCGGAAGCGGCCATGATCAGGAGATCGTAACTTTCGCCCGCGGCCAACCGCTTGTTGGCGTCGAGCGTCCCGGTGAAGATCGTGGTGACCTTATTCCCGGTAGCCTTTTCGAACTCCGGCACCAGTTCGCGATACGCTTCTTCGGTGGCCTGAGTGGAGAGCACTTTGATTTCTGCCGCGTATGTCGTCACGCTAGTAATGGTCAGGATCGCCGCGGCTCCAATTGCGGCCGCGAGCTTCAGTTTGTGGTCCACGGTGTCTTCTCCCTTGTTGGTCTCGTCGTTCACCCTTGTTTATTCAGTCGTCGTCGAGTTCTCGGGCTCATTCTCGGACGCTGAGGCCGGCCTGCTTAATCACAGGTCCCCACTTATCCATCTCCAATTTGAGAAACTGCCCGAGCTCCTCGGGCGTCGAGCCGGCCACGAACAGACCGAGCTGTTCCAGCCGTCCTCTGACCGCAGGATCGGACAGCGCCGCAACGATGTCGGCGTGCATTTTCTGTACGATGAATGGTGGGGTCTTGGCCGGCACGAAGACCGCATACCATCCGGTGACGTCGAATCCGGGCAGCGCGGTCTCCGCCAGCGTCGGTAAATCTGGCGCTGCAGGGGTGCGCTTGGCGGACGTTACGGCAAGCGCACTTAGTTGGCCCTGCTGCATCAGCGGTATGATGGGCGCGATATTGTTGAAGAAGGAATCGACGCGCCCGGGCACCAGGTCTTGCAACGCAGGTGCGGCGCCCCGATACGGCACATGGGTCAGCTCGATGCCGGCGACGCGCTTGAACAGTTCACCTGCGAGATGCGGGCCGGTGCCATAACCGGGAGAGGCGAACGTGACCTTGCCTGGGTTCGCCTTGGCGTGAGCAATGAACTCCTTGACCGAATGCGCAGGCGAGGAGTTCGGCACAACGAGAACGGCGGGATATTGCACCACGAGGGTGACCGGAACGAAGTCGGCGACCGGATCATAGGCGAGTTTTGGATACAGATAGAGGTTGGTCGCCTGGAATTCTCCCGCCAGGTACATGGTGTAGCCGTCGGGAGCGGAACGAGCCGCGGCCTCCGAGGCGATGTTTCCGCCGGCCCCACCCCGGTTCTCGATCAGGACCTGCTGGCCCCATGTCTCCGAGAGCCGCCCGGCAATCAGCCGGGCGATGGTGTCGGCTCCTCCGCCCGCGGGATACGGCACGATCATTCGGACGAAACGGCCCGGCCAAATCGGTGTCTGTGTTTGCGCTGCGGCGGCGCGACCAAGCAGGCCGGCCGGAAAAGAGAGCGTTGACGCGGCCGATAGACGAAGCAACTGGCGGCGGTCGATCATGTCCTTGCCCATCGATCCAATCTGTGGCGGCGTTATTCGCGGATGGTGATGCCCGCGTCCCTGATGACAGGCGCCCATTTGTCCATCTCGGCTTTCAGAAACGTCGCGAGTTCCGCCGGTGTCGATCCCACCACCACGACGCCGAGTTGCTCGAGCCGCTCCTTGGTCACGGCATCGGTCAGAGCCGCGGCAGTATCGGCGTGCATCTTTCGGATGATCTCGGGCGGAGTCTTTGCCGGCGCGAAAAGTGCATACCAGGATGACACGTCGAAGCGGGGGACGCCGGCTTCGGCGATCGGCGGCAGCTCCGGAGCTGCCGCAGTCCGCTTGGCGGTCGTCACCGCCAGGCCGCGCAGCTTGCCACCTTGGATCAGCGGCAGCACGGCGCCGATATTGTTGAACATGACGTCGACCCGTCCGGGCAGGAGGTCGTTGAGGGCCGGCCCCGCACCGCGATACGGCACGTGCAACATCTCGATCCCGGCCATCCGCTTGAATAGCTCGCCGGAGAGGTGAACTGAGGTGCCGTGACCGGAGGACGCGAAGGTCACCTTGCCCGGGTTGGCCTTGGCATAGTCGATGAATTGGGTAACGGAACGGGCCGGCGAGGTGATCGGCACCGCCATGATGTTGGGGTATTCGCAGATCAGCGATATCGGGGCGATATCCTCGACCGGATCGTAGGTGAGCGTGGGAAAAAGGAAGCGGTTCACTGCAAGCGGCATCGAGGTGATCAGGATCGTGTAACCATCCGGGTCGGAGCGGACCACGGCCTCGGTGCCGATATTGGTGGCGCCCCCGCCGCGGTTCTCCACCACTACCTGCTGGCCCCAGATGTCCGAGAGCTTGCCGGCAACCACACGGGCGATGGCATCGGTGCCGCCGCCCGGGGGAAACGGCACGATCATGCGGACAAACCGGCTTGGCCACGCCACAGCCGGCTGTGCCGCTGCGCGGGCGCTGGGGCCGCAGGCGAGCGCCGCAAGCGCGCCAAGCTCAATGGCCTGACGGCGGGTGATCATTCGTTGACCTTGATATTGGCTGCCTTGATGACGGGCGCCCACTTCTCCATCTCGGTCTTGAGATGTGCGCCGAGCTCTTCGGGCGTGGATCCGACCACCATCACGCCGAGTTGGTCGAGCTTGGCCTTGATCGCCGGCTCGGCGAGCGCGGCGACGGTGTCGACGTGCATCTTGCGCACGATCTCGGACGGCGTCTTGGCCGGCACGAAAAATGCGAACCAGGACGATGTGTCGTAACCTGGAACGCCGGCCTCGGCGAGGGTGGGCACCTCCGGCGCCGTCGGGACACGGGTGGCCGTAGTCACGCCGAGCGCGCGCAATTGTCCGGATTGAGCGAGCGGAAGGCCCGAGGCCATGACCGCGAACGTGCAGTCGACGCGGCCTGCGATCACGTCGGTGAAAGCCGGCGCGGCACCGCGGTACGGCACGTGAGTAAGATCGACCTGGGCGATGTACTTGAATAGTTCACCGCTCATATGCGGAGAGCTGCCGTGCCCCGGGGAGGCGAAGGTGACCTTGCCCGGATTTTTTCTGGCCTCCGCAAGCAGTTCGCCGACGGAGCGGAAGGAGGAGGAGTTCGGCACCACCAACAGATTCGGAAAGAGACAGATCAGCGTGACCGGTGCGAAATCGGCAACCGGATCGTAGTTGATCGAGCCAAAGAGATAGCGATTGACCGCCAGTCCGCCCGCCGTGATGTACATGGTGTAACCATCCGGCACCGAGCGCGCGACGAACTCAGAGGCGATATTGCCCCCGGCGCCCGGCTTGTTCTCGACCACCACCTGCTGCCCCCACATCTCCGATAGGCGCGCGCCGACGATGCGGCCGATACCGTCGATGCCGCCCCCAGGGGTGAATGGCACCACGAGTTTGACGAAACGGGTGGGCCAGGCTTGCACGGAGGTACCCTGCGCACCGGCCATGGGGCTGCCGATGGCCGGCATGAGTACTGAGGCTGCCGACGACTGGATGAGCTGACGGCGGGTGATCATCGTTTTTTCTTCCTGGGATGCCGGATGAGCGCCGGCCGTGCCAGCGTGCCGTTGCCAAGGTCGATCTCACTCATGAGGCGCCGATCGCACGTCGCTCTGCGCGCGGCGCGAGACACCCTGGTGGTGGAAAAGACAGATTGCCGCCGTAGCGGCGTGCCGAGGGGGGCGGAAAAAAGGTGCGCGAAGGGGACGTGCGCGCGAGAACGCGGACGCGGCCACAAAGCCCGGCGATCTCTCGGGGCCATCACGGCTAGACCTCCCTTTACGTCACCGCCGTTGATCGGGGCGACGGCGCGCCGCTATCGAGGGCGCGTCTATTTGAAGAGAGGGTACCGCCGCCCGCCGTGCTCTACAACCGACTAAACCACGCTCTACTCATCAGCTCATCGCGAGAGCAAGTTTGCGCAGCCCGATAATGCTGGAAAAGTCAGCGCGGCTGCCCGGTCGCGACCGGAGGCAGGTCTGCGTCGCTGTTGACGGTCTTCTTTCCCACGTGCTCGCCACCATTGAGCAGGAATACGGCGAGAGCGACAGCGATCAGTGCGCCGAGGATGGCACCCAATTTGCCGTTGCGTGCTCTGTTGTCAGTCATCATCACCTCCGATCATCCGTCCTCATGCAGCCAACGCCTGCGGCCAACTGAGGTTCCTGCGCTGCAACAAGGCCAATTTGGAACTGCGGCAGCCTTGTGGCGGCCCCTTCAAGCGTCTACCAAAAGTGAATAAATGCGGATGTGTTCAAGCAGCGCGCGAAGCGGATCCGGCAATGAATGCTCCAGTGAAGAAATCGAAACTGATCAAAGGCGCAACCGGCGACTGGGAAGTCGTCATCGGCATGGAGGTGCATGCGCAGGTGACCTCGCAGTCGAAGTTATTCTCCGGTGCTTCAACTGCCTTCGGTGGCGAGCCCAATTCGCACGTGTCGCTTGTGGATGCCGCGATGCCCGGGATGCTGCCGGTAATCAATGAGGGATGCGTCAAGCAGGCGGTCCGCACCGGTCTCGGGCTGAAGGCGCAGATCAATCTGAGGTCGTCGTTCGACCGCAAGAATTATTTCTATCCCGACCTGCCGCAGGGCTATCAGATCAGTCAGTACAAGGCGCCGGTCGTCGGGGAGGGCGAGGTCGTGCTCGATATGCCCGATGGCGATGCCGTGACGATCGGCATCGAACGCCTCCATCTGGAACAGGACGCCGGCAAATCTCTGCACGACCGGCATCCCGCCATGTCACTGGTCGATCTGAACCGCGCCGGCGTGGCGCTCATGGAGATTGTGTCGAAGCCGGACCTGCGCTCCTCGGAGGAGGCCAAGGCCTACGTCGCCAAGCTGCGGACCATACTGCGCTATCTCGGCACCTGCGACGGCGACATGGAGAAGGGCAGCTTGCGGGCCGACGTGAACGTCTCGGTGCGCAAGCCCGGTGGGCCTCTTGGTACCCGCTGTGAGATCAAGAACGTGAACTCGATCCGCTTCATCGGTCAGGCGATCGAGCACGAGGCGCGGCGGCAGATCGAAATCCTGGAGGATGGCGGCAAGATCGAGCAGGAGACACGGTTGTTCGATCCAAACAGAGGCGAGACCCGCTCCATGCGCTCCAAGGAGGAGGCGCATGACTATCGATATTTTCCCGATCCCGATCTATTGCCGCTCGAGCTCACCGCTGCCTACGTCGACGAACTCAAGACGCATCTGCCGGAACTGCCGGATGAAAAGAAGGTGCGTTTTACGCGCGACTACGGCCTTTCGATATATGACGCCGGGGTCCTGGTCAGCGAGCGCGAGACCGCAGATTTCTTCGAGGCGGTCGCGCAGGGCCGCGACGCCAAGGCTGCCGCCAACTGGATCATCAATGAACTTGCCGGGCGCCTCAACAAAGAGGGCAGGGACATCGCGGGGTCGCCGGTGTCGGCTTCGCAGCTCGGCGCGATCCTCGATCTGATCGCGGCCGGCACGATTTCGGGCAAGATTGCCAAGGACTTGTTTGAAATCTGTTGGACCGAAGGCGGAGATCCGATTGCGATTGTGGAAACGCGCGGCTTGAAGCAGGTGACCGACCTCACGGCGATCGAGAAGGTGGTCGACGACATAATCGCCGGCAACCACGAGAAGGCGGAGCAGGCAAAGGTCAAACCTGCGCTGATCGGCTGGTTCGTCGGTCAGGTCATGAAGGCATCCGGCGGCAAGGCCAATCCGCAGACGGTCAATGAGTTGCTCAAGCGCAAGCTCGGCGTCTGACGCCGCCGGCGGCGGACGAGAAAAGAAAACGGATGCGCGAATGCGTCCCCGTGTGTCCTCCGTCGTCCGTCTTCTGACTGGGTTCGGCGAATCACTCCGACGCGATTCGCTCGATTCGTGACGATTTCGATCTCCAAGGTCGCGCTTGCAAGCCTCTTGACTGAATTTTTTTTGCACAAGTCGCTTGGTATGCTTAACGCGCCGTTGCGCCCGATTTTGCGAGCGCCCGAGCTTCGCGCCCGCGCGGCACTGCCTGCGCTCTCGAAAAGTTGGGTGTGCCGAAAAGCTATATATTATCGGTGTTTTTTAAGCGTCGCGAAAAAGTGCGTGGTGCATTGCTCGGCGCCAACGTGCAACGCTTCGCGCGCGTAGCCCACGCTCGTTGAAGCGCAACATCTGGTATCGGCCAGAGGCCCAAAGCTGTGCAACGTGCAAAAACACTGGTGTTTTTGTCGCGCTGTAGTAATCCGGTGACAGTGTTCGCGATCCCCGCGGGCACTGGACGATATCGCCACTCACTCATTGGCTAGGAGGGCAGCATGGCGAAGAAGCGAAAGACGAAGACGAAGTCAGCGGCGAAAAAGGGCGCGAAGAAGACCAAGCGCCGGAAGAAGAAGTAAGCACGCGCTGCTTCACAGTCTTCGACTTCGAACGACGTCGATGACTGCGTCAAACGGGCCGGCGCGAGTCGAAGGGCGGTGAGCGTATCGCCATCGTGCTTCGACACCGCCGGCCTCGATCGACGACAGAGGGCGTCGGCGAGACAAGGGTTCGAGCTTCGCCAGTCCGCGCACTGCGGGCAAAGGCGGAGAGGAGGGAACGGAGATTTTCCGTACCTCGCCGCGGCAGGGCAATCTGCCGGCGGATCGGAACCCGGCCTCTCGCCGACGCCCTTGATTTTTTTGCGAATAGACACCGCACCCGCGATGACGACAGAGTCGCATGATGGTGCAACGCTTGGCTGTTGAGGTCTTGGAATCCGGCGGACCTGCGCCCTTGCCTACGCAAAGGCCTCACGGGCAGCGATCTCCGGTAATGTCCGGCGGGCCAAGTGCCGTGTCCGGGCGACCTTCTGGCGGCTTCTCGATGCGGATCGCCCGCCGTCATTGGTTGCGGTTTTCCGCGGACGAGCCTTAATTCCAAACACGCCTTAGAGCACCGTCATCCCTTCTTTCGGGGAGCTTCCTATGGCCCGTGTCGTCAAAAAGCCGATCCGCAAGAACGGCCGCACCCGTCCCAGACCCGAGCCGGCGTTTGATAAGGAAGCGAGGTCCGCGCGCGGCAATGCACCGATCGATCTCTATTTCTGGCCGACGCCCAACGGCTGGAAGATCACGATCATGCTCGAGGAGTGCGGCCTCCCGTACACAGTGATCCCCGTGGACATATCCAAGGGTGAGCAGTTCAAGCCGGAGTTCCTGGCGATCTCGCCCAACAATCGCATGCCGGCGATCGTCGACCACGACGGCCCGGACGGCAAGCCGATCTCGATCTTCGAGTCTGGTGCCATTCTCCAATATCTCGGCCGCAAGACCGGGAAGTTCTATCCCCATGACGAGCGCGGGCGCGTCGAGGTCGATCAGTGGTTGTTCTGGCAGATGGCCAATCTCGGTCCCAAGGCCGGGGAGGCAAACCATTTCCGCGCTTATGCGCGGGAGAAACTGTCCTACGCCATCGAGCGCTTCAGTAATGAGATGAGCCGGATCTACGGCGTGATGAACACGCGGCTTGGGGATCGTGAATTCCTTGCCGGGACCTACTCGATCGCGGACATGGCGTGCGTCGGCTGGGCGAGCCGGGCCGAGCGCTACGGCCACGACCTCAGCGGCTTTCCGAATGTCAGACGCTGGCTCGAAACACTGCTGCTTCGCCCGGGAGTGAAGCGCGGCCTGTCTGTCCGGGTGGAAGCCGCATTTCGCGTCGACACCAATGATCCAAAGGTGCGGGAGGTTCTGTTCAATCAGCGAGCGCGCTGAGCAGGCGGACCGAAATACAGATGTCTCCGTGCGGCCATCGTTCATCACGCGGCCGTCCAGGTGTTCGTTTCCGGATCGGCGACAATTCGCCCTGCGCTTCTTCGTTATGGCCGCACCAGTGCGAAGTCAGGAATGCTGAACGTGCGAGCTGACCAGAAGGGCGATGCGGCCGCGAAAACGGCGTCGGGACGATCGTCCCGCCCACGGCTATGTTTGACCGCCAGGCGGCCCATCCTGGCGATCGCCGTCCTTGACCGGTCTTGGCGCGGTCGATACCCATCTCAACGCCCGCCTTCGCGACGCAAGCGGACAAGCCCGCCAAGGAAGCTTGGCGGCGGGTGCCGGAGAGGTGGCCGAGTGGCTGAAGGCGGCGGTTTGCTAAACCGTTATACGGTCTAAAGCCGTATCAAGGGTTCGAATCCCTTCCTCTCCGCCAATCCTTTGCTCCGAGCTGATGCGGCCGGAACGACGACGCCCGGCAGCCCGCCCGGCGGATCGGCATCGCAACTGAAGGGCAGGCACGTTCCAAATCAGCTTCGCGCGTCAGGCAGCGTTTGCCGCCGTGGATGCCGCCAGATCCCGCCTTGGGCCGACATGTTTGGTGGCTGGGACGTCATGATCCGCGGCAGAATCGGTGACAAGGAATCGCCGGCAACAGGCGCGGTTTTCCCCATGCTCGCGGCAGGTGCGGCTTTGGTTCAAAGCGCCGCTTCGGCTGCCGACGCCGTCGCTGGCGACGACCAGGGGACAGTGGAGGCCGATCTGGGTCAGTCCTGGGATGGCTTCGATCAAGTATAAATTTTGTCGCTCACCCAAATGCTTGCGAGAGCATTTTGAGACGAGTTCGAGGCGGGGTTTCGACGTTGCAGACGCTGCTTTGGAGGGTCCGCGGCCAAGTGTTGTTTCGGCAACACCCGGCCGGAAACTGAGTTTAGGAGTGTTCAAAATGCCTCTTCGCAGTTGCCTGCCGGAACTCCCGAGCTAATAGTGTGCGGGCGACGGAGGGGGGCGTCCCCATGTCGCTCCTTCCGGTCAGGCCGGTGTCCCAGGGGAACAAAGAGGGGCACCGGAAGGGCCGGACGGGACGGGGAGCTAAGGGGACCTTCCAGGGTGAGCAGCGCCCGACGGAGACCGATCCTCCCACGACAACAAATGGAGGTTGAGATGAAGATGGTGAAAAGTCTTCTGCTCGGTACCGCCGCGGGGCTCGTCGCGGTCGCTGGGGCGCAAGCAGCCGACATGCCTGTGAAGGCAGCGCCGGTTCAATACGTGAAGATCTGCAGCCTGTACGGGGATGGGTTCTACTACATTCCTGGCACCGACACCTGCCTGAAGCTGGGTGGGTATTTGCGTGTTCAGGCCGAGTACAATGCCGGCGCAGGCGGCATCGTGGTCGGTAATGGGCGCAAGAGGCGGGACAGGGCCGGTTCACCCGCGACCTGACCAACGACATCAACTACCGCGTCCGCGCGGTGACCTCGTGGGACGTGCGCCAGCAGACCGAATACGGCACGCTGCGCACCTACATCCGCTTCGGCGTGTCGAACGAAACTCCCGGTGGCACTGGCGGCGGCTCGACCCCGTCGGCGTTCTGGGATCGCGCGTTCATGCAGTTTGCGGGCTTCACGGTGGGCCGGTCGCAGTCGTTCTTCGACCTCTTCACCTACGGCGGCGCCTACAGCTACCACAACGTGCGCACCTCGGGTGACACCGGCGCGTCCGGCCAGAACCTCTGGGCCTATACCGCCCAGTTCGGCAACGGCTTCTCGGGCACGCTGTCGCTGGAAGACCCCGCCACCCGCAAGGGCGTCGGCACCATCGACGTGACCGCCCCCGCCTTCTTCGGGTTTAACGGTGCGACCGTCAACGACAACGGCATGACGATCAATACGGGCGCTGGCGGCGGCTTCGGCTTCCGGGTGCCTGACATCATCGCCAACCTGCGCGTTGATCAGACCTGGGGCTTCGCCGGCATCAGCGCCTCGCTGCATGACGCCAGCGGCGCCTACTATCTGACGCCCAACTCCGTCAACAACGGCCATCCCGAAGACAAGTATGGCTGGGCACTCGCGGCCGGCGCCAAGTTCAACCTGCCGGGCAGCGACATGATCGGCTTCAACGTCTGCTACTCCGAAGGCGCGGCCGGCTTCTGCACCAACCAAAACTCCTTCCAGGCCTACGGCAACAGCACCAACGTGGGGCTCGCCTGGATCGCCGACGGCGTGTTCGGCAGCGGCACCCAGATCGAGCTCACGCGGGTGTGGAGTGCTCTTGCCGCGTACGAGCATATCTGGAACCCGAAATGGCGGACCGCGTGGGGTGGCGGCTATGTCAACGTCGACTACAACAGCGCCGCGACCAACCTGATCAACGCGCGGCTCCCCGGAGCCGGTCCGGCGAACTGCGGCGTGGTGGCGGCAGGGGCGACCATCGCTGCCTTCACCCCCGCCGTCGGCAACAGCTGCAGTCCGGATTACAGCTTCTGGGAAGCCTATACCCGCACCCAGTGGAACCCGGTGCCGCAGCTCGATATCGGTCTGCAGGTGATGTATACCCACCACAACACCGCGTACAAAGGCGCGGCGGCCTTGGCGGCGAACGGGTCGCGGCCCGCAGTCGTCAACGGCATCATCGACGACCAGAATGTCTGGTCCGCGATGTTCCGCTGGCAGCGCAACTTCTATCCATGATCGCCTGAGCGATCCTGGCAAACTTCCAACCCCCGGCGGCAAACCGCCGGGGGTTTTGCTTTGCGCGAAGCATGCGCTCTCGCTAAACCAGCCTCTCGAGCGCGGTCGTCACATCCGCGACCAACGGCAGTTCGCGCTTCCCACCGACGACGGCGATCGGTCCCTGCCCCATCGGTCCGGTCA
>Ga0105247_10003166_pt1 | contig 10849 bp, 5 predicted proteins | sample KBSS24metaG_FD_81519 | JGI IMG/M metagenome (GOLD analysis project Ga0105247, IMG submission 81519) | Switchgrass rhizosphere microbial communities from Kellogg Biological Station, Michigan, USA - KBS S2-4 metaG | ecosystem: Host-associated > Plants > Roots > Rhizosphere > Soil | place...
CGTGACGAGGAAGAAGCGGAGGCCCCACGACACCGTATCGGCCGCCGGGCTCCCGCCGCGGACGATCGAGACGCCCCAGATGAGGACGTGCATGAGCAGCGTCACCGCGGCGACCACCGTCCAGAGGCCGACCACCTTGCCGACGAAGTAGCTCGCGCGGCGCGAACGCACGGTCCAGTAGCGGACGGAGCGGTGCTGGAGGTCGCCCGAGATCCCGTCGAAGCCCATGAGCGCGACGAGGAGCGGCCCGAGCCACACCGTGAGGACGAGCATCGCGAAGAGCACCGGCGGCGCGTCCGCGAGGAACTTCCCCATCGCCGGATCGCCGTACGCCTTGGTGACGGCGGCCTCCTGGAGCTGCCGCAGCGCCTCGGGGCTCGTCTCGCCTTCGTCCATCTGGTGGACCTTCACCAGGACGAGGGCGGCGAGGATGCCGCCGAGGAGCGAGAGGAGCAGCATGACCAGCCCCTTCGCGCTGCGGAGGTTCTTTCGGACCTCGCGCCCCGCGATGAGCAGGATCTCGTTCAGGACGGGCACGGCGACCACCGGCGGGGAGAGCGCATCACGGGCGCGGACGCTAGCAGATCTTCCCGTACCGGCCGATCTTCCGGGGTATTAAAGGCAAAGGCCCCGTCACACCCTTCCACGCTACCGTTGCTCCCTCTCGGGCCTGGCGGGGTTCACGCTTCCGAGTCGACGAGGCCATGAGAGACCCGACGACGCATCCCGCGGACGTTCTGCTATCCGTGGCGTGCGACCCGAACGTCTTACCAAGGTCCTTCGGAGAAAGCACCCCCCGTTTTGAAAATGCGTTGGTCCGGGATCGAATTTGCGCTACTGCCACTGTCAGGGTCACCGCGAGCACTCGCGGTCCCGCAGTTTTTGCATTTGGGCTGCGTTCGCGACTTTCCCGTGCCGTCCACGCATTCCGTGCGGGCAGACGAGGCAGGTAAGGCGCGCAGTTCGCTTCGGTTCTCTTCGTTTTCGCGGAACAGCTGTCGCCTCACGCCACGGTCCGAGCCCTCCTGGTCTCCTGGAGTTCTCCTGGACCGCGCCGCCGAGGCCATGAGGATGTCGGCGATCGGCGAGGACCTGAGCGGGAAAGTTTCCGTGGTTTCATGTCGAAGAACATTCTCGTTATCTGCGTCGACATCCGTGAGACGCGCGTCGCCCTGATCGAGGGCGGGATCATCGCCGAGCTCCACATCGAGCGGCGAAACCGGAGCAGCTCCGGCAGCGTCGGGAACGTCGTCCTCGGCAGGGTGACGCGGGTCCTCCCCGGTCTCCAGGCCGCGTTCGTCGACATCGGGCAAGAGCGGGCGGCGTTCTTGCACGTCGAGGACCTCATCCGGCCCGACGATTTCGACGCGTACCTCGCCGGCGGCAAGTCGAAGCCGCGCGAAGAGACGGTCATCGCGACCGGCAACGAAGAGCTCGACGCCGAGGCCGAAGCGGACCTCGACGCGGGCGTGGTCGTGGCCGACCCGGGCACGACCGACACGAGCGGAGCGGTCCAGGGCGACGACGAGGGCGCGACCGACGAGGGCGGCGCGAGCCCCCTCGCGGCGCACCTCACGGAGGCGGCCGGCGAGAGCGGCGCGATCCCGATCGCCGCGGCCGCGAACGTCATCGAGGCGGACGACGACGAGGTCGCGTGGCACGAGCAGGCCGCGGGCGTCGACGAAGCTCCCGAGAGCGTCGTCGACGTGGATCAGGACAGCTCGGACGACGTCGAGATCGTCGCCGCCGCGGCGGACGACGCGGCGCGCGACAGCGGCCCGGACGTCGAGGCCGGCGCGGTCGCGGACGACGACGACGACTCGCTGGACGACGTGAGCGCGCTCGACGCGTCCGACGAAGAAGCGGACACCGTGATCGACGCGACGAGCCTCGAAGAGGCGGCCTCCGGCGTGATCGACGTCGTCCTCCCGCCGGCCGGCGACGCGCCCGCCCCCGCCCCCGCCGCGAAGGGCGGACGACGCCGGCGCGGACGCGGCGGCGCCGCCGCGCGCCCCGCCGAGGACATCGACTTCCCCGGGCTCCCCGGGTTCACCGTCACCGATCCGAACGAGCCGACGCCGAAGGCCGCCGTGCCGCGCGCGGCGCGCGAGGGCGATCGACGCGGGCGCGGGCGTTCGCGCTCGGGGCGCGGCGGGCGCGAGCGGAGCGCCGGCGGCGGCGAGGGGCGCGAGCGGAGCGCCAGCGGCGGGCGCGAGCGAAGCAGCGGCGGCGGCGGACGCGAGCGGAGCGGGTCGCGCGAGCGCGGCGGGCGGAGCACCGTCCCGAACCGGATCTCGAAGACCACGCCGATCCGCGACGTCGTCCGCGAGGGGCAGGAGATCATCGTCCAGGTCACGAAGGAGCCGATCGGGACGAAGGGGGCGCGCTGCTCGAGCCACATCTCGCTCCCCGGTCGTTACGTCGTGTACCTGCCGACGGTCGATCACATCGGGATCAGCAAGCGGATCGGATCGGACAAGGAGCGGTCGCGCCTGCGCGAGGCGATCGAGAGCATGAAGCCGCCGTCGGGCGGGCTCATCGTCCGCACCGTGGCCGAGGGGCTCACGAAGAAGCAGCTCAAACAGGACGTCGGATACCTCGTCCGCCTGTGGGGCGAGATCGCGAAGAAGAAGGAGGGCGCGCGATCGCCGACCCTCCTCATGAGCGAGCTCGATCTCGTCCTCAAGACGGCGCGCGACCTCTTCACCGACGAGGTCGATCAGATCGTCATCGACGACCGGCACCAGTACGAGCGGCTCTGCCGCTTCGTCGAGATGTTCGCGCCGGAGCGCTTGAAGGACATCGTCTACTACAACGACGACGAGCCGATCTTCGACGCCTACGGGATCGAGGACGAGATCGCGCGCGCCCTGTCGCGCAAGGTGCCGCTGCCGTCGGGCGGCCACCTGATCATCGATCAGGCCGAGGCGCTCACCGCGATCGACGTCAACACCGGTCGGTTCGTCGGCAAGGGCTCGAAGGACATGGAGGAGACGATCCTCAAGACGAACATCGAGGCCGTGAACGAGATCGCCTACCAGCTCCGGTTCCGGAACATCGGCGGCCTCATCATCCTCGACCTCATCGACATGGAGAAGCACGGCAACCGCGAGAAGGTGCGCCGCGAGCTCGAGACCGTCCTCCAGAAGGACAAGGCGAAGACGACGCTCAACCGCATCAGCGATCTCGGCCTCATCGAGATGACGCGGAAGCGGACGCGCGAGAGCCTCGGGCGCCTCCTCCACGAGCCGTGCTTCTATTGCGACGGCACCGGGCAGCTCCAGTCGAAGGAGACCGTCGCCTACGAGATCCTCCGCGAGATCCGGCGGAAGCGCGCCGACCTCCCCGGCTACACGATCGTCGTGAACGCGCACCCGGCGGTCGCCGATCTCCTCATCGGGCCCGAGAAGGCCGCGGTGGCCGACGCCGAGAACAAGTTCATGCGGAAGATCAGCGTGACGCCGCGCAAGGAGTACCACCTCGAGCAGTTCGACATCTCGGGGAAGTAGCGATGGCGACGGAGGACAAGCGCGACGGCGGACGGGTCACGATCAACAAGGAGTTCGAGTCGTTCGACGCGTTCATCCAGGAGTACGTGACGAACATCTCCGCCACCGGCGTCTTCATCAAGTCGGCCGCGCCGCTCGCCGTCGGCACGCTCGTCGATCTCCGCTTCACCGTCATCATGGACGACATCGAGACCATCGAGGGGGTGGGCGAGGTCGTCCGCGTCGAGAAGGACCCGCCGGGGATGGGGGTCGTCTTCCGCGAGCTTTCGGCGTATTCGAAGGATCTCATCGGGAAGCTCCTCACGCAGCGCGCGCGCTGACGCGGACCGGCCCGGGCCGACAACCGAAGCGACCGTGTACGCGCGGCGCGGCCGGGCGCTCGAGCGGAGCGGCCGGCGAACGATGGAGAGACCCGAATGCGCGCTCGCACCCGTCTGACCGCTGCGATCCTCCTCACGGCGGGCTCGCTCGCCGCGTGCGCGTCCGAGCCCGAGGCGCGCCGCCCGCGGGAGGCGGCGGCGCGGGGACCGGCCCGCGCGCCGGCTCGGGAGGCGAAGGAGAGCGCCGCCGCGCTCACCGCCATCGACGAGACGGTGCGCGCCATCCAGGCCGACGGCGCCCGATCGCGCGAGGCGTTCGACGTCGTGAGGTCCTTGACCGAGGAGGTGGGGCCGCGCCTCGCGGGCTCGGCGGGCGACGCGCGCGCCGTCTCGTGGGCGCAGCGCACCATGACCGAGCGCGGCTTCTCCAACATCCACACCGAGCCGGTGACGGTGCCGCACTGGGACCGCGGCGCCGAGTCGGCCGAGCTCGTGACGGGCGCGAAGCGCGAGGCGCTCGACGTCGCCGCGCTCGGCGGGAGCGAAGGGACGCCGCCCGCCGGGCTCGACGCGGAGGTGATCGTCGCCGCGTCGCTCGACGAGGCCGAGCACCTCGATCCGTCGCTGGTCCACGGGAAGATCGTCCTGATCGACACGGAGACGGAGCGCACGCGCGACGGCTCGGGCTACGGGCACGCGGTCCGCACGCGCGTCCTCGCGTCGCAGCGCCTCGCCCCGCTGGGCGCGGCCGCGGTGGTGATCCGCGCGATCGGCACCGACTCGGCGGCGCCGCACACGGGCGTGATGATGAAGGGGCCGATCCCCGCAGCGGCGCTCTCGGGCGACAGCGCCGCGAAGGTGAAGGCGGCGATCGCGACCGGGAAGCACCCCCACCTCCGCTTGAAGCTCGGCGCGCGCCACCTCGACGACGCGCGGTCGGCGAACGTCATCGGCGAGGTCCGAGGCCGCGAGCTGACCGACGAGATCGTGCTCCTCGGCGCGCACCTCGACTCGTGGGACCTCGGCGCGGGCGCGGTCGACGACGGCGCCGGGTGCGCCATCGTCGTCGAGGCGGCGCGGCTCATCGCGAAGCGCCCGCGGCCGCCGCGGCGCACGGTGCGCGTCGTCCTCTACGCCGCCGAGGAGAACGGGGTCGAGGGGCACAACGGCGGGCGCGCGTACACCGCGGCGCACGAGGCGGAGCTCCCGAAGCACGCGGTGGCGATGGAGGCCGACTCGGGCGACGGGCGCGCCTTCGCGGTGCGCACGCTCGGCGCGGCCGACGCGGCGCCGCGCTTCGACGCCGTCGTCCGCGAGCTTGCGCCGCTCGAGATCACGCGGGAGGCGGGGAGCGCGCGCCCCGGCGCCGACATCTCGTCGCTCCTCGGCCGCGGCGTCCCGATCATCGAGCTGCCGCAGGACATGACCCGCTACTTCGACGTGCATCATACACGCAACGACAAGCTCGATCGAATCGACCCGGCCTCGCTCGCGCAGGTCGCGACCGCGTTCGCGACCGCCGCCTACGTCGCCGCGGAGATCGACGGCGACTTCGGCCGCGTGCCCGAGGCGCAGCGAAAGAAGTGAGCGCCGCTCGGGCGGCCTGCTGACGACGCCGCGGACGAAGAGACGCCGGCTCGCCGCGGGCCGAGCCGGACACGGCCCGTCGCGGACAAAAAAGGAAACGCCGCCGGTCCCGGAGGACGGCGGCGCTTCGGTTCGCACCGGCGGAGGAGCGGGTTTGCCCGCTCGCTCCACGCGGCGCGCGCGTCAGGCGAAGTCGATCAGAACTTCACGCTCTCTAGGCTCGCCTCGCCGCGCCCGTTCTTGTTGTCGGGCGTGACGACCATGATGCCGAGGGCCGGCGTCGCGGCGAACTCGGTCGGGTTGATCGCGAGATCGACGAGCGCCTTGCCGTTCGGGTCGAGCTCGACGAACTGGCCGGTGCTGATCGCCGGCGAGAACGCGTTGAAGGCCGCCGAGCCGGGGAACGAGTCGGACGCCGTGCCGAGGAGATCGAACGACGCGACGGTGTACGAGAAGCGCGGGTTCGCCGCCGAGAGGCCGAGGTCCGCCGTCTTGAACGGCAGGATGATCGAGCTCGTGTCGGTCGAGGTCGACGCGAGGAAGCGCACGGTGAGCGCGCCGGTCGCGACGTTGAAGACGGCCGAGGCGATGCGCCCGTCGAACGTCGGGCTCGCGGCGAGGCGGCCGATGTCGATGCCGATGACGACGAAGTCCGCGTTGCCGTCGCCGTTGGTGTCGACGTTCACGTCGAACTCCTGCGTCGAGGCGGTCGACCACGCGTTGTACGTGTTGATCGCGAACGCGGCGACCGAGCCGAACGTCTGCACGCCCGCGGCGCGGAGGTCGAGGACGCCGAGGTCCGAGGCGTCCTTGGTGAGGCCCCAGGCGTAGAAGTCCGCCGTGGCCGGGACGAGGCTGCCGGTGTTGTCGACGACCGCGCTCCCCGTGGGAGGCGAGCCGCGGAGCTTGCCGGCGACGACGGCGCGGACCGACGAGGAGACGCGCGGCACCATGTAGTACGGCACGGTGAGCGCGATGCCGAAGTTCGAGCTCGCCGAGTCCGGCGTGAACCTCACGAGGCCCGCGACGTCACGGAACTTGGTCGAGTCGCCGGCGGTGGCCGCCGGGACGTTGAGCGTGAGCGCGACGGAGGCCGTCCCGCGCGCGGGCACCGTGATCGACGTCTGGTCGAACGAGACCGTGTGCGGCGAGCCCTGCGGGACCGTGTCCGAGACGTTGAACGTCGCGGGGGTGGAGCCGGTGTTGTGGAGGCGGATCGCCTTGGTCTTCGAGAAGTCGTTCGTGAACTCGGCGAGGCCGTAGTTGACCGAGACGAGGCTCGAGTCCGCCTCCGCGTAGACGTTCGTGCGAGCCGCCGACGCGGCGTTGACCAGGCCCGAGCCGGCGCGGCGCGTGGCGTAGTCGGTGATGGTGCCGGGGTCGCCGCTGTTCATGATCGCGGCCTTGATCGCCGCGGGCTTCCACTTCGGGTGCGCCTGGAGCGTGAGCGCCGCGACGCCCGCGAGGTGCGGGGTGGCCATCGAGGTGCCGGAGAGCGCCTCGCCCTGGTTGCCGGTGCCGCTCGCGGTCGAGACGATCGCGACGCCCGGGCCGGTGACGTCCGGCTTCAGGATCGAGTCGCCGTTGCGCGGGCCGCCCGACGTGAAGCTGGCGAGCCCGGTCGGGAGCGACTTCGGGCTGAACGCGATGCTCTGCCCGTCGGCGGCGATGACCGCGGCGCCGTCGGTTGTGCCGGTGGCCGGTCCGCTGACGCCGAAGAACGGGATCGTGACGGTGAAGAGCGCGCCCGTGTCCGGGTTCTGGGTGATCTGCCCCTCGAACGGCGGGAGGCCCGCCGCGTTGTTGACCATGAGCACCGCGGCCGCGCCGCCCTGCTGCCCGTAGATCGCGCGAGAGACGCGGCCACAGGTGCCGCGCGCGACGACGACGAGCTTGCCGTCGGAGCCCGCGTACTCGGCGGGGTTGCAGCCGAGGCTGATGGTGCCGTTGGCGTTGCGCAGGACGCGGACCGGGAGCGACGCGCCGTCGGGGAGCCCGATGCCGTTCGAGTTGATCGCGGTGACCGTGCGGCCCGCCGGGCCGGGGAGCGTGAGCGTCGCGCCGGGGTTGCTCTCGGGCGCGTCGCTCGCGGCGACGGAGAGCGTCCGCGTGCTGTGGCCGGGGCCGCCCGTGATGTAGCGGACGTCGCTGTCGTTGCCGGCGGCGGCGACGACGATGACGCCGGCCTTCACGGCGTTGTCCGACGCCTCGGAGTCGGCGTCGTTCGCCGTGCCGAAGGGCGAGCCGAGCGACATGTTGACGACGTCCATGTCGTTGTCGACGGCCCACTCGAGCGCCTCCGCCACGACGTTCGTCGAGCCGGTGCACCCGAAGACGCGCACGGAGTAGACGTCCGCCTTCGGCGCGACGCCGGGGCCGATGAGGAAGTTGTTGCTCGTGTAAATCGAGGGATCGTACGAGCCGTTGTACGTCGCGCCGCTCGCGAGGACGCCCGCGCCGGCGGCCGTGCCGGCGACGTGCGAGCCGTGGCCGTTGCAGTCGAGCGGGTTCGGATCGGGGATCGGCGCGCGCGCCGGATCGCTGCTGTTCGCGTCGTAGAAGTCGCCGACGAGGTCGGTGCCGCCCTTGACCTTCGGCGCGGCCGGGCCGAAGAGGAGCGGGTCGGCCGCGGCGGTGTTGGTGGATCGCGCGGCCTGGAACGCGGCGACCGTGCCCGGGCCGCCGAACATCGCGTGCGTGTAGTCGATGCCCGTGTCGATGACGGCGATCTTGACGCCCTCGCCACGGAGGCCGAAGACGCCCGCCCAGACGTCCGGCGCGTGGATGCGCGGGACGCTGATGGTGTTGTCGCGCTCGTACGTGGTGACGCTCTTCACGTCGACGACACCGGGGAGCGCGCGGAGCGCGTTCAGCTGGTGACGCGGGATCTGGACCTTGATGCCGTTGATGGCGCTCTGGAAGCTGCCGACGACGCGACCGCCGAGCCCCTGGATGCGCGGGTGCAGCGACGCCTGATCGGCGAGGCGCTGCGCCTTGATCGTGTTCTTCTCGAGCCGCGTGAGCTTGCGCCCCGCCGCCTCTTGATGGAGCGCGACGGGATCTCCGCCGAGCTTGGCGACCACCGTGACCATGGACTTGTCGAGCGAGCGCGGCACGTAGCTCGACGAGATGCTCTCACCCACCTCGACGGGGGTGAGCGCATGACGGCTCGTCGCCACGGGCAGGTCGCGCTGTGTCGTGTCGCTCGGAGCGCTCGTACAGGCCGTCAGGGCCATCGCTCCAGTGACCATCGTGTATCGAATGCCAAATCTCACGCTCATGAACGCTCCTCTCAGCCCCGGTCGGGGCTGCCTCCTCAGGAGGCGATGACCCGCGAGAGTCACCGCCGAGGAACGACAGTGGCACAAATGTCAGCTGAACAATATAGTGACCGGAACTATTTTCAGCCACCAGTAATTTCGAGTATTTACGCGTAATTTCTGACCACCCGGATAGCAGGTTTTCAAATGGGTGCCACATGCGACAAGTTGTGTCGATGGCCACCCCATTTAGGTACGTGTGGATTTTTGTGCGTTTCTGCTGAGTTGACCGATCCGCCGGTCGATCTTTTTCAGGACACAACGCCCCGGCCAGGTCCGACCGAATCGCGACACCTCGCCCCGAGCGTACGAACGAACCGATGCGCGCGGGCGCGGGCCGCCAGCGAGCGCTCGGAGGGGCACGCTCGTCATGTCGATGCAGAATGCACGAATCTGCGAGCGGCTCGAACGAGGCCCGCTCCCTACGGCGCCGGGACCTTCGCGGGCGCCGTCTAGGGAGCCATCTTGAGCAACAGAGCGCCCGGGTTGGGCGCGCCGACGATCGGGACGCCGACGTCGAACGGACCGCCGAGCGAGACGCAGGCGTAGACGCTCCCGTCCGCGCCGATCGCCGTGCTCCACCCTCGATCGTCGCTCGCCACGCCGAGGACGTGGACCCAGCGGAGGGTCGGCGGCGCGCCGCCGTCGAAGCTCGCGAAGAACGCGTCGAGGCCGCCGTGGTAGCCGCCGCCGATGTTCAACGCGCCGCCCGCGCCGCCGCCGACGACGACGCGGCCCGCGGGCGACACCGCGACGTCGAACGCCGCGTCGGAGCCCGACGCGGACGCCCAGCGGCTGCATGGCGGAGAGCGATCGCGCCCACAGATAATCGCCAGGGTTCGGCGGCGGCCCGGTGTCCGGCGCTCCGGCGTCCGCCGACGCGTCGGTGCCCGCGTCGCCCTTGCCCGCCTCGGGCGCGCTCACGTCCGAGCCGCCGTCGAGCGCCTCGTCGCCGGAGACATAATCGGGTAGGAGCGCCGCGTCGATCCTCTCGTCGCCGCACACGCCGGTGTCGGGTTGGCAGCTCTGCCCCTTCGGACACGTCGCCTGCACCTCGCCGGCGCCGTCGACCTTCACCTGGCCGACGCACGGCACGGCGAGCATCATCCGCAGCTCGGCGACGCGGCTCGTCGGGATCTGGAGCTGCGCCTCGCGCAGGACGAGCGGCGCGTCCCCCTTCTTGCCGATGACGCGGATGAGCGCGCTCTGATCGCCGCTCTTCCCCGCCTCGATCGAGAAGGTCGTCGGGAGCGTCGCCTCGTCGGGGAGGTGGAAGTCGTTGGCGACGAGCTTCGAGCCCCATACGCCCGGCGCGGTCTCCTGCGACACCTCGACGCGCACGACGTCGAGATCGGCCGGCGTCGTCACGTTCGTCCCGATGATGACCTCGAGACCGCCGCCCTGGGTCGCCTTCCCCGAGCACGCGGCGAACGCGAGCGCCGACGCGACGACGAGCTTCGACCACCGATATCGCATGGGACCTTCGCTCCTTGGAGCGCCGCGAGAGCGACGATCCCCGTACATCGAAGTAGGCGACCTTGGAAAAGTCAGCCCATGGTATCGATCCAGGCTCCTCAGTCCTATGTAAACGGAGCCTCGAGGCTATTGGTTACGGCTGAGCATGGACTTCGTCCATATGCGCGAGCCGCTCGTCGTGACGCGCGCGAATCGCGTGTAGCGCGCGCCGTGGGGCGGCGATTCAGCGCTTCGCGGACGGAGCCGGCTTGTCGTCGGCGGCCTTCCGCTTCGGGACGGCCGTCCACGCGTAGCTGTACTCCTGGCCCGGATTCCACATCAGCCACCCCGTGCCGCCCGCCGCGTCGCCCGAGCCGATCTCGTCGGCGAGGTATTTGGGCGAATACGCGGGCGATCGGTAGTTCATCGCCTGGAGCCACGGGCGGATGACCGCGCCGCCCTTCACGCCCGCCGCGGCGATCTGCTCGCGGACGCCGCGCGTCCCGATGCCGACGATCTCCGGGTGATCGCCCGGCTCGTCCCACCCGTTGAACCCCTTCGAGTAGTGCGACGGATATACCATCGGTGAGAGCGCCTCGCACTCCGGCGCGAGGAGCGCCGGGTCCTGGCCGAGCGCGTCGATGTCGACGCGGTGGCC
>Ga0105247_10003168_pt1 | contig 10848 bp, 13 predicted proteins | sample KBSS24metaG_FD_81519 | JGI IMG/M metagenome (GOLD analysis project Ga0105247, IMG submission 81519) | Switchgrass rhizosphere microbial communities from Kellogg Biological Station, Michigan, USA - KBS S2-4 metaG | ecosystem: Host-associated > Plants > Roots > Rhizosphere > Soil | place...
CAAGTAGCAATGGGATCACAGCCGACAAAACCGCGAGCCTGTGAAAGTCACGGCTAACCCGCTGTGATGCGCTCATTGCGACTCACCTCGCACGGACAGCATCGCACGAAATGAAAGAGGGCGGCTAGACAGCCGCTCTCACATCTCACCTCAGGACGGCTGGAAGCAGCTACAGCGTGGCGGCTCTAACTTTCCGACTTACGCGCTATTATCAGGGACGCGAATAATCGCGCCAGTCCACTTGCTATCGGGAGCGGGCATAGGAACGTGAAAGGCCAGTTCGCGCTGCCACTCTGGTTTTAGCTCTAGGATCGCCAATAGGAGCGCGTGGGGCAGGTCCGTCAGGAAGAAGTTCGCTTGGGGAGAGAGTTCCGGATAGCGAAGGCTTTCGAAGCTATTGGCACCAACATGGAGAGCATCCGTCAACCTGCGAGGGATCGGTGTTCCCGTCTCCTGCTCTAACTCATCAATCAGGTGCTTCTTGCCTGCTAAGATTTCGTCCCACCGCCGCTCGATCAGCGTCCGCGTTTTAGGTGATAGGTTCTTGAAGAGGGTGTTGAGATTGTGCGTGCGGCTCACCGGACCACTTTCGATAACGCCCAGACATTTGAGGAATAGCTCTGAGGCTAATGCCGACATCACGGCTGCGCCATAGACGGTGAAGTCCTTCACCTCCTGATCAAAGCCTTCATGCATTAGAGCGCAGTCGCATGCATAGAAACGCTGACCGTGAATGAAGTAGGTCAGCGGGTCAGCCGGAGGTGTTCGGGAGCGTTTGATCATCCATTGCCCAATAGAGTAGGCAGCTTCGCGATATTGCTCGCGATCCGCCTCGCCTCGTCCAAGGTCAGCACCTTTGCGATGTCAGCTTGTTCGCGTGTCTCGCGAGGTAGACGTAGGCGAGTGCTTGGCCATTGGCGTCCAGCACCTTTAAGCCTCCAGGTATCTGCTCGACTTGCAACGGTGGTGGGAAACGACGTGGTGATGTAATTGGAAGCCTCCCTCACATCTCTCGGCTTCGTGACGGAGGACGGCTACAACTACGACGGTCCTAGAGTAGAGGGTGAGGGTCGCGATTGGGAAAATTTCGCCGTTGTGGCGGAGGATCGCGACGACTGGGAAGATTGACTACCGCCCGGTCCCAGCCCGGAAGGTGGACAGTTGTGGTCATGGCGTGGACACAGACGCCACCAGCCCAATGCCGATACGTGCCCGACCTATTAAAGTGCAATGGGCTAGTATGGCTTGATAGGTAAAGCACAGCAACGGCGGGCTTTCTCGCTTATGGGCGACGTCGTGCCGGCGACCAAATTTCGAAAGCCCCTACAGATCGGGCTTGAGCGGCAGCTTTTCCGCAAGAAGCTCAACCCGCGAGGCCAATGGGCCAGGGTGCCATGAGCAGATTCTACCGGGGCTCTTTTTTGGCATCGAGCGACCGCAAAGCAACGATATCGTCAGCCGCGAGTCGGCAGTAGCCGCTTGCCAGCGGTTACACCTTGGGCGAGCCCAAAGGCCTTTTCCGATGGACTGAATGTCGCCCAAAAGCGAGGTCCATCCCGCAACCGAAAGGTCCGAGTGCCGATCACTCGTACACCACCAACTATCTAGGTCAAGATACGAACCCACGCGCTGACCGAGACACTTGGAGCGCACGAAAGCGCACGAAAGTAAAAAAAACCGAAAATTCTAGAATGCCAGTTAGCCCTTGCGAACGGCGATCAACTAGCCACTCGTGGAGTGGGCATCATTAGGTTTGTTCATCGTTGAGGGGGCTCGCCAGAGTAAGTTGTGCATTCTGATGTACCGCCGAAGCTAAGCGCTTGGCCAAGAATGTGATGCGCAAGCCGTACCAGTTCGGGCTTGATCCCGCGTTCACGATTCACGACCGGGAAGATAGCGCGCACCTGATGAATCTCGTCCGGCACGAACTTGGTTTCAGTGAGCACCAAAGAACCGCTGCAGTTCGGCGACTGCGATGGCAAAATCCCTAGTTGCCTGCCGATCATGGATGGCTGGCACCGCGCGCCGAGCTTCTCGACGGAAGATGGAAATTCCCCGAGCTCACCCATCAGCTAGTTCCGATATTGGCACTTAGCGGACATGCGGCAGAGCAAGCGCTAGGTGAGCCTGTGACCCATAGCGAATATGATAAGTCGCAAATCAAAAAAATCTGAAATTTAAGAGCAACAAGCGGAGTGTCGGTCTCGTCTCCGCGTCCTAGCTTAAGGCCGTCAACACTTGGAGACGATCGATCATGTCGAAGGAAGTTAACTTCGTCGGAGCGACACAGTTGCCGCTCGACATTCGCGGTACGGCCTTTCAGCGTAGAGTGTGGCAGACGTTATGCCAAATTCCAGCGGGCACGACCGTCACATACAGCGAAATTGCCAAGCGTATTGGCAGGCCAAAAGCAAGTCACGCTGTTGCCGCCGCCTGCGCAGCTAACAAGATCGGGGTTGCTATCCCTTGCCACCGAGTGGTTCGCAAAGACGGTTCGCTTACTGGCTATCGCTGGGGCATTGAGCGCAAGCGCGCTCTCCTTGCTATGGAAGCCAAGCGATGAACAGCCTCGCGGCAATTGACATCAACCACCGGATCGCAAGCCCTGTCGATTGGGCCAGTGTTGCGTGTGATCTCGACGCTAATGGCTTCGCTATTATGCCGAAACTCCTGTCGCGGGCGGAATGTCGATCCGTATCCGATACCTACTCAGAGGACACCCATTTTCGCAGTCGGATCGTGATGGCTCGGCACGGTTTCGGTCGGGGTGAATACAAGTATTTTGCCTATCCGCTTCCAGATCGGATCGCGAAGTTGCGCGCGGAGCTTTATCGGGACCTCGCCAACATCGCAAATCGCTGGAACCAAAACATGGGCATCGCTATCCGCTATCCGGCAAGCCATGCGATATTTCTGGATCGATGTCATAAAGCCGGGCAGCCGCGCCCCACGCCCCTACTGCTGCAGTATGTTGCGGGCGACTACAACTGTTTGCACCAAGACCTTTACGGGGAGCATGTTTTTCCTTTTCAGGTTGCGATCCTTCTGTCAGAGCCAGATCGCGATTTTGAGGGAGGTGAATTTGTTCTGATAGAGCAATGTCGCGAAGGCAGTCACGCGCGGCTGTCATTCCTTTGCGGCAAGGCGATGCGGTGGTGTTTGCCGTACATCATCGACCAGTTCGCGGAGCGCGTGGCTGGTACCGAGTTAATTTGCGCCACGGCGTAAGCGAGATCAGATCAGGTTCGCGACATACGCTGGGAATTATCTTTCATGACGCCAAATGAAATATTGCGCAGCAGCGGACGGGTTACGTCCGCGAGTGTATGCACGCGCAAGGATGGCCTATAAAAGACGCCTTCCTTAACTTTCCCGACAGGTGGGATAGTTCAGAATGTTATCTGCGGTAGCGATAGATCGTCTGGCCCGCAGAAGTGAATGAGTTTGCAACCGGATTTGCAAACGAACCACGCAGCACAGCATGGCACGGGACAGCACAAGCCGGGATCAGTGCATGAGAAATGCCAAACTAGAGCACACGCTTAGCTACTGAACGGCACAGGCCAATATTTGGCTCTTCTTGCCGCGCCTATTTCGAGTCTCATCTGCGCCGAGGTTTGAGCCATGCTCCAATGCTTGGACTGTCTTTCGGTTAGATCGTCCTGCTCGCGATTCTCGTGCTTGCCTTTATCTTATTGACCGCATCTTCAACGACGCCCAGACCGCGCAGGATCGCAACACGGAAGTGACTCGCATGTGGAATCGGTGGCGCTCCACACTCTTCATCTTGGTACCCCAACGCGCTCGCCATCGGCTCCTCCGAGGCCGCTTTGCAAGGCCACAACCCGGATCAGGAGCTGGAGGGGGAAATAAGGAGTCGAACAATGCATCATTGCCATCTCCCGGACGAAACATTTTCCTCGGGCTCTCTGACGGAGCTTTGGTCGACGCGTCGGCAAGTCCTGCTAGCGTCTTTGCTGGCCGCTGTTCCACTCGCGCTGTCGGACACGGCGGCGTTAGCCAGTAAGATCGACCCGTCCGAGACCCAGGTTACACTCCCCGATGCGATTCAGTGGAGCGGTTGGATCAAGGGTTTCCCGCCGCACAGCGCTGAGATGGCCCCGCTCTACGGCGGCTTGGATCAGTCAGGGCCGTACGTAGTGCTGATGAAGTGGTACCCCGGCTACATGAGCGCGCCGCACACATATGCGACCGATCGGCTCTCCGTTGTCCTGTCCGGGGTGTGGTCGGTAAACAGTGGTGCAGATTTCGATCCGCACAGTGCGGTTCCGGTTCCTGCGGGAGGATTTGTCAGGCGCGTTGCTCGTACACCCCATTATGATGGGGTGATGAAAACCGCGAACGAGCCCGCCGTGATTGCCCTTTTCGGAATTGCGCCCGTTGAATTTGAGCTGGTGGACCCCACAGAACCGGCTTGGCGCGAGGTCTGACCGAAACCGAACTTTGAGCTTTGAGCATCCTTCGCTTCATCTCTCGCAATTGCGTGAGGCAAAAATACCTAGCCAGATCTACAATGTTCGGGCTGCATCGCCGACGGAACTCACCGACTGGTGTTAGGCCCAGTCAGGTAGACTGTCGCGCATGCGAAGGGAACTTATTAACAAAGGAAATTTGGAACCAAGGGATTACCCCCGCGATTTCCCATGCTCCTTTGTATTGTCACACCGCATCTCGCCGCTAATGGAGATAACCAATGGCCAAAGAGGCTAAGACGCTCGACGACCTTTTCTACGATACACTCAAGGACATTTATTATGCGGAGAAGAAGATATTGGCGACATTGCCTAAGATGGCCAAAGCTGCCCAAAACGATGAGCTGACTGCGGCATTTGAGAAACATCGCGCTGAAACTGAGGGGCAGGTCGAACGGCTGGAGCAGGTTTTTTTCATGATCCAGAGAAAGGTTCAAGGCAAGACCTGCGACGCCATAGTTGGCATCACGGATGAAGGCGCGGAAATTATGAAAGACTACAAGGGTTCGCCGGCCCTTGATGCAGGCCTCATCGCAGCGGCCCAAGCAGTGGAGCACTACGAAATTTCCCGTTATGGCACGCTTCGGACTTGGGCCGAAGAGCTCGGTCTGAACGATGCGGTCTCCCTGCTACAAGAAACACTCGACGAGGAAAAAGCTACCGACGAGGCGCTGACGAAAATCGCGGAGAGCGTTGTAAATCAGGAGGCGGAAGCGGCTTAGTGCTGTGCCTTCCCAAGACCAATTGGAGCCAACCCCTTCCTGAACACCTCCGCTCCGAGGGAACGGGGGTGCATGTGATTCTTTAAGAGAGCAGTCTCGAAAACCGTTGTACCGGTAACCGTACCGTGGGTTCGAATCCCACCCTCTCCGCCATAAAGTTTTCGAGAACAGCATCTTAGATGGAGCCACGGCAATTGGCATGAAGAAGCCTATTCGGCCGCAGACGAACCGCACCATGCATGATCTGTCTAAAGCTCTGAGTCGAAGTGCTCTGTTTACTAATCCGCCATCTGAGGGAACATAAGGAAAAATGAGAAAATTACTTTTTGCTGCGTCCACTATCGGCGCACTGATTCTCGGCGTCAGCGGCTATGTGGCCGCGGGCGACAAGCCGGTCATTGCTACGGTGGTCAAGATCAGTGGCATTCCGTGGTTCAATCGCATGGAGGTCGGTGTCAAGGCGTTCCAGGACGCGAACCCGGACGTAGTTGCTTCGGAAATCGGACCCGCCACCGCCGATGCCGCCCAGCAGCTGAAGATCGTCGATGACTTGATTGCGCGCGGCGTGAACGCTTTGGCCGTGGTACCCATGGATCCCGCCGTGATCGAGGGCGCTCTCAAGCGTGCGATGGACCGGGGCATCGTCGTGGTCACCCACGAAGCAGATAACCAGAAGAACACTCAGGCCGACATCGAAGCCTTCGATAGTGCGGCGTTTGGCGCCGCCCTCAATGAGCGGCTCGCCCAGTGCATGGGGAGCAAAGGCAAGTGGACGAACTTCGTGGGATCGCTCGGCAGCCGCACGCACATCCAATGGGTCGATGCGGGCATCGAGAATGCCAAGAAATACCCGGAAATGGAGCTCGTTGACGAAAAGAACGAGTCCTTTGACGACGCGAACAAAAGCTACGAGATGGCAAAGGAAATCCTACGCAAGCACCCCGACATCCGTGGCTTCCAAGGATCAGCGGGCAGAGATGTCATCGGCATAGGTCGGGCAATCGAAGAAGCGGGCCTGCAGGGCAAGGTGTGCCTGGTGGGCACAGGTCTTCCCAACCCGTCCGCTCAATACCTTCAATCCGGCGCCATCACGGCAATCGGCTTCTGGGATCCGAGGGATGCAGGCATGGCCATGAATACGGTGGCGAAGCTTCTCCTCGAGAAGAAGTCGCTGACCGATGGCATGAACCTGGGCGTCCAGGGATACGAAAAAGTGACGGTCAAGCAGGGCCCGGGAAAGGGGCTACTCATCATCGGCGACGCGATGGTGATCGCCGACAAGACGACCTACAAGGATCACTTGTTCTAGACCCACAAAGGCCGCGGTAACTGATAATGTCGCTTTTGACGCTCAATTCCCGGGCATTAGTCCGCGCCGGGGAACCAGAAAAGCCAAACCAGGTGAGACGTTTTCGCACTGGATGGCAGGGTCGAACTTCAGAATCTTTGAACTCGAAAGCCGTTGTGCGGTTATCCGCACCGTGGGTTCGAATCCCACCCTCTCCGCCAGTCAACGCCCCCAAATATCGAACACGGTCGGATGCGCGCGGTTCTGCGCCATTCCCCGACAAACCTCCGGACTCGTCAGAGCCGCTAATGGCGACGTCGTTCTCTCTTTACGCTTCTTTTCTCTGAACCTCCGACTCCGACTAGTCAGGTACGGAGCTTGAGATTGGCGGAAAGTCGTCCTTTTTCGAGGTAGAGATCGCTGCCGAGTTCCTGTTTCTCTTCCTAGGGCGTGTACTCACAAATCGAGATTGGTAGGCAAGCGGTTGGTCGATGTCCGCTTTGCCCCCTAAAGCAGACATTCGTCAGCGCATTGACCATGTCTGCTTTGTGCCATAAGCGGACATGCGTGCCCGGTGAGTTATTCCTTGTAGTAGCCGACACTGCAAATCTGATCTCCGACCTTCGTGTATAAGGCCGTCTTCTCCAGCGGCTTGTCCGTGCCAGGGCGCGGCCACCAGTAGGTGGAAAGGAGGGCGACGCGCTGATGGTTGAATTCACGGTCCTCGGCATACCCTGTCTCGGCCTCAACGGCGGTCCCGTATTCAAGCATAACGAAGCCTTCTCGTTTCAGATCGCGACCGAAGATCAGGAAGAGACGGACCGCTACTGGAACGCCATCGTCGGTAATGGCGGACAGGAGAGCCAGTGCGGATGGTGCAAAGATAAGTGGGGAATTTCCTGGCAGATCACGCCGCGCATGCTGACCGACGCGCTTGGGGCTGGTGGCGATGAAGCAAAGCGCGCTTTCGATGCGATGATGGAAATGACGAAAATCGACGTCGCCGCTATCGAGGCGGCACGGCGCGGCTGAAGGTCTGGACGCTCGGTCAGACAGTCCGCTAGTTAGGTGGGCACGTCTCTCCTCCACGGCTTGGGCGTTCTCGATCAAATCGTTCTGTTGAATTCCCTCCCAATTACTGCAGTGACGCAGCGAAGCAAGCGCGCCTCGTTCAAGGTGCGCAAAGCCTTTGGATAAGCATCCTTCAGGGGAGTTGAGCACCTTCACAAGTGATCCCTTGCAGGGAAGCCTCAAGGCTACCTAGATCAGCCTACAGGATCGCTATGTTGCCGGGAGGTTATCCCATGACCAATGACCCCAACAAATCGAGCAAACGAGACGTTGCACCGCGCTATTCAGACCCGTTTAGCGCCCTCAGAGCGGAGATGGATAGCTTATTCGATAGCTTTATTGGCGGCTTGCCAGCTTTCTCTGGAATGTTCGGTTCCAGTGGAGGTCGGGGATTTGCCCTCACCCCACATATGGACATCACGGAGACTGATAAGGAAATCGTGGTCGAAGCCGAGCTTCCGGGGCTCGACGAGAAGGACGTCTCACTTGCGCTTCAGGACGGTGTCCTGACGATCCGCGGTGAAAAGAAGCACGAACGCAATGAGGAAAAGGAGAACTATCGTATGATGGAGCGCCGCTACGGCAGCTTCCAGCGATCCGTGCAACTTCCCGACACCGTGGACGAGGACAAAGTTGAAGCGACCTTCAACAATGGTGTCTTGAAAGTGAGCCTTCCAAAGCGCCCTGAAGCGAGTGGCAAACAGCGCACCATACCGATTAAAAAGGGCTAGGCCTGGAAACGGGCAGCACTTTCACGCTGAAAACAACTCACCGTCGCCGATTGATCATCAGTCTGGAAGATGCTCGGCGTCCTCGAAGATGCTCATTGCTTTTTTAGATGAGCATCTTCGATTGAGTTGAGCACCTTCGGATACGTCCGAAAAGCGCCCCAAAACGGACATTCAACCGCAACGCTTCGCAATGGCCGGATCGAAGAGCCTAGCCGCGTGCTGCCCCAGGGGCCATTGCTCAAAGGGCCGCGCAGGACCTAGGGCCTAGCCGACTGCACCATCATCATCTCGCCGAGATTCTCAAGCGTCAAAAGCCCGACGAGACGATTCTCGGCGTCAGTACGCCGATAACCGGGCGCTTCGCCATCAGCGAGCGAAGCGCGGTTTCGAGTTTCGAGCGCGCCGGCACAGTGGGGATGTCGGCCTGCATTACTTCAAGCACGGGCGTATCTGGCCCGCGCTCCTTCAGCGCCTTGATCATGGCGTCGCGCGTGAGCACACCGCGCAGGCGGCCGGCGCTGTCGACGATAGGAAACTCGGTCTGGGTGGTGCGGATCAGGGCATCGGCGGCATCGTTGACCGTGGCGGAAGTGCCAAGCGCCTGGAATTTGGTGATCAACGCGTCGGAAAACGAGCGTTGCCTTGCGTAGCTTGCTGAATGCGTCGGATGCGCGCACGTCCTATGCGCCTTGGAGGAGCGTGTTCCAATCTTGTGCCTTCGCCCACGACTCGAAGTCGTGAAAGGCGACGTCGGGGAACTCACGGCGGAGCGCTGCGCGATCGACCGTGAAGCCGACCCGGTCGAACCACTCGTACATCTTGACCCCGTCCTCACCCATGCGTTGGCGGATGACGTCCAGCGGGACCTGGAAATAGGTGAATGGGCGACCGATGACACGCGAGAGGATGGCGAGGACGTCGTTGCCCGTGAGCTCGTCGCTCCCGAGGTCGAAGCGCTTGCGTGTGAAGCGGCCTGGGTCCTCGAGGAGGCGAACGGCGACGGCCCCGATGTCCGCGACGGCGACTTGCGCAAGCTGTCTCGTCGGTGGGAGCGGCGTGGCGTAGATGCCCTTCGCGAGCTGCTCTTTGCCGAAATGGAGGTTCTCCATGAAATAGACGGGCGCCAGGACCGTGGCCCGTACGCCGATCTTGGCGATGTGCTCTTCGACCTCGTACTTGCTGTCGAAGTGAGGGATGCCCGTCTGTCGATTGGCGGAGCCGACCGAGGTGAAGACGAGATGTACGCCTGCGGCCTTGGCCGCGTCCGCTGCGGACATGCCTTGTCGCGTCTCGGCTTGGGTGCCTTCTTCGAATGGCGTCGTCATCGCGAAGAGGGAGGTCGCTCCTTCGAGCGCCTTCGTGAGCGCGGCCGTGTCTTCGAGTGACGCGCGGACGAGCGTGACGCCCGCGTTTGCGAGCTCCCTCGCCTTCGCGGAGTCGGTACTGCGCGTGACGGCCCGAACCTCGTGACCGCGCTCGAGCAGGCTCTTCACCACAGCGCCACCTTGTTTGCCCGTGCCCCCCGTGACGACGACGGCAAGCTTCTGACTCATGACCCACCTCCTTTCACTGAGGCTAAGGCTACTGCGCACCACGCCCGCAGTTCACTGCGGCATGGTCATCAGCTCGATGACATGGCCGTCGTGGTCCTTGTAATAGAAGCCGCGGCCGCCATTCCAATCGTTGAGCTTTCCGTCTTCAAGTCTCCGGGGCCCGCTTCCGAAGGCGAGCCCAGCGTCCTTGACCCGCTGCAGGATCGCGTCGAATTCGGCGTCGCTTACCTGAAACGCATAATGCTGGCCTGCGATCGTCCCCTTCGCATCAGCGAAGTCCAGCGTCAGTGTGTCGTTGACGCGCACCGGCGCAAAGTGACCGCTTAAACCCTCGAAGCGCAGCCCGAAGATCTCCGCGAAGAAGCGAGCGGCGCCCTCCTTGTCGCGGGCCCAAACGATGGTGTGGTTGAGTGTGATCGTCATGGACTTCCTCCTACTAGGCCGCCTGGCGCAAACTCTTCTCGCGCGCTGCTTTGAGGGCGGCGGTCCACCATGCCAGCTGCTCGAGCATCTGCTGGGCGGCCTGATTGAGATGCTCGAGTTCGCTCAGCGGCTTGCCGTCTTTGATCACGGCCAGGTAATCGGGAAACAGGATGTGAATGGCGCTGCGGATCGGCGCCATCTGCAACTCGATGGCGTGGAGCCGCAGTTGCTCTACCGCGCGAGCGCCGCCAACGCCGCCGTAGCCTACGAAAGCGACCGGCTTGTTGCCCCATTCAGCGTAGGCGCAGTCGAGCGCATTCTTCAAAACCGCGGTCGGTCCGCGATTGTATTCGGCAGCCGTAAAGATAAAGGCGTCGAATTCGCCGACTTTCTTCTGCCAGCGCCGGGCGACCTCATCGTTCGACGGAGCGTAGAGCGGCGAAGCTGCCTCCGCGAACAGCGGCATGGGGTAATCCTTCAAGTCGATCAATTCGACTTCGAAATCTCCGCGCCGCCGGGCGACCTCCTCGATCCATTGCGCGGCATGACCGCCGAAGCTATTGGGTC
>Ga0105247_10003170_pt1 | contig 10842 bp, 1 predicted proteins | sample KBSS24metaG_FD_81519 | JGI IMG/M metagenome (GOLD analysis project Ga0105247, IMG submission 81519) | Switchgrass rhizosphere microbial communities from Kellogg Biological Station, Michigan, USA - KBS S2-4 metaG | ecosystem: Host-associated > Plants > Roots > Rhizosphere > Soil | place...
ACGTACGCGCGGCTCTCCCACGGCGCCGCGGCGCCGGGCGCGCGCGCCGATCGCGCCTCGGTCACGAAGAGCGCGCGATCGCGCCGTGCTGCGTCGAGGCGGTGCGCCAAGCTCGGCTGCGTCAGCACCGTCGCCGCGCCGCTGTCCTCGAGGATGTAGAGGACCCGCTCGCTCGGGTACGCGGGATCGAGCGGGACGTACGCCGCCCCCGCCTTCAGCACGCCGAGGAGGGCGACCACGAGATCGGCGCTCCGCTCGAGCATCACCGCGACGAGATCGCCGGTCTTCACCCCGGCGGCGGCGAGGCGCTCCGCGACCGCGTTCGCGCGCTCGTCGAGCTGGCGGAACGCCACGCGCGCGCCGCGCGCGACGAGCGCGGTCGCGTCCGGCGTGCGCCGCGCCTGCGCCTCGAAGAGCCCGTGCAATGTCGCGCGCGCGACGTCGGCGCGGGCGGCGTTCCAGTCGCGGACGATCCGCCGGCGCTCGGCGTCGCTCATGAGCGGGAGCCGCCACAGCGCGCGGTCGGGCGCGTCGAGCGCGGCGCGGAGCAGCACCTCGAAGCTCGACGCCACGCGATCGATCGTCGCCTCGTCGAAGAGGTCGGTCGCGTACTCCCACTGGAGCTCGTAGCCGTCGCCGTCGCCGACCACCGTCAGCGTCAGATCGAACTTCGCCACGCGCCCCTCGCCGCGCACCGGCGTCACCGTCAGCCCGGGCAGCTCGAGCCTCGCCTCTCTCGTGTTCTGGAGGACGAACATCACCTGGAACACCGGCGACCGGCTCAGATCGCGCGGCGCCTTGAGGGCCTCGACCACCTTCTCGAACGGCACGTCCTCGTGCGCGTACGCCGCGAGCGTCCGGTCGCGCACGTCGGCGGTCATCCGCGCGAACGTCGCGTCGGCGTCGACGCGCAGCCGCAGCGGCAGCGTGTTCACGAAGAAGCCGATGAGATCCTCCGTCTCCGGACGCGAGCGGTTCGCGATCGGGCTGCCGATCACCACGTCGTCCTGCCCGGCGTAGCGCGCGACGAGGAGCCCGAAGGCGGCGAGGAGCGTCATGAACTCCGTCGCGCCGCGATCGTGGCTCGCGGCGCGCACGGCGCGCTTCAAGCCCGCGTCGAGCGCGCGCACGAGCGTCGCGCCGCGGAACGTCTGCGCCGGCGGCCGCGCGCGATCCGCCGGCAGATCGAGCGCCGCCGGCGCGCCCGCGAGCTCCTTCGTCCAGAAGCGGAGCTGGCGCTCGAGCCGCTCGCCGCCGAGCCACGCGCGCTGCCACGCGGCGTAGTCCGCGTACTGGATCGGGAGCTCGGGCAGCGGCGACGCGCCGCCGCGCGTGTACGCCGCGTAGAGCGCGCCGACCTCGCGCACGAGGACGCCGATCGACCAGCCGTCGGACACGATGTGGTGCGTAGTGAACGCGAGGAGCCCCTCCGCCGGCGCGAGGCGGACGAAGCGCGTGCGGACGAGCGGCCCGGCGGCGAGCGCGAACGGGCGCGCCGTCTCCTCCGCGAGGAGGCGCTCGGCGAGCGGCGCCCGCGCGGCGTCCGGCTCGCCCGTGAGGTCGTCGACGACGAGCTGCGCGTCGACGTGCGGGTGGACCCGCTGCACCGGCACGCCGTCACGCTCCTCGAACGTCGTCCTTAGCGCCTCGTGCCGGCGCACCACCTCCGCGAGGCTGCGCGCGAGCGCAGCTTCGTCGAGCGCCCCGTCGACGCGCATGACCCCCGCGACGTTGTACTGCGGGCTCGCGGGGTCGAGCTGGTGCAGGAACCAGAGGCGCTCCTGCGCGAACGACAGCGGAGACTCCGCGGATCGCGGCCGCGGGGCGAGCTCCTCCTTCTTCACGATCGCGATGACCTCGTCGCGCACCCTCCGCAGCGCGTCGAGGAGCGGCACCTCGAGCACGCCGACCGGCGCGCGGTATCGGAGACGCTCGCCCTCCACCCACAGCGCGACGCCGAGGCTCCGGAGGCGAGCGACGACGTCTTCCACGTTCAGCGACGGATCTGCGTCGGTCATCGATTCACCTGCTTCCAGCTTCGCGGGGGCCCCTCCGCCGCGCGGCGCGCGCCGGGGAGGGCCGATCAGGGGCCGTCGTCTCGCGCGTCGGCTGCGAGGCTCAGAGCTCGCCTTCTTCGGTGGCCCCGTGGAGGATCACGGCCTCGAGCCGGGACACCGTCGGGTTCTCGAAGAGCGTGCGCACGCTCATGTCGACTCGGAGCGCGGCGCGCACACGCGCGACGAACTGCATCGCGAGGAGCGAGTGCCCGCCGAGCTCGAAGAAGTTGTCGTGGATGCCGACGCGGTCGACGCCGAGGAGCTCGGCGGCGATCCGGCACATCGCGTCCTGCGGCGCCGTGGTCGGCGGCGCCACGTCGCGCGGCGCGACTGCAGCGGCAGGCGCCGGCAGCGCCCTGCGATCGAGCTTGCCGTTCGGCGAGAGCGGGAGCGCGTCGAGACGGACGAAGCGCGCCGGCACCATGTACTCGGGGAGGCGCGCGCGGAGTCGGTCGCGGAGCGCGTCGAACGGCGCGTCCCCGACGACGTACGCAACGAGGAGCGCCCCCTCCGACGGCGCGCGGTGCACCGCCGCCACCGCCTCGCGGACGCCGGGCTCACCGCGCAGCGCGGCCTCGATCTCGCCGAGCTCGATCCGGAAGCCGCGGATCTTCACCTGATGATCGAGCCGGCCGAGGTACTCGATCGTCCCGCCTTCGCGCCACTTCGCCGCGTCACCCGTGCGATAGAGCCGCCCCGGGCCGTACGGGTTCGGGACGAACCGCTCCGCGGTGAGATCCGGCCGCCGAAAGTAGCCGCGCGCGATCTGCACGCCGCCGATGTAGAGCTCCCCGGGGACGCCGACCGGCGCGAGGTCCATCGCGTCGTCGAGGACGTAGAGCTGCGTGTTCGCGATCGGCGCGCCGATCGGCACCGTCGCGTCCGCGGCGCCCCGGACACAGCGCCAAGCGCTCACCTCGATCGCCGCCTCGGTCGGACCGTAGAGGTTGTAGAGCTCGGCGCCGCTGCGCTCGAAGAAGGCAGCGGCGAGCGACGCCGGGAGCGCCTCGCCGCTGCAGACGACGCGGCGCAGGGAGGCGCAGCGCGCGAGCGCCGGCTCGTCGATCGTCGCCTGGAGCATCGACGGGATGAAGTGCGCGACGGTCACGCCCTCCGCGGCGATCCGGTCGCACAGGTAGCTCGGATCCATATGGCCGCCGGGGCGCGCCACGACGAGGCGCGCGCCGACGACGAGCGGCGCGAAGAGCTCCCACACCGAGACGTCGAAGCCGAACGGGGTCTTGTGCAAGACCACGTCGTCTTCGCGGAGCCCCCACCCCTCCGCCATCCACGCGAGGCGGTTCAGGAGCCCGCCGTGCGTGTTGATCACGCCCTTCGGCTGCCCGGTCGAGCCCGACGTGTAGATCATGTACGCGCCCGACTCGAGCGGCAGCGCACGCGCGGGGCGCGCGCCCTCCGCCGGGGCGTGGATCACCGCGTCGGCGTCGACGATCGCGCCGGCGAACGGCGGCAGCGCGGCGCGGAGGCGCGGCTGGGTGACGAGCACGCGCGCGCCGGCGTCCTCGAGCATCGTCGCCACGCGCTCGGACGGGTACGTCGGATCGATCGGCACGTACACAGCGCCGCTCTGCATCACGCCGAGGAGCGCCGCCACGAGCTCGAACGAGCGCTCCATGACCACCGCGACGAGGTCGTCGGGCCCCGCGCCGGCGCGCGCCACGGCGGCCGCGATCCGATTCGCCGCGTCGCCGAGCGCGCGGTACGTCGCGGTCCGCCCCTCGAAGGTCACGGCCGGCGCGTCGGGGCGGCGCTCGATCTGCGCGGCGATCCGCTCGGGCACGGCGCGGTCGCGCGCGTACGCCGTCGCGGTCCGATTCCACGCGCCGAGGATGGCGTCGCGCTCGGCGGGTGTGACGAGCGGGAGGCGCGAGGCGCGGACCTCCGGGTCGCGCACGATCGCGCCGAGGAGCGCCTCGAAGTGCGCCGCCATCCGCGCGATCGTCGCGGCGCCGAAGAGCGCCGTGTTGTACTCCCAGCGCACGACCGCGCCGGCTGACGTCGGCGAGACGCTCAGCGCGAGATCGAACTGCGCGGACGTATGACGCACCGGCTGGTGGCGGAGCGTGAGCCCCTCGAACGTGAGCTCGCCGTTCTCCGCGCCGAGGACGATCCCGGCCGCCGCCGCGTCGTCGTCCGCCTGCGCCTTCTCGAAGGCGAAGAGCGCCTGGAAGATCGGCGAGCGGCTCGGATCGGGGGCGAGCGCGAGGCGCTTTACCGCGGTGGGGAGCGGGAAGTGGCGGTGCTCGAGCGCGTCGAGCATCGTCGCGCGGACGCGGCGTACGAGCGCGCGCGCCGTCGGATCGCCGCCGAGGTGGGCGCGGATCGGCAGCGGGTTGACGAAGTAGCCGACGACGTCGCGGAACGGCGCGCCTGGGCGCTCGGTCGAGGGCGAGCCGACGAAGAACGAGCGCTGCCCGGTGTAGCGCGACAAGAGGACCTGGTAGGCGGCGAGCAGGACGACGTAGACGGTGACCCGCTCGGCTCGCGCGAGCTCCTCGACCCGCGCCATCAGCGCGCGGTCGATCGTCGCGCGGTGGGCCGCCCCTTCGTACGTCTGCACGGCCGGGCGCGGGAGATCGGTCGGGAGCTCGAGCGGCTGCGCGCCGGCGAGCTCCGCGCGCCAGTACCGCCAGTCGCTCTCGCCCTGCGCCGACGCGTAGCTCCGCTGCCAATCGACGAAGTCGCGGTAGCGCGCGCGCGACGGCGGCGCGAGCGCGAGCGGGGGTCGACCGGCGCGCGCGCCGGCGTAGGCGATCGGGAGCTCGCGCACGAGGATCTCGAGCGAGCGGAGGTCGGCGGCGACGTGGTGCACGCCGACGAAAAGCGTCGACGCCGTCGCCGAGCGCGACGCGAGCGCGGCGCGGAGCACCGGCCCCGCCTCGAGGTCGAACGGCCGGCGCGACGCGGACACGAGCCAGTCGTCGAGCTCGGCGTCGCTCCACGTCGACGCGTCGACCGCCTCGAGCGCGAGCTCCGCAGCGAGCTGTGGGCGAGGGCGCTGGACCGGCCGGCCGTCGACCACGGAGTACGTCGTGTGGAGCACCTCGTGCCGCGCCGCGATCGCGCGGAGCGCCGCCTCCAGCGCCGCCGGCGCGACCTCCCCGTCGATCGCGAGCGCGACGTGGAGGTGGTACGCCGAGCTCGCCGGCGCGAGCTGCTGGAGGAACCAGAGCGCCTCTTGCCCCGGGGAGAGCGCGAACGCCTCGCCGCCCACGTCTCCGGGCGGCGGGCGCGCTCCGTCTCGCGCCGGCGCGTGCGGGCGCTCCGGCGCGCCCTCGGTGGCGATCCGCTCGACGAGATCCCTCGCCGAGCCGTCGCGCAGGAACGTCGTGAGCGGGACGACCGCGCCGAGATCGCGCTCGATCGCGTGCGCGAGCTCGACGGCGGCGAGCGAGTCGTGCACGAGGGAGGCGAGCGGCGCGTCGAGATCGACCTCCACCTCGGCGGCGCGCGCGGTCCGCGCCAGCGCGGCGCGCAGGTAGCGCTCGACGAGCGCGGCGCGGCGCTCGCGCGGCGCGCCGCGGAGATCGGCGATGGACACGGCGGGGAGCGCCGGCGCGCCCTCGTCATCGCCGCGCGCCACGACGTCCAGCGACCCGTCGAGGAACGCGGCGCGGCACGCGTGCCGCTGGATCTTTCCGCTCGATGTCTTCGGGATCGTGCCCGCCTCGAGGAGCACGACGGCGTGAACCTGGAGGTCGCAGCCGTCCGCGACGGCGCGCCGCACCGCGAGGATCACCTCGCGCGGGTCCGCCGCCGCCTCACCCGAGAGGGGCCGCCGGTCCAACTCGACGGCGACCACGACGCGCTCCTCGCCGCCCTCGTCGATCGAGAACGCGGCGGCGCACCCGCGCCGCAGCCTCGGGTGGGCCGCCTCGGCGTAGCGCTCGATGTCGTGCGGGTGGTGGTTTCGGCCGCGGACGATGATGAGATCCTTGAGGCGCCCGCTGACGAACACCTCGCCGTCGAGAAGGAACCCGAGGTCGCCGGTGCGGAGGAAGCGCGCCCCGTCCGCCGCGCCGGACGGAGCCGCGACGAACGTCCGCGCGCTCGCGTCCGGATCGTTCCAGTAGCCGGCGGCGACGTGCGGCCCCGCGACCCAGATCTCGCCGATACGTCCGTCGGAGCACACCTCGCGCGTCGCCGGATCGACGACGAGCACCGTCGTCCCGGCCACCGCGCGCCCGGCGCCGACCACCTGCCGCGCCGGCGAAGGAGCGGCGGCGGGCGACGCACGCCCCTCCTCCAGGGATCGCGCGTCGAGATCGGCGACATGGTAGTCGCCGCCCGTCACCTTCCCGGCGACGAGGAGCGACGCCTCGGCGAGCCCGAAGCACGGGAGGAACGCGCGCCGTTCGAAGCCGCACGGCGCGAACACCCGCGCGAACGCGTCGAGCGTCTCGGCCCGGACCGGCTCGGCGCCGCTGAACGCGAGCGTCCAGCTCCGTAGATCGAGGCGCGCGCGCTCTTCCGGCGCGACCTTCCGTACGCACAGATCATAAGCGAAATTCGGCCCGCCACTCGCCGTACCGCCGTACCGCGAAATCGCCTCGAGCCAGCGCGCCGGCCTGCGCAGGAAATCGAGCGGCGACATGAGTACGCATCGAAACCCGGAATACACGGTCTGGATGACGTTCCCGATAAGCCCCATATCGTGGTACATTGGCAGCCAGCCAACACCGACCGAGCGCTTCGAGAGGCCGAAGACCTCGCGGATCATGCGCTCATTGGCCATCAGGTTGCCGTGCGTGAGCATCACCCCCTTGGGGGTGCCGGTCGATCCGGACGTGTATTGAATCAACGCGAGCGTGTCGGCGCCAACGTCGCCCCGCTCGGGGGGCGGTGCGCCGCGCGCGTCGACGCGGTCGGTGGCGATCCAGCGCAGCGCGGCGAGGCTCGGCGCGAGGGCGGACAGCGAAGATGCCATGTCTGCGATCTCGGACGTCGTGCTGACGACGTCCGCGCGGGCATCTTCGACGATCGCCCGGAGCCGCGGGAGGCTGCGCGAGAGGCGCGTCGGGTCCGGCGGGTACGCCGGGACGGCGACGAACCCGCCGTAGAGACAGCCGAAGAACGCCTCGATGTAGTCGAGCCCCGGCGGATACAAAAGGACGATCCGCGCCCCCCGCGGCGCTGTCGCGCGCAGCGCGCCGGCGATGGCGACCGCCCGCTCGTGGAGCGAGCCGTACGTGAGGTCGCGTCCTTCGCGTTCTCCGTCGAGCAAGAACGTGAACGCGAGCGCGTCGCGCGCTGCGCCTGCCCTCTGCTCGAGCAATTCGACGAGGTCATTGGCTATCGCCGGAGCAGCCACTGCGCCCATGGTTGGCGCGACGCTATCAGCAACCGACTCGCGAGCGAATGCCATTCGTGATCCTTCTTGGAAATTTCGTCGCTGATTTTAAATATTGATCTTACGCCCTATGCCGCTGTGCGACACGCATGAGCCGCACGCGCGACGGGGTGGACGCCGGCTGGACATCGATATGAGCGCGAAATTTCACCGACCGCGCGATACGTAACTTAAATTAAGGATAGGGCGCGCGACGCCGCGGCAGACCGCGGTCTGACGCGGTCGCCCACGCCCGCCCGCGTAAACGTGCTGCGCCGCAAATTGGATTTTCGGCCCAAATTTCGATTTTCGTCCACGCGCGCGCAGCGGAGAGATGTGGGCGACTCCACGACACACGCAGAGCGTCGACGACGGAAGCGTCTCTGACGCGCGATATCATTTAACGAAGTGCCCCGAAAATTAACGTGGACTTGTTTCGGTGCACTTATCTAATAGCGCTTCGCGATGCCGAAGCGGACGGACCTTCGGACGATCCTCCTCGTCGGCGCCGCGCGCACGTCGAGCGGATACGGCTGCGAGCTCGATTTCGCCGGAGCGGAGGCCGCCCACGCGCTGCGTGAAGAGGGGTACGGCGTCGTGACCGTGAGCGCGAGCCCGTCGGCCGCGATGACCGACCCCGATCTGGCGATGCGAGCGTACGTCGAGCCGATCGAGCGCGGATCCCTCGTCGCGATCCTCGAGCGCGAGCGCCCCGACGCGATCGTCGCGGCGTTCGGCGGCGAGGCCGCCGTCTCGCTCGTCGCGCACCTCCACGACGAGGGCGTCCTCGCCCGGCACGGCGTCGAGCTGCTCGGCGCGCCACGGGCGCCCGCCGGGCGGATCGCCGACGACGCGCGCCTCTCGGCCGCGCTGCGCGACTTCGGCGCCCCCTCGCCGCGGGCCGCCGTGGTGCGCGCCGCCGATGAGGCGCCGCGCGCGGCGGCCGCGGTCGGCCTCCCAGCGATCGTTCGCCCGTCGTGCCCGCTCGACGAGCCGCGCGCGCGCGCCGCCTCCACGGAGGCGGAGCTCGCGCGATGCGTGGAGTGGGCGCTCGCGCAGTCGGGCACGGGCGAGGCGCGGGTCGAGGAGAGCGTCGCCGGGCTCCGCGGCTTCGACCTCGCAGTGATGCGCGACGCGCGCGGCGGCTTCGTCGTCGTCTGCTGGCTCGAGCAGGTCGATCCGCTCGGCGTCCGCGCCGCCGACGCCGTCCTCTTCGCGCCGGCGACGTCGCTCGGCGAAGAGGAGCGGAGCATCATGCGGCGGGCGGCGCGCGCCGCCGTCGCCGCGATCGGCCTCGACGGCGGCGCGGCGCATGTGCGCTTCGCGGTGGGCCCGGAGGGGCGCCGCGTCCACCTCGTCGACGCGTCGGCCGGCGTGTCGCGCGCCACGGCGACCGCCGCGAAGGCGACCGGCTACCCGATCGCGACGGTCGCCGCGAAGCTCGCGGTGGGCTACGCGCTCGACGAGATCTCCGTCGACGCGGCGCGGACGAGCGCGGCGCTCGAGCCGGCCGTCGACCGCGTCACGGTGCGCTGGCCGCGCTTTGCCTTCGATCGGTTCCCCGACGCCGAGGCGACGCTCGGCGCCGCTTCGGCGTGCTTCGGCGAGGCGATCGGTGTCGGCGGCACGCTCGCCGAGGCGCTGCAGAAGGCGGCGCGCGCGCTCGACACCGGGCACGATGGGCTCACGACACTCCTCGACGCCGCCGAACAGCGGCGCGTCGCCGAGAGGAGGCGCGGGCGGCGCGGCGCCCGGTCGCTCGATCCGTCGATCGCCGCGCCGATCGCAGAGGGCGCCGCGGCGGCCCGCGCGCGCGCGGCCGCGGCGACCCCGGAGCGCCTCTTCCACGTCGCGGACGCGATGCGCCTCGGCGCCAGCGACGCCGAGCTCGCCGCGGACACCGGCGTCGCGCCCGACGTCCTCGCGGCGATCCGGCGGATCGTCGCCGCCGAGGAGCGCTGCGCCGCGCGTGGCGCAGCGTCGCCCGACGAGCTCGTCGAGCTCAAGGCGCTCGGCTTCTCGGATCGGCAGATCGCGTCGCTCGCCGAGCGGCGCGAAGACGACGTCCGCCGAGCGCGTCACGAGGCGGGGATTCGCCCCGCGTGCACACGGATCGCGGGCTCGCGCGCGGTGTACGCGACCTACGCCGTGACGCGCCCGGAGAGCGCGCCGAGCGCGCGCCGGATCGCGATCCTCGGCGGCGGGCCGTACCGCGTCGGGTGCGGAGCGGAGCTCGACGATGGGCGCGCGCACGTGGCCCGCGCGCTCGAGCACGCCGGCGTGGACGTGATCCTGATCGACGCGAACCCGGAGGCGGCGTCGACCCATCGCGGCGCCGCCGGGCGCGTGTGCGTCGCGCCTCTCACGGTCGAGGACGTCGCCGCCGTCTGCGAGGCGGAGTCGGTCGACGGGGTGATCACGCAGCTCGGCGGGGCGAACGCGCTCGCGCTCTCGGCGCCGCTCGCGCGCGTGGGCGTGCGCGTCCTCGGGACGAGCGCCGAGGCGATCGAGGCCGCGGCGGACCGGGCGACCTTCGACGCCGTCGCGGCGAGGCTCTCACTCGCGCGGCCGCGCGGCGCGACGGCGCGGAGCGATCGGGAGCTCCGCGCCGCCGCCGAGGCGCTCCGCTTCCCGCTCCTCGTGCGGGGCGGCGCCACGCTCGGGGCCGGCGCGGTCGCCGTCGCGCGCGCGAAGGACGAGCTCGACGCGTGTGCACCGCGCGCCTTCGCGGCGGCGCGCCGCGCGGGCGACGGCGGCGTCTTCGTCGAGGAGCTCGTGGCGGGCGCCGTCGAGGTCGACGTCGACTGCATCTGCGACGGCGCGCGCGCGATCATCGCCGGCGTCGTGCAGCACGTCGAGGAGGCGGGCGTGCACTCCGGCGACTCGTCGTGCGTCCTCCCGCCGTACGCGCTCGACGCCGAGCTCGTGGTCGCGATCGAGGAGCGCACCCGGGCGCTCGCCCTCGCCCTGCGCGTGGTCGGGTTCCTGAGCGCGCGCTTCGCGGTCCGCCGCGGCGATGTGTTCCTCCTCGGCGCGAAGCCGCGCGCAGGTCGCGGCGTCGCGTTCGTGTCGCGCGCGACCGGGCGGCCGCTCGCGGCCATCGCCGCGAGCGTCATGCTCGGCCATACGCTCGACGAGCTCGGCCTCGACGACGCGCCCATGCCGCGGCACGTCGCCGTGAAGGTGGGCGTCTTCCCGTTCGCGCGGCTCGCCGGCGTCGATCCGATCCTCGGCCCGTCGATGCGCGCCGCCGGCGAGGTGATGGGGATCGCCGACACGTTCGCGCGTGCGCTCGCGAAGTGCTTCCGCGCGAACGGCGTCCTCATGGCCGCGCCCCGCGCGCGGCGCGTCGCGCTCCTCGCCGTGGCCGACGACGACAAGCCGGCCGCGTGCGTCCTCGCGCGCCGGCTGCGCGCGCTCTCCTTCGACGTGAGC
>Ga0105247_10003172_pt1 | contig 10838 bp, 12 predicted proteins | sample KBSS24metaG_FD_81519 | JGI IMG/M metagenome (GOLD analysis project Ga0105247, IMG submission 81519) | Switchgrass rhizosphere microbial communities from Kellogg Biological Station, Michigan, USA - KBS S2-4 metaG | ecosystem: Host-associated > Plants > Roots > Rhizosphere > Soil | place...
CAGCGCGTGATCATCGTCGCCGGCGTGCCGCTCGGCACGCCGGGCGCGACCAACATGCTGCGTGTTGCCTTCGTGGGGGCGGAGGCTGCGAAAGAGTAGACCGGGCAGGGCCGTGCGGGCATACGCACGCACGCGCGTGCCGGACGCGGGCGCCCGATTACGACCGTTATCTCAGATGTCTCGTCCGTCGATCTTGTCGCTGAGCTTCTTGACCAGATCGGGAATGCGCTCGAGGCGGGGATGGACGGCGAGCGCCCGGCGGAACACTTCGAGCGCGCGTTTGTCGTCGCCGAGCTCCTGCAAGATGATGCCGAGGCCGGAGAGCGCTCCGAAATGGCGCGGCTCGCGCGCCAGCACCTCGTGAATATCGGCAAGCGCCCGGCCGAAATCCTTCTTGGTGTAATAGACGGTGGCACGCCGGTTCCAGGCCTCGACGAAATCCGGCCTGATATCGATGACGGCGTCCAGCAGCTTGATCGCGAGGTCCAAATCCTTGCCGTCGACCGCGGTCTTCACCCGGCCCATCAACAGATTGGCGGTATCGCTGGGGGAACCGAGCCAGATCGCCCAGATGCGGTTCTCGACGTACTTCGCGCTATCGTCATCGGGCGCCACTTTGAGCGCCTCGAACAACCGGTCGAGATTTTGGGTTCGGTCGCCGCGTTGCGCCCGCGGCAGCGTGGTTGGCGGCTCCACCGGCTTGAGCGGCTCGGGAGTGACCGGTTCCGCAAGTGCGGGTACCATGCAGCCCAAGGTGAGGACCACCGTTGCCGCAAATGGAAGGAATCGTCGGCTCATGCCAAGGAGCCTAACCCGCTCCCACGGCACAATAAAGACCAGATTTCGTCAGGGCAGCCGTGCGGAGCGCAGCCCGCGGGCGGTCCGCCGGAACCTCAGCCTTGCCGGGCCTTGAACCGACGCTGGACCTTATTGATCACATAGACCCGCCCCTTGCGGCGGACCAGGCGATTGTTGCGGTGGCGGCTGCGCAGCGATTTCAACGAGTTGCGGACTTTCATGGATCTGGCTCTGGTTCGCGCGGCCGCGCGGGTTACATGAGATGGCAATTTGCGCGGAAACTAGGGATGCGACGGGCGCTCGTCAACACGGGCCCGCGCATATGCGCCAACAGCCCGGATGTCGCAAAAAGTTGATGCGGCCTTGATGGTCTCAGGCCGCGCGGGCGAGCGGCAATTTCAGCAGGCTCGCCGCATTGCCCCAGAAGATGGCGTCGCGGTCCGCCACCGGCAAATCGAGATCCCGGATCAGCTTGATGGCGCGGGGCTTGAGCGAGGTCAGCGGCGGGGCGTCGCTGCCGTAGATGACGCGGTCCGGCCCCATCCAGTCCAGCACCATTTTCACGGCCGGCAGATTATAGGTCACCGTGTCGAGATACATCCGTTTCAGGTAGTGGCTCGGCGCATGCTTGATCTTCATCGGTGCGTATGAACCGAGGAAGAATGCCTCCTCCTGAAGCTCATAGGCGTAGTCCATCCGGCTGATGGTTTCGCAGATGCCGCCGCCGCCGTGCGACGCTACGATCTTCACCCCCGGGAAATCTTCCAGAACGCCGCGCACGATCAGCCGGCCCAGGGCCAGGCAGAGATCGAACGGGCGTCCGATGCTCGAGGCCAGACGATACTCCTTCATCCGTTCCTCCCCGAAGCCGAGATGGGGCGGATGGATCATCACGGGGACGTCGAGCTCCTGCACCAGTTCCCAGAACGGGCGCGCCTCGTCGTCATCGGGATAGTGACCCTTGTGGCTGGAATGAATGAAGATGCCCCTGAGACCGAGCTCGCGGATCGCCCGCTCGGCCTCCTTGATGAAAGCCGGGCCGCCGCAAGGCAGGATGGTTGCGAACGAATAGAGCGTGCCTTTGTGCTTCTCCTGAACTTCCGCGGCGTAATCGGACCATTTCTGCACCGCGGCCAGTTCTTCGCGGTCGGCCTTGCCGCGCAGGTAATGCGCCGCGTTGGTAACGACGCTGATATCGATGCCGTTCGCGTGATGCGCTTCGAGAAAATTTTCCAGCACCATCGGGCAGCCGCGTTCGCCCCATTTCGGACCATTCTTGCCGTCCAGGGTGCCGAGATCGCCCGCTGCCTCTTCCGGCGTGTAGATATGTGCATGCCAATCGATGATCACGCTCGTTTCTCCCGTGTACGATCGCCAGCGACGCGGCGAGGGCAATTCCGGTTCTAGTGCTCGAGTGTTCCCAAAAACGCCTCGACCGGCGGCTGCCACAGCGCACGGCCATCGGCAGATCGGAATACCCTGTGCCCGTCGCTGCCGAAGGCCGGCAGCGCAACGTATTCCGCCTGGCCGCCGGCGCGAACGAATGCCTCGGACATCTTGCGCGCCAGAGCCGGCGCGAAAAACGAGTCGTTGGCCGCATAGAGCCACAGCGTGGGAATGCGGGCGCTCGAACCATAGCGCGCGGCCGCGTCGATCAAGCGGTGCGGCGCGCAGTTGCCGGCCTGCGGATGCCCGCCGCCTCGACCGCCGGCGAAATTGATGACGGCAAACACGCCGGGCGGCTTTTGGCTCGCGGCCGCGAGCGATCCCCAACCGCCAGCCGACCAGCCGATCAAGAGAATACGATCGCGCTGCACTTCGGTGCGACCGCGGAAATAGTCGATCGCCGTCCGGATGTCCTGGGCTGTGGTCAACCCGGCGCGATAGTAGTCGGGGCTGCTGCACGATCCGAAGTTTTCCAGCCACGGGCCGCCAGTCTGCCCATAGCCGCGGCGGAGCGGCAGCCCGACCATGTATCCACGCGCAAGCAGCCAATTCGATACCGAGGGAAACGTCGGTATCTCCATGCTGGGGCGCTGGGCGGCATCGGCGGGCGAACCATGGCTGACGATGGCAAGCGGGAACGGCCCCGGCCCCGGCGGTCGAAGCACCCTCGTCTGCAGCGTGCTGCCGCTCGAGGTCGCAAGCCCGACAATCTCCTGGGCGGCCGTTTCTACCGTTGCCGCCGGCGCGGCATTCGCCGGCAACGCGATGATCGAAAGCGCGGGCAACACGCAGAGGATGGCAACGCGCAGAAAACCAATGTTCGCTGACGACAGGCGGGCCGGCATGCAGACGGGTTACCGCTTGCCGCCATGCGGAGCAAGCGCAGGCACGCCGCTGGCTCAGGTCGTCAATGCAGGGCTCACTGCTGGCGCGGGACTACCTCAGTCCGCTTCGGCTCGCTGGCAGCGAGTGATCCCAGCCCCAGCGCCTCTGCGATGACGCGGAAGACCTCGGTGTTGTCCATTTGCCCGCGCACACGCTCGCTGCCCGGCCCGGTTGCGGTCAGGATCACGTCCTCGCCGGAATGCACGTCGGCATTGATCATCGCCGGCAGGTTGCCGAGCCGAAGCGCGGCACCGGGAACGCTCTTGTAGCGCTCGTTGGCGACGTAGGTGTTGGCGTCCTTGCCCGCCACCGTGGGCTCGTTCGGGTTGTCGAGCTTGGGACGAAGCGTCTCGTAGTGGTCGGGGAGGCTGGCCGAGAACAAGGCGAGGCGGCGGCTGACGTCCACGCGCGCCGGATAGCCCTCGGCGTTCGGCGCGGGATAGTTGGGAAATCCGGCACGCTCGTATACGCGTACGCGCTCGCGCAGCGGAGCCGGGGTTTCCTTGGTCATGTCGTCGTCGATCGTCCCAAGGAGCCCGATTGGATGGTTGTGATCCGCGATAACCAGGATCAGCGTATCGTCGCCATGCGCGGCGGCCCAATCGCGGGCAAGCCTGACCGCATTGTCGAGCATGATCGTGTCGTACACCGCGCGCTCCATGTCGAGCAGGTGCGTGTACTTGTCGATCATGCCGGATTCGACCATCAGGAAGAAGCCGGACGGATTTTTCGACAGCACCTCGAGCGCCGCGCCGACCTGCTCGGTCAAATCCGGCTGCTCGGGGAATTTGCCCACGGTCCCGCCTTTGAGGAATTTGCGGTCGAGCGCACCATCCATGTTGCCGAGCGTAAACAGTCCGAGCAGCTTGGTTGTGCCCGGATCTTTTGCCGCCGAGACCATCTCAGGCCCGGTCAGCGCAAGCGTGTAACCAGCCGCGCGAAATTGCGCGACGAAATCGGATTCATCCCTCCGTCGCGAGCCGTTCTCCGATTTCGGCAGGAAATTGGCTCTGCCGCCGCCCATGAGCACGTCGGGCTTGGCTGCGAAATACTGCTCGACGATGCGGTCGTATTCGGTGCGCCGACGGGTATGCGCCACCATGGCTGCGGGGGTGGCGTCCTCGATCTCGGTATTGGTGACGATGCCGATCGCCATGTCCTGTCTGCGTTGCGCCAGGCTGGTGACGGTCTCGACCCGGGGATCGTCGAGCGGGTCGGGCGTACGATCGGCATAGACACCCATGGCATTGACCGCCGATTTGTGGCCGGTGGCATAAGCGCTGGCGGAATTCGCCGAGTCGGTGATGATCGAATCGCTGCCCGCCGTCGCGACCAGGGCCATGTGCGGCATGTCGTCGATGGCGAGCTTACCGAGCGCCTTCCCCTCCGCAATGCCCTTAGCGAGCAAGCGCGCCGCGACACGGTGCGCAGGCGACATGCCGTCGCCGATGAACAGGATGACATTCTTCGCCTTGCGCGGCCCGGTATCGTACACGTTCCAGCGAAGTTCGCGGGTCTCAGCTCCGTCCGTGACGCGGATGTTGTAGACGCCGGCGTCCCCGAGCGAAACGTCGCGCAAGAGCAAAGCGGACTGATCCTTGCCGGCCTCGCGTTCGACAAACGTGCCGGCCTTGCCGAAGACCTGGGCGTAGTCCTTGCCGTTCAAGGTGATCGAGATCTTTGACGCATCGGCGAGGCCTGCAAATTCGACTTTGAAGTCGAAGCGCGCACCGCTCAAAATATCCGCCCGATCGATCGGATAGACCGTCTGCGCGGAACCGGCCGAAGCCGCCATCGCAATCGCAATACCGGCCGCGGCCGCAAGCACTGTGCGCATGTTCGCGATACTCCAATGGTTCGAGTGCTCAGACCTATTCAGCCTCTATGACAGCCGGGTGACACCGGCGCATCCGCCGAGGGTGGCCGCGTTTTCATGCCCGCGACCCCCATTTCTAGCTGCGCACGCGCGCCGAACCACGTGACCATTTCTCCATCCGCGGCTCGATCCTGGTCGACCAGAGCGCGTGGTCGTCGACGTCCTTGAGCGTGACGGTCATGACCTCGGTGACGCCGTCGATCGCCACGTGGCCGAAGAATTGCAGCCCGAAGCAGGGCGCGAGGTCGTCGCGCTGGCCATTGCCGCATCCCTTCTGGAAAACGGCGCGTGGGCCGAACGTGTTGTCGAGCTGTTGCGGACGCCAGGTGCCGGCATGGAGCGGGCCGGAGATGAATTCCCAGAACGGCTCGAAATCCTGGAACACGGCCGCGTTCGGGTCGTAATAGTGCGCGGCGGTGTAATGCATGTCGGCGGTAATCCAGACCGTATTGCGAATCCCGGCATGCTTGATGAAGACCAGGAGATCGGCAATCTCGCATTCGCGTCCGCGCGGGGCCCCATCGCCTTGCGCAACCGCATCGCCGCTCACCACGCCAAGCGGCAGATCGGCGGCGATGATCTTCCAGGTCGCCTGCGAATTCATGAGCTCGCGCTTGAGCCAGGACATCTGCGCCGGCCCCAGGATCGCCGCGGCAGCGTCGTCCTCGCCGCAAGCCGTGCGATAGGAGCGCATGTCCAACAGGAAGATATCGAGTAGCGGCCCGTAGGCGACCTTGCGGTAGATCCGCCCGGCTTCGGCCAGGGTCTCGCGCATCGGCATGAACTCGTGGAAGGCGCGGCATCCCCGCGCCGCCAAGGTGAGAATGCTCTTGTCGACGTAGCCTCTCCAGCCGGGCGCCTCGCCCGGACACCAGTCGTTGGTGACTTCGTGATCATCCCATTGCGCAAGCAGCGGCACCTCGGCATTGAACGCGAGCAGATTCCTGTCGAGCAGATTGTATTTATAGTTGCCGCGAAACTCCGCGAGCGTCTGGGCGATCTTGGATTTCTCCTCGGTCACGATGTTCTTCTACACGCCTCCGTCCGGCAGCTTCCGCTCCGTCTGAATCGGACAGTCGGCATAGATGTGATCGCCGGAATGAATGAAGAAATCAGGCCGGCATTTCAGCATGGTGGCATATGTGCGCATCCCGCCGCGCGCCTCATCGATCCCCCAGCCGCCGGCGGTGTCGCCCGACCACACGAACGAGACGTTGCGCCGCTCGCTCGGGGCGGTCCGGAAACGCCCGATCTGCGGCGCGCTTAGAAGCATGGGGAACGAATGGTCCTGAAACCTGATGCGATAGAATATATCCTGCCCGGCCGGCAGACCCTCGATCAGCGCCTTGGCGGTGAAGTCGGTCTCCGGCAGAGCATCGACGAAGACGCCGGCGCGAACATCCCTGAAACTGTCGGTGGTCGCGACCTCGACCAGCATGCGCGACGGCCTGTCCGCACGCGCCCACACAATCCCTGCATCGGTCGAGACGTCGCCGGACTGGATGCCGTGGGTGATGAGGGGCCGGTCGGCGGCGCGGCTGAGAGCAGGCTTTGCGATCCCGACGGCGGCGAGTGCCGTTGACGACAGTCCTGCGGCGAGAAAGCGCCGCCGCGTGAGCGCGCTGGTACGCATAGTAACTGCCATCGGGCCTCCGCCATCGAATCACGCGGCGGAAGCTGCCCGCGTCGTCTGACAGAGACCCGACATTTGTGCGACAGCCGCATGAATGGCTCTCGATGATTCCGCACCATCGACCTGCCGATATCAGGAGCTCGCCCAGAGGCGACGACGTTGCGATCTTCAAGGATGTGAGGCGAGGTTCAGACCCACCGTGCCCGCGATGATGAAGACGAGGCATGTCACACGGAATATATCGGCCGGTTCGCCGAATGCCGCCATGCCGATGATCACCGTGCCCACAGCTCCGATTCCGGTCCACACGGCATAGGCGGTCCCGAAAGGCACGGACTTCAAGGCGACCGCGAGCAGGCCAAAACTGAGCGCGATGGCCGCGATCATGGTTACGCTCGGCCAAAACCTGGTGAGGCCATCCGAGTATTTGAGACCGAGAGCCCACGCGATTTCCAGCAATCCAGCGAGCAGAAGTGCGAGCCATCCATTGAGCGCATTGGCTGCTTGCATCATCGGCCGCGGCAACCTCTGTTGATCCTCCGCTCTGGTGCGGCTCTCGTCATGGTGATCACGGCATCGTCCCAGGAGTGGTTGGTCGAATCGCATGAGTCTATGGGAAACCGCATAACATCCCGATGACCAACCGGCGCACGCACGCTGCCCCGAGGGAACGGCATACCGTCATCCGGCTGCAACAGAAACCACCGATACGTCCCGCACGATCACCGGCGGGAACCCGGATGCTTGAACGGATTTCACTTTCCGGTGCGGTGCGCTTGCACCAGACATCGGTGACGGCTGTCCGCGGATCAAGCGCTGCCGGCTTAGCCGCGGGGCGTCCGCCCATCAGGCGGTGCGCAAGCCACCTCCGGCAAAACAGCTGAACATCGGATGCCGCTGATCAGCCGCAGATGGCGGCTCCCGGCGATCATCCTGTTTGCCTGTCTCTTCGCTCTCGCCGTGCTGTCAGGCCCGCTGTTTCCTTTCACGCCGCTGCCGTCCGACATCGCCGGTGTGGTCGCAAAGGCTCCCGACATAGACTCCTACCTGAGCCGGCGCGAAGCCGCGCACGCCGGAGTGAAGCCGGGCCTGGCCAAGACCGTCATTTGGAACGACCCCACGGCGCCACAAGACGCCGCTGTCGCTCGTCTATATCCATGGATTCTCAGCCAGTCGAAAGGATATCGCTCCGGTCGTCGAGAGCCTCGCCGGCACGCTCGGCGCCAACGCCTTTCTTACCCGGCTCGCCGCGCACGGCCGCGCGACATCCGCAGAATTCGCCATCACCTCGCAGGACTGGCTGAACGATGCCCGCGAAGCGCTAGCCATCGGACGGAGAGTCGGCGATCGCGTGATCCTGATCGGAACCTCGACCGGCGCGCTGCTGGCGACGATGGTGGCGCTCGAGGACAACTCACCTGATATCGCAGCCGTGGTGCTGCTGTCGCCGAATTTCGCGATCCGGGACTGGAGGGCGAGATTCATCTCCGGACCGCTCGGCCGCGTGCTGGCACGTCTCCTTATCGGCGAAGAATATTCCTTCCATCCCGACAGTAGCGGCCACGCCGAATTCTGGACAACTCACTACCCGTCGCAAGCGATTGTCGCGCTCATGGACTTGCTCAACCATGCGCGTTCCGTTCATCTCGGCACGCTCAAGATGCCGATCCTCATCATCTATACCGACCAGGACATGGTCGTCGACACCGCGGCCATCCAGGCGCGGTTCGATGAGATCCAGGGGCCGGCGAAGCTGATCGTTGATTTGCCGGAAGCGTCGCGTCACGAGTTGACCGGCGATGCACTCGCCCCGGAGACCGTCCGACCGGTCGTGCAACGCATACTGAAATTCCTGGCCGAAACCGATGTCGCCGGCACCACAATTGCCACGCCCGGCCGTTGAGTTCGCAATCCGCGGCGGATTCCGCCTTTATCGGCGGCGTCAGCGCGTGTAGCGTCGCGACTGCGATTGCGCCAGGAGAAGTCATGACTGACCAGACTCAGAGTCATCCCACGTCGTCGACGGTGATCGATGCGAGGACGTTTTGGCGCGTCCTGGGTCAGCGCGCGGTCGGCGCCACGATCGTCACCGCGCAAGGCGCGGACGGCCCGGCCGGCTTCCTCGGACTGTCGGCGACCCACATTTGCGCCGATCCTCCCTCCATGCTGGTTTCAATCGACAGCAAGACAGCAGCTCTGGGCGCGGTCCTGCACGGGCGCCACTTCGCGATCAATTATCTCGGCCGCGACGCACGCGCACTGGCCGACACGTTCGCGGGTAAGTCCGCGGCCAAGGGCTCCGCCCGCTTCGAGCCCGGCCGCTGGGGCACGCTGACCTCGGGCGCCCCGGTTTTCGACGACGCCATCGGCGTGTTCGATTGCGTGCTGGAGAAGACCATCGAGCACTATGCGACCACCATAGCCATCGGCCGGGTGGTCGACCTCGTGGCACGCGGCAGCGGCGATCCCCTGATTTATTTTCGCGGTGGTTTCCTCGACGGCTGACCGCGCGGCGCGACTACGACGCGGCGCGCAGAACATCCAGCCGAAGCGGCAGCACGGCGCCGAACCAGACCGCGTGGTCGGTGTGATCGGCGTAGGCATCACCGGTCCCGGGATGAAGGAGGATGGTCAGACCATCACGGTTGAGCATCAGCCACGGCAAGAACGAAGCCAGCAGCGTGCAGGGAAAGGCGATTTGATACATCGATTGCAGGTGTGGGCCGACCAGCGCGTCGTGCCAGCGTCCGAGCGTCGCCTCCGGAAATGCCGCCGCGACCCTTTCCCTCAAGCGGGTGGCCCGGTCACGGCTCGATACCGGATCGTAATAGATGTGGGCGTGATAGTGCTTGATGATACCGGGGTCCGCCAGCGGCGCGCCGGCTGTGTGGGTCGGATCCTCGCGTCCTTCGGAACTTTTCATCTGCCTGCCACTCTCGACGCCAAATCCTACCCGACACCGAAATGAATTGCAGCGCCGTCAATTTTTGCAGCAGATCAGGACGGCAACGCGTCAGGCATCCCGGCGGCTCCCTACGGGTCCGTTCGCGCACCCGGCGCGGTCGATTCCGGGGCAGATTGCTCGGGTGGGACGGCTTCGCCGGACAAGCGCAGCGCGGATAAGATCTGCGCCACGATCTCGCGCGGCTCCGGTTTGATCGAGATTACCACCGGATTTTCCTCCGCTCCTGGCTCCTCGAGCGCGTCAAACTGACTGTGCAGCAAACTTCGCGGCATGAAATGCTCATGACGGGTGGCAATACGACGTGCGATGAGCGTCTCGTCGCCTTTCAGGTAGACCAGACGGACGTCGACGCGACTGCCGATCAGAACATCCCGGTAGCGGCGCTTCAGCGCGGAGCACGCGATGACGGCGTGTCTGCCCGCAAGGCGCGTGTTGTCGATCCAGCCGGCGACCGCCGCCAGCCAGGGCCAGCGATCCTCGTCCGTGAGCGGGATGCCCCGGTGCATCTTGTCGACGTTGGAGGCCGGGTGAAACCAATCGGCGTCCTCGAACTCCCACCGAAGGCGCGACGCGAGCAGCGCTCCGACCGTCGACTTGCCCGACCCCGATACGCCCATGACGATCACAACCGCGACAGCAGAGGATGCAGCGCTTTCCCTCGACCGGTTTTCCATGAACGACGATCCGCTTCCTGCTGCCACGGCGGCGCGTTCCCAGACGACCGGAAGCGCCCTGCCAGCCGTTTGGGTCCCCGAACTACCTGGCCATCCGGGCTATTTGCTATTTGGCGCCAAGCTCGGATATGTCGCGGCTGCCATCCCGGCGACTGGAGCGGCACCATGACTCTTGCGACCATACAGCCGGCCTCACACTGTTGCCATGCATGAACCAATCCCCGAGTTCCGCTGAAACGCCTCGAACCGCGCAGTCTGCGAGCAAGGCGGCCGGCCTGTTCTGGCTGTCGGCGCTGTTGCGGCCAATCCGGGGCTTCCGGCTGAGCTACCTGCCGCTGGCGATGATCTATTTCGCCTACGGCGCGCTTGGACTGATCGCCGTCAGCCGCGACATGTGGATCAAGGAGCGGTTGACACTGAGTCCGGCCGAGCTCGCGGGCATCGCGGTGTGGCTCAGCCTGCCGTGGACCGTCAAGATGGTGTTCGGCGAATTGGTGGATTGCGTCCCCATCTTCGGCTCGCAACGCAAGGCTTACGTCCTCATCGGCGCCGCCGCCACCG
>Ga0105247_10003178_pt1 | contig 10827 bp, 5 predicted proteins | sample KBSS24metaG_FD_81519 | JGI IMG/M metagenome (GOLD analysis project Ga0105247, IMG submission 81519) | Switchgrass rhizosphere microbial communities from Kellogg Biological Station, Michigan, USA - KBS S2-4 metaG | ecosystem: Host-associated > Plants > Roots > Rhizosphere > Soil | place...
GAGCGGCGTCATGCCGAGTTGTAGACAAAGCGCGCGATCGCGATAGTAAGGATAAAACCAGTCGTAGCCGGCCTTCAGTGCGACTCCGGCCGCGACGAGGATCGCTTCATGACCCGCGCCACTGATCTGGAAGAAGATGCGGTTCTGTCCCTTGAGCTGAATCTCTTTATCGTCGAGACGCCGCGACAGGTACATCGTGCGATACATCTCGATCAGGAGCTTGTGATCCGGCAAGTCCGTCGTCGTCATTGGCTCCGACTCACTCTTCCGGACCAGCTTCAAAACTTTAGTATCAGTATTCATAAAGTGACGTTTCCTCACGCAGCGGCGCTACGGCGCAACGCTTGGAGTGTTCTACGTTGCGCCGCCGCGTCGCTGCGTGAGACTCTTACTTTCCGATGATCAATTTAGCGATCGTCTGTAACTGCATGTTCGACGTGCCTTCGTAAATCGCACCGATCTTCGAATCGCGCCAGTATTTCTCGACCGGATAATCCTTCACGTAACCATAACCGCCGTAGAGCTCGATCGCTTTCGAGCTGACGCGCTCGGCCACACGCGACGAGTAGAGTTTCGCCATCGCCGCTTCTTTGACGAAGTTGACGCCCGCGTCTTTCATACGCGCCGCGTTGTAGACCATCAAACGCGCGGCCTCGAGCTCCGTCGCCATCTCGGCGAGTTGAAACTGAACACCCTGAAACTGATTGATCGACTTCCCAAACTGTTGCCGCTCCGCCGTGTAAAGCAGCGCAGCCTCGAGTGCACCGGTCGCGATGCCGATCATCTGCGCGCCGATGCCGATGCGACCTTCGTTCAACGTTTCGATGGAGATCTTGTAACCCTTGCCCGGCTCGCCGAGCACGTTTTCCTTCGGCACTTTGCAGTCTTCGAGAATCAGCTCGACTGTCGACGAAGCGCGGATGCCGAGTTTGTTCTCCTTTTTGCCGATGCCGAAACCCGGAAAACTCTTCTCGACGACGAACGCCGTGATGCCGCGATATCCGGCTTCGGGATTCGCGTTCGCAAACAACACAAAGATGTCAGCTTCAATGCCGTTCGTGATCCAGAGTTTGCGACCGTTCAGCAGGTAATGATCGTCTTTCTCGACGGCACGCGTCTGCATCGCGAATGCATCGGAGCCCGAACTCGGCTCGCTCAGCGCGTACGCGCCGACGCTTTCGCTTGCGAGTCTCGTCAGGTATTTCTTCTTCTGCTCCGGCGTGCCCCAGCGAATGAAAGCGTTGTTGACAAGCGTGTTCTGCACGTCGACAAACACGCCGACCGAGGCGTCAACGCGCGACAGCTCTTCAACGGCGAGAATGGCAGTGAAAAAATTTGCGCCTGCGCCACCAAACTCTTCCGGCGTCTCGATGCCCATCAAGCCGAGCTCGAAACACTGCTTGATGATCGCCGGGTCGAGCTTCGCGGCCTCGTCCATGTGCTCGACGCGCGGCCGCAATTCGCCCTCGGCAAATTCGCGGACGCTGGAGCGAAACATCGTCTCGTCTTCGGTAAGCGTGGTGAGTGGACTCGGCGCCGGTGATGCAATTGCTGATTGAGATTGACTCATGGGTTGATACTCGTATTACGGTGTCAGAATAGAACATCGCATCATAAACTAAAGCCACAAAAACGCACAAAAGCAGGGAATCCTCTCTGCGCAACCTCTGCGTCCTCTGCGTCTCTGCGGTAAACATGTACTTAAACCGCAGAGACGCAGAGGACGCAGAGATCACGCAGAGGTATAGTGGTTGCTGAGAATCGAGCGATGGCGAATGATGTTTTGACTCAGAACCAGAGTGGGAGCAGGAGATTTGCGCCACTTGGTATCATCTTCGGTCTGTTGGGCCTGCTTCTGTTCGCCTACTTCGTGAGCCGCGCAGGCGTCGGCGAGATCCTCTCGAACATTCAGCGACTCGGCGCGGGCTTCGTCCTCATTCTTGCTGTTTCCAGTACTCGTTACATCGTGCGCGCGCTCGCCTGGACGCGCTGCATCGAGCCGCCACATCGACTTCCATTCCGCGACGCTTTCGCGGCTCGTTTGATGGGCGACGCGCTCGGCAACATCATCCCGTTCATCAGCGTGGCCGTTAGTGAACCTTCGAAAGCAGTCTTTGTTAAAAATCGCGTGCCGTTGATGGTGGGCCTGTCGGCGCTCGCGATCGAAAACATTTTTTACGCACTCACGGTCGCGATCTTTATCTTCTCCGGCACTGCGACGTTGTTGCTCATGTTCACGCTGCCCAAAGGGCTGCGATACGCGAGCATCGGCGCACTCGTCACGACGCTCGTCATCATTCCCCTCGTTTATCTACTTATCCATTGGCAGGCGAGGTTTCTGAGTGGCGCGCTCGGGTTTCTGAGTAATCGAGGCGTGCTACCGAAGCTGATTAGCAAAGTTAGACCACGAGCGCAGTCGCTGGAAGATCGTGTCTACGGGTTTTACGCAACGAGCCAGCGCAGTTTTCTGTCAATCTTTTTGCTGGACATGTGTTTTCACCTGGCGGGCGTGCTGGAAGTGTTCATCACGCTCTCGTTCATCAGCCCCGTCGCGCCCACGCTCACACAGGCGTTCATACTCGAGTCAGTGAATCGAATCATCAACGTGGCTTTCAAGTTTATTCCGTTGCGGGCCGGCGTGGATGAAGGCGGAACCGGGCAGGTCTCGAAGGTGCTTGGTTTCGTGAAAGGAATCGGCGTGACGCTCGCCATTGTGAGAAAAGGGCGCGATATTTTCTGGAGCGCGATCGGGCTTTTATTGATCTGGAGAAAAGGTTTTTCGCTGCGTGGCATTTCAGACTAATTTTCACGCAAAGGTGTGCCTTTGCGTCTTTGCGTGAACGTTTTACTCGTAAGCAAGCGCGTTGACTGGGTCGAGATTCGAAGCCCTCCAGGCCGGATACAGCGCGCCCAGAATCCCGCCCACGACACCGATCGCTGCCGCCACCAGCGCCCATTGCCAACTGTACTCAAACACCAACCCGTAAGCTTTGTGGATCAAATATCCCGCCACGAGCGAAACCACGAATCCCGCGACCAGCCCGATCACACTGATCAGTATCGCTTCCTTCTCGATGATCCCGACGATGTAACCACGCGAGGCGCCCATCGCTTTCAGAATCCCAATCTCGCGCGTGCGCTCAGTGATCGTCGTGTACATCGCCAGCATCACCACCAGCGAGCTCACCACCGCCGCGAGCACGACCAGCACGCGCAAAAACACGCCAAGCAGCGGAATGCTCTTCTCAAAACTCGTAAACACGTCGCGCGTCGGCTGAATCGTGTTGCCCGGCAACTCCCGATCGATCCGCCGCGCGACTTCCTGAAGCTGGTCCGGATTCCGAAGTTTCAGAAAAATAAAAGTACACTTACCGTCAGCTTCAAGCGCTTTCTGCATCCCCTCGAGCGACATCTTCACGCGCGCTCCCGATTCAGGAGCGTAAATCCCCGCGATGCGATATTCCTGCGTGCCCAGCGGTCTCATTCGATCGCCAACGTGATAATTGCCCTGTTGCGCTTTCACTTCATCGATCACGACTTCGTCGACGTTTTGCGGACCATTCCCGGCGACCATGTTGATACCATTCATTCGCGCGTAAGCATCCCAGTTAGCGCCGTCAATCTGCTCGATACCGATTCCCTTCGTGCCCTGGTTGAAATGGCGAATGATCGGCAGCGCTTCTTCGATGCCCTCGATTTGCTTCAACCGATCGACGTATCGCGTATCGAGATTGGCGGTGGTGGCGGTAAGCTGCACCGCGCCGGGCCGCATGAAGATCAACTCCGCGCGGACGTTAGTGGCGCGACGCTGCAAATCGTTTGACATACCGCGCGAGAGGCCCGTGAATAGCATGACCAGGGCCACGCCGAGCGCGACGCCCGCCACGCTTACGAGCGTGCGAATCGGTCGTTGGCGAATGTTTGAAGTGACGAGGTTATCCATTTGCAATAAGTTTCTGACAGATTTTAATCTGGAGTATAACTTAGCCGCGGCAAAAACATTATGAAGACGCGCAAATCACCATTCATTTATTCCCTATCGACCTTAATCATCATGCTGGCCCTCGTTCTCGTGGGCCGCAGCTTTGCCCCGGATCGGGTGCAAATCACGATCCTTGGCACGACGGATCTGCACGGCAACATCAATCCGATCGACTACTACACCAACAAACCCGACAACCGTGGCATCGCGAAAGTCGCGACGATGATCAAGCGCATTCGCAAGGAACAGTCAAACGTGTTGCTCATCGATTCGGGCGACACGATCCAGGGCTCGCCGCTCGAATCGTTTCACGGTCGCAAGAACAATGCGCCGCCGGATCCGATGATGCTCGTGATGAATTCGCTGAACTACGATTCGATGACGGTCGGTAATCACGAGTACAACTTCGGTCTCAAGGTCCTCGAGAAAGCACGCAGCGAAGCAAAGTTTCCGTGGCTCTCCGCAAACACGTACGACGTCGACAAAAAGCAAACACACTACAAACCTTACATCGTGAAGGAAGTCGCGGGCGTGAAAATCGGCATTCTCGGTTTGACGACGCCCGGCATTCCCAACTGGGATAATCCACCAAACTACGCCGGCCTCGAATTTCACGAGCCGCTCGCCGAAGCACGCAAGTGGGTTCCGATCCTGCGCGATCAGGAAAAAGCTGACGTGGTCGTGATCGCGATGCACATGGGACTCGAGGAAGATCTGCGCACAGGTGAAATGACCCCGGGCCAGGTGCTTCACGAAAACGAGGCGACCGCGATCGCGAAGGAAGTCCCGGGCGTCGACGTGATCTTCATGGGCCACACGCATCGCGATGTGCCTTCGGTTTACATCAACGGTGTGTTGTTGACGCAGGCGAACCACTGGGGACGACATCTCGCGCGCGCCGATCTGTACTTGCAGAAAACAGGAACGGGCTGGCGTATGTACGCGAAATCAGCGCGTACGATGCCGAGTGACGATCGTGTCGAGCCGGATCCCGAAGTGGTGAAACTCGCGGAGCCTTACGATCGTGAGACGCAGGCGTGGTTATCGCGCGTGATTGGTGAATCGGCGGAGGATTTAGACGCACGCGACGCGCGCTTTCGCGACACTGCAATTCTCGATCTGGTTCAGAAAGTGCAGTTGGATGCGGGCAAAGCGGACGTGTCGATGGTGGCGAGTTTCAATCCGGCAGCGCGCATCGCAAAAGGACCAGTGACTGTGCGCGACATCGCGGGGTTGTATGTTTACGAAAACACGCTCGTGGTGCTCGAAGTGACAGGCCAACAGCTCAAAGACGCTTTGGAACACTCGGCGAAATATTTCAAAGAGTACGTTCCGGGCAAGCCCGCGAGTGATCTGGTCGACGATAAAATTCCCGCTTACAACTTCGATATCGCTGAAGGCGTCACTTACGATCTCGACATCTCGAAACCATTCGGCCAGCGCATTCAGAACCTGCGTTTTCATGGCCAGCCCTTGTCACTCACGCGAAAACTTCGACTCGCGACTAACAACTATCGCGTCAATGGCGGCGGCGGCTACGACATGTACAAGAACGCCCCGGTGGTCTACCGCTCGAGTGAAGAGATCCGCGAGTTGATTATTGATTGGGTCGAGAAGAATAAAACTGTTCCGACGACGCCTGATAATAACTGGCGGATCATCCCCTAACGAAAATCGTTAGACAGGATTTACAAGATTTGACAGGATAAGAGATCATCCTGTGAATCTTGTAAATCGTGTAATCCTGTAAACAATGCCTCCTCGTCTTGCAGCCATCTCGGGCAAACTCAAAGGCGCAATCTTCGCACTCAATGAAGAGTCGCTCATCATCGGTCGTGAAACCGCAGCCAATCTCTGCATCGCGGACGCGTCAGTCTCGCGTCGCCACTCGAAGGTCGAAAAGGACGAAACCGGATTCATAATCACGGATCTCGAAAGCCTCAACGGCACGTTTGTCAACGACGTGCCGGTCAGGAGTCGACGTCTCGAGCACGGCGATCGCGTTCGCATCGGTGATTCGCAGTTCTTGTTTCTGATGCATGAAGGCGACGCGACTTCGAAGTCGAGTGACGTCAGGATCGATGAAGCGCACGTCGTCAGCGGCTCAACGGTCCAGATCCGTTTCGACGATGCGATTTACCAGATGACGCGCGATCTCAGCGCGCTCATAAAGATCAGCACGGCGATCAATTCGATTCGCGGGCTCGACGCGCTGCTCGAACGATTACTCGATCTGCTTTTCGAAGTCGTGCCAGCCGAGCGCGGCGCGATTCTGCTCACGGACGAAAGCTCCTTCGAAACAAGTCTGGTCTTCGGACTCGATCGCGTGTATGGCAAAGACGCGGCAGTCAACGTCAGTCGCACGATCGTGCAGCAGGTGTTGCGCGATGGCGTCGCGCTGCTGGCTAACGACGCGCCCTCCGAAACCGGGCTCGTCACTGACAGTTTGATCGAAGCGCGTACGCACTCCGTGATGTGCGTGCCGCTGATTCTGTTCGAACGCAAGATCGGCGTCATCTATCTCGACAGCACTGTGACGCGCGATTACTTCAATCGCGATCACTTGCAGCTCGTGACTGCGATTGCCGGCATTGCGGCGGTCGCGATCGAGAACGCGCGACAGTTTGAATCGCTCGAAACTGAAAACGAGCGGCTGCTCGCTGATGTGAATATCGAACACAACATGGTCGGCGAAAGCCCCGCGATGCAGCGCGTCTATCACTTCATCTCGAAAGTCGCGCCGACTGATGCGACGGTCCTGATCGGCGGCGAGAGTGGCACCGGCAAAGAGCTCGCGGCGCGTGCGATTCATCGAAACAGCAAGCGCGCGCAGAAGCCGTTCATGGCGGTGAACTGCGCGGCGCTGAACGAGTCGTTGTTGGAAAGTGAGTTGTTCGGGCACGAGAAGGGATCGTTCACCGGCGCGTTCGCGCAGAAGAAAGGCCGGCTCGAGATCGCCGATGGCGGCACGGTTTTTCTCGACGAGATTGGAGAGTTAACACCGTCGCTGCAAGTCAAACTGTTGCGCGTGCTACAGGAAAGAGAATTTGAACGCGTCGGCGGAACGGTAACGATCAGCGTGGACCTTCGTGTGATCGCGGCGACGAACAAGAACCTCGAAGAAGCGATCGAAATGGGCCAGTTTCGACAGGATCTTTACTATCGTCTCAACGTGGTCTCTCTCGAGATGCCCGCACTGCGTGAACGACGCGAAGACGTCATGCTGCTCGCGAATTACTTCGCAGACAAGTTTGGCGCGCGTTGCAATCGAAAGTTGAAAGGCTTCTCGGCGGAAGCGCGAAACTGTTTGACTGCTTACGACTGGCCCGGCAATGTGCGCGAGCTGGAAAACACGATCGAGCGCGCGATCGTCTTAGGGACCACTGAATGGATCCTGCCGGAAGATTTACCGGAAGCGGTGCTGGAAGCGAAACAGACTGGGGGCTCAACGGCCACGTATCACGCCTCAGTGGTCCAAAACAAGAAGCAGATAATTCTGCGCGCACTCGAAGAGGCGAATAAGAATCACACCGAAGCCGCACGCCTGCTCGGCATCCATCCCAACTACCTCCAGCGCCTGATTCGCAGCCTAAACATCGAAACTAATTGAGCACTGCGGCTCAAAATGACTGAGGCTCATCATTGCAAGATTGTTGCAAGTTTCCTTGACTTATGTCCGCCCCCGCACTAGAATCCGCCTGCTAAATTTTCGCCACTACCCGCAACGACGGATGTTGACGCTTCCGGAACGTGCGTGTCCATTCAAGCAGTCGCCCTGATTTTGTAGACCTCGCTGGATAGACCAATCCCTAACTTTGGGCTCTAGCAGGAAACATTAAGGGCAACTATCAGAAGTCTGGTCCTCGCAACAGCTCCAGGCTTTTGCCAGAACACTGGATAGGAGATGTGGCCGTTCTCCGAGTCACTGCGAGCAAGGGGGTCCCGTGTCTTTCTACTTCAAGATTTCTATGCCCTTTCGCACTTTCAATACTCGTAGTTCTGTCGATCTCAAATCCCCGAAAAGAATTGGTCAACGACAACTAAAAGGAGTTTCCGATGCCCCTCGACCCAAACCGCCCAGGTTTTATCCGCAAAACCCTCAGGTACCGTAAGAATTCCAAGCTTAGTAGAAACAAATCAGCAACACTGTTGATCGTAGTTGTTGCGCTAGTGGCCGTAGCCGCCTTCTCTGTTTCTGTGTCGAGAAGTGCGGGGTGGTTGTGGAAGTCACAGCCCGGCACTCCCAGCACTAGCAGCAGCAGCAAACCCGAACCAGTGAAGACATCGACTTCAGCACCGGCGTCTGTTGCCTCCCATCGACCACTTGGTCCAAACGCCGCGATGCTTGTGCCAACCATCAGCGCCACCAAAGTAGACTCACTGATTACTGACGTCGACAACGATGGCAAGGCTGATCCCGGCGATACGCTGAGGTACACGGTCGCGATCACCGCCAGTGGTGAAGATGCGACCGGAGTCAACTTCGCCGATACGGTAGACCCGAATACGACGTTCGTCGGCGGCACGCTCGCCGCGTCGCCTGTCGCCGCCAATGATACTTTTCCGGTAACCGTTACCGGCAACGTAAGAATCAATTCGGCGAATCTGGCTGCTCCTTTCAGCGTCGTTTCGAACGATTTTTTGGGAGTTAATCCCTTGTCGACGATTAGCGCGGTCCAGGCAGTCAACACCATTGTGACAAACACGATCAGCGCCACGTCAGCGAACGGCGGCGACATCGTGATGACTGTTTCCGGCGCGGACATGGGTAAGTTCACCTACAATCCACCAGCGGGATTTGAAGGCGTCGATACTTTTACATATACGCTGACTGACAATGCGAACATAACGACTGCCGCGTCAAATCGCACGGCGACTGTCTCAATCACCGTCAGCGGCATGATTTGGTTTATCAACAACAACTCCGCTTCGTGCGTTTCGCTTGCAGCAGGATGCGGACGTCTAACAAATCCATTCTCGACGCTCGCAGCGTTCCAGACCCTGAACAACGGCACGGGCAACAATCCCGCGGCGAATGACAATATCTTCGTTTACGAGAGCGCGACCGATTACGTCGGACCGGTGACTCTGCTAAACGGTCAGAAATTCATCGGACAAGATGCCACCGCAACTCTTTCTGCGATTTCAGGCATTACGCCGGCAACGGGCAGCGATCCATTACCGGCAACAACTCCAGGCGCTCCGATCGTCAACATCACAAGCGCCGGCATTGGAATCACTGTAGCTCAAAACAACACGTTGCGCGGTTTCACCGGCGGCAACGCCGTAACCGACATCGAGGGCACAGGCATCGGCACATTGAACGTGTCTGATGTCACGCTGAATGGCAATGGCCGCACGCTGAACCTTTCGACAGGTACCCTGAATGGCACCTTCGGAAGTCTCTCTTCAACGAACAGCGCCACGACCGGTCTCAGCTTAACAAGCATTGGCGGCAGTTTGACCACTGGTTCCACCACGATCAGTAACCCGACGGGGGGCGGTATCAGTGTTAACACGTCCAGTCTGTCGCTGAGTTTCGCAGCCACATCCGTAACAGGCTCAGGCGGCACCGGTATCAGTCTTACCACGAACACCGGCGCAATCACTTTTGGCGCGTTGACAATCACGCCGGATGCAAACCAGCGTGGTCTATTCGCAACCGATAACACGCAGACCATCACGATTCCGAGTGGTACTGTGAGCACGAGCGGTGCGGCGGCAGTGGAAATCAGTCGCGCCAGCAGCACCACGCCTTTGTCAGTGGCGTTGACCAGCGTTTCCACCACTGGTGGACCAAACGGCATCTTCCTGAAGAACACCTCCGGCAGCTTCTCCGTCAACGGTGACGGCACCAACACCGCAGTGGGCGGCAACGCTACAGCCGGAACGATCTCGGGAATGACGGGCGCGGATGGTGCGACGAGCGGTATCGGCGTCTACGCTGAGAACGTGCAGAACCTGACGTTGCGGCGCATGACGATCAACGGCACGAACCAGAACTTCGGTATTCGTGGTTTCTCAGTCAACAACTTCACGCTCGAGTATTCGACAGTCAACGGCACCAACGGCACGTCCAATGTGGGCATTGGTGAAGGCGCTGTCTACTTTGGCAACGGCACGACCAACGGTATGACGGGAACAGGCACGGTGACCAACTGTATTTTCGGTGGTGGCCGCGTGCGTAACTTCTCGTTGCAGAACAGCAGCGGCACGCTGAACCGGTTAACGATCCTCGGCTCGACATTCAATTCGACGCAGAGCTTCGCGGGCGCGACCGGGGACAGCTTGACGGTGGAAGCGCTCAACGCCGGCACGGTATTGAACGTGACGGTGAGGACTTCTACCTTCACGGCAGCGCCGGGCGACCTGGTGGAATTCGTGGCCCAGCCTTCAGCCACGATGGATCTGGTGTTTGGTGGCGCGGGCCAGGGCAATACGCTGTCAAACAATCACCCGCAGAACAACATCAGCGGTGGCGGCATGACGATCGTGTCGGGCGGAACGATGACCTTCAACGTCTCGAACAACACGATGCGTGATGCGAACGGTAGTGCGGTGACGATGCAGATGCTGGCTCCGAACCCGGGTTCGCCGGCGGCTGTATCGCTCAACGGCACGTTCAATGCGAACACGATCGGTGCGGTTGGAGTGCCTAACTCCGGTTCCGCGGCTGGCAACGGCATCTTCCTGTCGTTCGCCGACAACGCAACAGCGCCGAAGAGTCAGGCCATAATCGCCCTAACGAACAATACGATTCGCAACTACTCGGGCAACGCCGCGATCTTCGACGACAACACGGGCGGCAATTACGACGTCAATCTAACCGTCACTGGCAACACGGC
>Ga0105247_10003179_pt1 | contig 10825 bp, 9 predicted proteins | sample KBSS24metaG_FD_81519 | JGI IMG/M metagenome (GOLD analysis project Ga0105247, IMG submission 81519) | Switchgrass rhizosphere microbial communities from Kellogg Biological Station, Michigan, USA - KBS S2-4 metaG | ecosystem: Host-associated > Plants > Roots > Rhizosphere > Soil | place...
TACAGAGATAAGGAAAGAATAAGCATAGCTGTATAAGCTGATTATTCCCGATTGTATGACGACTATAAAACTGCTTACTATATCAACAAATTTTATCTTGCTGATTTCCGCTGCAGGAGTTGTTCAGGCAATAATCTTAGCCGCTTTATTGTTTTTTCATCCCAAAAGCGACAGGACTGCCAGTTCTTTTTTGTCGTTACATATTCTTACGATCAGCTTATTTATGCTGATGCCTGTAGTAGAATATTTTTTTTCCTGGCGCAGCCTTGCGGCACTTATCTCATTCCAATATTTGATCGGCCCTTTCCTTTATCTGTATATCCGCAGTTTTAAAGGATCAATAACCTGGCGTATTGCATGGCCGCACTTTTTATTGTTCGCTATAGTATCAGGTATAATGATATTTTATTATTATCCCTGGATCAGCAAATTTCCTGATTCCGATAAAGCCCCACTGGAAATACTTCTTGCTCCGATTACTTATGCTTTGGTTTTTGCTCGCAACGCACAAATGCTTGCCTATTATTTTCTTTGCCGGAGGATATTAGGCCGTTATCAACGATCCATTCAGCATTTGTTTTCTGAAACCAGCAAGGTTAATCTTGACTGGATAAAATGGCTACTGAACGGATTCTTATTGCTGATCATAATTGTATTTGCCATTATTTATTTTATTGTTACCTATCCCGAAAATTTCAGCTTATTCATTCTTATTAGCACTGCTGTCATTACACCTTATATATATGTAGTGGCCATAAAAGGTATGGGGCAACCTACTTTATGGCAGATAGAAGCCGGCAAGAATAAAGAAAAGATTGAAGAAGAAATAACTGTGGTCGAAAAAATACAAACCTCAACAAAACGAAGTGAACCACCTTTGAGTCAGCCATTGGTAGATGAAAAAACAAATGAGATTATTGGCGGCATTATTTTATTGATGGAAAAAGATAAACTATACCAGGAGCCTGAATTGACATTGCAGTTATTGTCCGATAAACTTCGAGTTCCTGCATACCAGGTTTCTCAGGCCATAAATGATGGGTTGAAAAAAAATTTCTACGATGTTGTCAATGGCTATCGTGTGGAAGAAGCAAAGCGTCTGCTGATAGATTCAAAAAATAAAAACTATACCATTCTTTCTGTCGGTTTCGAAGCAGGTTTTAATTCCAAAACAACTTTTAATACAGTATTCAAAAAATTCACGGGTCTTACTCCCACAGAGTTCAGGGATAAATTCAAATTAGCCCTGCAAGAAATCTGACTCATCTATATCCACCAAGGCTTCAGCATAATTCCTGTTTTCTTATTCGGATTTATAAGTTCGAACTTATAAATGCCAACAACTGTGTTCGGAAAAAATAATCCGAACCGGATATTTTTTTTTCCAATCCATCTTTGCCTGCAAATAGATTATTTAACACAAATAAATAACAAAATGAAAAAATTAAAACCAATTCAAAAGATCAGTCTGGTAATGGCAATATTATTTTGCACCGTTGCACCTACTATGGGATATATTAAGATCGGGCTTCCCCCGGTTATTATTGTAGGCGGCTCGGCAATAGTCGGTTTTTTATTCTGGTATTTTACTTATTTAAAAAACCCAACTGATCCAAAAATCATTCTTCCATTATTTGTACTAACAGTTGCGGCATTGCAAATCCATATCGTGGAAGAATATCAAACAGGTTTTGGACCTGCTATGAGCCGTCTCTTTAATATTCCCTGGACTGAAAAAAGTTTCCTGATGGTTTTTGCACTCGTTGGGCCAACTATTTATACGCTTACAACTCTTGGTTTATATTATAAAATTCCAATAGCTGGCTTTATCGCCTGGTTTATTTTTATTGGGCCGGGTGTCGCTGAGTTTACTCATTTTATTTTCCCTGTTCTTCAACCGCATATAGATCCTGCAAACGTCAATACCATTACGCAACATATTAATGGAACTGAAGTAGCTAATATGCCGAACTACTATTATAAAACAACAGGTAATTACTATTTCCCGGGCATGTGGACTGCTGTTTTGCCAATGATCCCGGGTATTTATGCAATCTATCGTTTGACAAAAGAATATCGTTTACAAAGAAGCAAGAGATTAAATGAACAATAAATTAATGGTCATAAATTACATTTCAAATTTCAAAAGGTTTATTTAATTGAGCCTTCTCAATTCTTTAATGAGATCAAAAAAATCGAGGAACTAGGGCTGATAAAATACTGGGAAAAAACAAAGACAGAGCAAGTTCCTGGTTGATAAAACTGTTGATTTTATTACTACATTAGTAATAACAACCGGACCGGCCGTGGCAATTCTCAGTATTTCCGAAAAATTTCTTTTATTTTTTTCAGCCTTTGGTGTGCTGCAGGGTATTCTTTTGGCTTTCATTTTATACTTCCATCCAAAAGGCGATAAAACTGTCAACTTCTTTCTTGCTCTTTATATTTTTTTCATCAGTGCGCCGAGCATCACCCTGGTATATCAACACTATTTTTCCTGGCATATATTATTTTATGTACAGCCTTTTTTAGTGCTGATAGGACCTTTATTATACTTCTACATACGCAGTTTTAAAGAAATAATCACATGGAAAAAGGTATGGCCACACTTTATTTTATTTGTTTTGTACCTTTTCACAGCCTACTGGTTTTATGTTGAAGTGGCTGATAAATATCCCGACGGTCAAACTGTTCCCAGTGATATACCGCGACATCCATTATATTATATACCGATAGCTATCCGGTCTTTGCAAAGGATATTCTATTATTTTCTTTCGTATAAAGTTCTTCTATCCTATCAGCGTTCTATTCGCCAATTATTTTCAGAAACAAGCCGCATTGATTTGAATTGGGTGAAATGGCTTATCAATGGCTATCTTATTGTTGTATTGGTAATAATTAGTTTTAACGTATTGACTTTAAGATACCCTGAATATTACAATTTATGGGTTCTTCTTATCGGGTCTTTAGCTACCGTATATATTTACCTGGCAACATTTAAAGGCATATCACAGACAACACTGTGGCAAATGCTTGCCGGTGAAAAAAAAGAAAAAATAGAAAAAGAAATGCAGGAGGCTGGAGAGGTTGAACTAAGTCAGTATTCAATTGAAAAAAATAAGCATGGAAAAACGATACTAAGTGATGTCAAAATTGAAGATATCGTTTCGAAAATAATTGCGTTAATGGACGAGGAAAAATTATATCAAGAGCCGGAATTTACATTACAACAATTATCCGATAAACTTCAAACTCCTTCGTACCACGTATCGCATGCCATAAATGTGGGCATGGAAAAGAATTTCTATGAGCTAATAAACGGATATAGGGTTGAAAAAGCAAAGCATCTGTTAGTGGATTCCCGGAACAGAAATTATACAATCTTGTCTATTGGCTTTGAAGCAGGTTTCAATTCGAAAACGACATTTAATACTGTGTTTAAAAAATTCACTGGTCTCACCCCAACCGAGTACAAGGATAAACAAAGACAGGCTGCACTGATCGCCTGACACCCCTGGAATCAGGGTTAATCGTTCGGATTTAATAATCCGAACTCCATTTTGTTTCATCTAACCTTTCTTTCCTTCTCTTTTTATTCTCATATAGTTATAAAGTTCGACCGTTCCGATTTCTAAGGCCGAACCAGTACTTGCTCATCAGGTTCGTTCGGATCATTCAATCCGAACCGTATCGCCTTTTCAGCGACGCATTTTTGCCTCGTCAATAAAATTTTGACAACAAAAAAAAATGAAAAGAACTCAAACAATACTCCAGAATAGTCAACCCCATATTTATCTCCCGGCCGGTATTCAAAAACTGATACTCGCTTCAATGTTCAGCGAATACCGGCTATTCCTCAAAACTATCAACGGGGAAATAATCATTGACCCGATAAATATTATAGTGAGCAGGCCTCAACGTGGTTTATGCCGGAAAACATTAATCAATAAGCTATTTATTTAAAACAAATCAAATAAAACCAACACAATTATGAAAAGAACATTAAAAAAGATATTGAAACTGTCACTGCCACTGCTTTACCTCCTCGCAGCACACAGATCAATAGCTCAATCATCTCCGCTTACTATGAAAGAGGCTATCGGGATGGCTTTAGCCAACAACAACTCATTGAAGGCGGATAGCATGAACCTGCTTGTTACAGATTATCAGAACAAAACATTGAAGGCAGATTTTTTACCGCAGGTTAATTATTCCGCTAAAACAGAATACAATCTTGCTATTCCCGTACAAATGATCCCGGGAAACATTGCCGGCCAACCGGCAAAAGAATTTGTGCCGGTTCAATTTGGTACAACCTATAACGTGGGCGGAGGTATAGAAGTAACCCAAAGTCTTATTAAAAAGAGTACAAGGATAAAAATAAATGCTGCTGGTCTTAATAACAACATTGCACAGTCAAGGCATAAATTGACAAAGGAAGAATTAGTGTACCAGGTAGCTGCAACATTTTATGCCTTGCAAGCTAATGCCGAATTGATCCACACTACATTAAATGATTACCTGAACCTGAAAGGTATTTTATCCATTGCAAAAGCCCAATACGAGAATGGAACACTAAAAAGAATTGATTACGAATCTCTCGAGATCAATACTGCGAATAAAGAATCTTATTTAAATCAATTACAAACTGACTACAATGATCAACTTGCTAATTTCAATTATCTACTCGGCCTGCCTGCTGAAACCAAAACAATTATTGATGATAGTATCCCCACGATTGACGATGCTATTGAGCCGGGCAACATTTACACACAAAGAGAAGATATTAACTTATCCAGACAACTCATTGAATCAAAACAAGTAGAAATAAAAAGCATTCGTGCCGAAGCACAGCCGGTGATAAGCAGTTATTTCAAATTCAATTATCAATCACAATTCAATGATGCAGGTAAAGTATTTAATAATGATTATTGGTATAAAAGCTCAAATGTTGGAATAACTGCAAGCATATCCCTCTTTGATGGATATAGAAGAAAAAATAGAATAAATACAGCCCAATCCCAATTACAACAATTAAAATTTCAAAACGAACAAACAAAACAGCTTGCCAACACAGAATGGACAACAGCCAGCGAAACCTTGCGCAAAGACAAACAACAATACCAGATCACTTTCAGAAATCTTCAGCTTGCTGAAAAAGTATTCACCTCACGCAAAGCACTCTATTCAGAAGGCGTAACAACGCTTGTTGAATTGCTGGATGCAGAAAGTGAACTGAGTCAATCCAGAAATCTTCACATACAGGCTATCATAAATGTACAAACCAGCTTGGTGAATGTGTATAAAGCAAAAGGAACATTATTAACTGAATTTCTCAAAACAATTTAAATCATCTAAAAAAATTATTAAACAATGAAAAAAAACAAAAAAATCGTAGCCGCTGTAGCCGCAGCAAACGCAGTAAGAAAAGTAACAATTATCACTCTATTACTGATTTTAATGACAGTTCTTTTTTTCTCGTGCACACCAACGCTTAAAGTAAGCACTGACTATGACAGGTCAGCCAATTTTACTGCTTACAAAACTTTTAGTGTGTATGATCTGAAAACCAAAGGAGATGTAAGCCAATTGAACAGAGATCGTATTATCAGGTACATCAAATCTGAAATGACAAGAAAAGGATTTGTAGAAACAGGCAACAATCCTGACCTGATGATAAACGCAGTTACGGTATTAAAAGACAAAAGATCTCTTACAGCCAGCACAAACTTTTATGGTTATGGTGGCTTCTACAGGCCTTATGGTTACTGGGGCGTACCCGGATCAGCTTCAACCACAATAAGCGCTTACAACTATAAAGATGGTTCCTTGGTGATCGACATAGTAGATACGAAAACAAAAAAAATGATATGGGAAGGAATGGGTTATGCACAAGTAGATAAGAAGCCGAAGAATCCTGAAGAAGTTATCAGTGAAGTTGTAAACAAGATCATGCAAAGCTTTCCTGTAAATCAATCGCTAAGTAAAAACTAAACTTTAAAATCAAACCAACATGGAAAAGATAATAATCACACTTACGCCTTCCGGAGTTATGATCGATTCAAATGGCATTTCCCTGTTTGCAATCAATCCACCGGAAACGATAACCCAGGGTTTTTTCCTGGAAACATTTAAAGAACCAGCGTTCTTCTGTCTTAACTGATTAAATCATTAAATAAAATAATTAAAAGCAAAATCAACTTAATAATGAAAAAGACAATGATGACACTGACCATGATGTTCATCCTCGCTACCTGTGTATTTGCAGGAAATAGCGGGGTAGAACCAGAAGTGCTCAAGGCCTTTGCAAACAGGTTTAACAATGCGCAGGAAGTATTATGGTCTACCGGTAATAGCTATTATAGAGCTTCTTTTATATACAATGGCAGGAGCCTTTTTGCTTATTACAATGCAAATGCAGAATTGATTGGCATTGCCCGTTATGTAAGCCCCATTCAATTGCCGGAATTTCTTCAAAAGAATTTGAGAAGATATTATTCTGAATACTGGATCAGCAGTCTGATCGAAGTTTCCAACGAAGAAAGTGTGAATTACTTTATCACTTTACAGTATAAAGATGAAAAGATAATACTTGAATCCAGGGACAGGAATAACTGGCAGATTTACCGTAAATACAAAAACCAATAATCAACATCAATTAAACAAAATCAACTCTACAATGAAAAAGAAATTAATAACAATTACAATTTCAGTTTTGCTTGTTACAGCCATCGGTGTAGTGCTGGCTAATAATAAAGCAAAGATAGATAAGGCGGCTAAGCCTGAAAAACATAACCCGGTAATACCAGTAAAAGTTTACCAGGTAAAAGAAGATTCTTTCAACACATCATTTACTATCAATGGAACAACTACTCCTGCGAAAGAAGTAAAAATAGCATCTGAAGTACAGGGAAAACTGGTGGGACTCTATATAGATAACGGTGATGTAGTAAGAGCAGGGCAAGTCATTGCTGTATTGGATGCTTCAGTATACCAGGTACAGTTAAATAGTATTGAAGCCTCTATTGCAAAAGCAAGATTAGATCTGGCCCGCTATAACAACCTGATTCAATTAGGCGGCGCTACTCCTATGCAGGCCGAAAGTGCGCAATTGCAGATCAATTCATTGATCGCTGAAAAAAGACAAGTGCTTGAACAAATTTCTCACATGCAAATAAGAGCGCCGTTCAGCGGTAAAATAGAAAATGTTTCAGTCGAGCTCGGTTCATTTGTATCATACGGAACTGTTTTAAGTCAATTGATCGACAATTCTTCTTTGAAAATAAATGTGTCTCTCTCTGAACAGGAAGCATTCAAAATGAAAACAGGTCAGCAGGTGTCAATAAGCAGCGTTGTTCTTCCTCAACCGAAAACAGGCAAGATCTGTATGATAAGTGATAAAGCAGATGCCTCAGGAAAGTTTTTGGCAGAAATAACTTTTCCCAACAACGATAAAGAAAAATTGAAGGCCGGCATTCTCGCTGATGTTCATTTTTCTATTGATGAAGTGGAAACAGGTTTATCAATTCCCGTAAGCGCATTGCTTGCCGGTGCAATCGATGCCAGGGTATATGTAGCAAAAGGAAACAAAGTAGAGCAACGCAGCATCAAAACAGGATTCGTAACATCAGATAAAGTGCAGGTGATTGAAGGATTACAGGCCGGTGAGCAGGTTGTCACTTCAGGGCAATTGAATCTTGAAAATGGTACTGCTATTTCAATCAACAAATAAAAACATTTTATGTCTCTTACATCATTATCAATAAAACGACCAACTCTTGTCGTCGTAATCTTTTCGGTACTTGGGTTATTAGGCATAGTCAGCTATTTCTCTATTGGCTATGAATTGCTGCCCAAAATGTCAAAGCAGGTAATTACGATAAGCACATCATATCCGGGCGCAGCGCCAACAGAAGTAGAAAATTCTGTTACAAAAAAAATAGAAGATGCCATTTCCTCATTGGAAAAACTGGATAACATTAAATCACAATCTTTCGAAGGAAATTCAAAGGTGATCGCTGAGTTCAAAGCCAGTGTTGATATCAACCAGGCAATGGAAGATGCACAAAGAAAAGTAAATGGAATCGCAGCTGATCTTCCCGAAGACGCAAAAGACCCGGTGATCTCTAAGTTCTCAGTAGATGAAGCACCGATCATGAAAATGTCAGTGAGTGCAAAAACAGATAATCGCCAACTTTATGACATCGTTAAACAACGAATCGTTCCGCTTCTTTCAAAATTGGAAGGAGTAGCGAATGTAGGAATGATGGGAGGTGAAGAAAGACAGATACGGGTAAACATTGACAGAAAAAAACTGGAATCATTTGGCCTGGATGCACAACAGGTATTAAGTGCTATTGAGAGCTCAAACCTTGATTTCCCTGCAGGTTCGGTAAAAAATGAAGCAAATGAAACAACGATCCGTCTTGCAGGTAAATTTAAAAATCCAAAAGATATAGAAGATGTAGTGATCACAAGCCGAGACAACCGTGCCATCTATCTCAAAGACGTAGCAGTTGTCATTGATGGAATAAAAGAAACAGAAACAGTTAGCCGCTACAATGCTACCACAGCAATCGGTTTATTAATGTACAAACAAACTGATGCTAATGCTGTTCAGGTAAGTGAACAGGTACGGGATGAAGTAAAGAAACTGGAAAAAGAATATACATCATCAGGATTAAAGTTTGCTATAGCTCAGGATTCATCAGAGTTTACATTAAAAGCAGCTGAAGCCGTAAATCATGATTTGATTTTAGCTATCATTCTTGTGGCGCTTGTAATGCTTGTGTTTTTACACAGCATGCGCAATGCAATCATTGTAATGGTTGCTATTCCGGCATCATTGGTCAGCACTTTTATCGGCATACACATGTTCGGATTTACATTCAACCTGATGACCTTGCTTGCTCTTTCATTAGTAGTAGGTATCCTGGTTGATGATAGCATTGTGGTTTTGGAAAATATACAACGCCATATGGAAATGGGAAAAGACAGAAGAAAGGCAGCATTAGAAGGAAGACAGGAAATAGGTTTTACAGCAATGTCCATCACATTAGTTGACGTGGTTGTTTTCTTACCTATTACAATGGTAGATGGATTGATCGCTGACATACTCCGACAATTCTCATTGGTTGTTGTTACATCTACACTCATGAGCCTGTTTGTATGTTTTACATTAACTCCTTTACTCGTTTCCCGTTTCGGAAAGCTTACACATCCTAACAGAAAAAAGATTGGTGGTCGTATTATTCTTTGGATAGAAAAGAAAATTGAAAAGCTTACGGAAAATTATTCTTCATTACTTAAATGGAGCCTGGGACACAAAAGATGGGTGCTTATTATCACAATAGGTTTACTGATCGGTTCATTCTCTCTCGTTGGTGGTGGTTTCATTGGCAATGAGTTTGTAAACATGGGTGACAGAGGCGAACTGGTTGTAAATGTTGAATTACCTAAAGATGCAACCATTCAGCAAACTAATTTAAAAACACAGGAGGTTGAGCAATTCATTTTATCTCATCCTGAAGTGGTGAATGTATTTTCTTCAATGGGGAAAAGTGATAATCAATTTGCACAGCAGGGCGAAAGACACAAGGCAGAGATAGGAATAAAACTGGTAGATAAAAGTAAACGTTCTGTAAGCTCAGAAAAATTCTCTGCTATTCTTAAAAAAGAATTAGAAGCAAAAATAGAAGGGGCTAAGATCACTACCAGCCAGGTAGATATTATGGGAAACACCAGTGAAGCGCCGATACAGCTTGTATTAAATGGAAGCAACGTAGATGAATTGCTTCATTATGCTGATACCATTCTTGCCAAAATGAAAACAATTCCGGGCACAACGGGTCAGAAAATATCTATCGAAAATGACAAACCGGAAGTAAGCGTAAAAATAGATAAGGAAAAAATGATGGCCTTAGGACTTCGCATGGACCAGGTAGGAAATGTGATAAATCTTGCATTCAGTGGCAATAGTGATACCAAGTTTACACAGGGACAATATGATTATGATATAACGGTAAAGTTTGATGCTTTTAACAGGCAATCGGTAGATGAGCTGCAGCAACTGGCCTTTGTAAATGCAATGGGTCAAACGATCAGGCTTAATCAATTTGCAGCTATCGAAAGAACAATTGGTCCTTCAAAACTTGAACGTAAAGACAGGATGAGTTCTGTAACTGTTTCCTGCGAAGTAGTTGGTCGTCCGCAAGGAACTGTCGGTGCTGAAATACAGGCTTTAGTTGAAAAAGATCCATTGCCTGATGGAATGACTATTTCGTATGAAGGCAATATGAAACAACAGGCAGAAGCATTCGGAAGTCTTGGTATGGCATTGATTGCTTCCATCATATTTGTTTATCTCATCATGGTGGCTTTGTATAATTCTTATATCTATCCATTTGTTGTATTGTTCTCGATACCTGTAGCAATGGTTGGTGCGTTGCTCGCATTGGCACTCAACATGCAATCGCTAAATATCTTTTCTATTCTTGGTATCATCATGCTTATTGGATTAGTTGCTAAAAATGCCATCCTGCTGGTTGATTATACAAACCATCTTAAAGAAAAAGGAACGAAAACAATTGATGCATTGATGGAATCAGGTCGTACGAGGTTACGGCCCATCTTAATGACAACAATAGCAATGGTAATTGGTATGCTGCCGCTGGCATTAGCAAGTGGTGCAGGTGCTGAATGGAAAAATGGTATGGCCTGGGCATTGATCGGCGGATTGACAAGCTCTATGTTGCTCACACTTGTAGTAGTCCCGGTTATCTATGTAATTATTGATAAAGTAAAAGACAAGTTTTCAAAAAAGAAA
>Ga0105247_10003181_pt1 | contig 10820 bp, 9 predicted proteins | sample KBSS24metaG_FD_81519 | JGI IMG/M metagenome (GOLD analysis project Ga0105247, IMG submission 81519) | Switchgrass rhizosphere microbial communities from Kellogg Biological Station, Michigan, USA - KBS S2-4 metaG | ecosystem: Host-associated > Plants > Roots > Rhizosphere > Soil | place...
CGAGATGGTGTGCGGCGTGGTCGACTGCTATGCCGTGGCGCCGCGACCGCTCGTACGGCTGCTCGCCGATGGACGCGAGATCATCGCGCACAACGCACGCTACGAGCAGGCCTGGCTGACGTTCCACTACGGGCTGCCGGCCTGGCGCTCGGTCTTCGACACGAGCTGCGCGTTCCGGGTCTTCGAGCGCCACTGGTCGATCCAGGATCCCGCCTACGCACGGCGCGACGCCACGCTCTCGACCGTGACCCGCCGCCTGCTGGGCGCGCCCAAGGGCGATCACGGCGCCGACTGGTGGGGCGCCGAGCCGCTCGCACCCGAGCAGCTCGACTACGCCGCCTACGACGCGGTCGCGCTCCTGGAGCTGCGCGACCGCGGCTTTGCCCTGGCCGAGGCGTTCGGCTGCACGGCGCAGGTGCTGGCGGCCTCGCGCACAGCCTGCGTGGAGGCGTTCCGGCGGCTGCCGCAGCCCCACCCCGATGCCGAGGCTGCGGCGATCGCGCTGATCGACTCCGCCGGGGACGATGCGGCGCTGGCCGCGGCCGCCGCCGTCATCCGGCGCCTGCCGCTGTCGGCGTTCAAGCGAGCCGATCTCCGCGAGCGCTATGCGCTTCGCCGCCTGACCTGGTCACCCAAGGCGGCCTGACCCTCCTACGACGACCGCTCGCGTACGAGTGCGCGCGCGAGCACGGCGCAGGCAGCCAGGCAGTCCTCCTCGGACGCGCTTTCGGCGGGATTGTGCGAGATGCCGGTGGGATTGCGCACGAACAGCATGGCCGCCGGGAGATGGCGCGCCAGCACGCCCGCGTCGTGTCCGGCGTAGGCGGCGAGGTCGACTGCGGCGACGCCCTCGGCGCGCGCCGCCTCCTGCAGCGCCGCGCGCAGCCCGGCATCGAACGTACAGCCGGGATCGGCGCTCTCGCACGACCACTCGGCCTCCACGCCCTCGGCACGGGCCGCGGCGCGCACGCCCTCGCGCACGGCCTCGAGCGCGGCGTGCGCCGGCGCGCGTACGTCGAGGCTCATGTGCACCTCGCCCGGCACCTGGTTCGTCGAGCCCGGCAGGGCGCTGATCCGCCCCACGGTTGCAACCGCGCCGGGCTCGGCCAGGGCCAGGTCGTGCGCCGCCAGCACGGCGCGCGCGGCCGGCACGAGAGCGTCGCGACGGCCGGCCATCGCCGCAGTGCCGGCGTGATCCGAGGAGCCGCGCAGCGTGCAGCGCCAGCGCTCCCTCGCGGCCAGCGACGTCGCGACGGCCAGAGGCGCGGGCACGTCCGCCAGATTGCGTCCCTGCTCGACGTGCACCTCGATCCAGGAGGCCACGCGCGGAAGGAACGCGGGCGCGCTGCGCAGGCCCGCGGCGGTGACGCCCCGCCTGGCAGCCACGTCGCCCAGCACGTTTCCCTCGGGGTCGGTGCGTGAGAGGATCTCGTCGACCTCGAGCTCGTCGCAGAGCGCGCGCGAGCCGAAGATCGCGGCGCCGAAGCGCGGTCCTTCCTCGTCGACCATCGCACCCACGGCCAGCGGCCGGAGCGCGCCACCCGCACGGCGGGCGGCCTCGACCGCCACGAGCCCTGCCACCACGCCGAGCGCGCCGTCGTAGGCGCCCCCGTCGGCCACCGAGTCGAGATGCGAGCCCACGGCGTCGAACGGACCGTCGGAGCCGCCCGGCTCGACCGCCCAGAGGTTGGACGCCGGATCCTGGACGACCTCCAGCCCGAGCGCCCCGGCCGAGGAGCGGAACCACGCGCGAGCGTCGTCCTCCCCCGGTCCCCAGGCCATCCGGTTCCAGCCGCCAGGCCCGCGCCCGATCTCCGCGAGCTCACCGAACAGGCGCCGGTAGAGGTCCGCGTCGATCACACGATCAGCGCTTCCTCGCTCCCGCCGGTGAGCTGGACGGGCCCTCCGTCACCGAGGAAGTAGGTGTTCTCGACGCCCACCGCGCCCAGGCCCGTGAACGCCAGCTTGGGCTCGATCGCGACGACATTGCCCGGCTCGAGCGGCTGTGCCTGGCCATGCGCGAGGTAGGGCGGCTCGTTGAGCTCGAGCCCGATGCAGTGGCCGACGAAGCGCACGCGCCCCTCGCCCGCGCCCATGAAGTTCTCGGCATAGCCGGCCTCGGACGCCACCTCGAGCGCACGCTCGTAGAGCGCGCTCCCCGGCGTGCCGGGCACGAGCAGCGCGACGCACTCTGCCAGGATGCGCCGGCACGTCTCGTAGGCCGCGAGCAGAGCGGGATCCGCGTGGCCGATGAAGAACGTGCGCGTCTGATCGGAGACGTAGCCCTCGGCCAGTCCCGAGATGTCGATCACGACCGCGTCGCCGCGGCGCAGCGGCCGCCGGGACGGGCCGCGGCCCTGCGCCGTCGAGAGTCCGGGCCCGTGCAGCGGCGTCTCGGTGGGGCCTGGCACGGGTCCGCTCTCACCCGCGAGGACCTGCCCGTAGAGAAACTCGCTGTTGAGGCCGCGGAAGCGGATCGTGCCCTCGTGCCCCTGCAGCCGCATGTGGTGCCCGAGCTCGCTCAGGATATCGACCTCGAGGCGGCCAGGCGCGAGCAGCTGCGGGGCGTACTCCATGGCCGCCTTCGTCTGCTCGCAGGCAAGACGGATGCGCTCGAGCTCCCACGCGCTCTTGCGCGAGCGAGCCGACCACAGCGCGGGCATGCAGTCGGCCGGCTCTGCGCCCGGCAGCAGCCCGCAGTAGCGGAGGTACGACGAGGCGGGCATCACGTCGAGCTCGAGGCCGAGGCGCAGCCGCTCCGGCAAGCCGGTCTGCGCTAGCGCCGCAGGCAGCGCGCGCAGCGATGTGAACGGCTCGACCTGCGCCAGGGCGCTCTCGGCGCGTGCGCGCTCGAGATCGCGACGCACGAGCAGCAGCGGCTCGCCCTCGGCGGGCACGATCAGATGCGCATTCTGCGCGGTGCCACTGAGGTAGACGAGATCGGCCGACTGGACGATCAGCGCCGCATCGAGCCCGTCGCGCTGCAAGCCCGCCTGGAACGCCGCGATGCGGCGGGCGATCTCCTCGGCCGGCGGTGGGGGCGGCAGCACGGACGCGGACCATAGCGACGGGCGGCGGGGCTCGGGGCGAGCGGCCAAGTGGCACACGCGGCGCGTGCCATTTGGCCGAGCTACCTTCCGCGGCGCGAGCGGCCAAGTGGCACACGCGGCATGTGCCATTTGGCGGAGCTACCCTCAGCCGCGTGATCCTCCACAACGGCAGCGTGCGCACCGGGGACGCGCGCCTTCCCCTGGCGCGCGCGCTGGCGATCGCCGGCGATCGCATCGGGGGAGGCGTCGACGTGCGCGAGGGCGACCGCTCGACCGTGTCCAACGAGCGCGTGGATCTCGGCGGGCGGTGTGTCGTCCCGGGCTTCACGGACGCCCACGTGCATTTCCTGGAGTGGGCGCTCTCGCTCGGCCGGCTGAATCTCTCGGGCACGCGGTCCCATGCCGAGGTGCTCGCAGCCGCGGCGGGTGTGGCGGATGCGGCCGACGGCTGGCTGATCGGCGCCGGCTGGCGTTCGGCGCGCTGGCCCGGCGGGGACCCGGAACCGCACCGGGAGGCTCTCGATGCGGCCTGCGGGGATCGCCCCGTGCTGCTCTGGGCGCACGATCACCACACAGCCTGGCTCTCGTCGGCGGCGCTCGCGCTCCTGCCGGTCGGCGACGCCCCTGTGGTCGAGCGCGACGGAGCCGGCGAGCCCACCGGCGTGCTGCGCGAGACGGCGGCCTGGGAGGCGGCCGCGGCCATCCCGCCGCCCGGCGAGCGCGAGCTGGATGAGGCGCTCGTGCTCGGCCTGCGCGCGGCCCACGCCCGCGGAGTGACTGGCATCCACGACTTCCAGCGCGATTGGGGCCTGGCCGCGTGGCAGCGCCTGCACACCGACCGCCGTCTGTCACTGCGCGTGTGGGCCTCGCTGCCGGCCGAGCGCATAGACGAGATCATCGGGCTCGGACTGCGCAGCGGGCTCGGTGACGACTGGCTGCGCATCGGCCCGGTCAAGGCGTTCGCCGACGGCACGCTCGGGTCCCGCACCGCGTCGATGCTTGAGCCGTTCGCGGACGCGGGACGCGGCGAGGCGCTGCTGAGCGCGGACGAGCTGCGCGAGCTCGCGGCGCGCTGCGCCGATGCGGGACTCGAGCTCGCCGTGCACGCGATCGGCGATGCGGCCAACAGGGCCGTGCTGGACGCCCTGGAGACGACGCGCGAGCGCTGGGCTCCGCGGCGCCTGCGGCCGCGCATCGAGCATGCGCAGCTTCTGCACCCCGATGATCTCGCCCGCTTCGCGGCGCTGGGCGTGACCGCTTCGATGCAACCCTCGCACGCGCCTTCGGACCGCTCGCTCGCCGAGGCCGTCTGGGGCGCGCGCTGCGCCGCCGCCTACGCACTTGGATCGCTGTCCGCGAGCGGAGCGGCGTTGTGCTTCGGCTCCGATGCGCCCATCGAGCCGCTCGACCCCCTGGCCGGCGTCCAGGCAGCCGTGACGCGTGACTGGCCGGTCTCCGAGGCGCTCACCGTCGAGCTCGCGCTGGACGGCTTCTGGAGCGGGGCAGCCCACGCGCGCCAGGCAGAGCGCCGCCTGGGCCGGTTGCTGCCCGGCTTCGCGGCAGATCTGGTCGTGCTCGAGCGCGATCCCGTGACCTGTCCGCCGGACGAGATCGCCGGGATCGCCGTCGTGGCCACGATGAGCGGTGGCCGCTGGGTCCACGGCCGCCCGCCGTGGTGAGCTCATTCCGCCGGGCGTGAGCGACGCGGTGTGACGCGGATGCCGCGCGTCGCCGGCAGCGACAGCAGGACGATCAGGCCGAGCAGCCCGAACGCAAGGCCGGCGGCGTCGTGCAGCTTCGGGAGCGGCGCGACCCCGTTCTCGGCGGCCCTGAGCACGGCATGCGGCACGGTCTCGAGCAGCACGAACCCCGCGAGGGCCGCGCCGATGCCCGCTCCGAGCTGGCGCGCGGTCGTGACGGCGCTCGTGTCGCGACCCTCGCGGCCCGGCTCGTCGGAGAGCGCCGCGGGGAACAGCGCCGGGCTCGCGAAGCCCATGCCGAAGCCCGAGACCGCGAAACCGATCGCGATCGCAAGGCCGCTGGAGACGGGGATCGCCATCGCCAGCGTGCCGGCCGCCACGATCGACGTCCCGACCGTGACGATGCGCCGCAGAGACCAGTCGAGGTGCGTGACGAGCCCGGTCGCGACCGTCCAGGTCAGGCTCGACACGAGCAGCGGGAACGAGGCCCAGAACACCGACCACCCGGAGCCGGCCTGCAGGGCGAGCGTGATGACGGTCGTGCCGCCCGTGAACGCGATGCCGGCGGAGAGCGCGACGAGGCACGTCGCGTAGCCCGAGCGATGCCGGGGGATGAGCGGCCGGTCGGTGTGCGTCTCCTGCCAGAGGAAGGCCAGGGCGAGCGGGATCGAGATCAGCGGCCACGGCGCCGGCAGCAGGAGCCCGAGCGCGAAGCCCCCGAGCAGGCACGGCCCGATGATGTTGGCGCGGCCGTGCTCGTGCGGCGTGAACGCCTTGCCCCGGAATCCACGCAGCGCGAACGTCACCGTGAGCGCGAGCAGGGGGAGATTGATCCAGAAGACGGCGCGCCAGTCGACGAGCTCCACGAGCAGCGCTCCGGTGGGCGGGCCGATCACCGCCGAGATCGCCCACACGGCTGCATTCACGGCGAAGCCGTAGCGCTCGAGGTGACGCGGCAGGTAGGCCGTCCAGATCACGAGCGGCACGGACAGCAGGAAGCCGCCGCCGAAGCCCTGCAGCAGACGGCCCGCCGCGATCTGATCCATGCTCATCGCCGTGCCGCCGACGACGGTGCCCACGAAGAACACACCCGAGCCCACGAGCAGGGTTCGCAGCGGTCCGATGCGGTCGTTGACCGCACCTGCAAGCGGCATGCCGACCACGCTCGCGACCGAGTACGCGCCGGCGGCCAGCGCGTAGTTGTCGATGTCCCCCACGTCGCGTGCCGCGCTCGGCAGCGCCGAGACGACGATCAGGAGGTCGAACGAGGCCAGGAAGCTCGCCCCGAGGCCTGCCAGCACGATCGCGCGCGTGGCGGGCCCGAAGAGCTCGCGCAGCGATCCGCGCGGGAGCGTGCTCACTCGACGAGCAGGGCGGCGGCCTCGACGCCCGCGACCGTCCCGTCGCTGCGCACCGAGAAGCCCGTGGACTCGAGCGGCAGCAGGAGGCGCCATTCGCGGCCGCCGACCCAGACGCAGCGGCCCTTCAGCCGGGTCACGCTGCGGTCGGAGCGCACGCGTACGACGTCCACGTCGCGGGTCTGACCCGGACGCATGCCACCGCGGATGAGCCGCTGTGCGGTGGCGCCGACGAGCGCGGGGGCCCCCTCGACGTCCAGCAGCGCGTCGGGCGGCACCTCGAACGGCAGCGCCTGACCGTCGAGCGTCAGGCTCATGCGCGCCCAGCGCCCCTCGCCGTCCAGCGACGCCTCCCCGACGACGATGCGGTCACGCTGCGCACTGCCCACGGAGCCCTCGAAATCGAGCGTCAGGCCCGCGCCGCTGACGCGCGTGTCGCAGCGCGAAAATCCTGCCGGGAGGCCCTTCTCGAGCAGTGTGTGCTCCTGACGCACGGCGCGCAGGGTAGCGGGCTACGCCAGGTCGCGGAGTCGCTGCGCCTCGGCCAGCGAGGAGAGCTTCTTGAGCGCCTGATTCTCGATCTGGCGGATGCGCTCGCGCGTCACGTGGAAGGCGGCGCCGACCTCGTCCAGCGTGCTGGGCTCGAAGCCGCCCAGACCGAAGCGCATCTCCAGCACGCGGCGCTCGCGGAAGCTCAGCACGCCCAGGATCTCCGAGAGCGTCTCGAGGCGCATCTTGCGCGTCGCCTCGTCCTCGGCGGTCGGCGTCGTGACGTCGGCGATGAAGTGCCCGAGTTGCGAGTCGTCCTCGTCGCCGACCGGCTTCTCGAGCGAGATCGGCGTCTGCGCCGCGCGCATGATCTGCTCGACCTCCTCGACGGGAAGCTCGACGCGATCGGCGATCTCGGTCGTCGTGGGATCACGCGAGAGCTCGGTGCGGAGCTTGCGCTCGACCCTGCCGATGCGGTTGAGCTTCTCGACGACGTGCACGGGCATGCGGATCGTGCGCCCCTTGTCGGCCAGCGAGCGGGCGACCGCCTGCCGGATCCACCAGGTGGCGTAGGTCGAGAATTTGTAGCCGCGGCGGTAGTCGAACTTCTCGACCGCGCGCACGAGGCCGATCGTGCCCTCCTGGATCAGGTCGAGGAACGGCAGGCCCTGCTCGCGGTAGTGCTTCGCGATCGAGACGACGAGCCGGATGTTGGCCTCGATCATGTGGCGCTTCGCGCGCATGTCGCCGCGCTCCACGCGCTTGGCCAGCTCGATCTCCTGCGCCGCGGTGAGCAGCTTGGTGCGGCCGATGTCGCGCAGGAAGCGCTGCAGCGAGTCGCTCGAGAGCACCTCGACGGCGTGCACCGGCTCCTCGTCGTCGTCGGCATCCGCCTCGGCGTCCGCGTAGGCCTTGGCCGCGGCCTCGTCCTCCTCGGAGAGCTCGTCGACCGGACTCAGCGCGAGCGTCGCGACATCGAAGGGCTCGTCGTCGTCGAGCGCGGCGAGGACGCGCTCGTCCAGGTCCAGGGGCGAGGAGATAGTGCTCATGCCCGCCGAGGTTCGCGCTCGGCGCGCCATCTCCTTCTCGTGATCTTGAAATCAGCCCGAGGCCTTCAGCACGCTGCGCGCGAAGCGGCCGATCAGGCCGCCCGGATCGAGCTGCGAGGCCTGTTCGTACTCCTGCTTGGCCTTCGCGTCCTGCCCGATCCACGAGAGCAACTCGCCGAAGTGGAAGCGCGGGCTCGGCTCCCCCGCGCGGCTCTGCATGAGCTGCCCGAGCGCCCCGACTGCCTGCGCCGGCACGTCCTTGTCGAAGCCCAGGACGATCACCGCGACCTGCGCGTCGATGTTGCTGGCGTCGAGCGCGAGCGCCTTCTCCGCCACGAGGCGCGCGCGCGTGCGCGAGCCGAACTGGAGGGCGTAGGCGTAGTCGAGCTGCGCCGCGACGGAGCGCGGCGCAGCCGCGGCCTTTGCGCGCAACTGCGGCAGCGAGCCGTGCACGAAGCGCGAGCGCACCCAGAGCGGATAGTTCTTGCGATACGACGGATGCAGCACGTTGTCGGCAGTGCGCCCGTAGAGCCCGTCCGGATCGAGCGAGCGCGTCTCCTCGAGCTCGGCCGTCGCCTCGGCGCGCTGTCCGGACCAGAGCAGGGCAAGCCCGAGGTGGAGCGCCGGCACGGGCGCGCGGTCGTCGTCGGCCACGAGCGCGCGCAACACTCCGATGGCGGTGTCCACCTCGCCCGGGCGATAGCGCAGCACCGCGCCGGCGACCTGCACGCGCATGTCGCCCGCCCCCAGCAGCGCGCGGGCGCGCCGCAGCTGCTGCTCGGCCCGAGCGCGCCGGCCCGCCCCGATGTCAGCCGAGATGGCGGCAAGAGCGGCCTCGCCGCCCTTGGGACGCTGCGGAAGGTCGAGCACGAGCGGCGGGGCTCCGGTCAAGGGAGCCGACGAGCGGGGCGCCGCCGCGGGCGCGGGGCTCCGCAGCGCGAAGGCGCCGATCACCGCCGCGGCGACGACGAGCACCCCCGCCACGGCGACCGGCACTGCGCGCTTCCTGTCGATGCCGGCAATCACGCTGGGAGGGTAGGCGCGACGGAATAGCCGGGATGCACGTAGCGTTCGCTCAAGCGTGCCTTCCTACCAGGAACTTCTTGCTGAGCTGAAGTCGCAGATCCACGAGATCAGCGCGGCTGAGGCTGCCGCCCGCCTGTCCTCCGACGAGCCGCCCGTCCTCATAGACGTGCGCGAGCCCGACGAGTTCGACCAGGGCGCGATCGAGAGCTCCGTGCACATCCCGCGCGGCAATCTCGAGTCGCGCATCAGCGGCGTCGTGCCCGATCTCTCCACGCCGATCGTGATCACCTGCCAGTCGGGCGCGCGCTCCGCGTTCGCCGCCCGCTCGCTCGAGGAGCTCGGCTACGAGGACGTCGCCTCGCTCTCCGGCGGATTCGGCGGCTGGAAGCAGAACGGCTTCCCGTGGAGCACGCCGCGCGTGCTCAGCGCGGAGCAACGCGCCCGCTACTCCCGTCACACGCTGATCCCCGAGGTCGGCGAGACCGGGCAGCTGAAGCTGCTCGACTCGACGGTGCTGCTCGTGGGCGCCGGTGGCCTCGGCTCCCCGGCGGGCCTCTACCTGGCCGCGGCCGGCGTCGGGACGATCGCAATCGTGGACGCCGACGTCGTCGACGAGTCGAACCTGCAGCGCCAGGTGCTGCACTCCATGGCCTCGATCGGCATGCCCAAGACGGAGTCGGCCAAGCAGCGCATCGAGGAGCTCAACCCCGACGTCCGCGTCCTCACCTATCGCGAGCGGCTGACGTCGGAGAACATCGACCGGCTGCTCGAGGGCGTCGACGTGATCGTCGACGGCACCGACAACTTCCCCACCCGCTACCTCCTCAACGACGCGAGCCTGCGCCACCGCATCCCGGTCGTGCACGCATCGATCTTCCGCTTCGAAGGCCAGTTGACGGTCTTCCAGCCCTACGAGGGCCCCTGCTATCGCTGCCTCTTCCCGCAGCCGCCCCCGCCGGAGCTCGCGCCATCGTGCGCCGAGGGCGGCGTGCTGGGCGTCCTGCCCGGCATCATGGGCTCCCTGCAGGCCAGCGAGGCGCTCAAGCTCCTGCTCGACATCGGCGAGCCGCCCACCGGCCGGCTCATCCTCTTCGACGCGCTCGACACGACGTTCCACGAGGTGCGGCTGCGCCGCGACCCGGATTGCCCGGTCTGCGGCGCCGACGCCGGCCCGATCGAGTACATCGACTACGAGGAGTTTTGCCTGCCTCCCGCGCGGGCAACGACCTGAGATGGCCAGCTTTCGCCTGCCTCCCGTCCTCCGGCCCATGGCAGGCGGTGCGCGCACCGTCGAGGCCGGCGGTGACAGCCTGCGCACCGCTCTGGACAACCTGACCGAGCAGCATCCGGCGCTGCGCTCGCGCCTGCTGGGCGACGATGGCGAGATCGCGGCGTTCGTCAACATCTACGTCGACAGCGAAGACGTCCGCGTCAGCGGTGGTCTCGACACGCCCCTCGCTCCCGGCGCGAGCGTGATCGTCTTGCCGGCCATGGCCGGCGGCAGTGGAGGCTGAGCCGATGCTCGCCCCGCCCCGTGCCGTGCAGTTCTGCCGGACGGTCGGAGGCACGCCACTCGTCGAGCTGACGCGCCTCGCGCCGAGCCCGGAAGTACGCCTGTTCGCAAAGCTGGAGTGGTTCAACCCGACGGGTTCGGTCAAGGATCGCGTCGCCTGCTCCATGCTCGACGCCGCCGCCGAGGCGGGTGAGCTGTGGCCGGGTCGCCGCATCCTCGAGCCCTCCAGCGGCAACACGGGCATCGCGCTCGCGATGCAAGGTCGGCTGCGCGGGTTCGGCGTCACGATCGTCATGCCTGCGGGCTCGACACCCGAGCGCGAGCAGCTGATGCGCCTGTTCGGCGCCGACGTCGTCTACTCGCCGGCGGAGCTCGGCTCCAACGGCGCCGTCACGATGGCCCGCGAGCTCGCCGCGGCCGATCCCACGCTCTACATGCCGTTCCAGTACGGCAACGCCGCGAACCCCCGTGCGCACGAGCGCGGCACCGCCGAGGAGATCCTCGCCGCGTGCCCCGAGGTCGACATCTTCGTGGCCGGGCTCGGAACGGGCGGAACTCTCATGGGTTGCGCCCGCCGAATCCGGCGTGACAGGCCCGACCTTCAGGTCGTGGCTGCCGAGCCGCTGCCCGGCGAC
>Ga0105247_10003187_pt1 | contig 10810 bp, 9 predicted proteins | sample KBSS24metaG_FD_81519 | JGI IMG/M metagenome (GOLD analysis project Ga0105247, IMG submission 81519) | Switchgrass rhizosphere microbial communities from Kellogg Biological Station, Michigan, USA - KBS S2-4 metaG | ecosystem: Host-associated > Plants > Roots > Rhizosphere > Soil | place...
CCTCGTCCCGCCTTCGCAACGCCTCGCGACAGCGCCCCTTAGAAGGACAAGGTGGGGCGGATAATAGTCGCGGTTTGGGAGGCGGGGATAAGCCGAGGCAGATTTTTTACCCTCCCCTGCAAGGGGGAGGCAGGCGCGCTCATCCAATGCGTCGCCGCATCGCACCGAAGCCGCGATAGCGCGCCGGGGGGGGTCTTGTCGCGGGACTGCGGTCGCTGACCCCCTCCCGGCTCGCTACGCCGCAAAGCGGCGAGCGATCCGGCCTCCCCCTTTCAGGGGGAGGGACCAGAAGCTTGGCCGCTACTCTACTCGAGGCGCAAATCCCATTTGGCCTGGGTGTACCACAGGCAAGCGCCTAAAGGCTTCGACCACAGGCACTTTTGCCCGGGCCGCGGGCCCGGTAGCGTGCCGTGCCGCTTCGCATCGAGCAGGGCTTGCTCCCATCGCGCTCCGGCGCTCTGGCCGGCAAGCGAGGGATAGGTTGAAACGGCGACAAAACAGAGGGCAAGCAACACTGAACGCATGGGAGTCTCCATCGGTTGGCGGGGACTACCGCGCCGGCGGACTACCAATGCGTTGCGAACAGCAATAAATCTGAAGAATAAGGCAGAAGAAATACTGCGAATACTTGAGCGCCGATGAGAGCGCACCCGGCAATTTTAGGCAAAACGGGAGAATTGCTTGGCGGAGCTCGGCCTCGGCCGGCTACACCGCGCGCCAGCCGATATCGCGGCGGCAGAAGCCGCCAGGCCAATCGATCTTGTCGACCGCCGCATAGGCGCGTGCCTGCGCCTCGCGAATGTCCACGCCGCGCGCCGTGACGCCGAGCACGCGGCCGCCATCGGCGAGGATGCGCCTGCCGTCGCGCTTGGTGCCTGCATGGAACACCTGCACATTCGGTTCGGCGCCGGCCGCATCGAGCCCCTTGATCTCCGAGCCCTTCGCATAGGACCCCGGATAGCCGCGCGTCGCCATCACCACGCAGAGTGCGGCACCGTCGTGCCAGTCGAGCGCGACGCCGCTCAAGCGCCCTTCGGCCACGGCGAGCAGGGCAGGCAGCAGATCCGATTTGAGCCGCAGCATCAGCACCTGCGTCTCGGGATCGCCGAAGCGGACATTGTATTCGATCAGCTTCGCCGCGCCGTTCTTGAGCATCAGCCCGGCATAGAGCACGCCTTTGAACGGCGTGCCGCGCGCCTGCATCGCCCGCACCGTCGGCAGGATAATCTGCTGGATCACTTGCGCGCAAAGTGCAGGCGTCATGATCGGCGCCGGCGAATAGGCCCCCATGCCGCCGGTGTTGGGGCCCTGGTCGCCGTCGAAGGCGCGCTTGTGATCCTGCGCGGTGGCAAGCGGGAGCGCGGTCTCGCCGTCGACCAGCGCGAAGAAGCTCGCTTCCTCGCCGTCGATGAACTCCTCGATGACGACCTTGGTGCCGGCGATGCCGAACGCGCCGCCAAAGCAATCGTCGATCGCAGCATTGGCCTGCTCGCGCGTCTCGGCGATGACTACGCCTTTTCCTGCCGCGAGCCCGTCGGCCTTGACGACGATGGGCAGGCTCTGCGTGGCCACATAAGCCTTGGCCGCGGACGCGTCGTCGAAGCGGCGATAGGACGCCGTGGGGATGCCGGATTCGGCGCAGAGATCCTTGGTGAAGCCTTTGGAGCCTTCGAGTTCTGCCGCGGCCCGCGACGGCCCGAACACCTTGACGCCTGCCGCTTGCAGGTCGTCGGCGAGCCCAGCCACGAGCGGCGCCTCGGGGCCGATCACCACCAGGCCGATCTCGTTCTCCCGGCAGAAGCCGATCACCGCCGCATGATCCGCCACGTCGAGCGCCACGCAGTCGGCGACCGCTTCGATCCCCGCATTGCCCGGCGCGCAATAGAGCCGGTCGAGCAGGGGGCTTTGCCTGAGCTTCCAGGCGAGCGCGTGCTCGCGGCCTCCCCCTCCGATCAACAGCAGATTCATCTAGAAAAAGCCCTGGCTTGTGGCCCGCATGGCGAGCTTGTATTGCATCGGGTTGATGGACGCCAATGGCTGATCGAATAGCATCAACGGCGACGAATCTCGTCGAATATACCGTCTCAGAGCTTGCCTTCGCGCTCAAGCGGACGGTCGAGGACGCCTATGGGTTGGTGAAGCTCAGGGGCGAGATCTCCGGCTTCAAGGGCCGGCATTCGAGCGGGCATTGCTATTTCACCTTGAAAGACGAGGGCGCCTGCATCGAGGCGGTGATTTGGCGGAGCACCTTCGAGCGGCTCAAATTCAAGCCTGACGAGGGGCTCGAGGTCGTGGCGCGCGGCCGCATCACCACCTATCCCGACCGCTCGAAATATCAGATCGTCATCGACGCGCTCGAGCCGGCCGGGATCGGCGCGCTGCTGGCGCAACTCGAGGAGCGCAAGAAGCGGCTCGCCGCCGAGGGCCTGTTCGAAGAGGCGCGCAAGCAGGCGCTGCCCTTCCTGCCCCGCATCATCGGCGTCGTCACCTCGCCGACCGGCGCAGTAATCCGCGATATCTTGCATCGGCTGGCCGATCGCTTTCCCTGCCATGTGCTGGTCTGGCCGGTGCGCGTGCAGGGCGAGACCTGCGCGGTCGAGGTCACCGCCGCGATCGCCGGCTTCAACGCGTTCGATGCCGCCGGGCCGATTCCGCGACCGGACCTCATCATCGTCGCGCGCGGCGGCGGCAGCCTCGAAGATCTGTGGGGCTTCAACGACGAGGCCATGGCGCGCGCGGTCGCCGCCAGCGCGATCCCGCTGATCTCCGCGGTCGGCCACGAGACCGACTGGACCATCATCGACTATGTCGCCGATTTCCGCGCGCCGACGCCGACCGCCGCGGCCGAGCGCGCCGTGCCGGTGCGCGCCGACCTGCTCATCACCGTGACGCAGCACGGCTTGCGCGTCGCCACCTCGTTGCGGCGGCGGATCGGCAGCGAGCGGCATCGCTTCGCCGGGCTGGCGCGCGCCCTGCCGCGCAAAGCCAATATTCTCGACCTGCCGCGACAGCGCTTCGACCACGCCAGCGCGAGATTGAAGCGTGCCCTGATCGCCAATGCCCGGGTGCACCGCAATTGGCTGGAGCGCGCCTCGGGCCGGCTCAGGCCGCTTGTCGTGGCACGTGCCGCGCAAGCCAGCCGCGAGCGTCTGCTCCGGCTCGACCGCTCGCAAGCGCGGTCGCTCGCCACGCTGCTCGCGCGGTCGCGCGCCAAGCTCGACGGCCAGGCGAAATTGCTGCAGAGCCTCGGCTACGACAATGTGCTGGCGCGCGGCTTCGCTCTGGTGCGCGGAGAGGACGGCGCGATGCTGCGCCGCGCCGCCGAGGTGAAACCGGGAGCGGCTCTCGACATCGAGTTCGCCGATGGCCATGTCGGGGCGCATGCCGACGCTGCTGCGCGCAAGCCCGAGGTCGCAGCGAAGACTCCGCGCCGGCGCGGCGACGACAAGCAGGGCTCATTGCTCTGAGGCGGAAAGTGAACGCGCTTTCGCCAAGATCATGATGGAAAAGGCGAGAGCAGGCTGGCGTTGCGCGCCGGCTTGAGGTTATGGTGACGGATATTTCGCAGAGACGAGCCACTCGGTCTTGATGAATCGATTCGAACGCAACATCGCCTTCAAGGGCGAAGCCAAGCTCAAATATCTCGACGGCGAGGTGCAGGTGATGACGCCCGGCGATTTCGTGCGCTGCGCGGTCACCGGGCGCACCATCCCGCTCGAGGAGCTGCGCTATTGGAGCGTCGAGCTGCAGGAGGCTTATGTCGACGCCGCCGCCTCGCTCAAGCGCTTCCGCGAGACGCATCAAGCCGCGGATTAGCCAGCGCCGTCGCCAGCAGCCGTTTCACCGCTTCCTGATCGGCGAATTCAATCGCGATGGCGAATGGCCGGGCGCGATGCTTTAGCTCGGCCACGGCGGACTCCGGATCGCCGTCGAGCCGCACATAATCCTTCTCGGTGGTGACCAGCATGGCGTTGTAGTCCTTCGCCTCCTTCAACAGGCTGCGCGCCTGCCGCTCGCTATAACGGTAATGGTCGGGATAGGCGCGGGTGTCGATCAGCCGCGCGCCCTCGTTGCGCAAAGTGGCGAAGAATTTCTCCGGCCGCGCGATGCCGGCGAGGTGTCGGTCCTCGGTTTCGATCCCGGCCGCGAGACGAAACGGCTCAAGGACCGCATCGGTGTGTGCCTCCAGGCGACGAACCTGCCCGAGCGGATCACGGTCCGCGAGGCGCTGCGGCTCTTCGCCAGCCTGTATTCGAAGACGGTCGACGCCGACGCGCTGCTCGAGCGGCTGATGCTCGTGGACAAGCGCGACGCGCCGTACGGAAAGCTCTCCGGCGGCCAGAAGCAGCGGCTGGCGCTCGCCCTCGCGCTGATTAACGATCCGCAGATGCTGTTCCTCGACGAACCGTCGGCCGGCCTCGATCCCCAGGCGCGGCTCGAGATCCACTCGCTGATGCAGGAGCTCCGCCGCGAGCAGCGGACGGTCCTGCTGACGACGCACTACATCGAGGAGGCCGAGAAGCTGTGCGATCGCGTGGCGATCGTCGACGAAGGACGCATCGTCGCGATGGGGACGCCGGAGGAGATTCGATCGCGGACCCTGGGCCAGGCGCGCGTCGAAGTGCGATGCGAGCGGCCGCTCGGCGCCGCGGATCCGCCGCGGTGGGCTGACGCCGACCCCGCGCAGATCAGCGACGATCGCATGACGATCGTCGTCGGCACGCGCAAGCCGGCACGGACCCTCGTCGATCTCGTGCGCTGGATCGACCAGCTTGGCGTGGAGCTGGCCGACGTCCATCTGCGGCACCCGTCGCTGGAGGACGTCTTCATCGAGCTCACCGGAAAGAGCCTGCGCGAATGAAGGCCTACCTCGCCCTCACACAGAACGAGCTGCGCCTGGCCTTCCGGGACAAGCAGGTCCTGTTCTTCAACTATGCATTCCCGCTGATCTTCTTCTTCCTGCTGTCGGCGATGCTCCACGCCGAGCGCGGCGGCTCGGTGGTCGCCGCCATCGTCACCAACGTGCTGGTGATCGGCATTCTCGGCAACGGGTTCTTCGGCGCCGGCATCCGCGCGGTGCAGGAGCGCGAGCAGAACATCCTTCGCCGGTTCAAAGTAGCGCCGATTTCGCCCTTGCCGATCCTTGGCGCGTCGCTGACAACCGGACTGCTGCTGTTCGTGCCGGCAATTCTGCTGACGATCGGCCTGGCACGGCTGCTGTACGGCATGCCGATTCCGGATCGGCCGGTCTCGCTCCTGATCTTCCTCGCCATCGGCGCGCTCGCCTTCCGCAGCATCGGCCTGATCATCGCCGCCGTGTCCAATTCGACGGCCGAGAGCAACGTCCTGGTGCAACTGTTGTACATGCCGATGATGTTCCTGAGCGGCGCGGCCATTCCCGCGGCGATGCTCCCGCGCTGGACGCAGACGGTCTCGCAGTTCATGCCGGCGGCATATCTGGTGAGCGGCATGCAGGGAATCCTGACGCAGCACGAGTCGCTGTTTGCCAACTGGAAGTCAGCAGGCGCGCTCGTGGTCACGCTCTGCCTCGCAATCTTCGTCGCGATGCGCCTGTTCCGCTGGGAGAAGGACGAGAAGCTGCAAGGCTCCGCGAAGCTGTGGGTGGCCGGCGTGATGGTGCCGTTCCTGGCACTGGGCGTGTATCAGTTCCGGACCAACGAGCAGACGGTCAAGAACCGGACGCTGTGGCGTCAGATGCAGCGCGGCGACGCATTCCTGATTCGCAATGCGAGGATATTTGTCGGCGATGGCCGCGTCCTCGAGAACGGATCGGTGCTCGTGCGCAAGGGGCGGATCGAAGGGGTGTACGAAGGGGACAACGCTCAACTCTCAACGCTCAAGGTTGACATCGTCGAGGCGTCGGGCAAGACGGTGATGCCGGGGTTGATCGACGTCCACGTGCACCTGGGCGCTCCTGGCGGGATGTTCGCCGAGGCGAAGGATTTCGCGACCGAGAAGATCGCGGAGCGCGGGCTTGCGCAATATCTCTACAGCGGTGTGACAACGGTGAAGAGCACCGGCGACACGCTCGACGGTTCGCTCGCGCTGCGCCAGCGGGTCGCCATCGGCGACCTGCTCGGCGCCGAGCTGTTCGTCAGCGGGCCGCTGTTCACGACCGAAGGAGGGCACGGCACCGAGTACTTCTCGTGGCTCGAGGGGCCCGCGAAAGCCGCGGCCGTCGAACAGTTCGTGCGCACGCCGGCGAATCCCGATCAGGCGCGCGAGCAGGTGCGTCAGCTCAAGACCGCGGGCGTCGACGCGATCAAGGCGGTTCTGGAGAGCGGCCGCACCGGCATGTTGTTCGCGCGCATGGATCTCGCGATGTTCCGTGCGGTCGTGCAGGAGGCCAACGGGCAACATCTACCCGCGTCAGTACATACGGGAAACGCGCGCGACGTCGAGGATGCGGTGGACGCCGGCGCGGCCAGCGTCGAGCACGGATCCTTCAGCGACCCGATCCCTGACGCGGTCTTCGCCCGCATGGCGAAGACCGGCATCGCGTACGATCCGACGCTTTCCGTGCTCGAGGCGATCCGCGATCTCTCGGCCGGCCGGCCGGATCTGCTGCGAAGGTCGCTCGTGCAGCAGGCGGTGTCGCAGAAGCTGCTCAAGGGGACCGCGGAATTGTTGAAGGATCCGAAGACCGCCAACGCCGATCGCGCGGCCGGACTCGACGGGGCGATCCGGATCGCCCAGGACAATCTCCGCCGCGCGTGGAAGACGGGCGTGCCGCTCGTGACCGGCAGCGACGCCGGCAACATGCTCGTGTTCCACGGCCCGACGGTGCACCGCGAACTGCAGCTGTGGGTCGAGGCCGGCATTCCGCCGGCGGTTGCGCTGCAGGCGGCCACGCTGAATGCTGCGCGGCTCCTGCGGGCCGATGCCCGCATCGGCGTTGTCGCCGCCGGCCACGACGCCAACCTGCTCGTCGTCGACGGCGATCCGACACGCGACATATCCGCGACGGAACGGATCTCCACGGTCGTGCTCAAAGGCGAGCGCGTCCGGCGGGTGGATCTGTTCGACGCCTCGAAGAACCCCCTGCAATGATGAAACGCCTGCTCTCGGTCATCGCCTTGTCCTGTCTCGCAGTGGCGTGGCCGATCGCGCAGGGCGCCACGCCTGCCTCGTCGATCCGTCGCCTCGACGGCACGACGATCGCCGTCACGGAGGCAGAGGTGTTCGCGCGGAAGACGCTCGACGCAGCTCACGTCACCGGCGCGCAGATCGCCGTGCTCGACCGCGGACAGCTGGTGTGGAGCGGCGCCTTCGGCATGCGCCGCCTCGATCCGCCGCTGCCGATGGATCGCGACACGACGACCTGGGCCGCGTCGATCACCAAGAGCGTGTTTGCCACGTACGTGATGCAGCTCGTCGAGCGCGGCGAGTTCTCGCTCGACACTCCGCTCGTCACACAACTGCCCAAGCCGCTCGACGCGTACGACGAGTACCGCGACACCGCGTCCGCGCTGGTGCAGGATCCAGCGTGGCCGACGGTGACGCCGCGGATGCTGCTGGCGCATACGTCGGGCCTCCACAATTTCGCGTTCCTCGAGCCCGACAAGAAGATGCACCTGCAGTTCAAGCCGGGCACGAAGTACCGGTACTCGGGTGAAGGCATCAACCTGGTTCAGCTCGCGATCGAACAGAAGAAGGGGCGCCCGCTCGATCAGCTGCTGCAGGACGCGTTCTTCACGCCACTGGGCATGACCCGTACCGGGATCATCTACCGCACCGAGTTCGCCGGCAACGTCGCCGACCGCTTCAACGCCGACGGTACCTTCCACGCACAGACGAAACGCTTTCCCGCGCGCGCCGCCGGCTCGATGACCACCAGCGCGGACGATCTCGCGCGCTTCGCATCAGCGCTGTTCGCCGGCCGCATCCTGAAGCCGGCGACGCAGAAGGCGATGCTGACGCCGTTTCTGCACATCCGCACACTGCACCAGTTCGCGGACAAGGCGAACGAGCCGGAAGGGCGCGAAGCCGCCGCCGTGGGGCTGGCCTACGGCGCCGGTTGGGGGCTGCTGACGAAAACGCCGTTCGGGCCGGCCTTCTTCAAGGAAGGGCACGGCGACGGCGCGCAGAACTACATGATCTGTTTCGAGCGGCGGCAAGCGTGCATGATCCTGCTCACGAACAGCGACAACGGCGAGTTCGCCTTCCGCCCGCTGCTGGAAACGATCTTTGGCGATACCGTCACACCCTGGGAATGGGAAGGCTATACGCCGGCATTAATCGAGGAAAGACGCAAGCAGCAATGAACGGGACGAGACAGGCGTCTCGTCCCATTCTTCCCGTCACTCAGAGCAGGTCGCCGCGACGATCTTTCCCGACTGGACTCTCAGCGCCGGCGCCGCCGCCGATGGATCCTTCGGGTCGGCGGTGCTGGTCGGATCGAGGGTGCCGGTCAGTTCCAGTTTCTTGCCGACGTGTTCGGTGAGCGCCGTCGGATTGGCGATCAGCCGGTAGGTCTGAGCTGTGCTCGGGGTGCTCGCGGTGCTCGGCGGGTTCGTGCTGTCTGCCGGCGCCAACGTCGCGGCCGTCAGGATGAACTTCGCATCCGGTGCGGTTCCGCTCGTTCCGGTCGCTCCCGCGGCCGCTGAGCCTGCGGTTCCGGTCGGGTTCGGGTTTGCTGCACTTGCGGTGTCACCGGGTATCGCTGGCGCGGACTTCAGACAGCCGGTCACGACGATCTTCTTGTCGGAGCTCGGCGGCCCGCTCTGTTGAGGCGTCGGTGTTTGCGCGGGAGTTTGCGCAGGGGCTTGCGCCAGGATGCCCGCTGTCGCCAGGCTGATCATCGCCGCGCACGTTCCGGTCCAGACTCTTCGGTTCATCATTCCTCCAATGAACGCGAAGCGCTGCAACACTCGGACCGCTAATAGTTCTTCTTGAGGTCCATGCCCGCGTACAGCGGCGCGACCTGGTCGGCGTAGCCGTTGAACGGAAGGGTCTTGCGCATGAGGAACTCGCCGAGGCGCCGTTCGCTCGACTGATCGCGGAACGAGGAGCGCGTGGGCGCGGGGTTCACGTTCGAATAGAAGCCGTAGTACTCCGGCTCCTGCTTCATCCAGCTGGTGAACGGCTGCTTCTCGACGAAGCGGATCTTGACGATCGACTTGATGCTCTTGAAGCCGTACTTCCAGGGCACGACCAGCCGCAGCGGCGCGCCGTTCTGGTTGGGCAGTTCCTCGCCGTACAGGCCAACGGCGATCATCGCCAGGGGATGCATCGCTTCGTCGAGGCGCAGCCCTTCGTTGTACGGCCACGCCAGCACCGACGTGAACCGTCCACGCTGGCCGGGCATCTCCTCGGGACGAACGACCGTGACGAACTCGACGAACGCCGCGTTGCCCACCGGCTCGAAGCGCTTCAGTAGATCGCCGAGCGAGAAGCCGACCCACGGCACGACGATCGACCAGCCCTCGACGCAGCGATGACGGTAGACGCGCTCCTCCAGCGGGTGCGGTTTGAGGATGTCCTCGAGCGTGTAGACCCCGGGCTTCGCGCACGCGCCTTCGACCGCCACCGACCACGGCTTCGGCTTGAACGCTTTCGATTTCTTCGCGGGATCGCTCTTGTCGCTGCCGAACTCGTAGAAATTGTTGAACGTCGTCACCACGTCGTACGGCGTGGGCGGATCGCTGACTGTCGCCACCTTCTTCGTGATCTTGAGCGCGTCACCCGCCGTCACCGTCGCGTCGAACGCGCCGGTCGCCAGCGCCGCCAGCGCCGCACCGGTCGCGCTCAGGAACTCGCGGCGGCGCAGGTAGAGAGATCTGGGAGTGATCTCCGACGCTGGAATGTTCGCGAACGACTTCATCGCGTCCGCGATAGTATCAAAGATGAACTTGACATTGTCCGCCAACGGTCGTACTCCTACGTGTACCGCGTGTCGTGACACGTGGGGAGTTGCATATGAGTGAGCCACCGGGCTTTCAATGCGCATCCTCGATGCACTGACCGGTCGGGGATGCGCGAACGAACGGATCGAGTCGATTCACTGACTGATTGACTGTATGTTCTGGCTCCTGCCAGAACGCGTGTGAGCACACGCAGTTCGACGCCCGGTTTCGAGGCTATGCCTGAAGCCGGGCGTTTTCTCGTATGGCCGTCACTCACGACACGCGAGCGTCGGGTAGGATGTGGCGGAGGAGACAGCTCATGACCACGACGATCCGTACGTTGGCGGGAGGCGCGGCGCTCGCGCTCATCTCCGCCGTCACCCTTGTACCGGTGATCGCTCAGACGCCGCCGGCCGGCGCGCCGGCGGCACAACCTCCCGCCGGTGGACGCGGCCCGGCCAACCCACCGCTGATCATGACAACGGACGCGTGGGAAGACGGCGGCGTGATTCCGAACAAGTACACGATGGCGGCCGGCGCGGCCGCGGTGTCGCCGGCGCTGAAATGGTCGCAGGTGCCGCCGGGGACGCAGAGCTTCGCGCTGCTCATGCACGATCCGGAGCCGGTGCTGGCGAAGGGCTCGAAGATGGACATCACGCACTGGCTGATCTGGAACATTCCGGCGACCTCGACCGGCCTGGCCGAAGGCGTCGCCGCCGGTGAGCTGCCGGACGGCAGCCGTCAGGTGAGCCTGCGCTCGAACGCCTACATGGGCCCGGGCGCGCCGGCCGGTCCGTACCACCACTACACCTTCGAGCTCTACGCGCTCGACACGACGATCGACGTCCCGCACGGCGCGAATGAGCAAGACACGCGCGCCGCCGTGTTCGCGGCGATGAACGGCCACATTCTCGGCAAAGCCGTGATGGCCGGACTGTTCAAGC
>Ga0105247_10003193_pt1 | contig 10805 bp, 10 predicted proteins | sample KBSS24metaG_FD_81519 | JGI IMG/M metagenome (GOLD analysis project Ga0105247, IMG submission 81519) | Switchgrass rhizosphere microbial communities from Kellogg Biological Station, Michigan, USA - KBS S2-4 metaG | ecosystem: Host-associated > Plants > Roots > Rhizosphere > Soil | place...
GACCGTCACCGGCACGGCGGAAGAGGTCGCGGAGTTGTTGGCCGCGTCGTAGGCCTTGGCGGTGAGCGAGTGGCTGCCGTTCTGAGCCGACGTGGGCGACCAGGCCCACGAATAGGGCGAGGTCGTGTCGGTCGTCTGGAGCGCGCCGTCGAGGTAGAACTCGACTTTCGCGACCCCCGTGTTGTCCGAGGCCGTGGCCGACACCGTCGTCGCGCCCGTGATCGTCGCGCCGCTCGCCGGCGAGGAGATCGAAACCGACGGCGGCGTCGTGTCGCCGCCCGAGCCCGCCGTCACGTTCGTCACCTTGAAGCCGTAGTACGTCACGGAGACGTCCGACGTCAGGCGGATCTTCACGGTGTCGCCGGGGACGTTCTTGGTCACGCCCGCGAGGGTGGTATTGGTGAAGGGCGAGCCCGAAATGTTGACGCCGTTCTTGTCCATCACGTAGATGAAGTCGTACGTCGACTCCACCTTCGTCTGCGCGTCGAACGTCACGTTGATCGACGCCGGAGCGCCTGCCAGCGTGTACGTCCACGTGTTGTCGTAGTTGTTCGCGTAAGGGTGCGGCGACTCGGGGTACACGCTCGTCGCCACGTTGACGGTGAAGGAGACGGTCGTGGCGTGGGTCTTCCCGCCGCCCGTGCCGGTGACCGTGACGTTGTACGTTCCGGCCGCCGCCGTGCCCGCGCTCAGGGTGAGCGTCGAGCTACCGGAGCCGGGGGACGCGATCGACGCCGGGCTGAACGAGGCGCTCGCGCCCGCCGGAAGTCCGGAGGCCGAGAGCGAGACCGCGGATGCGAAGCCGCCGCTGATGCTCGTGGAGACCGTCGTCGCGCCGGAAGAGCCCTGGAAGGCCGACACCGTCGAGGGCGACGCGGAAATCGAGAAGTCGGGGTTCGAGGACGGGTTGAAGATGATGTCGAGGACGGGATGGATCTCGATGCCGTTCGGCGCGACGCCCGTCTGCCCGTGCAGGAAGTCGAACATGCCGACTCCCTTGATCTGGACCGGCGTCGAGGTCGTCTGGAAGCTCGAGCTGGCGCTGAACATCGCGTCGAACTGCGAGCGCGAATGGGAGACGCCTGAAGCGAACGGGCTTCCCGCGCCGACGCAGCTCGGGTCGGGGATCTCGGCGATCATCGTGTTGCCGCTCGCGTCCTTGATGACGAGGTGGTAGTCCTGATCGGTCTCGGACTTGTACTGCGTCAGCGTGGCGTTGACGACCCAGACGGTCGTCTCGTACGGCGAGACGCGGTTGTTGGCGGGGATCGGGCTGGGCACGGGCCAGCTCCGCATCGTCGCGATGGTGGTGGCCGTCGAGGAGGACATGTTGATGCTCCCGACGTCCGCGTCGGTCCCGGTTTTCACCGACCAACGCTCCACCCCGCAGGCGGAGAGCTCGCGAGGAGTCGAAGCGAGCACGACCAGGAAGCCGAGAGCGAGGGCGAACACGCGACGAGGCATCGTTCCCTCCGTTTTGGATCCGGTCTCTGACCCTATGAAGCAAGTCCCGTTCCCTGCAAGAGGCTTCTTCGACTCGACCGAAACCCCTTCTTGCTCAGACTGTTGCGCTTATCGCCATCGCCGGTTCCGGAAGGCCAAGGGCGCGTTCCTGACCCGCTGACGGGGGTCAAGCTCGTCGTATGGCTCCAGAATCGACCCTGGGCCGCGCTCGTTCAAGCGGCGGCCTCGTCCTCGTCCTTCGAGAGGAACTACCGCACGCGCCTCTCGGAGAGGTCCGATCCGCTCATCCTCGAGCAGGAGGAGAAGTTCCGGCGTCTCCTCGAGACGGGGCTCTCGCACCTTCGCGCTCTGCTGCGACGTGGCGACGCGGACGATCGAGGAGCTCGAGGACCTGGCGCGTGAGGGACGGCGAGCGCGGGCGGCGGTGGCGACTCGGGTGGGCTGAGGAGCGCCTCAACCGACGCGTAGACTCCGGCGCATCGTGACGAAGTCCCAGATCAACAAGCTGGGCGAGAGGCTTCGAGCGTCCACGTCTCCCGACCTCGCCTCGCTTGCGAAGCTCCAAGAATTCAGAACGGTGTACGACGCTCCGCTTCGCAAGGTGGAGTCGGTTCTTAGGGAGAAGGTGGGGACAGATGCCACCTGGCGCCTTAAGACCGTCAACACGATCATCGAAAAGCTCCGCCGGGAGAAGACCCGACTCGCCGAGATGCAGGACATTGCCGGAATCCGCGTCGTTCGAGAGTCGCTTCTCGAGGAGCAGACCGCGCTCGCCGCCACGATCGTCGAGCTCTTCCCGGGCGCAAAGTTGATTGATCGACGTGCGAAGCCGCAGCACGGGTACCGAGCCGTCCATATCATTCCGATCGTCGACGGGCGACCGGTCGAGATCCAGATTCGTACGAGCCTCCAGGATCTCTGGGCGCAGGCAATGGAAAAGCTCGCGGATGAGGTAGGCAGGGAGATTCGTTACGGTGCCGCTCCTCGGGAACGCAAGGAGGACTTTCACGCACTCATGCAGTCTTCCGTGGAACTTGCCGGGCTAGAGGCGAATCTTCAGGAGGCATTCGACCTGCGACGGGACCACGACAGTCTCGTGCAGGGCACTCATCCGGCATTGGCTGATGTGCATCTAGACTTGGAGCGCAATCCTGATTCTGCGCGTGTCTTTTCCGAGGTTCTCGAGGATCATGGGCGCAGGATTCTCGCCGCCGAAAGGCATCTCCGAGAGAAGGCTCAGGGGCTCCGCGACAATCTCGGTAAGATGATTAGGTGAAGCGATCACCATGAAGCAGTTCCTGCTTGTCTATCGCCGCTCGACCGGTCAGCTACTTCGAATCGAGGAGCTGGGCGAGAAGCATCTCCTCGCGATGACTCGCCGAATCGAGAACGAGAGCATTCACAAAGACGATCCCGACGTAGAGGTCGTGCTGCTGGGCTCTTCCTCCTTGGAAGCTCTCAAGCGGACTCATGCGCGCTATTTCAAGAGTGTTCGCGACCTGGCCGCGGACCTCGTGAACGCCCTCCCCGCGGCGTCGTAACCGCGATCCCTTTTTCTCGCTCATGCCTGTGGGCGGCGGCCCGACGCCGCGGCCTGTCTATGATTCGCATTCAATGAAACCGGCGCGACTCCTGCGTGCCCTCGGCGGTCACGTCGCCGGGCCGAGAGAGCACGTCGGCGAGTTCTTCCACCACGGGCGGGGAGAGCAGGATCTTGCCGAGCTGCCGGGCCCGCCTGAGCGCCCGGGCCGGCGTCGAGGAACGGAGGATTGCCGCGCTGACGATGACGTTGGTGTCGAGGACGAAGCCTCGACCCTCAACGCTCATTCAGGATTTCTTGCAGGATTTCCGGGGTCATACCCCTCGCCTCGGCCTCGCGGGACATCGCGTCCATGATCTCCTCGAGAGAGCGCTTCGGGAGACCGAGCGCGCGAATGAGCTCGACACCGGCGAGGAACTCCGCTCGCCGCCGGAGCTCCGGCGTCGCCTTCGCATACGCCTCGGCGAGTTGATCTCCGACCTCGATGGCGATCTTCGCGCTCATCCACCGAATTCTACTCTCAGCGGAGATAGGATGACGCTGTGTAGGCTTGCCCCTCCGACGCGCGACGGGGACTACGCTTGACCCTCGGAGGTCTCTCGATGCGAACTTCGACCCTCCTCCTGGCCCTCCTCGTGACGGCATCGGAGGTTTCGTCGTCGGTGGTCCCGCGAGAGAAGACCCGGGGCTTCGGGTGCGCGGTTGAGAATCGCTCGGGGTATGAGATCCACGTCCGCTTTCTCGAGAGTGGGGCCGAGATCGGTGAAGTCACCGTACCGCCGACCGATGATTAGCGGCCAGGTTCGACTTGGTGCCTGCGTCTGGCCGGCTTTCGACTACGGGACGGCGCTCGCGACCTCGAGATCGAAGAGACGAGAGTCCTGAAGATGCGTCGGGTTTTCCGGGTCCTTGGCTTCAAAGATCACCCGGAGAGAGACTTTCGTCTCGTGGTCTCTGCGGGCGGAATGGACCTGACGCAGGACCGAGAGACTGGAGATTCCGCTGACTCTCTCGGCGTTCCACCCGGGAAGCTTCGCGAGCACATGGCGTCCGCTCGTGCCGACGAACCCACCGCTGGTCTGTTCGTCTTCAACGATACTGGCCATGAGGTACTCGTCCGGGTCTCGGTCGACGGTCAGCTCGTGGCCGAACGACACCTCGACGCCACGTGGGAGCAGGCCCTCTCGCGAGCCGGCAAGGACCCGAAGTGGGCGTACCTGGAGGCGGATGCCAACAACAGCGCGGTGCCTCGCGCGGTCATTCCGGCCGTCATCCCCTTCGCTGGAAGGACGCTCACGGTGGAGGAGACCCTACTACTCAAAGCGACGAGCCCGTTCGACCTTCAGTCTGTTTTCAAGAAGCACACAGGAAGCCATGTCATTCTTCACATCGCTAACGATGCGATCCGGCTTACGACTGGCACACCTCAGCATTGAGGAGATTGGCTTGCATCCAATAGCTGCCCTTGCCTCCTGCTTGCACCTAGCTCCGCGATCGCTTCAGGGCAACCATCGCCTGAACAGCCAACCATCACGGTCACCGTCAGCGACGCGACGACCTACTCGCGGATCGACCTCGCCGAGGTCTTCGTTCTCGACAGAGGAGGGAAGGAACTTTTCGGGCTTACGTGAACAAGGCCGGAGAGGTGCGCTTACCCCTTCCAAAGAAGAGCGAAGGCCTGAAACTGGTCCTCGCCGAAGCACCCGGATACTTCATCGGCGGCCTCAGGTGGCGGGCGAAGGCAGCCGAATACCACATCTTCCTCGCGACGGCGCGACTCCCATCCCGGGGAGCGACCAACCCCGGTGAGGCTTCACCCTCGGAGCCGCGCTTCGAGGGAGCGAGTGATGTCATGTTCCCGATGGGGACGAAAGTGGATCCCGCTGCGCTATTCCGGTTTCTGGCGCCCATCAACCATCCGGCAATGGAAGTGACCCCCAAGTTGTGGCAAGCCAAGGCGAGGGTCCTGTGCAGGAAGGACGAGGGAGGCCGAACGCGCTACTGGACCGAGGAAGTTCGGGATTGTTCGGCGGTGCCAACTACCAGCGCGGGAGACGGCCGCGGCCAGGTGCTTGTCGGCGCATGCGCAGGCGCCGTGGTAGAGACGTGCAGGTCCGACTGACGGCTAAGCATCAACCCGTCTGCATCTGCGACCGAGTTGGCGAGCGTCTGGTATGCCTGGGCCGCTTCATGGCACCGAACTCGCCTTCGTCACCACGCGGTGCAATTCCTGACACAGGGGACACACGCGTTCCTCGGGAGGCTCACGTGAGACGTCGCATTGTCGCCGCGATACTTTTCGGTGCCTTGATGTCAGTTCCCGCGGTTCGGTGTGTCGCAGCGGGTTGCGACCCCGGTGCTCAGGTCAAGCCGCTGAGCGAACACTTCTGGTGGTACTCGATCCACGTCGAGAACTACACCCGCCAAGGCGTCCATCTGATCGTGAAGCAAGACGGGACGCTCCTCTTCGACAAGGTCGTGCCTGGCGACTGGGCGCGCCGCACAGATCCTGCCTATGACCCCGCCGCCCTCAAGGGAGGTGAGCCTCTAAAGCGTGATTTCCGAGTGCACCTCGAAGACAGCGCGAAGGAGATAGAGGTCGAAGAGACGGATCTTCTCCGGTCGAAGTGGCGCTTCTCGGTCAAGGGATTCACCGAGAGCCCCGACAACGACTTCACGCTTCGTGTTCGCCCCGGTGAAGTCGCGTTGAGTCAGGATCGCCCGGTCTATGGAACGCTCGAGGACCCTGACGAAAGGGCGCAGTTCACCGCCGCGGAGGCGACCTGGCGACGAGAGGAAGGCTGCACCTACTTCTGGATCGTCAACGAAACAGCGCGCGACGCTCAGATTCAGGTCTTCGTCGACGGCAGGCTCGAGATCGAGACGACGGTGCCGGAGAGGAGCTTCGATGATGGGACGAGGCTGACCCCCGATGGGGACCGCTACGCGCCCGCTCACCCAACCCCGTTCTGGACGCAACAATGGCCCTTCACGTTCGATCCCTCGATGAAAGAGTTCAGGGTCGTCCGGGTGAAGCCCTGGCCCAAGGAATGGCGCTTTTCGGGCCGCGTGCTATGGAGCCAGCAGCTCGACGAACCTACGGCCTACCCCACCCTCACGATCTCGGAGAGCGATGCCACGCTGACGGCTGGTCATGAGATGTGACCACCGCCAATTCCCCCGAGCGAGTTCGTAGCCGCTTACCTGCTCTCGTCGGCGTTGTCGTCACCGATGGGTGTAGTCGACGGTGGGCACTCCTGGTTCCACTTCGTTGCCTCCGCCTGGAGGTATTCCCGCGCGGCGGGCGTGACGTCGAGCGTGCGCAGATCCACCCGGTTCGCCGCGTCGGGGGGCGAGCCGCCGCAGCGTCGCTGCTCATAGAGCTGGCGCTCCGCGCGTAACGTGCGGGCGTACCCCACGAGGGGATGCGATGGCTGAAGCGTGATCACCTCCTCCAGGTCCTTCGGCTGTCCGCCCCAGAGTGCCGCCGCGAATGCGTACGCGCTCGTCGGGAATTCGGACCGCACCTCACGCATCAAGCGCAGCTTCATGGGCAACGGAAGCCCACCCATGCGCCCCCGGATGTACTCGAGCGCGGCGATATCGACTGTCGCCGAGGCGCGAGTGACGATGATCGTGCGCGGTTCCGAGATGACCTCGCCCTCCCAGCACACGAAGGGCGCCCAGAAGAGCTGCTTCGGTCCGAGCTGTAGCGCGCCCAGCCGATGACCTTCCTCGGGTGCCAGGAAGCATGTGCCCGAGCCGCGCAACGTCGCGCGGACCTCCACCGGCCCTTCGTGGCCGAGCGAATCACCGACGTCCTCGTACGCCAGGAGGCGCTCACCCGGGAGGAGCAGCCGCACGGCATCACCTTGGGGGCAGCCAGCGTTGCGGTGCTGGACGAAATCCGTCCCATCGGACCGTACGTCCACGCCATGCGTCGTGTCGTTCACCGGGAGCAAAACACTCGTGCTGCCCCGGTTTTCGATCGCGTAAAGAACCGGCGCAGGCGTCGAGAGGAGGACCGAGCCCGGCGCATCGAGAATGACCACCCGGACCCCTTCCCCAGCCGCACGGAGGGGCGCACCCCCCAGGGCCATGAGAGCCGTCACCGTTAAGAGGCCCGCACGCATCACGGCGCCCATTCTCTCGCGACCCTCGCTCACGGCCCAATGAGCGGCATGTCGTTCGGCAGCGCGAGCAGGATCTCGCGCCGCCCGTCCTTCGGAAAGTACCGGATGATCCGTTGCCGCGCCCTCGTGGCTCCGACGGCGTCCGTGCGCAGTACGACCTCGGCGAGTACGACGGAATCATCGAGCCACTGGATGGCCCCCGTGAACGACGCGAGAGGTTCGTGCTTGCCCGCCTCGAGATCGACCCGATAAAGCTCGGGAAAGCGGCCGGGGGACGGGTTGTTCCCGACCGGCTCCACGGCGAGGCAGTGGCCATCGATCTCCTGGCACGCGTCGAACCTCGGCCACGAACCGAGGATCCAAGCCGGGGTCGCCACGCGCGGCTTCCCCGATCGAGGCCAGAGCACGATTCCTGTCTCCTCAGCCTGCCTCCACCCATCGATGAGCTCGAGAAGATTCTGATCGTCGACGAAGAAGAGGCGGCGGAGCCATCGCACGTTCTTCTGGACGTCGTCGTGCCGCACGCTCTCCGAGACGAGGCTGCGGTCGCCGCTTGGCGAGGACATGACTCGACCGCTCGGAAGCGTCGAGCGTCCGACTCTTCCTGTTTTCATGTCGACCGAAATCAACGCCGCTCGCTGTTCGTGCGATTCGAGCAGATAGGCCTCGAGTTTTCCGTTCTGAAACCAGAGCATCTGCGAGCTCGAGTCTTCGGCGATCGAGAAATGCCTTCCGGTCTCCATTCTTCCTTCGATGCCCTTGACCGACGCGAAAACCCACGCCTTCTTCGGGCCGGCGAGCACGACCCTCGGCCAGGGGAAGTCCTGGGACCTGCCGCGGATGGCACTGAGGCGATCACGGAAGATCGTCTCGCGCTCGCCCGTTCCGGCGTCGACGATCCGATAGGCGCTCGCGCTTCCGAAGAGGAGATACCACCATCGGTGCTCCTGGACCACGAAGCGCGGACCGCCGGACTCCCGTTTGCCTTTGAACCCAGAAGAGTTTGGCCAAAGGCACTCGGCCGAGGTTTCACCCGCCCGGAGACGGAGAAGGTGGGGAACGGAATCGTCGGCGTGGTAGCGCGTGGCTGCTTCCTCGACGTACGCCCAGAAATACAAATCCTCGCCGTGCAGCTCGGGGCTGAAGACTTTCCGGAGACTCGAGGGCGGGAGCGTTGCGGGCCAGGGCCGAGGCAGGAAGAGCCATACGCCGGAGGCAAGGAGGACGACGAGATCGGGCGCGAGGCGCAGCCGCACACGGAAGGCACGCAGAACCGCGCTCGCGGCGGTCGCGCCCGCCAGGATCACACCCGTGAGATGGACACGTTGGACGAGCGTTTCCATTTCGCGCTGCAGCTCTTGGGAGCGCGACCAGTTCTCCCAAACGAAAAGGTGGCCCGCGCTGACCCGGCGAAACGCGAAGAGGACGATAGCCGCCAGGGCGAATACCGCGAGGCGGCGGCGTCGCTCTCTTTCGAAGAGAGCCGCGCCGTAGATTGCCGCCGCGGCGAACGCGGGCGAAAACACACGCGCCAGCTCGGGGATGTCGGGTGAAGCCGGAAGGACCGCGTATGCGACCGGCGACATCAGGAAGACCAGGATCGGCGGCGTGAGGATGGCGAGGACGAGCCGCGTTCCGGTCGATAGGTGCAAAGCGTGCCGAGTGAATGTGACGAGAAGCGGGGATAGCACGAGCGCCGGCAAGTAGAAGAGGAGGCCGGGCAGAGGCGGCGGTGAAAGGAGCGAGTCTGGAATTTGACGGAGAGCTTAGACCCGTTCTCGCTCCCCCCGCGTGGTTCGGCTGCCGCGCTTCTACTTCGAGATCGTGATCGCGGGTCCCGCGGGCGCGACGTTCGAGACGCTCATCTGGAAGAGCTGGTAGAGCATGCTGAAGGCCTTGCGGTTCCACTGATAGCCGCTCTGCGGCCGCAGCGCGTAGTAGTAGCCGTTCAGGGGCACGACGAGATCGGCCCCCACGGGGCGTCGACGCGATTCGACGATGTCGAGGGCGCGGGCGGGGTTCTCGGCGATCGCTCCCGTTCGTGGGTCCGCCGGTACGTCGTATTCCGGCTCTTCTTCGATCCCCCGTCCAATGAACGTGAGGATCTCGTGAAAGCTCCGAAGACGGAGCCGTCCCGTCATGGGGAACTCCCCGCCTTCGAATCCGGGCCGGATGTCGAGCAGGATGTCGTTGGCGGGCGCCTCCTCCGCCTTCTCGTGCAAGACGGACCGTTCCTCGTTCGTCAAAACGTCCGGGTCGTAGTTCGTGATCATGACGCGGCCGTTGACGCGCTTGGCCACTCGATAGCTCCGCTTCTCCGGGTCGTAGGTCAGCGCGAAATCCTTGTAGGCCGTGAGAAAGCTCTCCGGAGTCACGGAATCCGCGGGAACGACCCAGGTCACATGGAAATGAAGCGGCTCGACGTGGAGGGCATGGTGATCTTGCACGGTGGAAAGGTGCGCCATGATCTTTCTGAAGAGCGGGTATCCCTCCCGGTCCGACGGGCGGTTGTAGACGACTCGCGATTCGCCGGGCCCTTCGAGGCGGATCTCGGCGCCGAGAAGCCTGAGGAGCGCGTCGACGTCGTAGCCCTGGCGGAGCAGCAAGGTGAGCTTCTGCTCCGCGAACGGCGTCAGCAGCCTCTGGGTGAACTCGTCCCCCTGCATCGGCGAGATGCCGATGGTCGGGTTCTCCTCCGCGGTCTTCGAGAGGATCGGGACGATCAGGCCGCCGCGCTCGCCCGTCATCGCCGGTCCGATTCCGGCGCTCATCGCGAGCTTGTAGGTGGCCGTGATGGTCGAGATCGCCGTGAAGTGCATCGGCTGGTTCTGCCTCGCCCGCGCGATGTTCAAGAGGAGCTGCTTGGAGACGCTCTCGGCCGCGGTGGTGTCGTAGGCAATGACGGCGCGGTCGAGCGCGATCGTCGAGACGCAGCCGCCGGCGGCCGTTCCGACGAGAGCGGCGAGGGAGCCGAGCAGCAGACGCCGAACGGCGAGGAGGAGGCCGCGGCCGCGACCTCCTCCGGTCCGGTTCGACATGTGTCAGGGTCCGCTTTTCGGGGCAGCCTTCTTGGTCAGCGCCTCGACGTACGACGTGTCCAGGATCTCGCCGACCGGCGGATAGCTCGAGACCAGCTCGGGGTACTGGTTGACGACGATGTCACCGAAGATCTTGTAGGTCGCGGAGAAGAAGTTCGTGGAGCCTTTCTTCAGGCCGAAGACGACGACGTCGTCGGCGAGGTCGTTCACGGCGGAGCCGCCGAGCTCGATCGAGAGCCCCGTCTTGTCCTTCTCCGTGTAGCCCTTGTAGTACTTCTCCCAGTAGTCCGGCCCGGCGCCCGACTCGTGGTAGACGACGGCGCTCACCTCGGCGGCCTTCTTGAGCGCGGCGGGGCTCTTCTTCACCTCCGCGGCGCCTTCGAAGAACGCCGAGAGCATCTGCTCCACCGTCTGGCGGTTGCTCTTCATCCATTTGTCGATGCCGATGACGACCGCCGGCATCTGCGTCTGGTTCTCCTTCGTCGAGACGATCGAGACGAGGCCGCCCTTCTTGGTCGCGACGCTGACGTCTCCGGGCGTCCACGTGACGACGCCGTTCACGCAGACCTTCTTCTTCTCGCCCGTCCTCTTCCCCTTCGTGACGACGGGGCGCTCCTCGCAGTAGCCGGC
>Ga0105247_10003196_pt1 | contig 10796 bp, 4 predicted proteins | sample KBSS24metaG_FD_81519 | JGI IMG/M metagenome (GOLD analysis project Ga0105247, IMG submission 81519) | Switchgrass rhizosphere microbial communities from Kellogg Biological Station, Michigan, USA - KBS S2-4 metaG | ecosystem: Host-associated > Plants > Roots > Rhizosphere > Soil | place...
ACTCGTAGGCACTCCCCAGACCGATCGCGATCTCGCGTCCATAGCCGAAGCGCGGGCCCTGGCGCGCCTGGCGAAGAAAGCGTGGCTGGAGCTGGCCGAGTTCAGCCAGGAACGGATCGACGCGATTGTCGACGCGATGGCGACCGCCGCCACGTCCTGCGCCGAAGTCTTCGCGCGTCTCGCCGTCGAGGAGACCGGGTTCGGCGTCGTCGACGACAAAATCCAGAAGAATCTCTTCGCGTCGCAGAAGGTCTACAGCTTCATCCGCCCGATGAAGACCGTCGGCGTGATCGCGCGCCACGAGGATCGCCGCGTCATCGAGATCGCCGAGCCGTTCGGCGTCGTCGCCGCGATCGTCCCGTCCACCAACCCCACATCCACCGCCATCTACAAGATCCTGATCTCCATCAAGGCGCGCTGCACGATCGTCATCAGCCCGCATCCTTCAGCCGTCAAGTGCATCACTCGCGTCGCCGAAGTGATGGACGAGGCGGCCCGTCGCGCCGGTGCGCCCGCCGGCTCGATCAACTGGATGACGACGGTCTCGCTTGAAGGTACGCAGGAGCTCATGAAGCAGCGCGACGTCGCAGTGATCCTGGCGACGGGTGGTATGGGACTCGTCCGCGCCGCCTACAGCGCCGGCAAGCCCGCCTACGGCGTGGGGCCGGGCAACGCCCCCGCGTTCATCGAGCGATCGGCCAACATCAAGAAGGCGGTCCACGACATCGTCACGGGCAAGACGTTCGACAACGGCGTGCTGTGCTCGACCGAAAACTCGGTGGTGGTCGACGAGCCTATTGCCGACGAGGTCAGGCGCGAGTTCCAGGCCCAGGGCGCGTACTTCCTGAACACCGCAGAGATCGATGCCGTCGCGCGAGTGCTGGTCACGCCGCAACGACTGCCCAATCCAGCCCTGGTCGGGAAGACGGCGGTTTTCATTGCGGAAAAGAGCGGGATCACGGTGCCGGCGGACACGCGCATCCTGGTCGCGCCGCTGGCGGGCGTCGGCCGCGACTACCCGCTGTCGATCGAAAAGCTCTGCCCGGTGCTCTCCTATTACGTCGTCAAGGACTGGCGCGAGAGCTGTGAGCGGTGCAAGCAGATCCTCCGGTACGGCGGCATGGGCCATACCATGTCGATTCACTCGCAGAACGACCAGATCATCCTCGAGTTCGGGCTGCACAAGCCGGCGTTCCGCATCGTCGTCAACTCGCCGACCACCCATGGATCCGTGGGGCTGTCGACCGGTCTGGATCCGGCCATGACGCTCGGATGCGGCGGCTTCGGCGGCAACATCACTTCCGACAACATCTCGCCCCGGCATCTGTTGAACATCAAGCGCGTGGCGTACGAGCTGACGCCGACCGTCAGCCGCTGGGACCGCGCCGCGGGTGCGGGCGCCACCCCGGCCGCCGGAAGTGCGGCGGATGGACGGGGGCGATCCTACGAGCTCCCGAAGGGGCCCGCGAAGGCGCCGGCGCCAACCGGAATCGCCGCCGACGCCCTTTCGCGTCGAATCGACGACTTCCTGGGATCGCGCGGATTCAAGCCGGAGACGGCCGGGTCGATTTCAGGTAAGACGACGGCCGCAGGACAGACGGGGGTCAGACGGGGGTCCGGACCGGGGTCAGATGGGGGTCCGACCCCAAAGGCGGACGCGCCGCTAGAGTTCGTCTGCGAAGAGGACGTCCGGCTCGCCATACAGGCAGGACGGAAACTGCTGGTTTCCGAGCGCGCCATCGTCACACCCGCTGCGCGAGATCTCGGTGACGCCAATCGCGTGTTCTCGATCGCTCCTTGGAACGGATAATTCAGACCTCCACGCCAGACCGTGCCCGACTGTGCAGTGGACCGACTCGAAGGGCCAGAGTAACCTTCAACTGCTGAGTCTGCTGGACTTATTGTTGACCAGCAACCCCGGCCTTGTTAGACTGACCCGGCCATAGAGTGCGGACGGGCTGGTGCCCGTCGCACTTCCAAATCACGGAGCCCCCGCAGTGGGGGCGACTTACGATGACCGCTGTCATCGCGGAGCGCCCGGAATGCTCGTAGCTCAGTGGCGGCGGTTTGCGCTTCTCGCACTCTTACCGGTAGTCGGGGCGTGCGGGTCCGCGCTGAAATCGCAGGCTCCGTCCGTGACGCCGTCGGCCGCTGTTTCGGTGCCCGACCGTAGCATCCAGACACCCGCTCCGCAGCCGGCACCTGTCGAAGATCCCGTTCTGACGCTCATCGCCTCCTCGGATCGCTTTTTCAAGGCAGGACAGAAGGAGCTCGAGCAGGGACACGTCGAGGCCGCCAAACAGGAATTCAACCGCGCGGTCGACGTGCTGCTCGAGTCGCCTTACGGGGCCCGCACCGAACCGCGCATCCGCGAGCATTTCGATCGGCTGGTCGACCGCATCAGCACCTACGAAGTCCGGGCCCTAGCCACCGGCGACGGCTTCACCGAGAAGAAATACGAACCGGCGTCCATTGACGAGTTGCTGGCGATGTCGGCGACGCTTGGCACGCCCCCGGCGGCACCGGGCCTGAAGGACGCGGTCCAGTCCGACCTGCTGATCGGCGCGCACGACATCCCCATCCCGCTCAACCAGCGCGTCCTCGCCTACATCGGGTTGTTCCAGGGACGCCTCCACGATTTCATCGAAGAAGGCATGAAGCGCGGCAGCAAGTATTTGCCGATGATTCAGAACGTTTTCCGCGCCGAGGGTCTGCCGCTCGACCTGGCGTATGTGCCGCTGGTAGAGAGTGCGTTCAAGCCGAACGCCCTGTCCCGGGTGAAAGCCAAGGGCGTGTGGCAGTTCATGACCGGCACGGCGCTGGAAAACGGCCTGCGGCGCGACTGGTATATCGACGAGCGCTCTGACCCGGAAAAAGCGACGCTGGCCGCGGCAAAGTACCTCCGAACCCTGAGCAAGATCTTCGGCGGCGACTGGCACCTGGCGCTGGCCTCGTACAACGGCGGCCCCGGCCGCATGCAGCGGGCGCTCAAGACCGCCAGGGTGGATAACTTCTGGACCCTCACCGACAAGTCGAAGATTCTCCCGCGCGAGACGCGCGAATACGTTCCCATGATTCTGGCGGCGATCGTCATCGCCCGGAACCCGGCGCAATACGGATTCGATTTCGAATCCGAAGAGCCGGCGGCCTTCGACAAAGTCGTCCTCCCGGGCCCTGTGGACCTGCGGCGCGTGGCCGAATGGACCGACTCCTCCATCGATGAAATTCAGGCGCTCAACCCGGAGCTCCGGCGCTGGACGACTCCGGTACGCGACAGGAGCTACGAGCTGAAGGTGCCGGCCGGGACGGGCTCTACAGTTTCGGCGCGGCTAACGGACGCCCCGTCGGATCTCGCCGCGTTCAAGTTCTACACGGTGAAGCGCGGCGAGACCCTGCCCCTCATCGCGCGCAAGCTCCACGTCAGCAAGGACGACCTCGCGGAAGCCAACTATCTGCCGGCGCTGGCGCGCGTCTCGGCCGGTCAGAAGCTGATGGTCCCGCACGAAGCGACCGCCCTGATGGCGGCGCGGACCGATCGTCAGGTGCCGGCGACCGAAGCACGCTCGACGGTCGCCCACGCCGGCCAGCTCGCGGCGCCGCCGGCGGTGTCTAATCGCGTCAAGGACAGCTATGCCGTCAAGCGTGGCGATACTTTGGCCTCGATCGCCCGGCTCTACCAGACGACGGTCGCCTCGATCAAGACCTGGAATCCACGGTTGCCGGTCGGCCACCTGGCGGCCGGTCAGCGCCTCACGATCTACCGTCTCGCGAACTAGCGACACGTCCATCAGGGCTGAGGGCTGAGGGCTCAGGGCTGAACGATGAGGGCTCGGAGCTGAACGATGCGGCGCGCTCTGGCGCTGATCGCGTGTCTCGGCGCGCTCGCGCCGATCCTCGTCGCGCATAATCCTTCCCGCGACACCTCGCAGCCATCCCAGCAGACAGCGACGACGACGATTCGCGGACGCGTGCTGATTGCCGGCAGCGACCTTCCGGTTCGCAAGGCGCGCATCACGCTTGCGCCCGACGCGGGCCCTTCGGTGGACCCAATCTACGCCGACAACGAAGGCCGGTTCGTCTTCACCAACGTGACACCACGCCGCTACGTGATCTCCGCCTGGAAGTCCGGGTTCGTCGAGACCAGATTCGGCGCTCGCAACTTCTGGGATCGGCACGTGAGCATCGTCGCGACCTCCGGCCACGCCCTGGACGAGGTGACCCTCTCGCTCGAAAAGGGCGCGGCGATCTCCGGCCGCGTAACCGACGAGCTCGGCGAGCCCCTCGTCGGGATGCCGGTTGCCGTCGGCCGTATCACGACTGCCGATGGCCTGCCCCGACTGGAGACCGCGAACTTCACCACTGAGACGGATGACCTCGGCGAGTACCGCATCGGCGGATTGCCGGCGGGCACCTTTGCCGTCGCCGCCTATGGGTTCCCCGCCGCACCGTCTCCCGCGACATTCACCACGCACGCTGGAACCACCGTCACGACGATGCTTCGGCGCCCACGCACGGTGTTCCACCCGGCCGCACCGCTGTTGATGCAGGCGCGGCCGATCGCGCTGAAGAATGGCGAAGACGCGGGCGCGGTCGACATCACGTTCCGGAGCGACGTGCCGGCGGTCCGGATCATCGGACGGATCGTCGATCCTCTTGGGCGGGCCGGCTATTTCTCCCTCGGTATCGCATCGGACGGCAGCGGCATCCGCGACGCGTCGATGACTATGACCACGAGCGTGACGCCCGACGGGGAGTTCTCGATGGTCGTGGCGCCGGGTGAATATACGCTCATCGCTCAAAACGAGACCGGCGTGGCGATGCAGCACGTCACCGTCGGCGAGTCGGACGTCAGCGGGATCCAGCTCACACTCGTGAAAGGCGCCCGAATCACCGGCCGGATCGTGTTCGAGGGTGTGGGACCGCGTTCCGCCCGTGCAGTCGTCGAAGCCTCGTCCTCGGAACCCTGGGAAGGCGTCGCCATGATGGGAGCGGCGGTAGGCAGCAGCCTGTCGGTGCCAACAAGGCCCGACGGCACCTTCACACTGACGGGTCTCGTCGGCCGTCGCGAGCTGACCGTCAACACGCGGTCGATCCCCGGGTGGCGCGTCAAATCGATTACGGCAGGCGGCCGGGATCTGTTGAATCTGCCTCTTGACTTCGCAGGCGGCGAGGATCTGCGTGACGTGATCATCGTCTTGACGCAACAGACAAGTGAGCTCACCGGCACGGTCACGGACGCGAACGGCCATCCGGTCAGCAGCGTGTCGGTGCTCGTGTTCGCTGACGATCGCCGGCGGCTACCGGGCCGCGCCCGCTGGGTCCGGCCCGATTCACTCGGCCAGTTTGTCGTCGAGGGACTCCCGGCCGGCGACTACCTCGTCGCGCTTGCCGAAGACGTCGACGATCTGCAGTGGTCGACCGCGGTCTTCCTCGATCGCTTTCGCGCGCAGGCCACACGCGTGATGCTCACGGATCGTGGGAGCCCGGCGATCGCGCTTCGCTGGGGCGGCACGCCGTGAGCGCATCGATTGCTGTCGCGGCAGCGATGGCGCTTGCGCTGTCAGGACAGACGCAACCGGCGACGCAAACAACGCAGCGTCCGGGAGAGCCGACACGGAGGCCGGCGACCGGATTGCGTGCCGACACCGCCGTGATCCGCGGCCGCATCACGACTGTGGACGGACGGCCGATTGCGCAGGCGGAGGTCACGGTCAGCGCGCCATTGCAGCAGCCGCGGCGCGAGACCACTGACGCGGACGGACGATACGAAGCCCGCGGGCTTGCGGCAGACGCCTACACGATCAGCGTGAGCAAGAGTGGCTTCGCGACGACCGAATTCGGCCAGCGCAGGGCCTCGTACCCAGGCAGGCGTGTGAACGTCGACGACGGCGAAGTCCTCGAGCACATCGACCTCGTCCTGCCGAGGGCCGGAACGATCACGGGCCGCGTGTCCGACGAGAACGGCGATCCCGTGATGGGCGCCACGGTGTCGCTGCTCGAAGCGCGCTTCGTCAACGGACGGCGCCGGCTGGTGGAGAGCGGCAACCGGCGCCGGACGAACGACCTCGGACGGTTCCGTCTGTATGGAGTCCAGCCCGGCCGATACGTGCTCGTCGCAGCGGCCGCCCCCGCCGGACCGTATCGGATGCCAGGCTATGCGCCGTCGTACTACCCCGGCGCAGCGAGCGCCAGCGATGCGCAGCCGGTCACGATCGGGGCCGCCGACGATCTGTCATCGATCGAGATCCGTCTGATGCCAGGGCACGGTGTCAGGGTGGCGGGCACGGTGCGCGACGCCAGCGGCCAGCCGTTTCGCGGACGTGTTCGGCTGGCCGGCAGCGACCGGGCAGGCGCGCTGGCGCCGCCGGCCGTCGAGGTGGCGGCGCAGGCCGACGGGGCGTTCGAGTTTGACGGCGTCGCCCCAGGCGAATACGTTCTACAGACGACCTTCCCGGGCTCCTTCGCGTCCGCGTGGATTTCGGTCGCGGACGCCAACGTCACGGGGATCGTGATGACGGCAACCATCGGCTCGACCGTCAAGGGGCATATCACGTTCGAAGGAACGCCGGTGCGCGTCAGACCGCAGGACTTCCAGTTCAACTTCGTGCAGACCGATCTCGATCTCGGGCCGCCGCCGGGCGTCTACCGCGCGAAGATCGACGACGATTTCAGCTTTCAATACGTCGGCCTGTTCGGCCCGCTGCTGATCCGTCCGGCTGGCGGCGCCGCGTGGATGCTCAAGTCGGTGCGTGCCGGTGGCGTCGACATCACCGACACGCCGACGCTGTTCGGGACGCGGGATCAATCGCTTGCCGACGTCGAAGTGATTCTGACCAACCGGGGGCCGAGTGTCAGCGGCACTGTCACAGATGGGCGCGGACATGCCGTCGAATCGTGCACTGCGATCGCCTTTGCCGCCGACCGCGCCCGATGGGGACGTCAGTCGCGTTACATCAAGGCAGCGCCGTGCGGTCCCCAAGGCACCTTCAGCATTCCCGGCCTCCCCGAGTCGGAGTATCTGGTCGCGGCCGTCGATCGGATTCAAAGCGCCAACGGTACTGGCGAGTGGCAGGACCCGGACGTGCTGGAGTCTCTGGTCGTCGACGCGGCGAAGGTGACGCTGGCGGATGGCCAAACCGCCACCGTGTCGGCAAAGCTCGTCGTTCGGTCGCAACCGTGATCCGCCGCGCGCTCGTCCTCACGCTGTTCAGCGCCGCGCTCCAGGCCCAGGCGCCGCCCACGATCGTGCACGGCCGCATCGTCGCCGCCGATACCGGTGATCCGATTCGCAATGCGCGCGTCGGCACTGCCGACGGCCCCGACGCGCCCGCGGCCCTCAGCGACGCGGAGGGCCGCTTCGCTCTCGCCGGCGTGCCGGCGGATCAGAGGGAGATTTCCGTCGCGAAGACCGGCTATTTGAGCATGACTGTCCCCACAGTTGCGGACCTCGAGATCCGGCTGACGAAGGGCGGCGTGATCACGGGCCGGGTCCTGGACGACCTCGGCGATCCGGAAGCGCTGATGAACGTCGCGGCGTTTCGCGTGCGAAGAACCGGGAGGCGCGTCACCTTCGAACGATTTCGGGCCACGGAAACCGACGACCTCGGCGAGTACCGGCTCTTCGATCTACCGCCCGGCGAATTCGTGGTCGCGGCCGCGCCGGGCCGCGTCGGGACCGCGACGACGACCATCCCCGTCAGCCTTGACAGGATTGTTTTCCGCAACTACTACCCGCACGCCGAGACACCCGAGACGGGGCAGCGGATCATGGTCCGGTCCGGTGAAGAGACGCCCGGGATCGATCTCACCGAGCCGCTCCCGCCGTTCGGACCGCTGCTGACGTCGAGTGGTCCCTCCCCGGCGGCGCCGCTGCCTGCGCCGAGACCCGGCGGCACCGGCGCGATCAGGGGCCGGGTCATGGGTTCCGACGGCCTTCCCATCCGCCGCGCGCGCGTGCAACTGATCTCCGGCGAGCAGCTGTTCTCACCGTACTTCGTCCCGACCGACGATGAGGGACGCTATGAGTTTGCCGGATTGAAGGCCGGCTCGTATCTCGTGACCGCGGGAAGGCTCGATCGCGGCCAGGTACCGTTCAGCGCGTCAGCCGGAGCCCGCGGCCCGGACCTGCTGACGCTCGCGGCGGGCGCCGCGCTGGCTCAGATCGACATCACGATCCCGCGCGGCGGGGTGATCAGCGGCCGCATCGTGGACGAGTTCGGCGATCCGATCGCGAACGCGAACATTCGCGTCGAAGCCGTCGTCTTCGTGCGTGGACGCCGACGGCTGGTTCCCGTGCCGGGTATCGCCAGCCGGCAGACGAACGATCTCGGACGCTACCGCATCTTCGGCCTCCCGCCCGGACGCTACGTCGTCGGCGCCGTGGTCGGTGAAACGGTGCCGGGATGGCACACGGCCGACTGGCCGGGCTATGCGCGCACGTACTTCCCGGGCTCAGCCGTCCCGGCCGAAGCGCAGACCGTCGATCTCGCGCCTAGCCAGCAGGCACTGACGATCGATTTCGCGCTGGTGCGCGGCGGCATCGCGCGCATCGCCGGCCGGGCCACCCTGTCCGACGGCGCGCCGCTGCAAGGCGTGATGTCGTTGACGCAGAGCTTCCGATCCGGAGCGATCGCCACTCCGCCAGTGTTAGTGCGCACGGAGGCGGACGGGAGCTTCGTGTTCGCGCGCGTCGCGCCGGGCGAGTACGTGCTGCAGGCCGCGACGTCGCGAGCGACCGTATCGACGGAAGGCGAATTCGCCGCGCAGTACATCTCCGTCAACGGCGTCGACCTGACTGGTCTGGCCGTGCACCTCTCGGCCGGCTCGACGATTGAAGGGCGCTTGTCGTTCGACGGCGGCGATCCTCCGGAGGACCCGGACTTCCATCTGTCGCCGGTGCCCGGCGACCCGGACTTGACGTCGCTCGCCGACAACGCGCCCGCGCGCGCCGACATCCATGACGACTGGACCTTCGAGATGAGCGGCATCACCGGACCGCGGCGGCTCCAGCTCACGCAGGCACCCGACGGCTGGGCGCTCAAGATGGTTCGCGTCAACGGCGTTGACGCCACCGACGCGCTGCTGATGTTCGGGACGGCGGAGCAATCGCTGCGCGACGTGGAAGTGGTCGTCACGAACCACGTGACCGAGCTGACCGTCGCAGACGCCGCGGCTGGAAGCGCGAGCGCGGCCGACTTCCGGGTCATCGCCTTCGCCACCGACCGCGCGCGACGATATGAAGGGACACGCTACGCAGCCCTCGGGGTGCCGGGGCCCCGCGGAGCGGTCGTTCTGCGAGGCCTTCCCCCGGGTGACTACTACGTCGTCGCGATGGGCAGAGGCGCGCAACCTGACACATCTGGATCCGACCCTCAGGAATTTCTGGCGTCGCTCGCCGCGAGCGCGACGAAGGTCACGTTGACCGAGGGCGAGCATCGCTCGCTCCGCCTGCGCGTGATCGGCCGTTAAGCGCGTCTTTTTCCAATCGGTCACGAGCGCGCATCGCAGATTCTGCGACGCGACGGCGTGATGCATCGCGTAACCCATTGAAAACACGTCGCGCGCCGTGGCGCGACGAACCTTGCACTGTCCGAGGCGTGCTGGCCTGCCTCCGGACCGCAGCTGTCTTTGGTGTCGACGCTTGCGCCGTGCATGTGGAAGTCGACGTCGGCTTCGGTTTTCCGAGCTTCACGATGGTTGGCCTGCCTGACACCAGCGTCCGCGAGAGCCGCGACCGCGTGCGCAGCGCCATTCGCAACTCCGGCTACGAGTTTCCTCCGCACCGCGTGACGGTGAACCTCGCGCCCGCCGACGTCCGCAAGGCCGGCGCCTCGTTCGACCTGCCGATTGCCCTCGGCATCCTCGCCGCGTCAGGCGTCCTCGAGCGCCGGCTGATCGCCGACTTCGTCCTGCTCGGCGAGCTCTCGCTCGACGGGTCGATTCACGCGACACGCGGCGTGCTGCCAATCGCCGCCGCCGCCCGGCGCGATGGACTGCGCGGCATCCTGCTGCCCGCTGCCAACGCCAGCGAGGCGGCCATCGTCTCTGGCCTCGACATCGTCGCGGTCTCGTCGCTCGCCGACGCCGTCCGTGCGCTCAACGATCCGGCCGGGTTCCGATCCGATCCACCTGCCCGACCCGCTGGGCCTCTCCTGCCCGACCAACCCGCCCTCCGTGCGTCCGCGCCTGATCTGGCCGATGTTCGCGGACAACTGCTCGCGCGCCGTGCGCTCGAGGTCGCGGCGGCCGGCGGGCACAACCTGCTGCTGGTCGGACCGCCGGGCGCCGGCAAGACGATGATGGCCCGGCGAGTGTCGGGCATCCTGCCGCCGCTCTCCTTCGACGAAGCGCTCGACGTGACATCGATTCATTCCGTCGTCGGCCTGCTGCCGGCCGGCGGCGGTCTGATTACGGACCGGCCGTTCCGCGCGCCGCACCACACCATCTCGAATGCGGCGCTGATCGGCGGCGGGTCGCAACCGCGACCGGGAGAAGTCAGCCTCGCCCATCACGGCGTCCTGTTCCTCGACGAGATGCTCGAGTTCAGTCGTCATGTGCTCGAGGTACTGCGGCAGCCGCTCGAAGAAGGACGCGTCGCGGTCGCCCGCGCCGCGCGCACGGCCGTCTTCCCCGCGCGTTTCATGCTGGTCGGCGCGATGAACCCCTGTCCGTGTGGCTTCGCCGGTGATCTGTCACGCGAGTGCCGCTGCGCACCGCCGGCGATGGCGCGTTATCGCGAGCGGCTGTCGGGTCCGCTGCGCGATCGGCTTGATCTGACGGTCGAGGTGCCCGCGCTC
>Ga0105247_10003198_pt1 | contig 10792 bp, 10 predicted proteins | sample KBSS24metaG_FD_81519 | JGI IMG/M metagenome (GOLD analysis project Ga0105247, IMG submission 81519) | Switchgrass rhizosphere microbial communities from Kellogg Biological Station, Michigan, USA - KBS S2-4 metaG | ecosystem: Host-associated > Plants > Roots > Rhizosphere > Soil | place...
GCGAAGGCGTCGACTGGGGCGAGCTCGAGGAGCGCGCCTCCTGACCGCGACGCGGCTCCCGATGGAGACATCATGACGTGGAAGGCGGAGACCTCTTGACCGACACGGTGCGCCCGATCCGGCACGAAGAAGGCGCGGTGACCCGGCGCGCGGTCCCCGGGCCGGCGCTCTACCACGTGACCACGGTCCCGGAGGGGGACGTCACGGCCTACGTCGGGATCCTCCCGGGCTACGCCGACCACGCCGCGCGCTACGCGCACGTGATGGACGCGTGGGCGCAGCGCGGGATCGGATCGGTGGCGCTCGACCTGCGCGGTCACGGCCGCGCGCAGGGCGTCCGCGGCTTCTGCCGCCGCTTCGACGAGTTCCTCGACGACGCGGCCGAGCTCGCGCGCCTCGTCGACGACCGCGCGCGCGGCGCGCCGGTCTTCCTGATGGGGCACAGCTTCGGCGGCCTGGTCGCGGCGTCGAGCGCGCTCGACGCGACGCGATCGTGGCGCGGGCTCTTGCTGTCGGCGCCGTACTTCGGCCTCGCGATGGACGTCCCGAAGGCGAAGCTCCTCGCCGGGCGGATCGCCTCGCGCCTCGTGCCCAAGCTCAGCGTCCCGAGCGGCCTGTTCGGAAAGGACATGACGCACGACCCGGTGCGCGCGCGCGCGTACGACGACGATCCGCTCGTCTTCGCCGGCGCGAAGGCGCGCTGGTTCACCGAGACGGAGCTCGCGCAAAAGCGCGCCCTCGCCCGCGCGGGCGAGCTGAAGCTCCCGCTCTTCGTCGTCTTCGGCGGCGCCGATCCGGTCGCGAAGCTCGCCGCGGCGAAGCGCTTCTACGACGAGGCGGGCAGCGCCGACAAGACGTGGGACGCGCTGGACGGCCTCTTCCACGAGGTGCTGAACGAGCTGTCGTGGCAGGACATCGCGGACCGCATGGCCGACTGGATGCTCGCGCGCGCGACGTGACGGCGCGCCGGCGCGTCCACAAAACGACCGCGGCGGCCCCTGGATGCGGACCGCCGCGTCGTAACCGCCTCGCTGCGCGTGAACAACGTCCGGCTGAGGAGCTCGAGGAGAGCGGCCGCGCTCTCCTCGAAACCAGACCGACTCAGGCTTCGCCGCGCGCGTGAATTACGTCCGGCTGAGGAGCTCGAGGAGAGCGGCCGCGCTCTCCTCGAAACCAGACCGACTCAGGCTTCGCCGCGCGCGTGCACTACGTCCGGCTGAGGAGCTCGAGGAGAGCGGCCGCGCTCTCCTCGAAACCAGACCGACTCACTGGCACCAGCCGATGCCCTTGTTGCCGCGCGAGCTGAACGGCGTGCACGTCTTCCCGGTGAGGCCGGCCGCGGTGCACTGCGCGTCGTTCTGGCAGACGACGAACTCGAACTTCGCCGGATCGGGATCGCACGCCGTCTTGCACTTCGTCCCCTTGAAGCCGGAGCCGCGCCAGTAGTCCGAGCCGACCACCGCCGTGCAGACGTCGTCCTTCTTGAACTGACCGGTGCCGCAGCACACCGGACCCGCGTGCCCCGTGCCGCTCGTGCAGTCGACCGCGTCGGCGCACTCCCAGTCGATCAGCGTGATCGCACCGCCGTCGGACGTGCCCGCGTCGGCCGCGCCGCACGTGGCCGAGCACGTCGAGATGTTCCCGGTCTGCGTCCCCTCGCAGCAGTGCTGACCCGGCTGACAGGGGAAGAACTTCCCGCCGTCGGTCGAGTCGAAGGGACAGTACACGCCGGTGCCGCCGTCGCCCGGGCCGACGAGGAAGGGCGCCGCGCCGCAGGTCCCCGTGTCGGGAGCCGCGTCGGTGGGCGATGCGTCGCCGCCGGTGCCGCCATCGTCGCCGCCGCCCGAGCCGTCGCTCTGGCTGCCGTCGACGCTGCTGGCGTCGTCATCGCCGCCCGGGTTGGTCGGGTCCCCTGTCCCGGTGCTGTCCGAACATGCCGCCGCGAGGCCGCTGCTCGCCACGGCCATCGCTGCAATCGCCACCCAAGCCAGCTTCCGGATCGTCATTCGCTACCCGCCCTTTCAAAAGAAGACGGAAGCTTAACAGCCACGAGAACGCGGGCGAGTCAATGCGACGTGGAGCGTATTTGGGACGGTCTCGCGAGCGGCAACGTGAGCGGGGTGAAGACGGGCGCGATCCCGAGCCGGCAGCGACGAGCGGTCTCCCAGCCGACCACCTTCGCGGCGACGACGTTCGCGGTCACGGCGAGGGTGAGGCCGGCGAAGATGTCGATGAGGTAGTGCCAGCGGAGGAACATCGTCGCCACGATGATCTGCGAAGCGAAGAGCGCCATCACCGGCCAGGTGTACTTGAACGGCACGCGCGCGCGGTGGCGAAACGAGTAGATCGCGAGGAACGTCGGGGCCGCGGTGTGGAGGCTCGGGAAAATGTCCTTTTGCGCGCCGCCCGCCTCGACCGCCTCGCGGACGAGCCCCCAGAAGACGCCGCCCGAGAGCTCGTGCTTGAACGAGCTCGCGAGGAGCCGGTACGGCCCGTAGCCGGGCACGACCATGTAGAGCGTGTGCGCGCAGCAGAAGACGAAGAAGATCCCGAGCGCGAACTGGCCGATCAGCCGCTCGTCCTTCACCGCCACGAGGAACGGGAGGACGTGCACCGAGAGGAGCGCGAAGTAGCTGAAATAGAAGAACGCGAACCACTCCGTCGTCGACGGGTTCACGTATCGGTCCCACGCGAGCGACGGCTCGACGTGGAAGACGCTCATGTCGAACGCGTAGATCTGCAGATCGACGGAGCGCTGGCTCACCGCCGGGAGGATCTCGCGGAGCTGGAAGTACGGCAGGAACACCGCGGCGAAGATCGTCAGGCGATAGAGGAGCGAGCTCGCCAGCCCGCCGCGGCGGAGCACTTCGCCACGCGTGAGCGCCAGGCCGAAGACGAGCAGGCCGATGTCCACCAGGACGCGCTCGATGCATCGCGCGCGGCCCGGGCCCGTGCCGAAGACGAGGCACGTGAGGAGCACGACGAAGTAGCTCGCGATGAGCCAGTCCTGCGCGGCGAGGCTGCGCACGAAGCGGCGCGTCCACCCCGCGCTTGGTGCGCTCGGTACGATCACCGCGTCGGGTTGGGCGAGCTGCGTCATGAGGAGTGGGCGGCGCTCCGAAGTGGTTGAACCTGTGTAGGGCCCCAAGCGCGCAGTTGCACGTTTTTGGCCAAGGAAGCGCCAGCCCTCACCGGCGGACGTGGCCGACGCTATGGCGGGCACACCCGCTTCGTCAACGCTCCTTCCGCGTGAAAAAGCGCGAAGCGTGCTTCGCGCTGCGAAGCACGATACTCGCCGAAACCCGTTTTTCGATGTGCACGCGAGGAACGAGGAGGGGAACCGCGCGGCGCTCGTCGGTGCCGGGCGCGACCGCCTCGGTCCGCGTCGCGAGCCGGTCTGCCGCGCTCGTCCGGAAGCGGTCTACTCGTTGTCCTCCGCGGGGCGGACGCGCAGGACGCCCGGGCCGGCGATGATCTTCGCCTGACACGCGAGGCGCTGCTTCGGCGGCGCCGCGGCGAACGCGTCGAGCACGTCGAGCTCTTCGTCCTCCGCGTCCTTCAAAAGCGACGCCCCCTCCATGACGACGATCCGGCAGGTGCCGCAGTTGGCGCTCCGGCAGGAGAACGGGATGGGCGTGTCGTACTCGTCGCACAGATCGGCGAGCGCTCCGCCGTCCGGCGCCTCTACCTGGAGGGGGCGGGCGTCCTTGGACTGGAAGATGACCGTAGGCATCGAGTTCTCCACGAGGCGTCGAGGGGCGCGGGAGGCCGACGCGATCGGCCGGGGGCGCGTCATATACAATATGCGCCTCGATCGCGCACGCGCGCGCGCCCGCGGCCGGGCCGATCAGCCTCGCGCGCGCGGCGCGGGGCGCGCGGCGCCGTCGCGCACGAGGAGGAGCGCGTGCTCGGCGCGGCCCCGATCGCGGAACGCGGCCCGCGTCGGGCCGTGGAAGTGCGGGCGCGTCTGCGTCGCGCGCGCGATCGGCTCGAGCCCGGTGCCCTCCGCCGCCCGCGCCACGAGGTCGTCGGCGCGGAGCGCGAACGTGCCGCGATCGCCCGCCACCGCCGAGTCGGCGACGAGGAGGATCGCCGGCGCGCGCGGCCGGAGGACGGCGGCGATCGCGCGGAGCGTCGCGCCGAGCTCGCGGGTCCACGCGTCCTCCGCGTCGCGCGCGCTCATCCCGGCGTAGCGGCGGCGCGCGCCGAGCTCGCCGCGCTCGAACGATCGCGCGTCGAGGCCGAGCCAGCGCAGCCTCACCTCGTGGTGCGCGACGTAGTCGTACGTCGCGGCGTAGGGCGGCGACGTGACGACGGCGTCGATCGACCCGCGCGCGACGGTCGCGAGGCGCGTCGCGTCGTCGATCGCGACGCGCGCGCGCGGGGCGGAGGGGGGGAGGAGCGCCGTGAACGCGCGGCGCCGGTCGACCAGCTCCTGCGTCTTCTTGACGAGGAGCCGCGCCGGGTAGCCGGCGGCGATCCGCCGCGCCACCGCGTGCGCCGACGTGTCGCTCTGCCGGCGGCTCACCTTGACCAGGATCGCGCTCAAGACGAGGCCGAGCGCGGCGGCGACGCCTTCGTCGCTCCCTCGCGCGATGCCGTCGCGGAGCCCGTCGAGCTCGAGGAGGACGTGCGGATCGAACGCGGCCACGTCGGCGTCGGGGAAGCGGTGCGTCGCGCCGGCGCGGCTCTTTCGCCGCGCGTCGGCGTGCGCCGCGGCCGCGCGCGCGCCCTCGACGAGGCGCGCCGCGGACGCGTCGTCGAGCGGCGCGGTCTTCATCTTCGCGAGCGCGACGGCGAGCGGGTTCAGGTCCGCCCCGTGCGCGGCGCGCCCGGCGAGCATCGCCTCGACGAGCACCGTCCCCGACCCGCAGAACGGATCGAGCACCGCGCCGCCCTCGCTCGCGAACGCGCCGACGAGGCGCGCCGCGGTGGTCGGGTGCATCCGCGCCGGGTACGCGTGGAAGCCGTGGACGTGCGGGCGCGACGCGTCCTCGTCCTCCTCGGCGCCGGCGACGTCGAGCGCGCGCGCGAGGAGGTCGGCCGCGTCCGGGTCGCCGCCGCGCTCGACCTCGCCGCCCACGTGGGTCAGCGCGCGGCGCATCACTCGCGCGTCGCCGCGCCGCGCGCGCCGCCCGCGCCGTCCGCCGGCTCGTCCACCTCCGCCGCGCCTCCCGCGATCTCGGTGTGCCCCGCGCTCGCGCCGCCCGCGCCTTCCCCCTGCGCGACGTCGTGCGACGCGTAGCGCACCTGCGCGTCGGGGCCGACGTCGATCCGCACGCGGTCGTCGACGCTCAAAAACGACATCATCCGCTCGACGTCGGCCTCGCTCGTCTTGAGCCTCTTCGCGAGCTCCGGGCCGGTGATCGCCGCGCCGTGGAGCTCGACGACCTTCTGCGCGACGCTCTCCCACGCCTCGAACGTGAGGCGCCGCGCCTCCTCGCTGTGGCGCCGCGATCGCGATCCGGCGAGCACCGATCCGACGAGCATCGCCGCGGCGGCGACGAGGATCGTCATCCCGACCGCGGCGGACGCGAACGTCAGCAGCGCGCCGAGAGCCGCGGTGAGCGTCCCGGTGAGGCCGAGGCCTATCGCCGCGAGGCGCACCGCGAACGCGTGCTTGCGCGCCGTGTTCGCCCGCACGAGCTCGCCCGTCGCGCGCTCCGAGACGACGCGCCCGTCCTGCGCCGGGACGCGCGGCCCGCCGCACGCGCCGCACACCCAGCGGTAGAAGGCGTGGCTCTCGAGGCGCGTCAGCCCGCCGCAGTGGGGGCAGCGGTTCTCTTCACTCGCGATCTCGGCGGAGGCGGCGGCGGCGACGTCGACCATCGGGCGTGTCTAGCATAGACCGCGCGGCGCCCCCCGATCCGCCCGCGCGCCGCGCGGCCGCGCGCCGAGGCGATGACGCGGCCCGCGTGCGGCCGCCCCGCTCGCGCGGCCCGCGCGCCGTCGCTCGCGCGTTTACGGATGAACGACCGTCGTGCCCGGCGGCGGGGCGAACTTGAACTGCGCGTCGGGCACGGGGTCGTTGACGCGCGGGTTCACGAAATCGAAGCGGTTCCGGTTCCCCTGGCCGTCGAGGACCATCACGCGGCGCACCTGGCTCGTCTGCTGATCGACGTAGAAGAGGACCTTCTGGTACGCGGCCGTCGGCACCTTCGGCGTCCCGACGAGGACGTATCCGCCGGGGAAGCTCATCTTGTCGCCGGCGGCGATCTCGAACGTGAAATGGTCGGTGAGCTTCCCCTGACCGGTGAGGAACGAGAGCGCCGCCGGGTACTGCGATTTGTCGACGGTCTGCTCGAACATCTGGTGGTTCTGCGCCTCGTACACGCGGAGGATCGCGCCGTCCGACACCACCCGGTTGCCCTGCGGGTTCTGATAGACCCAGTCCATTTTCCCGGGCTTCGCGAACGTGACCGTGCCGTTCGACGTCTTCTTCTTGTTGTACGCCTTGACGAAGAACTCCTGGTTGAACTCGGCCTTGAACGAGCTCGTCTTGTCGTAGAACGCCTGCACCTTCTGCGTGGCCTGCTCGACCGACGGGGGAGGCGCGGGGGAGGGGGACGTCGCGGGGGAGGGGGACGTCGCGGGCGCGCCCTGTCCCGCGGCGCCCGGCGAAGCGGCCTGCGCGGTGGCCCCGGAGCCGGAGGCTTGCTGGGCGAGGCCGTCGCCCGCCAGCGTGAGCGAGGCGAGCGAGACGAGCGACGCGGTGGCGAGGGCGATCGAACGGACGAAGAGGCGGCGCATCATGAAGTCCTCCGAGACACTAGCACGCGAAGGAAGGCGGAATTCGCCGCGATCCGCGGCGTGCGGAGGATCGGGCGAGCGGTGGCGAGCGGTGGCGAGCGTGAAGCGCGGAGGTTAGACGGCGCGGCGCTTGGGCGTAATCACCGGGAGCACCGGCGTCAGCCGCGAGTGCTGGAGGTGCGTCACCGCGACCGCCAGCGCGTCCGCGGCGTCGGCGGGCGGCACCTCGGCGAGGCCGAGGAGCGCGCGGATCATCTGCGCGACCTGCGTCTTCTCGGCGCGGCCCGCGCCGGTGACGGTGAGCTTCACACGGGCCGGCGCGTACTCGTGGACGGCGAGCCCGGCGCGGGCGCACACGAGCAGGACGACGCCGCGCGCGTGCCCGAGCTTCGCCGCCGCCTGCGCGTCGCGGTGGAAGAAGAGCCCCTCGACGCTCGCGGCCGCGACGGCGTGTGCGCCGAGGACGCCGACGAGGCCGCGCTCGATCGCGACCAGCCGGTCCGCGAGCGGGGCCTCGTCCTGCATGCGGATCACGCCGTGCGCGACGTGGCGGAGGCGCGTCCCGTCGCGCGCGACGATCCCCCAGCCGAGGCGGCGGGTCCCGGGGTCGACGCCGAGGACGACGGGCCCCGCCATCTTCGTCAAGCGTCCTTCGTGATGCGCGCGAGCTCTTCGTCGGAGATGTCGAAGTCGGCGTAGACGTTCTGCACGTCGTCGTGATCGTCGAGGACCTCGGCCAGGTCGAGCGCCACCTCGGCGTCGCGCCCGGCGATCGGCTTCTTCGCCTTCGGGAGGTAGGCGATCTGCGAGCCCTTCACCGCGATCTTCGCCTTCTCGAGCGCCTCGCGCACGGCCTGGAGCTGGTCGACCGGCGTGGTCACCTGCCAGTCTTCGCCTTGATCGCTGTAGTCCTCGGCGCCGCCGCCGATCGCCACGTCCATGAGCTGGTCCTCGCCGATCGCGTCCTTCGCGATCTGGATCGACCCTTTGCGCTCGAACGCCCAGCCCGCGGTGCCGCCGCCGCCGAGGAGGCCGTTGTGCTTCTCGAAGATCTTCCGGATCTCCGCGACGGTGCGGTTTCGGTTGTCGGTCATCCCCTCGACGAGGAAGAGCGTGCCGCCCGGGCCCGTGCCCTCGTAGAGGACCTCTTCGTACGACGCGCCCTCGATCTCACCGGTGCCGCGCTTCACCGCGCGGTTGATCGTGTCGTTGGGCATCGACTGCCCCTTGGCGTCGGCGATCGCCGATCGCAGGCGCGGGTTGCCGCCCGGGTCGCCGCCGCCCATCCGCGCCGCCACCGTGAGCTCTTTGATGAGCTTGGTGAAGAGCTTGCCGCGCTTGGCGTCGAGCGCCCCCTTCTTGTGCTTGATCGTGGCCCATTTGGAGTGGCCGCTCATATCGATGCTCCGTGGCTTCGTCGAAAGGTGGGATTTCTGGGAGCGACGCTACTTCCTGAGCCGCGCGGTCGCAAGGTTCCCGCCGCGCGCCTCCGCCTCGCGGACCGGGGCTCGCGGACCGGGGCTCGGCGGACCGGGGCTCGCGGACCGGTGCTCGCGGACCGGGGCCGGCCGCCCGTGTCAACGCGCGCCGCGGCCTCGCAGAGCCGGCGCTCGCGGTCCTACGGCGCGCCGTTCTTCTTGCAGGTCCCGCTCGCGTCCGGCTTCTTCGATGTCGTGACGCACGTGTAGCCCTGGGGGCACGCGTTCGCCGGCCCGGCGATCCCGCCGCACGAGGTCTTCTCCGGCGGGACCATCTCGCACTGGTGCGACGCGGGCGAGCAGCGCGGGACGCGCATGTCGTTGACCATCAGGTGCGTGCACATGACGTTGCGGACGACGCAGCGGGTCGCCTGCCGGTACGCCTCGGTCTTCTGAGCGTTGACCGCGTCGAGCCACCCGTTGTGGCAGCAGCCGCCGCGCGGCACGGCGACGCAGTCGGTGTTCCGCGCGCACGCGATGAGGTCCGGCGAGATCCCGCCGTCGGCGGTCGACCCGTGCATCGCGGGCGGCGGGACCGCGTCGTCGTCGGGCGATCCGGCGTTGTCCCCGGTCGACGTGTCCCCCGCGTCGCTCGGCTCGGAGGTGGCCGGCGCGGGCGCGGCGTCGGCCGGCATGCTCGGCACCGTCACCGCGGTGGACGGCGTCGCGCCGCTCGCGGCGGGCGGGACGCTCGAAGGCTCGCACGCGGCGATGACGACGTACGCCGCGCCGAGCGCCGCGAAGCACGCGATCCGCGCCGCGCGCCCCCGCGCTCGCGAACGCCCCGCTCGCCCCAGGGGCCGAGACGACGACGACGCGGACGATCGCGGCGGAGCGGACGGAGCGGAGGAGCCTGACGATCGCGTCTTCATGGCGGGGTCACCCGGGTGCTGGAGAGGAAGGCGTCGTCCGTCGCGTGTGCGTGCGCGACGAAGGCGCCGTATTGGTCCGGCGGGATGGTCCCCGTCGGCATGCCGAGGACGAAGTCGTCCTCGATCGCGTCCCCGCGCACCGAGAGCTGCCGCTCGGCGTCGAGCGCGGGCGATTTCACGCTGAAGGGGCCGGGCATGCGGGACACCTTCGCCCCCTTGGGGAGCTCGATGCGGCGGTGCGCGTGGTACTGCACCGCGCGGCTGATCGCCAGCGCGTTCTCGCGCGCTCCCTGGCTCGCGTACGTCGATCCGAGCGTCCCGACGCCGGCGCGCGGGAACACGACGTGGACCGGGTCGAGCCCCGGCAGCACCCACGCGCGCGCCGCCTTGGCCGCCGCGGCCGCCGCCCCGCCCGCGGCCGGAGCGGCTCGCGCGGAGCGGCGCTCGCCCTCGCTCTGCGCGTAGCCGCTCACGGTGAGCTCGGCGCGGAGCGCGATCTGCCAGCTCCCTTCGCTCGACGACAGCGCGACGTCGTCGACGTTCGCGTACGGCACCCAGCCGAGGACGACGTCGCGGAGCGCGCGCTGCCGCTCGGTGCCGACGACGCGGAGGAGCGCCTCGGCGATCTCCTGCGCCGCGCGCCCGCGGAGGAGGATGGTGAACGTGCCGCGCGCGTCGCCCTTGTCGTCGAGCGCGAGGCGCAGGTCAATCTCGTCGCGCTCGCCGTCGCCGAACAGGGCGGGGAGCGGCTCGATCCTGCCGTCCTCGTAGAGGACGCTCCGCCCGCGGAGCTCGGGCGACACGCGCCCCGCGGGGAGCGGCGGCCCCATCACGTCCGCGTCGATGAAGAGGGGCGGCTTGCCCCTCTCGTCGGACACGTGGGCGATGGCGAGCGGGTGCAAGAACCGCCCGAAGTGCGGCGGGAACGACGGGTCGGCGCTGTACGGCTCGTTCTCGGCGATCGCCACCTCGGCGCGGACGCCGAGCTCGCGGAGCGCGCGCACGACGAGCCAGGTGCGGCTCCCCTCGTGCTCGGTGAGGATCGTGCGCGCGGTGGTGGTCTGCCCGCCCCGCGCCCCGCCGACGCCGATGTCGCTCAGCGCCCCGGGCGACGCCTCGTGCACCGCCTCGCCCGCCGCCTGCACGACGCGCGCGACCACGTCGCGCTCGCGCGCGGCGATCGACGCCGCGTCGCTCCCCGCGGGCCTGGCGAGCCCCTTCACCGCGTCGCGCGCCCAGCGGCCGATCTCCGGATCGTGCTCGTCGAGCGACGCGAGCGTCTCGCGGAGCGACCGCGCGACGTCGCTCCACGACGCGGTGGAGAGGCTCACCGAGGCGGCGCGGTCCATCTTCGGCGTCCCCTCTTCGAGGCGGCGCATCGCGCGGTCCTTGAGCTGCCAGGTGAGGACGCGCCGGTCGCCCTCCGCCGCCTCGCGCGGCTTGCCGAGGATCGGGTGGCTCCACATCGACGGGCGGAGCGCCTTGGGCAGGCGGATCTCGATCGTCGCGCTGGCGACGCCGGTCCGGTCCGACAGGAGGTCGGGCGTGTCGATCCCGAGATCGCCGGTCTCGCCGGGCAGCGCCCACCCCTCGTACACGGCCTCGACGGCGTCGCCCTGCTCGAGCTGCGACAGGTCGGCGTGGCTCTGCTGCGCGTTGGGCGTGCGATCCGGCTCGAGGATCCGGCCGTCC
>Ga0105247_10003212_pt1 | contig 10761 bp, 8 predicted proteins | sample KBSS24metaG_FD_81519 | JGI IMG/M metagenome (GOLD analysis project Ga0105247, IMG submission 81519) | Switchgrass rhizosphere microbial communities from Kellogg Biological Station, Michigan, USA - KBS S2-4 metaG | ecosystem: Host-associated > Plants > Roots > Rhizosphere > Soil | place...
GCAGATCGATCGCAACACGCTTCCGATCATGGGCGTGCCGGGCAAAGATCCGATGGCTTCGAAGCACGACGGCTACACCGGTTACGGCTACATCGTGACTATAGCTGAATCGCCGAAGCTGCCGGGCGTGATCTGGGTCGGTACTGACGACGGCAACGTTCAGGTCAGTAAAGACGGTGGTGCGACCTGGACCAACGTGGCGAAGAACGTTCCGGGCATCGGCGAGACGTATCACATCACGCGCGTCGAGCCTTCGCATTTCGACGCGGGCACCTGTTATCTCTCAGTCGACGGGCATCGTTCCGACGATCTGAAGCCGTATTTGTTTGTCACGACTGATTACGGTGCGACGTGGAAGTCGCTCGTGAACAATCTGCCGCAGCGGGGTACAGTCAACGTTGTTCGCGAGGATGCGAAGAACAAAGATCTGCTGTTTGTCGGAACGGAGTATGGCCTTTTCGTTTCGCTGAATGGCGGCGGCGAGTGGAAGCCATTCAATTCGGGCATGCCGATACTGCGCATCGACGATATCCTGGTCCACCCGCGCGATAATGATCTGATCATCGGCACGCACGGACGTGGCATCTACATTCTCGACGACATCTCCGCGCTGCAACAGATGACGCAGAAGGTGATGGACTCCGATGCACACCTGTTCGAAGTCAGACCGGGAACGATCTGGCAGAACGACACGCGGCTCGGACGATACTGGGGCGGCTCGAAGCTCTTCCGCGGAGCGAATCCGGCACCGGGCACAGCAATCACTTACTACCTGAAGTCTCCGGCGTCAGGCGATGTGAAGCTCACGATTTCCGATTACACGGGGAAGGTTGTGCGCAACATCGCCGGGACGAATGAGGCTGGTCTGAACAGGATTCAGTGGAACCTGCGCGGCGATCCACCTCCGCGTCCGACTAACTTTGGTGGTGGCGGCGGCGGACAAGGTGGTGGAGGAGGTGGCGGCGGTGGCGGTGGTGGCGGTGGTGGCGGTGGTGGTGGTGGTGGTTTCGGCGGCCTCTTCAACCTCGGCCTGCCGCTCGAAGCCGGCACTTACAACCTGAAACTGTCGGTCGGCGGTAAGGACTACACCACGAAGATCGTGATCGAGAACGATCCGGGCCTCTAAAAGAAACGAGCGCCTCAACATAGAACAAGTCAGGAAGAGGGGCTTGCCCCCGCCGTTGCTTGGATTGGACGAGCGGGGCAAGCCCCTCTTCCTGACTTGTTCTTTGCTCAGCAGCTAAAGCAGTCGAGCGATCACGCATTTCAGGTAATACGTCTCCGGTACGCCCACCAGTACCGGATGATCGCTTGCCTGCATTCTTTTCTCGACGATCTGAACTCGCCGGTGTGCATCGATCGCGGCCTGGGCCAGTATCTCGATGAACAACTCCTCCGACACGTGATAAGAACACGTGCAAGTGATCAGCACACCGCCCGGGTTCAACAACTTCAACGCACGTAGATTGATCTCCTTGTAGCCTCGAATCGCGGCTTTCAGGCTGGCCCGGTTCTTCGCGAACGCCGGCGGATCGAGCACGATCACGTCAAAACGGTCCCCTGCCGCTTCCATCTCGCGCAACAGGTCGAACACGTTCGCTTCCACGAAATCAACGTTTGCGATCTCGTTTAGTCCGGCATTTCGTTGCGCCGCGGCGACGGCGTCAGCAGAAATATCGACGCCGATCACGTTCTCGCAAACCGGCGCGAGGTGCAGCGCAAACGCGCCGTTGAACGTGAAGCAATCGAGTGCACGCTGTTTGTTAGTTGTATTGGCTGCGGCGCGCGCGGCGAGGCGGTTCTCGCGTTGATCCAGAAACGATCCGGTCTTTTGTCCGCCCAGCGGCTCGACGACAAAACGCAACCCGTGTTGAAGAATCTCCAACTCGGCGGGAGCGTCGCCGTAGACAGTTCTGGTGATCAGCGGCAGTCCTTCGAGCTCGCGCACTCGCACATCATTGCGTTCAATCACTGCATGAGCGTCAAACTCCTCGACGAGCAACTCAGTCAACATCGACTTAACCGCATCCGTGCCCTGTGACAACGTCTGCATCACGAGCACGTCTGCATACCGGTCGACGATCAGCGACGGGAGCAGATCGCCTTCGGAATAGATCAAGCGATAAGCATTCGTCTCCGCCGAGATGTGCCTTCTACTACCCGCCTCATTGATCCTACGCCGCCACCAGTCGCGATTGATCTCTTCGTTGCTCTGCGTCAGGAACCGCAGCGCAATCTGCGAGGCGTCGCTGAACAGCGCCTGCCCGACAAAGTTGCCGCGCTCATCTTTAACGGTTACAACCGAGCCACCTTCAGCGTCGACCGCAACCACGTCGCTGCGATAGATCCACAGATGTCCATGCCGCACCCGATCCGCGCCTTTTTTATTAACTCTCGCCGTGTTCATCGGTCCATACTCTGCCACGAGATCATCGCAACATAAAAAATAAGTTGCACAACCTTCTCAGCAATGATATTTAGAAGTCAACTTTCGAGACCTTGCATCGGCGCAGAGATCCCCTGCACTCGACTTTCTCGGATAACGGCCCAGGGAAAATCTGGTACTAACGATCCTGAGGGTCTCCCCGATCCCAACTCGGTAACTTACGCATAACTGTATTCGCTTGATCTGCGATTCAGCATGGTCCAGTGCGGCAAAAAGCGTGCTTCCAGAAGAGAGGACAAAAATGAGTAAACGTATCCACCCTAGAGTTTTACCTTATAACAACCTGATTGCCTTCGCTCTATTACTGCTGCTGGGCTGTTTTGCGCAAGCATCTGCTCAATGGACCACGCCGGATGGCAGCGGGAATATCAGCAATACCAACACCGGCAATGTCGGGATTGGAACAAGTACGCCAAATGCTTTGCTCGAAATCAAGAAAAGTCAAAGCGCCGGAACAACCATCATCCTCGATAATCCGTTTACGACTTCCCCTAACGCAGCCTTTTCCGGAGTCTTCCTGAAACAAAACGGAGCGTACCGTTTGTTCGTCGGCTCAATCAACGACAACAACAATACTCACTTCGGCGGCTCAGGCGCGGTCCAGTTCTGGAATTTTGCTAATGCTCCAATGCTCTTTTCGACCAATAATACCGAAGCAATGAGGCTCACTGGCGGCGGCAATCTAGGCATCGGCACTGCGAGTCCAGGCGAAAAGCTGGTCACGCTCGGCAACATGACGGTCGGAAATATCACCGGCCACACGCAGCTATATTCCGGCTACGATGCCCAGTCGAACGTGATCATGGAATTGGGATATGGGACGGCAACTTCGGATGTCACTCCGCTTGCGAGCCTCGTTCTCAGTAAAAATCAAACCAGCGCGAATAACAGTATCGGAGTGATTTCTTTTGCCAACAGCAGTTTAGCGAACGGCAGTGAAAAGCGAATCGCTTCCATCGGATCCGCTACTGATGGCGCAGTCAACTCGGGGATATTGACGTTTGGCACAACACTCACAGGTACGATTGCTGAACATATGCGAATCACCTCCGGCGGAAAAGTCGGCATCGGCACCACCAACCCGACCGAAAAGCTGGAAGTCACCGGAAACATCAAGGTGTCGGGAAATATAAACGCCAAGTATCAGGATGTGGCTGAGTGGGTTGACTCTGCAGAAGACCTCCGCGCGGGAACGGTAGTGATTCTCGACGTCAAACGACCCAATCACGTGATGGCGTCAACCGCGAGCTACGACACGCGTGTAGCCGGCGTGATCTCTGCTAGTCCTGGTATCACTCTCGGCGAACACGCCGATGGCAAGGTGCTGGTTGCAACTACCGGTCGCGTAAAAATAAAAGTCAGCGCTAAAAATGGACCAATCAATATCGGCGATTTGCTTGTAACCAGCGATCAACCCGGAGTGGCAATGAAGTCAACCGCGGTCAAGATTGGCGGCGTGCAGATGCACCGGCCCGGAACCCTGATCGGCAAGGCCCTCGAGCCGTTGGCCCAGGGCGCCGGCGAGATACTGGTGCTACTGAGCCTGCAATAACGAACCTCGAAATTGTCCAAACAGCCGCCTTCCGGAGTACGCTCATGAGACGCATCTATAGGTCTATCCGTTCGAGACGCTTAATCAACGCGATTGCCAGCTATAGTAAGGGCAAATTAGAAATCACCCGGAATCCCTGATTGCTGCACGAAGTTTATCCGCAGACGGCTAATCCTGTATGCTAACGTCCGAGCATGGAGACGAAAACCGAGCCGCCGGTAGACTTCAACCCCTACAACACGCGCGAGATTGAATACGAAAAAGATCTCGGCGCGCCGGGCGAGTTTCCTTACACGCGCGGCATTTACGCGAACATGTATCGCGGGCGTCTCTGGACGATGCGCCAGTACGCCGGCTACGCCACCGCGGAAGAATCAAACGCTCGCTACAAATATCTCCTTGCGCAAGGCACGACCGGGCTTTCCGTCGCCTTCGATCTGCCGACGCAGATCGGCCTCGACTCGGACGATCCACTCGCGCACGGTGAAGTCGGGAAAGTCGGCGTCGCTATCGACTCGCTCGAAGATATGGAGCGTCTCTTCGCCGGCATTCCGCTCGACGAAGTCTCGACCTCGATGACGATCAATGCAACGGCGGCGATTCTGCTGTCATTGTATCTCGCGGTCGCGCGCAAACAGGGCGTACCGTTCAGTAAAGTTCGCGGCACTTTGCAGAACGACATTCTCAAGGAGTACATCGCGCGCGGCACTTACATTTATCCGCCCGCGCCGTCGCTGCGTCTGGTCACGGACATCTTCGCTTTCTGCGCGCGCGAGGTGCCGAACTGGAACACGATCTCGATCAGCGGTTATCACATTCGCGAAGCCGGTTCGACAGCCGTGCAGGAAGTTGCATTCACGCTCGCGGACGGAATCACGTACGTTGAAGCAGCGCTTGCGGCTGGTCTCGAGATCGACGACTTCGCTCCGCGTCTCTCGTTTTTCTTCAACGCGCACAACAACCTGCTCGAAGAGATCGCGAAGTTTCGTGCGGCGCGACGTTTGTGGGCGCGCATCATGCGCGACCGTTTCAAAGCGCGCGATCCGCGCTCGTTGATGTTGCGGTTTCATACGCAGACGGCGGGTTCGTCGTTGACGGCGCAGCAGCCGGAAGTGAACGTCGTGCGCACGACGATCCAGGCGCTTGCCGCGGTACTTGGTGGAACGCAGTCGCTGCACACGAACTCGATGGATGAAGCGCTCGCTTTGCCGACTGAGTCAGCCGCGCGTCTGGCGCTGAGAACGCAGCAGGTGATTGCTTACGAGTCGGGTGTTGTCGAGACAGCGGATCCGCTGGGCGGCTCGTACGCGATCGAGCATCTAACGGACGAGATCGAAGAGGGCGCGAATGAGTATCTGAAAAAGATCGAGGCGATGGGAGGGATGCTACGTGCTATTGAAGTTGGATATGTGCAGCGTGAGATCCAGGAGGCGGCGTATCGTTATCAGAAGGCTGTCGAAGCACAGGAACAGGTGGTGGTTGGTGTAAATCGCTTCCAGCTTGAAGAAGAGCCACCGGTGAACGTGCTGCGGATCGATCCGGCGTTGGAAGAGGCGCAGGTCGAGCGCGTGCGAGCACTGCGTGAGCGACGCGATGCGCGAGTTGTGACCACCGCCCTCGACAAACTCAAGCAGGCGGCGACGACTGATGAAAATCTGCTGCCACGTATACTCGAGGGTGTCGAGGCGTATGCGACTGTTGGCGAGATCAGCAATGCGCTGCGAGATATCTGGGGCGAGTACCGGGAGACGTCGACCATTTAGATACAGGATGAAACGAATTCTTTTATTAGTGCTCGTGAGCGCCGCCGTGATCCAGGCGCAGGAAAGCGGTTTTGGACCAGGGACTTCGTGGCGCCGGTACAAGGTTAAAGATGAAGAATTTTCTGTGACTTTGCCCACGGTCCCCGCGGTGGCGACCACTAAGGCTGCTCGGAAGAGTGACGGCAAGAGTCGCCTCGAAAGGCGACTGAAAACAGCCTACGACGGCGTCGAGTACACTATTGAATCTTTTGAGAACTCTAAACCAACGCAGTCGCTCGATCAGTTTATTGACGAACTGGTCCTGCCTGGCGAATACGATCCTCCCAACAAACGAAGCCTGACCGTCGATGGTTTTAACGGAGTCCAATATTCCACTGGAAATAAAACCACCTCCCTGATAGTGCAATTTTTCGCAACAGAGAAACACTTGTACCGCTTCATGGTCAGCGGGGAAGGGATATTACGACCTGAAGTGAAGCAGTTCTTTTTATCGATCAAGCTGGGCAAGAAGCCGGAGGGTATTGAGATTTTCGACGGGCCAGGAATTCCGATAGAAACACCTTCCACTGGTGAGATGATATATAAAGGAAGAGACGTTGACGTAAAGGCGCGCTTGTTGAAATTTCCTCAACCCAGGTATACAGCAGATGCTCGGAAGAATGAGATCAGCGGGATCGTGGTCCTTAAAGCCGTATTCGCAAGTAATGGAGAGGTGCAAAATATTCGTGTTATTTCAGGCCTGCCGTATGGATTGACTGAGCAAGCCATCATTGCGGCCCGGCAGATCAAATTCACTCCAGCCATGAAGGCCGGAAAGCCGGTCTCGATGTGGATGCAACTGGAATACAACTTTAACCTCTAGCGTTATGAAAAGAATTCTGTTTTTGAGTTGTACGCTATTACTTGTTACTGTCGACGTGCTCGCCCAGCCTGGGCCGTGGAAGCGTTACACCATCAGGCGCGAAGAGTTTTCGGTGATGCTGCCCGCCCTTCCGGCTATGTCCACCAAAAAAGCGATGGTGATGCGGCTCGCGAAGGAAAGGGTACAACATACGCTCGGCGCCTATGCTGACGGTCTCGCCTTTACAGTCCTGTGTGTGGATAACTCGAGTCCGCGTGAGTCGCTCGAAGATTACCTCGAAAAGGAAATCTTCACCCACGCGGGTTGGGAACGCACCAGTGAACAGGAACTAACAGTCAACGGCTTCAAAGGCAAACAGTACAACTTGCCCAACCCGGTTCCGGGAACGATGCAGGTCTTCGCGACGCGAAACCACATCTGTCGCTTTCACGCGTTTGGCGCGACGGCGGACGATGCTCGAGTCAAACAGTTCTTTTCCTCTGTGACCCTCGGTGATAAGAACGACGGTATCGAAGTCAAAGACGGGAATGGCGTTCCACCCAAAGCCGCAACTCAGGACAACGCGAATGCATTCACGGTAAAGGAAGTCGACCGGAAACCCTTCGTCGCTTTTCGACCAGAACCGAATTACACGGAAGAGGCGCGCCAAAACGGTCTTACCGGCTCTGTGATTTTGAAAGCAGTCTTAACCGCTGATGGCGCTGTCACCAATATCAAGGTAGCCTCCGGCCTGCCTTACGGCCTCGAGCAGAATGCGATCGATGCCGCGAAAAGGTTAAGGTTTATCCCAGCCATGAAAGACGGCAAGTTTGTGTCGACGTGGATGCAACTCGAGTTCTATTTCAATCTCTACTGACGACTGATGGCCCACCTGCTCGAAGTTCGAAATCTCCAGACACACTTTCCCACACGCACGGGGCTCGTGCGTGCGGTCGATGGGGTAAGTTTTCATCTCGATCGAGGCGAGCTGCTGGGGCTCGTTGGTGAGTCGGGCTGTGGAAAGTCGATGACTGCGCTTTCCGTCATGCGCCTCATCGCGCCGCCCGGAAAGATCGTCAACGGGGAGATACTCTTCGACGGCAAAGATCTACTCAAAATTTCCGACTCCGAAATGCGCGATATGCGCGGCGACGACATCGCCATGATCTTTCAGGATCCGATGACGTCGCTCAATCCTGTCTTCACTGTCGGCGAACAGATTGCCGAAGCGTTGCGACTGCACCGCAAGCTCTCGCGCAAACAAGCGCGACAGGCGACCGTCGAGGCGATGCGCGAGGTCGCGATTCCCGATCCCGCTCGACGCGTGGACGATTATCCACATCAACTCTCCGGCGGCATGCGACAACGCGTGATGATCGCGATGGCTCTGGCCTGCAATCCGAAACTTCTAATTGCCGACGAGCCGACCACCGCGCTCGACGTCACGATCCAGGCGCAGATCCTCGAGCTGCTCGACGATTTACGAAAGCAGCGCGAGCTCGCCGTGCTTTTGATCACTCACGATCTCGGTGTTGTTGCTGAAGTTGCCGATCGAGTGGCCGTGATGTACACGGGAAGAATCGTTGAAGAGTCGCCGGTCGAGGAGTTGTTTGCACGGCCCAAGCATCCATACACGGAAGGCTTGCTGCGTTCGGTTCCAAAGCTCACCGGCACACAGGTGATACAGAAAGAGCGGCTCGAGACGATCGAAGGCGTCGTGCCGCGACCGACCGATCTGCCGCCCGGTTGTCACTTCGCGCCGCGCTGCCCGCATCGTATGCCTCGTTGCACGGCGGAAGAGATTCCGCTGTATCAACTCGACGGCAACGTTGAAGTGCGTTGCGTGCTTTACGATCTTGCTGCCGCAGTCGCAGCCGACCACAAAGAGGTTCATGAGCGAAACACTCGTCAGCGTTAGTGGGCTCGTCAAACATTTTCCGGTTGAAGGCTCGACTGACGTCGTGCGCGCAGTCGATGGCGTGTCGTTTGAGATCTTTGCCGGAGAAACGCTGGGACTCGTTGGCGAATCGGGTTGTGGCAAGTCGACAGTCGGACGTTGCCTGCTGCGTTTGATCGAGCCGACTGCCGGTCACGTCTACTTCGAAGGCCGAGACGTTCTCGCGCTCAACAAGAAGGAGTTGCGTGAGATCCGGCGCGAGATGCAGATCATCTTTCAGGATCCGTACGCGTCGCTGAATCCGCGTATGAAGATTGGCGACATCGTCGGCGAACCGCTCGTGATTCACAATCAGGGCACGAAGAGTGAACGGCGCGATCGTGTGGCCGCGCTGCTGCGAAGAGTCGGGCTCGATCCTGATTACATGAATCGCTATGCGCACGAGTTCTCAGGTGGGCAGCGACAGCGCATCGGCGTCGCGCGATCGCTGGCGTTGAATCCGAAGCTGATTGTTGCTGACGAGCCGGTGTCGGCGCTGGACGTTTCGGTGCAGGCGCAGGTTGTGAACCTGCTGCAGGAGTTGCAGGAAGAATTTAACCTGACTTACCTGTTCATCTCGCACGGGCTGGCGGTGGTCGAACACATCTCGACGCGCGTGGCGGTAATGTATCTGGGCCGCATTGTTGAGATAGCTGATGCGGGCGAGCTGTATGCGCAGCCGCTGCACCCGTACACGCAGGCGCTGCTTTCTGCGATCCCGATTCCGGATCCTACGCAGAAGCGAAAGCGCATCGTGTTGGAAGGTGATGTGCCGACGCCGATCAACCCGCCGTCAGGTTGTCGCTTTCGGACGCGTTGTCCGCTCGCGATTGACGACTGTGCGCGGATCGATCCGGAGTTGCGTGAGGTGTCGCCCGGGCATCACGTCGCGTGTATTCGTGTCCCCGGCTGGGATCAAGCGCCAAGATCGGCGTAATCTGTGGATGAAACATTCGTTGTCTTTGTCCCGTATCTAGGCTTCTTTCTCACCTGTTTCTTAGGAGGAAACTAATGAGCGATCCGAACACGCCTGCGACTGGCGCGGAAATGTCAACGGCGGAAACCCTGATCGGCATCTTCTTCGAGCCGTCAAGAACGTTTGAGGCCCTGCGCGCAAGGCCTCGCTTTCTCGTAGCTGGTCTTATCGTGTTTATCCTGACGTGCCTGGTAACTGCGGCCTTATACGCGCGAGTTGATATGGCCCAGTTCATACGCGACAGGATTGAGCAGTCACCGCGCGCCGCCCAAGTCAGCGAAGAGCAGAAGGAAACGCAAGTCAGGGTGGGAAAAATCATCGGCATGGTGTTTATCCCGTTGGCGGTGCCGGTGATGATTGCGGGCGGTGCGGCGCTGTACCTCCTGGGTGTGATGGCTATGGGCGGATCGATTACTTACAAAAAGGCGCTCGCAGTATGGTGTTATTCGTGGTTACCACAATCGATTTTAGGAGCGTTAATAGCGCTTTTGGTGTTGTTCCTGAAATCGCCCGATTCCATCGTCCCGGAGAATTTGGTAGCGACGAATCCCGCCGCGCTGATGAGCACCGAGTCGTCGAAAGTATTGATTGCCTTGCTGAGACAATTTGATCTGCTCAGGTTTTTCGGAATGTTTCTGGCAGCCTTAGGGCTAAGAAAAGTCGCAAAGATTTCATCGGGCCAGGCATGGGCAGTGGTCCTGGGTCTGTGGCTCCTTGGACTCTTACTCGCCGTTGGCTCCGCTGCTATTTTTGGTGGCTAAAAAGCACAAAAGAAGTTTAGCTACAAAAGGCACAAAAAGCACAAAAGAGAAGAATGAAGAAAGTTCTTCTTTTGCGCTTTTTGTGCCTTTTGTGGCTGATTCTTCTCTGTGCTTTTTTGTGGCCCTATTCGTAGCGCAGTGACTCGATTGGGTCGAGGCGGGCCGCTTTCCATGCGGGCCAGAGGCCGAAGATCAGACCGATGCCGACGCTTGCCACGAAGCCTCCGACCGGCGCCCAGATTGGCACATAAGACGGAAGTAACAGTCGCAGCAGAAGCGTCAGTCCCCAACCGATCGAGAGTCCGACGATTCCACCGAGGCCCGTGAGTGTCGCGGCTTCGATCAGGAACTGCCACATGATGTCGCTGCGCTTCGCGCCGATTGCCTTGCGCACACCGATCTCGCGCGTGCGCTCAGTGACGGACACGAGCATGATGTTCATCACGCCGATACCGCCCATCATCAGACCGACGGAAGAGATTCCCA
>Ga0105247_10003215_pt1 | contig 10749 bp, 18 predicted proteins | sample KBSS24metaG_FD_81519 | JGI IMG/M metagenome (GOLD analysis project Ga0105247, IMG submission 81519) | Switchgrass rhizosphere microbial communities from Kellogg Biological Station, Michigan, USA - KBS S2-4 metaG | ecosystem: Host-associated > Plants > Roots > Rhizosphere > Soil | place...
CATCTCGATCACGGCGAGCTGAGCAGCACTCTTGGCACGCTCCGCAAACGCGAGAAGATCCTCGACGCTGCAATCCCACTCGGAGAGATGACCGATACGCACCTGGTGAATCACCATGCGGATGCGCTTGAAGTCCTGCGCCATGCCGAAGGTAGCGAGCGCGCCGAGTGCGTACAGCATCAGCTGTTCGTTCTCGTCCGCGTCGACCTGCACCCCGCGGCCGAACTTCAGGTCGTGAACCTGTAGCTCGTCGCCGACCATGATCACGGCATCCGATGTGCCGAACTGCTCGGGGATGCCGACGTATTCGCTGAACTCGAGCCGCTGCTCGACGAGGAGCGTTCCGCCTTGGGCATATGCCCGCACGGCGTCGAGGTACTTCTGCACCTCGTGGGCCATGTCTTCATCAACCGGGAAATCGGTCGACTTGCCGCCATTGCGCCCCTGGACCGTGATGACACGATTCAGGAATGCCGCAGCATCGCGCTCAGACAGGAGTGCCATGCTGGCGAGTTCGTGAGCCGCGGTGCCTTCGTCCGCGAAGCTGCTCGACTTCTCGGGCAGTACGCTTTCGAGGGCGACCGATCCCGGGCAACGCATCCAGCGATGGGCGGATGAGGGTGAGAGCCTGGCGTGTGCGAGGTCGGTCACAGGGTGGCGACCTTCTGCGTGATGAACTTGTAATCGAACCCCTCGGTGTCCTGCGGCGTTCGATCAAGGCGAACCACAGCGACGATCGCCGGGCCGTTCGGTGTATCGGCAATGAGCAAGTCTCCGTGAGCGACTGCTTTGCGAACACGGTAGGTGAACACCTTGGCCAGGTTGTGACCGTTCACGAATCGAACGCCGATCGTGTCGTATGGCTTTTTGGTCTTGCGCTTCACTGCTTTCGCTCCGGCCAGGTCTGACCTGGCTCAACTGTTTCGATTGGGCATTCGAGGGTGACGCTTTCCCACACCCAGCCGTTGTCCTCGACGACTTTGCGCACCGTCACCACATCGCCGAGGGGGGTCCTGCGGACTGGGGGGTGCGAGCCGATGACGGTGCGTGGCTCCATGATCAAGCCGTCTTCTTGGCGATGGCGGCTTCGAGAGCTGCCGTCAGCTTCTTGTGAGCGTCATCCAACTGCTCAGGTTTGAGCTCGCCGCCGCGCTTGACGCCGAAACCGTCCAGCACCTTGAGACAAGCGGGCTTGTCCTTGGCGCACAAGGCGATGATCACTTTGGTGATAGCGTCAGGGGTGACCGCGGGTGCAGTCGACGCAGCAGGCTGCTGTGCCGCAGGGGTTGTCGCGGGAGAGGTCGACTCCGCTGGGGGCGTGGCTGCCTGCTGCGTCTGTTCGGTGGCTGCGGCTTTCTTCTTGCCGGCAGCTTTGACAATCGCGTCGCTGCCGCTCAATAGAGCGATCAGCGTGGCGAAATTGCCGTTGAGTGTTTCGATCTGTTGCTCGAGAGACATGAGGGTTCCTCTATTGGGCGAAGTGTTTGAAACGGGGGTACTCGTTGCGCTGCCAGGCTCGACCGTCGTGGCTCAACGGTTCCGGGTGCAGCACCTCGGGCTTGCGGCGTCCGAACAGCCAGCGCAGGAGTTTCATGTGCTGAGCCCGGGGTTATCGCAGGGTGCCTCGACGTGCGAAATGATCGCGGCGGACTGAGCGAGGCGATACGCTTCGGAAAAGTCGGTCGGCGGCCCAACATGCTCGGTCACCTTGCCGTCAGGACCCTTCACAAACATGGACGTCTGCGCCTGACTGAAGCGCACCACGTGCTCCGCGTCGATCACCACGAACAACGCGAGGGCTTTGCTGCACTGGCCGAGCGCGAAGGCGGCGAGCGGTTGACCTGATGGTGGGGCGACCGGATCGGCACCGAGCGCTGCGCCAACAGTCATCACGATAACGGCCAAAATGAACCCGAGACCCTGGAACGTGGACTTCATGGCTGAGTGCTCCTGGCCGCTCGATCGGCGGCTTGCTGACGTTTGAAGTAGTCGTAGGAACCGATGCCATCGACGCGACTCAGCCGCGGTGTGCCTTGCTTGCGGTTGGCGGCCGGCGACTTCGCGGAATCCCCGCGGCGGCGTTTACGACACTCGCGCTTGCGGCGCGCGAGCAACCACAGGCGCATCGGTTGGGGAAGCTTGGATTCCGCCTCGCGCTGCTTCTGCGCTTCGGTGGCGGCGATGGCTTGGTGAGCTCGCCGGGCCAGGATGGGAAGAACTGGTTGGCCGATCGCTTTGCGGACGGCGGCGGAGATGAATGCGAGTGCTTTCATATGAGTAACCACCCATTGCGGTAAGAGACTGGTGCGGCAGCGAGGGCGTCACACTCGGGTGTCGATACGCCGCGCTCACGGGCACTGGCGATCAGAGCCTTGGCTGATTCGTCCTCCCGGGTGCGCGCAGCGCGGCATCCAGTGCAGGAGGCGTCCTCGTTGGGTATGGCAAATTTCGCGACAGCGACGCGCCGACCACACAGCGCCACACCAGTCTTGAAGCCCAGCACAACGCCGAGTTTGTGCAGATGCGTGTTCACGACTGCGCCCCCTTGGTGACCGGAACGATCTGCAAACCGCGCTTTAGCAACTCGGCGACGAGCCTGGTGCCGAGCACTTGGGTGTCGTCGAGTCCGCGGAGCGAGACGCCAAGCAACGTGTCGGTGAAGGCCGAGCCGATGGCTCGGGCTTGCGCTTCGGTGAGGTTCATGCCGCGACCTTTTTGTCAGCCTTGGCGACTGGCTTAAAGCCGAAGGCGACCAGAGCTTCCGCGCACCAGTTCGTGTCGCCAGTCATCTTCCACGGCATCGCGATGCCGAGAGCTTCCGAAGTCTTGCCAGCGACCACAGCAGGCCCGGTGCCGTTCGGTAGCACCTCAACCGGCATCGGACCTTCGGTGCCGCGAACCAGGGAAATTCCCTGCTTCAGCGCCGCCAGGAGGTCGGGATCGAAATACGCATATTTACCGCTCGGCGCCGCGGGAATGATTCGCCGGTACTCGGGGTACCGACCCTCAATCTCGTTGGCGATCTCAAAGCCTTTGCAAGCATCGAGCCGAACCTTTCGCACTTGAGTGCCTTCAACCTCGAGCGACACTTGAACATCCGGCGCACTCTTTTTCGTGTGCTTCAATGCAGCCGTGATGAGTTCAGAAGGAATGATGAAGGGTGCTGGTTTGGCGTCGAACTCTTGTTTGGCTAACAGCATCGTTGTGCCGTTAGTGGCGACGAGGCAGCCGTTCGCGGTATCGACGTAGACGCCTCTTAAGTAGTAACGGACGTCTTCTTTCGCCGCGACTTTCAGCAACCCTTTGAACGCATCCGCCTTGACCCTGCAGACATGAACCGTGTCCATCGAATTTCTCCCGTAGCTTCTCGACGGGAGCAACATTAGCAAATGCTAAAGCAGACAGCAACAACTATTTAGCAAATGATGAAGACGCTAATCTATACAGTGAGTTGCGGATCGATTTGCTGTGGATGCCGGCCGCTGCGGTACGCTTCGCACATGGCGGATGAGTTCACAGCGATGGAATGGAAAGACCTTGCGCGAGGCGTTCGAGCGCTGGCGAACCTCGCTGGGCAGACTGCCGAGAAGCATCGGGGGACGTCAGCCCATCCGATCCACTTGGCTGAGAAAGAGCGGCTAGAACTCCTGGCGCAGCGTTGTGAGAAAATGACGCATTGCAGCAAATGCTAAAGTGAATAGGTAAAATAAAACCGACTCAAGGTCGGCCCCGGTGTTCGCAATTCTGATCTTCTTAGTCGATGAACCAGTGTTTCACGGTCCCTGTGACCTCTACCAATGCCGCTATTAGCAGCGTTCCGACCCGCATCAGTCTGTTCTTCGGTTCACCTCGTGTGCGTCTGTAATGCTCCATAGCTTTGTTTCTGACCCAAGCCCGCTCTAACTCGTCCATCTACCCCTCACTCGAGGATCAGCCGTACCAAGCGCACAAGCCATGACTGGCTCGGCATCCCTCGTTCCTTGCTGTCCTCATACACAAACTCGACCAGGTGGCCGTACCTATCCTCGCCTTTGATGTCAGGCTTTCCTGTAGCTTTCACTGCGGTATCAATAGCCGATATCACACGCACCAGTAGACTTTCGTCGCCGGTTTGCGACGGACGTCGCGACTGCTGCTGTTCCTCCTCAAGATCCAGCCACCCTGCCGTTAGCTTAAGTCGGTTTTCGACTTGACGCGCGAACTTCTCTGTGAACGGCCGATGACCGCTGAGCCGCTGGGATAGATCGCTGGCGCTGACGCCAATTTGCTTGGCAATACTCTGCCATTCGGCCGCTGACTGCTCCCGGTAGAGCTGCAATCTGCGACGTCGCAGATCCATCTTGTCATCGACATTCTTGTTCACGGTGACCACTCCCAGCTTGACTGCGATTAAGCAAATGCTAAATTCAAGTGCACATAAGCGCGGGGATTATAGCATTTGCTCAAGACCCGCGCCACGTTTTGTCAAATTAGCTTGATTGCTATTCGCGCAGGTTGCCAAAAGTTCCGCGCGAGGTCTGTGAGGTAAGTCAGTGAATGCAATGAAAGAATGGATGTGCGCGGCAACCAAAGAGGAGCAGATCCACCTGGCGGCTTTAGCAAAGACGTCGCGGGCGCATCTCTACCACTTAAGCACCGGTCGCCGCATCGCTTCGAGCGAATTAGCACGGGAGCTTGAGCTTGCGAGCACGGAATTAGCAGTCTCCTCCCGCGGCCGGCTGAAGGCGCTGCGCCGGGAGGATCTCAGCCCGGCGTGTGGACGATGCGAGTACGCGAAGCAGTGTGCTGCAGCCGAGACGATGGCTGCAGCGCTGCTGCCCAGCCTGATGCGCGAGCCTTTCGATCCTGCGAAGCACGCACCGGAGCTGTTTGGGGGTGCGTCATGAGACCTCCCCTGATGTCCAGTCTGCTTGGCAGGGAACTCGTCGTCGACAACTTCGCAGGCGGGGGAGGGGCAAGCACCGGTATCGAGGCAGCACTCGGCCGTTCGGTCGATATCGCAATCAACCACGATGCCGAAGCTATCGCGATGCATATGGCAAATCACCCGGCGACCGAGCACTACTGCGAAGACGTCTTCAGCGTCGACCCGCTGAAGGTGACGAACGGTGAGCCCGTTGGGTTGGCCTGGTTCTCGCCCGACTGCAAGCACTTCAGCAAGGCGAAGGGCGGTAAGCCGCGATCACAGAAGATCCGCGGCTTGGCGGATGTTGTCGTCGAGTGGGCTGAGAAACTCGGAAGACGAAAGCCGCGCGTGGCCATGCTGGAAAACGTCGAGGAGTTTCAGACGTGGGGACCACTCCTCGGGGACGGCCGCCCCGATCCGGCACGGAAAGGAGAGACTTTCCGCGAGTGGGTCACGAAGCTGCGAGCACTCGGCTATGTCGTCGAATGGCGCGAGTTGAAGGCGGCCGACTACGGCACACCGACCTCCCGCAAGCGCCTGTTCGTCATCGCGCGTTGCGATGGTCTGCCAATCGTATGGCCCGAGCCGACACACGGCAAGGGGCGTCTCCCGTATCGAACAGCCGCGGAGTGCATCGATTGGTCTATTCCATGTCCGTCCATCTTCGAGCGTGAGCGCCCCTTGGCCGAGGCGACCATGCGCCGGATCGCACGAGGTGTGAGGCGCTACGTGATCGAAGCAACCGAGCCGTTCGTTGTGACCATGCGTGGAACCGAGGACGCACATATTGACCAATCCGTGCGCAGCATTCATGACCCCCTGCGCACCGTCAGTGCGGCCGAAATGCACCATGCACTCGCTGTTCCCACGCTCATTCAAACCAGTTACGGGGAGCGCAAGGGACAGGCGCCCCGGGTGCCAGGACTCGAGAAGCCGGTCGGGACGATCATGGCGCAAGGTCAGAAGCACGCGCTCGTCGCTGCCTTCCTCGCCAGACATTACGGCGGGCACGAGAACGACGGCTCCGATCTGCGCATTCCGTTCCACACCGTGACGGCGAAGGATCACCACTCGCTCGTCCATGCCTTCCTCATCAAGTACTACGGTGCCGACCAGGCTCCCGAGATGCTGGAGCCGCTCCACACGGTTACGACGAAGCATCGCTTCGGCTTGGTGACCGTCCTCAACGAGCAGTACTACATTGCTGACATCGGTATGCGGATGCTCGCCCCGCACGAGCTGTTCCGCGCCCAAGGCTTCCGGCCCGACTACATCATCAACCCGCTTGTGAACGGGAAGCCTTTAACCAAGACCGCGCAGATCCGCATGTGTGGCAACAGCGTCTGTCCGCCGCTGGCCGAGGCGCTGGTGAGAGCAAACTACGTCGAGCAGTCACAGGCGCTCGCAGCGTGACGCCAGCTGAGTACGTCGCCCACGGATGGGCGCTGGTCCCCATTCCCGCGGGCAAGAAAGGTCCGGTCGGCAAAGGATGGAACGAGCGCGAGCAATGCGTCGTGCCGCCAACCTGGCAGGGTAACGTCGGCCTTGCGCATGCCTACAGCGGTACCTGCGCGATCGACATCGACGACGTTGAGAAGGCGGCCGAGTGGCTTTCGGTCCACGGGATCGACCTATCCGAGCTTCTGGCTCAACCTGACGCGGTGATGATCAGCTCCGGCCGACCCAACCGCGCAAAGCTACTCTACAGGATCACGGGCGAGCCGCTCCCCTCGCGCAAGATCTGCGAGGGCAAGGCGAACATCATAGACTTTCGCTGTAGCAACGCGCGCGGCACCACGGTGCAGGACGTGCTACCCCCGAGTATCCATCCCGACACCGGCAAGCCTTATGAGTGGGCGTATGGCAACGAGCTCGTTGGGCATTGGTCAGCGCTGCCGGCGATACCCGAGGCGCTGCTAAACGTTTGGCGCTCGTTAATCGTTGATTCGCATGACAACTCCGCGGAGTCTTCGCAATTCGAGAATAGCGAATGCGACCTCGCCGCGCTTCGCGATTTGCTCCTGCAACACGATCCCGACGTCGATCGCGACACGTGGGTCAAGAACATGGCTGCCGTGCATCACGAGACACGCGGTAGCGCTGAAGGTCTGGAGCTTGTCGTCGACTGGAGCTCGCGCGGGACCAAATACAAGGGTCGCAGCGACGTCGAGCGCGTGTGGCGCAGCTTCCATGACAGCGGCGACCGGCTCATCACTGCCGCTTCGCTGCGCGTGGACACGCCGGCCAGCGACGACGACTTCGACGTCATCACGGTGGAGGAGTCGAAAGCGGTCGTAGCCGCGGTCCCCGGTCAGCTCCCTAAGCTCAACTTCGACACGGATGAGGACGGCTGGATTTACGCGAGCAAGGACAACATGCGCCTGGCACTGAGCCGCGGGGACTGGTGCGGAACGCGGATCGTGCTCGACACCTTCCGTGACGACATCATGCTTGGCTCGGGTGAAGGGCTGCGACCGCTCAAGGACACTGACTACGAGCGTCTCGGTATCTGGCTCGAGTTCAACGGCTTCAAGACGGTCGCGCACGAGAATCTGCGCCGCTCGGTCGCGCTGGTGGCTGACGACAATCAAATCGACAGCGCGCAGATATGGCTTGAGTCTCTGAAATGGGACGGTGTGTCGCGAGTCGAGCGCTTCCTCACTGACTACTTCTCGGCCGGCGACTCGCCCTACATCCGCGCTGTGTCGCTGTACTGGTGGACCGCGCACGCTGGGCGCGTCATGGATCCGGGCTGCAAGGCAGACATGGTGCCCATCCTCGTAGGCGAGCAGGGCGTCGGAAAGTCGACTGGCGTGGCTGCCATCGCGCCAGCGCCGGAGAATTTCGTCGAGGTGCGACTCGATCAAGAAGACGAGGAGATCGCGCGGCGAATCCGCGGCTGTCTCGTGGCTGAGATCGGCGAGCTTCGCGGTTTGCAGTCGCGAGAGGCTGAGTCGATCAAGGGAATGATCACCACGACCCACGACAAGTGGACACCGAAGTATGTCGAGCGGTCGCACACAGTCGCCAGGCGTCTGGTGTTCATCGGCACGACGAACAGCGATGAGTTCCTGGCCGATGAGACCGGCAACCGTCGCTGGCTACCGGTGCGCGTAGGGAAGGTCCGCGTAGCGGCGATCGGCGCAGATAGGGACCAACTGTGGGCCGAGGCGCTCGTCCTGTGGACGGCTGCGGGAGTCGCTTTCAGTGCCGCTGAGACGCTGGCTCGCGGGGTGCACGACGCACACATGGTGCATGACGTGTGGCAAGAAAACGTCGAGCGTTGGATTGAGGGCGGAGGTACCGACGAGTGGGGTGAAACGATCCCGTCAAAGCGTGGCACACCGTTCGCGATGAGCGACCTGCTGACAGGCGCTTTAGGGTTGGAATTGAAGAATGTCGGCATGGCCCAGGAGCGACGAGTAGGTAAAATTTTACGTCTATTGGGGTTTGAGAAGCGAGTCGTCAGAACAGATGGCGTAGCGCGCAAACTTTGGGTTACCCGTAGTTACCCGTCCGAATGTTAGACGGGTAACTCAAAATGTCCCATATAAATCAACGACGTTACCCGTGCAACCCGTGCAACCCGTACCTACAACCTTTAATGCGATGGAGAAGTGAAGACATGCGTCGGGCGTCCGGCGATGTGCGTGGCGACTCCCTAAGCTGGACGGGTAACTACGGGTTGCACGGGTTGCACGTAAAGTTTTGCGTGCTTGGAGACGTAAAATAATGCGCGCAAATATTTGCAGCAACCGGCGCCGCGGTGAGGCTCACCCGAAGGCAAAACTGTCAGATTTGGACGTCGAAATGATGTGCTACTTGCACGACGTCGAGGGTCTCGGATTCAAGCGCTTGGCAAAGAAGTTTGGATGTCATCGCAACACGGCGAGGCAAATTTGCAACGGTGTCCGGCGTGGTGGGCCAGCTGCAGGGGACTCATGACGCTGGGCTGATCGCGCGATTGTGCGCGCGTGAGCAACTTAACCCCCAAGCAAGAGCTATTTGTCGCTGAGTACCTGAAGGATCTCAACGCGACGCAAGCCGCGATCCGTGCGGGGTACGCTGAGAGTGGTGCACGTACAGAGGGCGCCAGGCTGCTGGCAAATGCTGACATCGCAGCTGCGGTCAAAGCCGCCATCGACGCGCGCACTGAACAAGTAAAGATCGACGCGAATTACGTGTTGCGCGAGCTGTTCAAGCTGGCGAACGTGGATCTTTCCGCGGCCTACGACGAGTTCGGCAATCTGAAGCCGATTCACGAGATCCCGGAGGATGTGCGCAAGGCTATTGCCGGAATCGAGGTGTTTGAGGAGCGTGATCACGAAGGCACCTACCTCGGCCGCACCCGCAAGGTGAAGTTTTGGGACAAGACGCGGGCGCTCGAGATGCTCGGTCGCCACTTGGCGCTTTTCAAGGATCGAATTGAAGTCTCCGTTGATTCGAAGCTGACCGATGAGCTGCGCGCGGCCCGCGAGCGTGCCGCAGCCATTGATCTGATCTAGCGATGGCTGCGTCCGCCTATGAGTCGCAGCTGAGGGCTGACATCGGTTCGTACTTCCACGATCCGCTGAAATACGCGCTCTACAACTGGCCGAAGCTCGACTTGCGCCAGTGGCAGGTTGAGTACTTCCTCGAGGTCGCCGGCCGGCTGAAGGACAACCCCTACGAGCCGATCCAGACAGCAACCGCAAGCGGTCACGGAATCGGCAAGGGATGCTGTGGAGCGATTCTCGTGCATTGGGCGATCTCGACACGCGAGATGACGCGCGGCGTGGTGACCGCGAACACCGATACGCAGCTGCGTACCAAGACCTGGCCGGAGCTCGCCAAGTGGCACGGGATGGCACGCAACGAGCACTGGTTCACGTGCACCGCGACCTCGCTGTATCACCCGCGGCACGAGAAGAACTGGCGCGTTGACGCGATTCCGTGGAGCGAGACGAACACCGAAGCGTTCGCCGGCCTACACAACCAGGGCTCGCGCATCGTGCTGTGGTTCGACGAGGCGAGCGCCATCCATGACCGGATTTGGGAAGTGTCCGAGGGCGCACTGACCGACGAGCAGACCGAGATTCTGTGGATCGCGAAGGGCAACCCGACCCGCACCGTGGGCCGATTCAAGGATTGCTTCGGGCGGTTCAAGCACCGATGGATTACCCGCCACATCGACGCACGCACCGTCGAGGGCACCAACAAGGTTCAGCTCGCCAAGTACATCGACGACTACGGCGAAGACTCTGACTTCGCGCGTGTCCGAGTCCGTGGTCTATTCCCGAGGGCATCCGCTATGCAGTTCATTGATTCGGATCTGGTCGAGCAAGCCGCAAAGCGCCCGGCGCTCCATGGGCTGCGCGATCCGCTCATCATGTCGGTTGACGTTGCCAGGGGCGGCGCCGACGAGTACGTGATCGCGTATCGGCGTGGCATGGACGCTAGGTCAATTCCTTGGGTGTGTATCCCTGGATCCGAGACGCGCGACAGCACCAAGGTCATTGCGAAGATCGTCGACCTGGCCGTGAACAGCCCGCCCGCGCTGCGGCCCGATGCGATCTTTGTCGACGAGACGGGAATCGGCGGGCCGATCGTCGACCGGTTGCGCCAGTTGCTAGGCGATCTGATGCCGGTGTACGGCGTGGCGTTCTCTGGCGCATCGCGAGACAAGAAGCTCGCGAACGCTCGCATGTTCATTTGGTGGCAAATGCGCGAGGCGTTCCGCACTGGCCTGGCGATTCCCGACGACACGTAGTTGCACACGCAGCTGACCGCCCCCGAGTTCCACCACTACAAACACGACAAGCTGATCCTTGAGGACAAGGACGCCATGCGAGAGCGCATTGGCG
>Ga0105247_10003217_pt1 | contig 10747 bp, 11 predicted proteins | sample KBSS24metaG_FD_81519 | JGI IMG/M metagenome (GOLD analysis project Ga0105247, IMG submission 81519) | Switchgrass rhizosphere microbial communities from Kellogg Biological Station, Michigan, USA - KBS S2-4 metaG | ecosystem: Host-associated > Plants > Roots > Rhizosphere > Soil | place...
CAGTTGTTCATCGCTTGGCGGCGACGCCGACGCTTGAGCATCCTGTGCCCGGAGCGTCGGCACACCGAGGCACAGCAGCAGGATGAGAAGGGCCGTTCTTGCGCGACCTGACGAAACGTTCCGGCGTGAGTGACGCATCGTGTATCTCTCCGTGATTCTGCAAAGTCTATCTGCAGAAATATCTCAGGAGAACGGCGCGAAAATGCGAGGCGTCCGCATAAGTTTGCGGCGTCGAAACGTCCCTCTTCGCGAAACGAATGCGTTCGCTGACGTGTCAGGCGGAGGTGTGCAACGACCCGCTATGCGACTTGAGTTCGCGCCAGCGCCACTGGCGACGACAGGCGACCCCGAAGTAAAGCAACGACTTCAGGCAAGGAAGGTGCGTCGAGACCATTCTTCCTGGTGAATGCATTCCACTGTCGCTGCTTGCTCTCATCAGTCGAGAATTCTTCAGTCAATCCGACCGGCCAATCCGCGCCGATGGGCGTACCACGGCGCCGAAAGGTGGCTGCAACCGCCTGTGCCAAGAGCGCTTCATCCATCGTGTCTTCGCCCAGGAGTACCCACATGTCGTAGAAGTCTTTCAGTCTCGTGTTGGTCATTCCAAGAGATGCGATCGCCTCAAGCTTTTCTGCGCAAACCGTGAACTTTGGATAGACACGAAGGATTGGGGAGGGAAGATCGTCGAGAATGCCCGGAAACACTTCCGTCTGGGCCTCAGGGGTAACCACGTCGCCAAACCCCACGTCGACCTGAATCGGTAGTTTCATGTTCTTGAGCTTTGCAGACATGCTCACTCGCACTCCACCGTAGCCAGTCTCTTTGCGGATGACCTGTCCTTTGACAGACGCCGAGTCAAAGGACACGGCGTCATGACCATCTTCGTCACACACCTCTTTGAACACCGCCACGACAGAATCCACGTCGTCCGGTCCGAAACCCAGCAAGTCGATGTCGCGTGTTGGCCGGTTTGGGAGGTTGTGCCACAACAAGAACAGCAGCGCTCCTTTCAGAAGAAAGCTTTCGGCGTGCCGGGATTGCGATAGGCGAAAAAGCAGGCGCTCGAGGCCGTAGCGAGTGAGAACAGAATTGAAGTCTTGCTTGTTCGCGCTCGCGTGGTTGCGAAGACGTTGCGCTATCGATGCAGCCAGATCGGCCATGCGAAAAATCCTTTTAAACGGTCAATGACTCCAGATACGGCCGCATGACATTGGTGACACGGTCGATTTTTGCGAAATACCAGAGGTCAGCCATGGAAACGAGCTTTCGTCGCCACGCATCGCTGAGCGCCTCTATTGCGACATCGGTGCCCAGCTTGTTCCGAAACTTGAAACAGTCGGCGATGGTTTTTGCGGGATTGAACATCTTGACCTTAACGCCATCGATGACGATTTCATCGACGCCCTCGGCCAGGGCCTGGGGCGCCATCCACACGTAACGAGCGCGCGGCTGTTCTATGCGGGGGGTGGGATAACGTGCCGGGAGAGCCACCCACACATCGAAAGGCGATTGGGTTCCAATCTCGTAGTAGCGCAGCGCTGTCAGCAGACACATCACCGCTGACGGGATGCGAATCGCGACTTCTGCAAGCGATCGGTGTTCGCTCGTGGCAGCGTTGGGCAGGGTGTAAACCCCGCGCGACGGTCGCTCAAGTTGACCGGTTTTGACCATGCGACTGAGGACAACGGTCGGGATATGGCGGTCCGCCACGTCGCGAGCGCGCACCACGCCCACGCGCCTTACCATCCTAAGTACCTGTTCCTCCATTGTTTCCTTCAGCATGACCGCCATCCAACGTTGCATTCTCTAGGTAGTTATAAATAAGTACCTAAAAAATGCAACATTTATTCGACGCCCGCACCTTTCCGCGCGGCGCTGACGAGCACGCCCCCATCACCACTGCGTCGCGGCGGAGCCGCGCGCGTCAAGAATCAACCGCCGCCATGGTCCGTTGCGATCGAGCTGAGCCCCTCAGAGAGTCGAATATTCGTCAGCGAGTGAGCGTTTAGCAGCTACGTCTCGACCACGCCGGACAATGGTTGAGCGGACGCTCCAGGCATCCAGTCGATAGAAAATGTTCAAAGGGACTGACGCGCAGGTGGGCTCGCGCGACAAGGTCGGCTACCAGGACAACGGAACCCCGCCAGACGTTGGCGGCGTGGAGCGGGTGAAGGGAATCGAACCCTCGTCAGTAGCTTGGGAAGCTACAGCTCTACCATTGAGCTACACCCGCGTCGGCAGGGGATGGTAATACGTCAGCGTAGCGAGGGGAAAGGTGGCGCCCGGCTGAACGCCCGAGGTAGCCACCCCGCCGGCTCTCAGCCGCGAGCGCATAATCGCGCCAGGGAATTCTTACGAGGACCGGGCCATGCATCGAATGCTCTCGCTTTCCATCATCGCGGGGCTCGCGCTTGGCGCGACCGGCGCAGCTTCGGCCCAGTCCCGAACCGTCTCCACAGCCGACATGCCCAAACCAGGGGTGAGCTATATCTCAGGCCCGTCCACACCGGAGCGCCGGGAAACCGTGAGCACCGGCACCCTGCCCCAACCCGCCCGCCTCTACGTCAACGGCCAGGTTTCGACCGGCAGCTACGACGGTCAGGGCGGGGGCTACGGCAACGGCAGCTATGGCGACCAATCAGGCAGCTACGGCGGCGGGTATTACTCGGGCGGCTATGGCAACTACCCGAATAACGGCAACTACTCCGGCAACGGCGGCAACAACGGCTATGGCCACGATCATGACCACGACCACGGCGGCTATCCCGGCAACGGTGGCTACCCAGGCCATGGTGGTGGTCACGGCGGCAACGGTTACCAGCAACCAGGCAACTCGGTCCGCGTGGGCGTGAAGCCCAATCCGCCGGACGGCACGCCGGCCGTCAAGGTCGCGCCGCCGCCCCGGCAGGACCGCAATGGGAACCACAACGGTAATAACGGCTGGAACCAGTATCCCCAGCCGATTCCCGCCAACACCGGCGGGAACGCCAATCGCGCCTCGCAACCGGGCACCGGCATGGGCACAGGGAACCAGCCAGGCACCGGCGTTCCGCTCCGCGGTGGTGGTAACAATGGCGGCGGTTACGGCTACGGGCGCGGCCGCTGACGCATCCGGTTCGCGGCGGCCACGGCCGCCCGTTACAATCGCCCGATGCATATCACCCTCAATGGCGATGCGCGTGACTGCGCGCCCGGCACATCCGTGTCGTCCCTGCTCGATGCCGCCGGCTACGCCGGCAAGCGCGTGGCGGTGGAAGTGAACCTCGAGATCGTGCCGCGCAGCGCGCACGCGAGCCACCTGCTTGCCGATGGCGATCGGGTCGAGATCGTCCATGCCATTGGCGGCGGCTAAGCCTCGCCCACCGACGGAAGACCCCGCATGAACCACTATTCCCCCGCTGGCGACGACCTGCTCACCGTCGCCGGACGCACATTCCACTCGCGCCTGCTGACGGGCACGGGCAAGTACAAGGATTTTGACGAGACCCGCCGTGCGACGGAAGCCGCCGGTGCGCAGATCGTCACCCTGGCCATTCGCCGCGTGAACATCGGTCAGGACGCCAGTCAGCCCAACCTGCTCGATGCCTTACCGCCGGATCGCTTCACCCTGCTACCGAACACCGCCGGCTGCTACACCGCCGACGATGCGGTGCGCACCTGTCGCCTCGCACGCGAACTCCTGGACGGCCATAACCTGGTCAAACTCGAAGTACTCGGCGACGAGCGCACGCTTTATCCCGACGTCGTACAGACCCTGGTCGCTGCCGAGAAGCTCGTGGCGGATGGTTTCGATGTCATGGTCTACACCTCGGACGATCCGATCCTCGCCCGGCGCCTGGAAGACATCGGTTGCGCTGCGATCATGCCGCTGGCCGCGCCGATCGGCTCCGGTCTCGGCATCCAGAATCGCTACAACCTGCTCGAAATCATCGAGAACGCAAAGGTCCCGGTCATCGTCGATGCCGGCGTCGGCACCGCCTCGGACGCCGCCATCGCCATGGAGCTCGGTTGCGACGGTGTGCTGATGAACACCGCCATCGCCGGCGCGAAGCATCCGGTGCTCATGGCGCATGCGATGAAGCTAGCCGTGGAAGCCGGCCGTGCCGCGTTCCACGCCGGCCGCATTCCACGCAAGCGCTTCGCTTCGGCGTCGAGCCCGGTCGATGGGCTGGTCGGCTGACATGACGAACGACGAAGACAGCGCGGGCGACGCCCCTTACCTCCGCCGCATCCGCAGTTTCGTGCTGCGCGAAGGCCGGATGACGTCGGCGCAGCAACGCGCCTTCGACGACCATTGGTCCCGCTTCGGGCTGGATTACACCGCCAGCGAACGTGATCTTGAAACCACCTTCGGCCGCCAGGCGCCGCGCGTGCTCGAGATCGGCTTCGGTAACGGCGAAGCACTGGCCTGGGCGAGTGAGCACGACCTGGCTCGCGACTACATCGGCGTGGAAGTACACAGCCCGGGCGTCGGCCGCCTGATGAACGCGCTGGCCGCACGCGAGGCCAGCAACGTGCGCGTATACAAACACGATGCGGTCGAAGTGCTCGAGCATGAGATCCCTGCGGGCAGCTTGTCCGAAGTACGCATCTGGTTTCCGGATCCCTGGCACAAGAAGCGCCACAACAAGCGTCGGCTGGTCCAGCCGGCGTTCGTCGAGCTGCTGGCGTCGCGGATGGCGCCGGGCGGGCTGCTTCACCTGGCTACGGACTGGGAAGCCTATGCCGAACACATGCGCGAAACCATGGAGGCCGCTCCAGGCTGGCAGAACCGTGTCGGCCCCGGCGTGAGCGCCGAGCGTCCCGACTGGCGCATCGAGACCCACTTCGAGCGTCGCGGCACGCGGCTGGGCCATGGCGTCTGGGATTATTTGTACGAATGGCGCGGTTTGACCACGACACCTTGACCGCTTAGCTGGCATAAGGGGGGCTTCGTGCTTACGGAGTCCCCCCGATGTCCATTTCAAGCGTGGCCGATCTGATCGCGGAAACCCTCGAAGAAGCCGGTGTCCGCCGCATCTACGGCCTGGTCGGCGACAGCCTCAACGCCATTACCGATTCACTGCGCGAGCGCAAGCGCATCGACTGGATCCATGTGCGCAACGAAGAGGCCGCTGCCTTCGCGGCAGGCGGCGAATCCCAGCTGACCGGCGAACTTGCGGTCTGCGCCGGAAGTTGCGGACCCGGGAACCTGCACCTGATCAACGGCCTGTTCGACTGCAACCGTTCGCGCACGCCCGTGCTGGCCATCGCCGCGCACATCCCCAGCGCCGAGATCGGCAGCGGCTACTTCCAGGAAACCCACCCCACCGAGCTGTTTCGCGAGTGCAGCGTGTACTGCGAGATGGTGTCCGATCCCGCGCAGATGCCGCATGTGCTCGACTCGGCCATCCGCGCCGCCGTGGGCCAACGCGGCGTGGCCGTCGTGGTGATCCCTGGTGACGTAGCCATGCGTAAGGCGCTGGTAAAAGCGGTGACGCCGGCGGCGGGACTGCTGCCGCCCAAGCCCAAGGTGATTCCGGCTGAGCGTGAACTCGATGCACTCGCGGCCCTGCTCAACGCGGGCAAGCGCATAACCCTGCTCTGCGGTCGCGGCACCGCCGGCGCACACGACGACCTGATCGCCCTGGCCGATGCGCTTAAATCGCCCATCGTGCATGCGCTCGGCGGCAAGGAATATGTCGAGTACGACAACCCCTTCGACGTCGGCATGACGGGCCTGATCGGATTCAGTTCCGGCTACTACGCGATGGAGGATTGCGACACCCTGCTCATGCTCGGCACGGATTTTCCTTACCGGCAGTTCTATCCCGAGGACGCGAAGATCGCCCAGGTGGATCTGCGGCCCGGGAACATCGGCAGGCGTTGCCGTGTGGATCTGGGCGTGGTCGGCGACGTGGGCGAGACGATCCGCGCCCTGCTTCCCCGTATCGAGCCCAAGCGCGTGCGCGGGCACCTCGACCGCTGCCTTACGCACTACACCCGGGCGCGCCAGGATCTCGACGACCTGGCCGCGATCGAGCCCGGTCACGACCTGATTCATCCCCAGCAGCTCACGCGACTGGTCAGCGAACTGGCGGAAGAGGATGCGATCTTCACCGTCGATGTCGGCACACCGACGGTCTGGGCCGCGCGCTACCTGCGCATGAACGGAAAGCGTCGCTTGCTCGGCTCCTTCGTGCACGGCTCGATGGCCAATGCCATGCCGCAGGCGATCGGAGCGCAGGCGTCGCATCCGCAACGCCAGGTCGTTTCCCTCTCCGGTGACGGTGGTTTCTCCATGCTGATGGGCGACTTCATCACGCTCGCCCAAGAGGGGCTGCCGGTGAAGGTCATCGTGCTCAATAACGGCACCCTCGGCTTCGTGGAGTTGGAGATGAAGGCCGCAGGATTGCTGGAAACGGGCGTGGAGTTGAAGAACCCCGACTTCGCCGCGATGGCGAACGCCATGGGCATCCATGGCCGCCGCGTCACCCGTGCCAGTGACCTGCCCTCGGCGGTCGCGGAGGTGCTTTCGCACGAGGGGCCCGCGCTGCTCGATGTGGTCAGCAATCGCCTCGAGCTGTCGATGCCGCCGAAGATCAGCGGCGAGCAGGTGAAAGGTTTCAGCCTTTATGCATTGAAGGCGGTGATGAGCGGACGCGGCGATTCGATCGTGGATCTCGCGTTGAGCAACCTCAGCCGCTGACAGGGAAGCGACCGACCCGGGAAAGGCGGGCTGCGATGCGGCCCGCTTCAGCCGGGAGCCACCCCCAACGCGTATACTCCTGCGGCATCAATCGCCGCCTGGCAAGACCATGCCACCGCACGTCCCAACCGACCGGATCCGGATAGCCGGCTAGTGGCTCTTACCCTCACTCCCGAAATGATGCTTGTGCTGGGCCTGGTGGGCTTCACCATGCTCATGCTCGTTCTGGAGTGGATCCGGGCCGATATGGTGGCCCTGCTCGTCGTGGTCACGATCGGCCTCACCGGCCTGATCCCCGGCGACCAGGTGTTCAATGGCTTCGCCGGCAACGCCGTCATCGCCATTATCGCCATCATGATCATGGGCGCTGGCCTCGACCGCGCCGGCGTGCTGAACCTCACCGCCGCCTTCGTCATGCGCATGGCGCGTGGCGTGGAATCGCGGCTGGGCGTGGTGGTCAACAGCGTGACCAGCCTGTTCAGCGCCGTAATCCCCAGTCAGGCCCTGGCGGCGCTGATGATCCCCGTGACCAGCCGCCTCTCCGCGCGAACGGGCGTGCCGATGTCACGCCTGCTGTTACCCATGGCGTTCTGCATCCTCACGGCCACCAACACCACGCTGATCGCCAACTCGCCGCTGATCGTCCTCAACGACCTCATCGCCAGCGCGAACAGCAATCTGCCTCCGGGCGCGCACACCATTCCCAAGTTCGGCCTTTTCAGCGTGACCCCGGTCGGTCTGGTGCTGGCCGTGGTCGGCGTACTGTTCTTCTACCTGTTCACGCGCAAGCTTCTGCCGGAGCGGGAAGACGACCGGCTCAAGGTGACACCTGGCCGTACGGAGAGCTACTTCGCCGACACCTACGGCATCGCCGGTGAAACCGCCGAGCTCACCGTCACCGCCGAAAGTCCGCTGGTGGGCATGAGCATTGGCGAGGTGGAACAGCTGCACGGCGCGCCGCTGATCCTGGCGATCAAGAATGGCAACGAAAGTCGCGTGGCCCCGCCGTCCGACCAGATGATCTGGGTAGGTACCGTGCTCGGCGTGCTGGCCCCGCGCGATGCCATCAATGCCTTCGCCAACAACCAGTTATGCCGCGTGTCCATGCGCATGCGGCAGCTTGGCGAGCAGTTCAACACCACGCGGGCCGGTATTTCCGAGGCGGTGGTACCGCCCAGCTCGCGCTTCATCAAGCAGACCGTGGGCGAGCTGCGCCTGCGCAAGCGCTTCGGCATCTCCGTGCTCGCGGTCAATCGCGGCGATGAAGTGTTCCGCGAGGACGTCCGCGCGGTGACCCTGCGCGCCGGCGATACGCTGGTGCTGCATAGCAAGTGGCGCGACCTGATGCTGGCCGAGGAAGATCGCGACTTCGTGGTGGTCACCGACGTGCCCAAGGAAGAAGCGCGTCCCGGCAAGATCTGGCAGGCCGTCTTCTTCTTCGTGCTGGCCAAGTGCCTGGCCCTGTTCACCCACCTCGACCTGTCCGTCGCCATGATGACCGGCGCCGTCGGCATGCTGCTGACCGGCGTGCTGAACATGGACGAGGCCTATAAGGCCATCAACTGGAAGACCATCTTCGTCACCGCCTGCCTGATTCCCCTGGGCTGGTCGATGGATTCCACCGGCACCGCCTCATGGATCGCCCAGGAGGTGCTGGCCATCCTTGGGCATGCACCGCAGTGGACCCTGCAGCTGTCCATCGCGGTGCTCACGCTGATGTTCTCGCAGGTCATGTCGAACGTGGGCGCTACCGTGATGATGGTGCCGATCGCCATCAGCGTGGCCGTGAGCACGGGTGGTAACCCGTCGGCTTACGCGCTGATCGTGGCGGTATCGTCGTCGAACACCTTCCTGCTGCCCTCGGGCCATCCGGCACTCATGATGGTGGCGGGTCCCGGCGGTTATCGCGCCAAGGATTTCCTGCGCGTCGGCCTGCCCCTGACGATCATTGTGCTTACCCTGACCCTGGTCACGATTAACTTCATGTATCGGTAAGAGCCGTCGGGCCGTCGCTAGCCGAGAAGTTTCTCAAGCCAGCCGCACCACCCCGTCATGCACCGCCACGGCTACGGCGCGCAATCGGTCGCCGCGGCAAGGCCCGGCCGTGCAGTCGCCGCTGTCGGCCGTGAAGGTGGCGCCGTGGGCCGCGCAGATAATCGTTCCGTTGCGGACCAGGAACCGCCCGGGCGCGTAGTCGAGCCGCCGGCCCGCGTGCGGACAGACGTTAAAATAGGCACGGGCCTCGTCGCCCTGGCGGTAGACCATCAGCGACTCCACCTCGCAGTTGACGATGGCTTCGATTTCGATGGCATTGCCGTCGGGAATGTCGGCCAGGAGGCAAAGAGGAGGGGTGTCGGCGTTAGGAGTCATGGCACTTGTCTATGAGGATGGGTTGCCCCAAGGTAAAGGGGAACCACGCATGTCATTGTGCCATACGGATTTTTAACCAATGCGCTTCGTCTTCCCGCCCACTCGCCGCTCGCGGAATCCGCTGGCCCGCGCCCTGTCCGTCGTGGCCGGTCTGGCCGTACTCGGCGTCCTGTTGGTGTTCGGTGTGGTCGTTATCGGCGTGTTGCTGGCCGGCGGCCTCGTGTTCCTGGCCGTGCGCCAGTGGAAGCTCGCCCACGGAGGCGCCACCGCGGCGCCGCAACCGGCAGCGGCGCACACCATTCAGGATGATCCGAAGGTGCTCGAGGGCGAGTTCGTGGTGATCCGCCAGCGCGATCCGGTCCACCACTAAGGTTCCGCGCAAGAAGCGGATGGTGACGGGACCCGAGCCCGCCTACGCTGGTCTCCAACCCTTGGAGGCCACGATGAAAACCCAGGTCCAGCCCATGCGCTCCGCCCCTGCCGCCGACGATGCCCTCGAACGTGTCCGTGTCGCGCTCGATGGCGAAGACGGCGCCAGCGATCTCGCCACCCTCGCGGCTATCGCCGGGCTCAGCCCCACCCATTTGCAACGCGCCTTCCGCCGCCGCTATGGCGTCAGCCCGGCCGAGTACGCCCGCGCGCGCCGTTTCGGCCAGCTGCGCGAGGCCCTTCGCGACGGTGCCGCCGTGACCGACGCCGTCTACGAGGCCGGCTTCGGCTCCGGCAGCCGTGTCTACGAGGAAAGCGACCGCCGGCTGGGAATGACTCCGGCCAGCTACCGCGCGGGTGGTGCAGGCGCCTCGATCCGCTACACCACCACCGGCACGCCGCTTGGGCGGCTGCTGGTTGCCACCACGGCGAAGGGTATCTGCTCGGTGACGCTCGGCGACGACGACACGGCACTGGAAACACGGCTCGCGGACGAGTTCCCGCTGGCCGAGCGCGAGCGCGTGGATGCTGGTCGCAACGAATGGCTCGATGCCGTGATCGCGCGCGTCACCCGCGATCTGGGCTGGGACGACGGCAATACGCCGGCAATGCCGCCCATCGATGTCGCCGCGACGGCGTTCCAGTGGCGCGTCTGGGATGCACTGACGCGGATTCCACGTGGCGAGACCCTCAGCTACGGCGAGCTGGCCGCGAAGCTCGGTGTACCCAAGGCAGCCCGGGCTATCGGTCGCGCCTGCGGCAGCAACAAGCTTGCCTTGCTGGTCCCCTGCCATCGAATCATCCGCGAGGACGGCAGCCTGGGTGGATGGCGATGGGGCATGGAAATCAAGCAACAACTCCTCGCCACCGAGCGTGCCATGAGCGCCGCTCAAGGCTGACCTTCGAACGTTTCGCTACCGCGTTCTGTGTAGCGACGATATCGTTCCGAATTCAGCCTGGATCCGCCATGTCCGACCCTGCCTGTTCCACGACGCCAGCGCCCGCCACCGTCGCCACCGACCCCCGGTGGATGGTTCCGCTTTCGCTGTTCGCGCTGTACGTCATCTGGGGCTCGACCTACCTCGGTATCCGCTATGCGCTGGTGAGCTACCCACCCTTCATGCTGGCGGCGATTCGCTTCGCCATCGCCGGTGTATTGCTGTTCGCCGTGCTGCGCGTGCGTGGCGCGACACTGCCGACCGCCGCCCAGTGGAAGAATGCGGCGATCGTCGGCACGCTGCTGCTGGCCGGTGGTAACGG
>Ga0105247_10003223_pt1 | contig 10740 bp, 9 predicted proteins | sample KBSS24metaG_FD_81519 | JGI IMG/M metagenome (GOLD analysis project Ga0105247, IMG submission 81519) | Switchgrass rhizosphere microbial communities from Kellogg Biological Station, Michigan, USA - KBS S2-4 metaG | ecosystem: Host-associated > Plants > Roots > Rhizosphere > Soil | place...
AAACTCAGCGAATGTTCCGCGAGGCGATCGCATTCGTCACGAATCTCATCGCTGAGGACAAAGGCAAGACAGTTCTCTTCGTCGGCACCAAGCGACAGGCGCAGGACGCCATTCGCGAGGAAGCCGAAAAGAGCGGACAGTATTACGTCAATCAACGATGGCTCGGCGGACTGCTCACTAACTTCCAGACGGTCCAGAAGTCGATCAAACGACTCAAAGATCTCGAGAGCATGCAGACTGATGGTCGCTACGAGAAGATGACCAAGAAGGAGCGCATCAAGCTTGATCGCGAGCGCGAGAGTCTGAACAAGAACCTCTCGGGCATCAAGGCGATGAATCGTCTTCCCGATGTCGTCTTCATCATCGATGTGAAGAAAGAAGAGATCGCAGTCGCTGAAGCGAACCGCCTCGGCATTCCGATCGTCGCCGTCGTCGACACAAACTGTTCGCCGGAGGGTATCGATTACGTCATCCCCGGAAACGACGACGCACTGCGCGCCGTTCGCCTTTTCGCTTCGAGAATCGCTGACGCGATCGTCGAGGGTAATCAGATCGCGACCGAAGGCGGCGTTGTTGCTACTGAGCCGGCTGAAGAGGGCGGCGAAGGCGAAGCCGGTCCGGATGAAGGCGCTGCAGGTGGAGCACTGGCCGCGGAACTTGGCTCTGAAGTCAATAACGGCGGCGTCAGTGGCGAGGAGGCGCAATCCGCAACCATGACAGCACAGGGCGCAGAGAACGCAGAATCTGAAAGCGCGCCCGATGAGAGCACTGAGTCTGTCGTGGCGGCGAGCTAAACGATAATCCTTACTCATCGAAGAGCGCAGCCTTCAAGCGGACGACCCGCCGGGCTGCGTTTTTCATTACAGAATATTTTGATTCGGAGAAATTTGTAATCATGGCTGAAATTACAGCAGCAGCAGTGAAGCAGCTTCGGGAGAAGACCGGGGCCGGAATGATGGAGTGCAAGAAAGCGCTTACTGAGGCGGATGGAGACGAAGAGAAAGCCGTCAACATTCTGCGTGAGCGTGGCCTCGCGTCCGCGAAGAAGCGCGAAGGTCGCATTGCCTCCGAGGGTATTGTCGGTTCGTATATCCACATGGGTGGAAAGGTCGGCGTGTTGGTGGAGTTGAACTGCGAAACTGACTTCGTCGCGCGTGGCGAGGAGTTTTCACAGCTCGTGAAAGATATCGCGATGCACATCGCCGCCGCGGAGCCGCGCTACGTTTCGCGCGAAGAGATCCCGGCGAGTGTGCTCGACAAAGAGCGTGAGATTGCGCGCGCTCAGGCGAAGAACGATCCGAAGAACGCAAACAAACCCGAACAGGTGATCGAGAAGATCGTCGAAGGACGCCTGAACAAGTTTTACGAAGAGACCGTGCTGGTCGATCAGCCATTTGTGAAAGCGCCCGAGAAGACTGTCGGCGAGCTGGTGACTGAGAAAGTTTCCAAGACCGGCGAGCGCATCGCGGTCCGCAGGTTCACACGCTACAAGATGGGTGAAGGCCTCGAACGCCGTAATGATGATTTCGGCGGCGAAGTCGCGTCGATGCTCAGTTAAGTTATAGGTTCTATAGGGCCAATAGGACCTATTTAGATTTCCATGAATAGCGATACATCCAGCCTCGCTTATCGCCGCGTTCTGCTGAAGATCTCCGGCGAAGCCCTGATGGGCGAGCAAAACTACGGCATCGACGTCAACGTCGCGCGCAGTGTTGCTGAAGAGCTCAAGGCAATCAACCAGCTCGGCGTGCAGGTGGCCGTCGTCGTCGGTGGCGGCAACATCTTTCGTGGCGTCTCGAAGAGCGCGGGCAACATGGACCGCTCGTCAGCCGACTACATCGGGATGCTGGCGACAGTGATGAACGCCGTCGTTCTACAGGACGCGCTCGAAAAGCTCGACGTGCACACACGCGTGCTCTCGGCGATCGATATTCCGCAGTTAGCTGAGTCGTTCATCCGCCGGCGCGCGGTGCGTCACCTTGAAAAAGGACGCGTCGTCATCTTTGCCGCCGGCACCGGCAATCCTTACTTCACTACCGACTCAGCCGCAGCGCTGCGCGCTCTCGAGATCAAAGCCGACGTAATCATGAAGGCCACGAAAGTCGAGGGCGTTTATTCGGCCGATCCGATGCTCGACGCGACCGCCGAGCTCTTCGACGAGATCACTTACCGGCAGGTGCTCGAGCGGCAGTTGAAAGTGATGGATGCGTCTGCGATCTCTTTGTGCATGGACAACAACCTGCCTATCATTGTTTTCAACATGCGCGAGGCCGGAAATATCAGGCGCGTCGTTACCGGTGAGCGCGGCGTGGGAACCAAGGTTGGTTAAATTCTTTTCAGCGGAGTTAGCGACATGAGTGAAAAGGACGTAATCAAGGAAACGCGGCCACGAATGGAAGGCGCCGTCGATGACTTCAAGCGCAAGATGGGTACCATTCGCACGGGTCGAGCGGCGATAAGTATTTTGGATGCGGTGATGGTTGATTACTACGGCACGCCGACGCCGCTAAACCAGATGGCTTCAGTGCACGCGCCCGAACCGCAAATGCTCACCGTGCAGCCCTGGGATCAAACGCAGCTTGGCGCGGTCGAGAAAGCGATTCGTTCTGCTGATCTCGGATTGAACCCGTCGAACGACGGCAAGCTCATACGCGTTCCGATTCCGCCACTTACCGAAGAGCGTCGCCGGCAACTCGCCAAACAGATCCACGACGTCGCCGAAGATCATCGCACCGCCATTCGTAACGTCCGTCGCGACGCCAACGATCGTCTGAAAAAGATGATGAAAGACAAACTCATCTCCGAAGACGCCGAGCGCGACGCCCTCCTGGAAGTCCAAAAACTCACCGACAGCCACATCGGCAAGATCGACGAGCTGGCGAAGGGCAAAGAGCAGGAAATCTTGAGCGTGTAGATTGGCGAGTGAGGTTTAGACAGGATTACAGGATTTACAGAATTAACAAGATAAGAAAGCGTCCTGTTAATTCTGTAAATCCTGTAATCCTGTATACGGCTATCTCGGGATCGCGAAGGCGTCCTCGCCCAAAGTCTGATTGAGCTTCACTTCCTTCACGGTGTACTCCGCAAAGAATGGGCCCTGCGGCATCTCGAAGCGCTGCGAGAAGCTGAACGGAATCAACACCCCATCAACGTCTTTGAACTTGTTGTTCGCCGTGCCGAACGTCAGCCCGTTGTACGTCAGAAAGAATTCCATCACACGACCATTAACCGGATCGATGTAGAAATCAGTCGTGTAACCTTCCGGATCCGCAATCCGAAAACCACGAAGCTTCTTCTTGTTCGCAATCGCGGTGACTTTGTAGCCCGGCTGGTCGTACTTGCTCAGCACCGGGAGCCCAAACTTCGAAAGTGGCGGCACCTCAACATTCGGCATCGAGCTGTAAGATTGCTGCCCATCGTAAATCTGTTTGAAGACGATGATCGGGCGCGCATCAATCTCCATTCGCAACTTCTCGTTCGCAGTCACGATTGAGAACGCACCGGGAATCGATTGCGGGCTGTTCGGCGGATAAAGCGAAACGGAGCCGCGCAGCATCATGTTCTGCACGTTGCGAAACTTCTCACCGCCCTGCGCCGTGAACGCTGCCTTCGCGAGCTCGACCGGCGTGCTTTCGGGAGTAATCACAACGGCGGGAGCAGCCGCCGCCGACGTGGCTGGCGCCGCAGGTGTTGAAGTCTTGCCGGGTGCATGCTCCTGAGCAGAAACCACCACACCAAAGCCTGCGAGACAAATTGAGAGTGCGAGGGATTTCAAAAACATACTCTTCATTTCCAAACCCTTTCGATCAGAAGTTCAAGCGAATCTGTGCGTAGATTCGTCGATTACCGGCGCCAGTGCTGCCACCGCCTGGACCACCAAAACCTCCAAACGCGCCTCCTAACCCCAACGACTCACCAAAACTCGGCGACGCGAGGTTCCCAACCGGCGTGCCAAGATTTACATGATTCATGAGATTTTGGAAGTTGATAGAGACGTTCAGGTTATATTTCTTCTCACCCGCCGGGCCACCGCCGCCGCCTTGTGGTCCAACAGCCGCGACTCTCGGTCCACCTCCACCACCAGCAGCAGCTACCGCAGGGGCGCCACCAGGACCGGCTGGTCCACCTGGGCCACCCGCAGGACGCGCCGCAGCAGCATTACCGCGATTGATATTTCCAAAAGCAAACGTGCGGCTGACGCGAAGGTTAACTACAAACGCTCCCGGCGCGTTGCCGAAGTTGCGCGGAATGAGCGTCTCACCGGGCAATGGCGTCAGATTGAAGTTTCCAAAACGCGTGCACCTGATGTTCTCTGCCGAGCAGTCGGCGTTTGGACCAGCAAAGCTGGGTCGCTCATTAAACTGCCGATCCAGATTTCGATCCTGGCCGGTAGTGATGTTGAATCCGGGCCCCGTGTTCGCCACGATAAACGGATTCAATACCACTTTCCACCACGGCAGATTGACTGTGCCGAAGACTGTAAACCGGTGCCGGATATCAAACGAGCTGCGTCCATACTCGCCCGAAGTATCGTACGAATTCACCGGAAACAATGCGCCTCCCTGACCATCAGTGTCGTTATTTGTCTTGCTCAACGAGTAATTTCCGCTGAGCTGGAACATCCGACTCAGCCTGCTGTTGAAGCCGACGAAAAACTGTCGCTGGTTGAATATCCCGCTCGCCTCGTAACGATTGATCTCGCCCTTCGTGGGATCCGGTCGAATACCATTCGGCGTCAGCTCCGTGATCGTGAACGGCAGCGGCGCGTTGACGTCACGCGCGCGAATCACGTGAGTGATGTGAATGTTGTAGAACCCGACGAACATCGTGATGTTACGCGGCAGTTGGCGTTCGACCTGCGTGCCGATAAGGTACACAGTCGGCGCCTGGAGGTTTGGATCAACCTGCCAGATCGTCTGTTGCGTCGGCGGTAAGCCCGCCAGCGAAGGAACAGCGGTCGGGCTCCACTGGTTCAGCAACGAGTAAATCGCAGCTACGTTCGGCAAAGCCTGTTCGACGAGGCTCGGCGGGTTCCTTCGATCAAAAGGCTCATTCACTTGAGTCTGAATATAGCTGACACCGTTGAGGCGGTTCGCCTGTAACGTGTTGCCCTCACTAAAGCGGTTGTAAAAGTAGCCGGTGCCGAAACGAATCACCATCTTCGGCGGTCGCGCGCTGTTGGCTGCACCCGGCGACCACGCGACTGCCAGTCGTGGCCCAAAATCAAACTTGCTGTGCGCGTTTGTTTGCGTCTCGTAGCGCAGACCATAACTGAACGTCAGGTTCGGTTTGATGCGCCAATCATCCTGAACAAACACGCCGTAATCCGTTTGACTGACATCGGCGAAAGGATCGCCGGTGTTGATGCGAAACGCCGTGGCCCCGCCGCCGGCCGCACGCACCTCAGCAGGTGTCAATCCCTGATCGAGCAAACGCAGCGTCAGTTGATAACGCTCGATACTCGTTAGACCAAAACCGCCGGTGAAGGTCCAGGTGCCGCCGAAGTTTCCTTCGTTAGAGTCGTCGACGTTGACGTGACGGATGCGGCCGCCAAACTTGACTGCATGCGTGCCCATCTGCTTCGCGGTGAAATTATTCACCTCCCAACTCTTGCGCTCATTAAAGGAGTTGCCGACCTGCGAGTCGCCTGAGCTGAACGCGCCGCTCACCTCTAGTCCGGGAATCTCGTTGCTGCCGTCCTGCTCGAACCGGCCGAAAGAATACTGAAAGCGCGTCTCGTTGACGGTTGTTGGATTGAGAATCGCAGTTTCAGTCAACTGAACGTTCTGATTCGTCGAGAGCGTGTCGTAGGCGCGCTCGGGAAGGGTAAAGCCGCCGATGCCCTGGTTCTCAACGCGGGTGCGGTTGTAGTTGTAACGAACGATCAGCGTGTTGCCGGCGTTGATGGCGTAATCAAAGCGCGGGCTGAAAAACATATTGCGCCGCGGCACGACGAACGCCTGGCCAAAATCCAACGGATTCAAATTACTATCGAGCACGGTAGCGCGCACGAGATCGTTATCGTCAGTTTCAATGCGTCCGAAGTTGAAAAAGAACGACGCCTTTTTCTTGACGACTGGACCACTCAGGTTCATGTCGTACTGGCGAATCTGAAACGGCGTGCGCTTGCTGGACGTGACGGCAAACGGGTTCCGCGAGTTGAGACTCTCGTCGTTGAAATTCAACGATGCGCCACCGCGAAACTTGTCAGTGCCGGGACGCGTCAGGATGTCGATACGCGCGGATGGTTGATCGTTCTCAGCCGCGAACGGGTTCTGGTTGATACGAATCTCGCGAATCGAATCTTTCGATGGAAGATTACCGCCGGTGAACCCGTCGATAAAGATCTGTCCGCCGTTTGGTCCAACCGATGGTCCGGCGAGCGCCTGGAGCGCGGCGGCGAGCTCGTCAGGATCGTCCGGCAACGCGTCAAGATCTTTTCCGCCGATGACTGTCTGGTTTGCGTTGTTAGTGGCTTCCGTGCTGACCGCCGTGTCGGCTACAGTCACCTTCTCTTCGATCGTGACCTTCAACGTGAGATCTAGAGTTTGACGACCGGTCGTGATGTCAACATCTTTACTTTCCGAGGGAGCGAAGCCGGTTGCGTTTGCTTGCAACGTGTATTTACCGGGAGCGAGTCCGGCGAAGTTGTAGACACCTTCACCGTTCGTGGTTGTTTTCTTCTGAGCTCCGGATGCGTCAGTGAGTGTGACGTTGGCGCCGACGATGGCGGCGCCGAGCTCGTCCGTGATCAAGCCTCGCAGCGTACTACGGGCTTGTTGAGCGGCGGCAATTGCAGCAGTCAGTATGATGAACAGACCAAGACAGCAAATCCTGCTGGGGAGATTTCTTAGGGAATTCATTATGCAACCTCAAGAACCGAGATAAATTGTTGGTAATTGCGAGAAACCGTCGATGCGTTTTGCCTAAGGCCTGGCGTTGGTTGATACGCCAGAGTTACTGGCTAAGTTCATCCTGATAACGCCGATGCTTCATGCGCCTTTGCGTCTTCCTTTGCGTCTTTGCGTGAAACCTATTTTTCCACGCAAAGGCGCGAAGAAAGACGCAAAGACGCAAAGGTTTGTGATTAAGACCAATCACGCCTTTGGCGTGTGATTATGGCAAGCCGATGCCGAATGAAATGCCGCTGCCGCCTAAACCAGCTGCGGGGTTGGGCGCCTGCCCGGCCTGTGGGCGTGGCGCAAGCATTGCGAGTAGGGTATCGGCTCCAGCAACGAGCGAAATGGCTGTCAACCGGGTCGGATCCACACCCTGCGTACTGGAAACGATGATAGTGTCGCCAACCTTAACATCCGCGAGCGAGATAATTGGCAGTCTTTCGAGCATGTCGTTGATATTGAAGCCCGGGCGCCCACCCGGACCACCCGCACCCGGTCCACCGGGTCCATTAGGGGCGCTACCCTGCGGACGCTGCTGTGCATTGCCCTGCGCCGGAGCGCCTCCGCCCGCCGGAGCAGCACCGCCGCCTGGTCTCATTCCCATTCCAAACTCAGCCGGAAATCGTCTCAACACCGCATCCTGCTTGATCACGATCGTGAGCGGGGTTTTCTTCTCCAACTCGTTGATCTTGATCTCGCCTGTGGCCGCGTCGATCGCTGTGACAACTCCGCCGACTGTTCGAAAACTTCCGGTCACGACTTTTTCCGGGTTGAAACGAAGCGGATCTTCCGTGCGGTCGCCGAGCGCGCGTAGCTGGTCACCGACTTTCAACTCGCTGAACTGGCTCGGCTTCGCATCACTGAACTTGATCGAGTCGGGCGCATAACGAACCATCTCGGTTTTATCAGTGACTGGAATCACGACCAACTGGTTACCTGCCATCGTCCGATGCGTAATCGTGATCTCTTTCGTGTCGGGCTTGAGCGCGGTGATCACACCGAGGATGCCGCGACGACGCCATTCGGCCCGTTCGGCTTCCGCCTTCTTCGCCAGGTCGCCCTTGGTCATTACCACGATCATCGCGGCGGGCACCGACTTCATATCTGCCGCCACGTTTCCACGCGCCATGACCCGGTCGCCTTCCGCGATATCAGCAAACGTCACGTCAGTGGCGTTGGTGAGCGATTTCTCGCCCGGAGCGAGCTTTTTGTATGTCGTTTTGTCGCTCAGTGAAACGGAGACCATCGAACCGGCGTCGGTCTTGATGGTCAACTGCTTTGCGGTAGCGTCGATAGTCTTGACCTCGCCGACCGCGTATTTAGCTGTGATATTCGGGTCACCGCCCTGCGGTGCAAACAGTGTGATTAGTGCTAACGCGACCGCGAAAAAGAACGTCTTCATTCCAGGTCCTTTCTGTTACGTGAACACCGCAAAGCGCGGATTTATGACGGGTATATACAAAAATCTGGTTAGTGGCTCCAGCCGGCGCGGTAACGCGCCGTCAACGCCAATCCGAAGCTGATAATCAGAATAAAGGTTGCCATAAAAGGCCAAACATACGGGAGCGAGGTTAAGAGTACCCAAAAACTGGTCCCAAGTAATAACGCTACAGCTTCGGAATTCTTACCGGCAGGCACGTATTTTTGCTGTAGCCAGCGGCCAGTCGCCGCGTAGAGGATGACGCGGCCAAACAATCCGGCGACGATCCAGAGCAACAGGGCCAGCAGTCCGACAAGAACGCGAACGGGTTCCGGCATGATCCACAGGCATAAAAGCACGAAGCCAAACAGCACAATCACGCCGATCAATCCGATCGCCGCCACGCGCAGACTGGTTAACTGTAGCCTCGCGACGCCGCGACTAATCGTGCCCGGCATCGCGGAGGTCAATCCTAGTGCAACGAGAAACCAGAACAGCACGACCAGCAACCGGGTCCCAAGGTAGGTTGGGGTCCAGTGCGGGCTAAATATCCCGGTTGGATTTCGCATCATGTCGCGCAGCTCCTGCTGGTAGCCCGCGTACATCATCGTCATCGCTCCAGGTGCTCGAAGCGCGGGCGAGTCGTCGGCCTGATAACTGCCGCCAAGCACGATGACATCACCGCCAATACGCGACCCGGCTTTTTGAATCACTGAACCGCCGATCGTCGCGACGTCTCCTTCGACAGTGCCTTCGACAATGACATCGCCGCCGAAAGACATCGCACCCTGTTTGACTGTCCCAGTGATCCTGAGCGAGTTGCCGGCGCCAAAAACAGTGCCTTCATTGACCCCCTCAACTACCACGACCTTTTCGTCGCTTGCACCTTGCGCACTGGCCGCGCCAAACAGCAGCAACACCCAGACGAGCATCGCCACGATACGATTCCAGTCGAGTTTATGTAGGGAGAATTGGGAAGTGGCTTGTGAGCGCGAATTGACCATTGCCCGCGGCAACCCCCTCTATTCGGTTGCACCCGAGCGATGATATTGGGAAATCAAGCGCGAGAGAACGAGAACGCCAAAGGCAAGCAGGACCAGCATGGGCCAGAGGGAGCCAGTCTCGATGATGAACTTTCTGCTTACCACCCTGAAGATCACGACCGCGCCGGCAGCAGTGTCGTAGACGGCGCTCGCTACGAAAGTAACCAGGCCGAAGACAGTCGCTACAGACTTTTGCGCGATCCTGAAGACGGAATTCAGCGCGGTCACGCCGAGGAGAGCACAACCGCCGAGCGCGAGAATCACGCAGATCGTTAAAGCCTTGCGGTGCTCGGAACGCGTGCGCACGCCGCGCATGTCGGTCGTAGCGCGCATCGCGATGATGCGTGAGAAATCTCTGGGAACCGGGATTTCATTACTACTCGTCATCGCCGCGTCGAGCTCGCAAATGAAAAGACGATGAGCGCGCAGCTCAAACTGACAATCTGTGCAGCTCTCGACATGATCTTCGAAGAGCACTGTCAGATCTGCATCCAGCTCGCCGTCAACGTAGGCGCCGACCAGATTTTGATCGCAGATCTTTTCGATTGTCGCGGTGCTCATTAGACCCCGGTAATTCCCTTTTCCACAAACTGCTGTCGCATCATCTCGCGCGCACGAAACAGGCGATTCTTGACCGTGCCGAGCGGCAGGCCCGTCACCTCGACGATCTCTTCGTAGCTGAGGTCCTGGGAGTGGCGCAGAATGATCAACTCGCGATAGTTGGCCGGCAGCGCTCTGACGACAGACTCGATCTCGCCGCGTCGTTCCTTGCGTTCGCTTTCCTGCTCCGGACTCAAACGTGTGCTCTCGACCGGCAGATCGAACGGGTCGTTTTCCGGACCCATGACGAGGGACTGTTCGCGGGTCGCAGTGCGGCGCAGGTGGTCGATGGCGGCGTTGTGGGCGATCTTGTAAATCCAGGTCGAGAATTTGAACTCTGAGCGGTAGCGACGCAGCGAGTTGTAAACCTTGATGAAGATTTCCTGGGTCAGGTCGAGGGCGGACTCGTAATTACCGACCATGCGGTAGACGTAGGCGGAAATCGGGCGCTGGTAGCGACGGACGAGCTCTTCGAAACTTCCTTCAACGCCACTGACGGCAGTGGCCACGAGATCGCGGTCGGAATCGGCGGTCAGGTCTCGTGAAAACACGCGGGAAACGGAGGAGGCAGCTAGACTCATGATACAGGGGTGTTACGTTGAGCCAAACGAGATTGTTTCAACATGCAAACGCCGAAGGCGTTCACTAATTTCAGCCCAGGGTTCGAGCTTGCGAGAACCCTGGGGACATGAATTTCAAGCCGCGAACAACCCTGAAAGGGTTAGGCGATCGGCGAACCCTTTCAGGGTTAGGACACCTTTTTATGTGCTGGTCCCAG
>Ga0105247_10003225_pt1 | contig 10738 bp, 7 predicted proteins | sample KBSS24metaG_FD_81519 | JGI IMG/M metagenome (GOLD analysis project Ga0105247, IMG submission 81519) | Switchgrass rhizosphere microbial communities from Kellogg Biological Station, Michigan, USA - KBS S2-4 metaG | ecosystem: Host-associated > Plants > Roots > Rhizosphere > Soil | place...
ACAGCGTCCGCGTGCTGCACAGACCACGCGGAGGCGAGCACGTCCAGCCGCAGCGGCTCACGGAGGTTCGCGAGCCGGGCCGCCCGGACGCGCCGCGTCGCGGCCGCGAGCAGGTGCTCGTCGGGCTCGGTCGGCTGCCAGGCCAGCGCTGGCAGCGCGCGTGCAAAGTGCACGAGGTGCTGCCCCGTGCCGCTCGCAATCTCTAGCACGGTGCCGGCGGTCGGCAGGCTCGGGCGGATCGCATCGAGGATCGCCTGCTTGTTGCGCTCGGCCGCGGGGCTCTCGAGCTCGCCGTCTTTCGGCGGCTCGCCGTAGCGGCTCTGCGCGGAGTCTCGGCTCGTCATTGGCCGATCATAGGAATGCGCGACAGCCTCAACAAGTCGCGGCACGGAGGGCGCGGGCGCGACACCAAGGTGGCGTCTTCAGCTTGAGCACGACCTGCCCCACAGGATTCACGCTTAGCCGCTCGTTGGCCGATCCCGGGGCACGTGATGTACCGGCACAGGTGCTCAAGCGACGAATTCTTGCGGCAATCAGGCGCACGGTGTCGAGCATTCGGCGAATGGGAGGGCGGTCCTGGATGACTGCAGTTGGCCGTTCGGTGACACTCGGAATCGCCCGCACTGCTTCGGCGGTCAGATCGACTGGGAATGACCTGCTCCAGGAGCACCGAATGCTCTTCCAAAGGCCCAAACTATTTCACTACATCGGTATTTCGGGCTCGACGGAAATGAGGGAAATCTGTGCATCGGAAGGCTGTCCAACGCTGTCAATCACGACGAACTGAACCGACCTGTCTTTTGCGGGCTCCAGAATCAATCCAAGCTGCTGCTGAAGGGCATCTTTAAACGAGGGGCTGACATTTAGCGAAATCGGAACTGATGCCGGAGGTTGCACGCCGGAGTAGTACCATTGGTGACGGGACAATTTGTTGTCAGCGGGCGTCCATTGCGCGGAGAAGTCATAGGTTCCCTCAAGCCTTGTTCGATCTAACACAGGAAGATCCATGGATAACGACACGATTCGGGCCAGCCGCATCATCGGAGCTCCTTGGCCCCGAAGCTGACCCGAATCCAGCTCAATGCCCTGCCAGTCGCCGGAGACCGTTTGTGCTTGTGCCATCTTCAAACCGTCCGGACCGACTACCAAGGCGGCCGAATAAAGGGTACGGGTCTCCTGATGGACCTTGAGCTTGAACCGGTCGGCCAGGAAGACACGAAGCATGGTTTGAGCTTGCGCCTCTCCATGAAATGGCCCGACAAAGGCCGATTCTGGCGCTTTTAAGACGATCTCGTAGCGTGCGGTCTTGGCCCATTCGGGGATCGCAGAGACTTGCTCTGGCGCAATCTCATAGGCGATTCCGATCAGCTCTGCAAGCGTGTCCCGAGGAAATTGGACGAGCCCCGGCGAGCGGCGCATCCCGCCCCAGCTTGGGTCAGATTCGGACACCTTCTTGAGGGTGACAACCTCAAATGGCGACGGTTCAGGTCCCGAGGAAGCGCTCTCCGCCATCGCTCTCACGCAGCACCCCAAGCCAATGCACGCGGATACGAGGAGAGCGGCGAACCCAATCGTAGGCGATAGATGGCGTCTCATGAGTCCGAAGCCGTTGATGACCGTTCTCTTCATAAGATATCCGACATCGAATTTCGTTTAGCCTAAGCTCAAGAGCTGCTTAGAACGAAAGCACCGTTCAGTTCCGGCACCGCGTCAACCCATACGCGCGCGGACCTTTTCAGCCGCAGCTCGCCAGGATTCTTCAGCGCCCTTGAAGTTACAACCCGGCGGTGCGGCGGCGAATGCAGTGACAACATTGGACCAGCCGGCCAGGCGATTAACCGCTTTTGAGCCCAACGCCACGACTACTGCGTTCGGAAAAGCTTGCAGCTGCGGCTCAAGATAACGGCGACGGCATTCCGTTGCAACCGACACCGGAACTGGAGCGCCTTCCGCCTTGGCAGAACAAAGAACGGATTCGGTAATCCACGAGACGTGCATCTGCTGTTCGAACGTCAAATCCGGAAAGCACAGGTTAAGAATTTTGCGAATGTTCCTGTGAAACAGATCGTGGCCATCGCGAAAGCAGTGATAGGCGTAGTGATGAATCGACTCGAGAACATCGGCTGGGGGCGCGACTGGATGGGCTTCACTGTCGTGAGGATCACCCGGTTCCGCAACCACCAGGACCAAGCGAACTTGCGCTGGGTCGCCGAGTGCGCCACAGAAACCGCGCGGTACATGACCTTCTTGGGGTGCCCAACGCATCTTGGCACAGGCGGTCGAAAAGCCGGGGCAAGGCATATAGGCTGGCAACAAGAGTGGCGCGATGGTTGGGAGAGACATAATGGACTTTGGCTGACCGGGAGATTTAGCCTCGAAAGGTTTACGGCGCCGGTGCGCTGCTCGCGGAGCTCGTCGCGAAGTGAAGCCGGAAACGGACCTGCATCTCATCCATGACCTGCAGAGCCCCCAGCATGGCGCTGAAGGGCGTCAGGCCGAGCTCACTGTGCTTGAGGGAAAACTCACCGCGGGCGTCGAGCGCATCCGCAGTGAGCTCATAATGCACCGGTACCGTCACAGACCGGGTCTGATCCTTCACCGTCACCCGCACCTCCATTGAAAGCGCATCGGGCGCAATGACATCGATATGTCCGGAGCGCAGTACAATCTCTGGGTAGTACTGCGCATCCAGCAGCGCCTCACCCAGCATGTTGTGGCGGGTCCCCTCCTTCGCCGCCTCCGGTACCTCGGGCGGGAAGTCGGCACCGGCCTCGGCGCGCAGCCCCGATTCATCGATGGTCAACGCGGCCACGGGAAACCGCACCTCGAAAGAGGCGCGCGTCAAGTCCTGCGGAACGTAGACCGTACCGGAGAGGTCGTGCGAGGCCACCACATGGTTATGCCCCATGCGCGCCAGGGTGCCGCCGCGGTAGACCAGAATGGTCAGCAAGGACTGGCTGGGCACCACCTCGAACGGGCGGCCTTCTTCAGGCTGTGCCTGGGCCGCAACCGCGACTTTGGCCGGCCCGGCTTCCCGAATACGGCCTGCGCAGCCTGCCAGCAGCAGCAAGCCTAAGGCGGCCGATCCTGCGAAACGCATTGTGCTGATGGCATTCACGCGCTTAAGCTTAATCGCATGCCGATCCGCAATACCACCCTGCGCTGGGGCGCCCTCTCCCAAACCCTGCACTGGGTCATTGTCGCCCTGATCATCACTCAGTTCGTCCTGATCAATTTCGAGCATGATCTGCCGCTCGGTGCGCACAAGCTCGCCCTGCTCGCCAAGCACAAGTCGGTAGGTATCACCATCCTAATGCTGGCGGCGCTGCGCCTGCTGTGGCGGGCCTGCAATCCGACGCCTCTGCTACCCGGCACGCTGAAACCGTATGAGCGCTTCCTGGCACGTTTCACCCACGCCGCACTCTACGTCCTGCTGTTCGCCATGCCGCTCACGGGCTGGATGATGTCCTCCGCTCGCAGTTTTCCAGTCAGCTGGTTCAACCTGTTCCAGCTACCCGACCTGGTCGCGCCGAACCGCGCGCTGTACCAATTCCTCCACGAGACGCACGAGAACCTCGCCTGGGCGCTGGTGGCCGTCGCCACGCTGCACGTGCTCGCCGCGCTCAAACATCATTTCGTTCTGAAGGACGACGTGTTGCGCAGGATGCTGCCGTTCACCCGCACACCACCCTGAGGAGCCGCCGGATGATCTCTCGTTCGATCGCGTTTGTAGCCTCCGCCTTGCTCGCCGCCGGCATCAACGCCGCCGCGGCGCCCGCACCTGTACCTGCACCGGCCGGTGTCACGGATTACAGCCTCGACCCCTCCCGCAGCGCCCTCAAATTCCTGTTCAAGCAGGCGGGCGCGGACAATCAGGGGCGTTTCGGCAAAATCAGCGTGACGCTGCGCTTTGCCGACACCCATCTCGCCGCTAGCCGGCTCGAAGTGACGGTCGACGTCAATTCGCTCAACACCGGCGACGACGAGCGCGACAAGATTTTGCGCGGCCCCGAGCTCTTCGACGTGGCAAAGTTCCCCCAGGCACACTTCAAGGCCACGAAGATCGAGCGGGTGTCCGCCGCGCGGTACGATGCCACGGGCAAGCTCACTCTCCGCGATGTCACCCGCGAAGTGCACGTGCCGTTCACCTTCCGCACCGTAACCGAGAAAGGCACGCCGACCGGCTACATGTCCGGGCACCTCACGATCAACCGCCTGGATTTCGGCGTCGGCCAGGGCGAGTGGAAGGCGACGGATCAGGTGGCTAACGCGGTGGATGTGACCTTTGGCCTGAGATTCACGCCGACGGCGCGTTAGCGAGCAGACTGCGGCGGCGGGCGTAAAGCCCGTAGACCGCAAGGCCGATGAGATTCCAGATGAAAAAGCGCCACACCGTCGCCCACGGCAGGCTGCAGAAAAGATAAAGGCAGCCTGCCACGGCGAACGGCCCGATCAGCCAAGGCCACGGAGCCCTGAATATCCGCGGGCGCTCAGGCTCACGCACCCGCAGCACCATCATGCAGAGGGCCACGGCGATAAAGGCGCACAGTGTGCCGGCGTTGGCGAGCTCCGCAATATCCTTGAGCGGCAGGAACCCGGCGATCGCCGCGACAATCACCCCCGTGATCGCCGTCATCGTAAGCGGAGTACCGGAGCGGGCATTCACGCGACTCAAGGGGCGGGGCAGCATGCCATCGCGCGCCATCACGAAAAAGATGCGCGACTGACCGTACATGAAGGCGAGGATGACCGTCGGCAGCGCGATCACGGCCGCGCCGGCCACCAGCGTGGATGCCAGCGGATGACCGAGGCTGCGCATCACAAAGGCCAGCGGCTCGCCGCTTTTGGAAAAGACATCGTAGTGCGAGGCTCCCAGTGCCGTGGCGCCCACCGCCATGTAGATGATAGTGCACAGCACCATGGAGCCGATGATGCCCACCTTGAGATCGCGCGCCGGATTACGCGTCTCTTCCGCGGCGGTCGACACCGCATCGAACCCGTAAAACGCGAAAAAGATCAGTGCCGCCGCAGCCATCACGCCGTGCTTGGTGCCACCGGCATCTACGGCGACGAAACCATAGGGCATGAAGGGGTGGAAATTGTGCGCGTCGAAGGCGGGCAGGGCGAGCGCCACGAAAGTACCGAGGGCCAGCAGCTTGACCGCTACCAGCACGAAATTGACCGTAGCGCTCTCGCGCGTGCCCAGCGCCAGAAGCCCTGCCACCGCGAAGGCGATCAGCACCGCCGGCAGATTGATCAGGCCGCCGGCGCCGGGGCCCGCGAGCAGCGCATCGGGCACCGGCAGACCGGCGCTCTTGATAACGCCGGCGGCGTAGCCCGCCCAGCCCACCGCCACGGCGCTGCACACCACCGTATATTCGAGAATCAGGCTCCAGCCCACGACCCACGCCACGAGCTCGCCGAGCACCACATACGAGTAGGTGTAGGCACTGCCCGCTGCGGGCATGAGAGTGGCCATTTCCGTGTAGGCCAACGCGGCGCAGACGCAGACCGCCCCGGCAATAGCGAAGGACAAAATCAGCGCGGGTCCGGCCAGTCCCGCCCCGACGCCGATCAGGGTGTAGATGCCCGTGCCGACGATGGCGCCCACGCCCAGCGCCACGAGCTGCGGGCCGCCCAAGGTGCGCTTCAGACTATGCGCCGTCTCGTGGACGGCCACCCCATCGAGACTCTTGCACCGGTTCCAGGCTTGCATTCAGCGACCCCCTGCGGCAATGGATTGACTCGGGCCGCGCCTTTCGCCCAGCATGCCACAATTTCCATGGCTGAAATACTCAACGATGTGGGCGAGTGCGTCGAGGCAGTGCTGCAGCGCGTGGGGCGGTGCATCGTGCTCGCGATGCCGCTCGGGACCGGCAAGCCCAATCCGCTCGCCAACGAGTTTTACCGCCGCGCGGCGCGCGATCCCACCATCGACCTCACGATTCTCACCGCGCTGTCGCTGCGCCGGCCCGTGGCGCACGGCGATCTGCAGCGTCGCCTGCTCGACCCGGTTATCGAGCGGGTGTTCGGTAATTACGTGGAACTGGATTATGTGCGCGCCCAGCATGCGGATGCCCTGCCGCCCAACATCCGCGTGATCGAGTTTTTCATGGAGCCCGGCGCGGGCTTGGGCTCGCGGCAGGCACAGCGCAGCTATCTCAGCGCCAACTACACCGACGTGGCCCGCCTCGCCCTGCAACACGGCGTGAACGTGGTCGCGCAGCTGCTCGCAAAACGTGTGGTGAACGGCAAGCTGGAATTGAGCTACGGCGGGAATCCCGACGTGACCGTGGATCTACTGCAGGAGGCCCGCGCCACCGGCCGCGACGTCACGATGATAGGCCTGGTGAACTCGCAAATGCCCTTCATGCCGGGCACCGCGACCGTGGCGTCCGAGCGGTTTGCCTGGGTGGTGGACGATCCGCGCTACGACTACGATCTTTTCTGTCCGCCCAATCCCTCCCTCAGCCCAGTCGACCACGCCATCGGCATCCACGCCAGCGCGCTGGTGCGCGATGGCGGCACCCTCCAAGTGGGCATCGGCGAGCTGGGCGATGCGCTCGTCTATGCCCTGCTCCTGCGACATCAGCAGAACGCGGTATATCGCGCAGCACTGATCGCGCTCGGCACCGAGCGCAGCGCCGACCTCGTGACCGCCGGCGGCGGCCGCGAGCCCTTTGGGCCGGGCCTCTTCGCCTCCACCGAGATGTTCGTCGATCAATTGCTCGACCTGTACCGCGCGGGAGTCCTGCGCCGCCTGGTCTACGACAAGCTGGAGGATCAAAAGGCCGCGCTCGAAGGCGCGCAACCGCCGGGCGGCCAGGTGCTGCACGCCGGATTCTTTCTCGGTCCCCGCGGCTTCTACGGCGCGCTGCGCAACCTGCACCCCTCGGATCTCGAGCGCTTCAGCATGCGCGGCGTGAGCTATGTGAACCGGCTTTACGGTCCCGAGCAGGAGCTCAAAATCCTGCAGCGCCGCGACGCCCGGCACATCAATACCGTCATGATGGCCACGCTCCTGGGCGCGGCGATCTCCGACGGTCTCGAGGACGGACGCGTGGTGAGCGGGGTGGGCGGCCAGTACAACTTCGTGGCGATGGCGCACGAGTTGCCGGACGCGCGCTCGATCCTGTGCGTGCGGGCCACGCGCACCAAGAACGGCGTGGTGACTTCCAATATCGTGTGGAGCTATGGGCACTGCACTATTCCGCGTCATCTACGCGATATCGTGATCACCGAGTACGGCATCGCGGACTTGCGCGGGCGGACGGATGAGGAATGCATTGCGGCCATGCTCAATGTCGCCGATTCGCGGTTTCAGGGCGCGCTGCTGGCGAAAGCGAAGGCGGCCGGAAAAGTTGCCGCGGATTACCGCATTCCCGAAGCGTTCCGCAACAATACCCCGGCACGGCTCGAAGCGGCGCTTGCCGCGCATCGCAGCGCCGGCTTCTTCAGCGAGTATCCCTTTGGCACCGATTTGACCGCGGAGGAGATCGTGCTGGCGCGGGCGCTGAAGCTATTGCAATCCCGCACCGCCACGCTGGGCGGACGGCTCGCCACCCTCCTCTCGGCGGCCATCTGCGGCGGCGCCAGGCCGCACGAAATTCCGTTGTTGCGCCGCATGAGACTGGAAACGCCAAAGGGCCCGCGTGAGCGCGTCCTGCGTCGCCTGATTCTGGTTGCACTCGCGGGAGCGGGACCTACTGCAGGTGCTCGTTGAACCACCCCACCATCCGCGCCGCATAATCCATCAGCGCCGGAAACTTGCGCACCCCGTGCCCTTCCTCCGGGTAGGTGACCAACACCGACTTGACGCCGTTCTCAAGCAGCGCATTGTGGAACTGCACGGCCTCTTCCGGCGGGGTGCAACGATCCAGCGCACCACAGATGTTGAGCGTCGGTGTCTTCACCTTGTGCGCGTGCATGATGGGACTGCGCTCGAAATACTGACCGGTGGGATTGGTATAGGTATCGCCGCCGAGAAACAGCTTCACGAAATGTGGGATATTGGAGATCAGGTGCTCCGTGACCTGATTGGTGACCGGGGCCACCGGCACGGCCGCCGCGAAGCGCTCATCCTGGGTGATCAGCCAGGAGCTCATGAACCCGCCGTAGCTGCCGCCCGTGACGCCCAGACACCTGGGATCGGCGATACCCCGCCCGACCAGGTGATCGAGGCCGGATAGATAATCCTGAGCATCGGCTCCGCCCATGTCGCCCACCACCTTGCGGGCGAAGTCCTGGCCGCGGCCGGTGCTGCCGCGAGGATTGGGGAAGAACACGGCGTAACCCTGCTTGAGTAGCATTAAAAAGTGCGCGTTGCCGCGGCCCAGCCACAACGGGCGCCACTGCCACACCGGGCCGCCATGCACGTTCATGACCAGCGGATGCGGCTCTTTGCTCTTTGGCCGCAGCAGCCAGCCCTGAATCTCAAGTCCATCCGAGGCCTTCCAGGTCACCTTCTCCACGGCTTCGATGATCTTGACCGCTTCGGCATAGCCGAGATCGAAGGATTTGACGGCGCTGTACCGGCCCTTCTTGATGACCGCGAGCTCGGGCGCCCGCGTGAAGCTCTCGCCGACCAGCACGCAGTCGCCGGCTTCGTTGAAGCCCGACACGGTGATGTAGCGCCCGCCCACGGAAATATCGTCGCTGCTCCACCCCTCGGTGAATGTTTTGGACACGACGTCGTAGAGACCCACGACCGTCTCAAAGCCGCGATGGCCTCCCAGTAGCAGCTGCCGGTCGGAACGCCATTCGGTGTGGGTGATGTCGACACCGCGCGTATTGATACGCTCGACGCGACCGGAGGCCGTATCGATCAGCCGCAGGTCGCCCGCCACGATCCAGCGATCGCTGCAGACCGCTTCGACCACGGCGAGATGCTTGCCCGAGGGCGAGCCACCCGGCCAGCCGAGCTGATCCTGAGGGGTATAGACTTCGCGGCTTTTACCCGTTTTGAGCTCAATCAGAGCCAAGCGGGCCGTATACCAGAGTCCCTCGCCCGGACCCGGAGAAACCACCGCAGCGAGTGCCTCATTGCCACACCAGACCGCTTCCCAGATATTGCTGTCGGCTGCGCTGACCTGGCGCACACTGTTCGCAGCGAGCGTGTACACCCAGGCGCGGCGCCAGCGATAGCTCTCATCGCCACTCTCCACGCTGGGCATCCACGAGGGCAGCGCGTCGCTCGCCTGCTTGCTGCTGACGGCGCCCTGCCCGCCCGAGATATCGGCGCCATGGCCGGCCACACCCAGCACGATCTGCTTGCCATCGGGCGACCAGTGCAGATACTCCACCCAGCCCTCGACGGGCGGCGTGGCGCGCACGGCGCCGCTGACGGGATCGAGCAGGTAGAGCCGAAAATCGCCGGCTTTGTGCCGGTCGGAAAGGAAGGCGACGTGCTGACCGTCGGGGGAGAATTTCGGCAGCCGGTCGGTGTTCGGTCCGAAGGTCAAAACGCGGGTATCCCCCAAGCTCAAGTCCGTGAGGCAGATGCGCGTCGTCGGCGTGCCGTTCAGGGTGTCGAGCAGCGCGCCCGCGAACACGGCCTGCCGCCCATCGGGGGAGGCATGGACTTCCGCGGCGTCGCTGATCTGGCCGGTGCCGGGCTGGCGCAGGCTTTTGTACAGGGCTTCGGCTTCCCGATAAAGTGGGCTCTCGCGGAGGTCTTTTTGCATGGGTTGCGGCTAAGGTGGGTTATGGAATGATAACCCGCACCGGTCTTTTTGTACCCCGGTAGTGGGAAGAGCGTTATTTTTTACGCCGCGTCACGATGCGCTTGGCTACCTTGCGCTTGTCGTGTCTGCGCTTCTGCGCCCGCCGAGCTACGGACTTACGCTTAGCCGCCTTGCGGTTGAGTCTGGCGACGACTTTGACCTTCCTGCCCGCTTTCTTCCGAGACACTGCGTGTTTGACCGCCTTTTTGCGTTTGGCTTTGGCTTTCTTGCGCACCACGGCTTTGCGGCCGGGTGCGGTTGCCGTCGCCGGCGCCTCCACGCCGCGCAACTGCTCCACGATCGCCGGATTCTCGAGCGTCGAGATATCCTGCGTGATCTCCTCGCCACGAGCGACGGCCCGCAGCAGGCGGCGCATGATCTTGCCGGAGCGCGTTTTCGGCAGGCTGTCGGCGAAGCGGATCTCATCCGGCCGTGCAATGGCGCTCAGCTGCTCGGCCACCCAATCGCGTAGCTCCTTAGTGAGTGCTGCGGCATCGGCGCCGACCGGCCGCGCGCCGCGGCACACCACATACGCAAACACTGCCTCGCCCTTGATCTCGTGCGGCTTGCCCACCACCGCTGCCTCGGCCATGCGCGGATGAGCCACTAGCGCCGACTCGATCTCCATGGTGCCGAGGCGATGGCCCGCGACATTGAGCACATCGTCGATACGCCCCATGATCCAGAAGTAACCGTCCTTGTCGCGGTGGGCGCTGTCGCCCGCCACGTAGTAGCGGTTATTGAATTTCTCCCAATAGGCGGCTAGGTAGCGGTCGTTGTTGCGCCAGATCGTGCGCAGCATCGAAGGCCAGGGCTTTTTGATGACGAGGTAGCCGCCAGCGTCCGGTTTCGTGACCGGCTTGCCGTGATCATCGACGATATCCGCATCGATCCCGGGCAGCGGCAGTGTGCAGGAACCGGGCTTGGTGGCGGTCACGCCGGGCACGGGCGACATCATGATCGCGCCGGTCTCGGTCTGCCACCAGGTGTCGACAATCGGACAGCGCTCGGCGCCG
>Ga0105247_10003229_pt1 | contig 10730 bp, 8 predicted proteins | sample KBSS24metaG_FD_81519 | JGI IMG/M metagenome (GOLD analysis project Ga0105247, IMG submission 81519) | Switchgrass rhizosphere microbial communities from Kellogg Biological Station, Michigan, USA - KBS S2-4 metaG | ecosystem: Host-associated > Plants > Roots > Rhizosphere > Soil | place...
CACGCGCCATCAAGGGCGCCCGGCCCGAAACCGTCGAGACGCACATCGCGAACTGCACCCAGGCCGACCCCGCCTATGGCGAAGGCGTGCGCAAGGCGTGCGAGGCCCTCGGCGCGCTGTCACGGACAACCGACACCACCGGCATGGAGTTCCAGTGACAGACAACATCGTTGAGGCGCGCAGATACGAGCCCGAAGTCCTGGACCTTGCGTCGCGATTATTCGATATGGCTCGCGACGGGGACGCCGCAACCTTGGCTGCGTACCTCGACGCGGGCGTACCGGTGAACCTCACCAACACCAACGGGGACACCCTCGTGATGTTGGCGGCCTACTACGGACATGAGGGGGCGGTCGTCGCGCTGATCGAGCGTGGCGCCGACGTCGATCGGCACAACAATCGTGGGCAGACTCCGTTGGCGGGCGCCGTCTTCAAGAACGAGACGACGATCGTGGAACTGCTGCTGCGAGCGGGTGCCGATCCGCTCGCTGGATCGCCGTCGGCACTGGAGACTTCACGATTCTTCGGAAAAGCCCAAATCGCGCGGCAACTGGAACGACACATCGAGCGTCGGCGTCCGGCTAAACAAGCCGACGCCAGTCGAACGCTGTGACCGGTGGTGAGTCCGCCGGGCGCAGCCCGTACTAGTGGCGGGTGTTACGAACGCGGCGGGTCCGCCGGCGAGGATTGTTTTCGACTCGGCGTTGGGGACCGCGTGATCCATCAAGCGCTTGGATGATGTGTGTGGGGAAAGCGTGCATGCGTCCACGATCGCGGACTGCTGTTGAAGTTCTGTTGAAACGCTGTGACCCTACTGCGGACCGGCGGGTTGAACGGCGGGGCTTTCGGCTTGGCTGACCATGTTGTCGAGGAAGGCGGCCGAAATCGGGCTCCACGACTGGTGCCACCGACCGCAGCAGAGGTCATCGCGCAGCTCGGCCAGCAGTGACACCACCCGCGACCCGCCGTCCAGCAGGTAGCGGCCCATGCCGTGCGCTGCGCACTGCGCGGCGATGCCCGCCAGTGTCTCCTTGGCTTCGTCGGTTCGGCCTGCCGCACTCAGACACTCGACGAGCAGTCGGTTGGCCTGCAGCAGCGCCCGCGGCCGGCCCTGATGTTCCAGCCGCTGCACCCAGGCCTGGGCGCGTTCGCATGCCGCGCTGGCGTCATCGGCGACGAGCGCGCGAATTTCGGTCTCGTCACGGAGCTGGGCCGTGATCTCACCGAGCCCGCCGTCTGGGAGAGCGTGGTCGCGGGATCCCCATGGCGAAATCGGCAGCCCCAGTCGCGTCCGCTCGTTGTCCACGTGGGCGCGTAGCCGGGGAAGGCCGCGGGCGACGGCGACGTCCGCGCCGTCGTTGAGGAGACCAGCCGAGGCAATGCGATCGCCACGCAACGCCTGGATGCGCGCACCGATGAGGTAGCGGGCGATCATGTTGTCCACCACGCCTCCCTCCGTTCCCAACTGATAGTTCTCGCCGAGCAGCCGCTCCGCCTCGTCCATCTCGCCCCGCTCGTACAGCAGCTCTCCAAGGAGGGCGTAGGCAAGCCGCGCGGCATGTGAAGCGGTGGCTTCGGACTGTTCCGCCTCCTGCAGCGCCTTCCGGAAACAGCGTTCTGCGGCAGCGACTTCAAGCTCTTCGTTTGCGGCCATGCCGGCGAGGCAATAGCGATAGATCAGGGTGAATGGACCGTTGGCGCGTCGATGGTAGGGATCCGCCCAGTCCTGCCACCGGTGTGCAGCGTCGAAATCAAACCGGTACAGCTCCAGGAACGAGGCGACAAGTGCGGCCGATGCGACCACATCGGCGGCCAATGTCTCCGGCCTCGAAAGGCATTCGGAAATCAGCTCGTCGACGCGCTCGGTGTGGTCGGCGCCGCACGCCATGACCGCGCGGATGACGTCCGCCTCCACCCGCATGTCGTGAACTTCGGGCGCGGAGAGCGCGTGCTTTTCGGCGGCGGATTCGAATGCATCCAGCGCGGCGAACGCGGCTGCCGGGCGCTGCAGCAGCATGCTCGCCCATGCGGCCATGAGCTGCAACCGGGGACTGCGGGCGGCGACGTCTGATGGCAGCTTGGAAACCAGTGCCAGCAACGTCGACGTCTTGCCGCGCTGGGTCAGATCGATGCCGTGCAGTTCCATCAGCTCGACCGCTCGCTCGTCTTCGCCTGCCGCGATCGCGTGGTCGACGGCCTCCCGCATCAGGTCGTGCGCGGCGAACCACCGAGAGGCGGTCGCGTGCAACCGCACGATGCGTTCCGGTTGGTCTCGCTCGAGCCGCCGCAACAGGAACTCGGCGAAAAGGTGGTGGTAGCAGAACCATTCACGTTCGTCATCGAGTCGACGCAGAAAGAGGTCGTGGCTCTCCGCCTGCTCCAGCAGCGCCTGCCCGTGACCGACGTCAGCCAACGCGGACGCAAGATCACCGCTGACCCGCTCGGTGATGGACGTCGCCATCAGAAAATCCAGCATCTCCGGTTCGAGCGAATCAAGGACGTTTTCGGCCAGATACTCGTCGATTGCGTGATGGCGCCCCGACATTCGATCGATCATGCCTGCGGGGTCAACGCAGTCACGCAGGGACAGCGATGCGAGCTGCAGTGCCGCGACCCAGCCGTCGGTGGTCTGCTCGAGGTGGGCCACATCCCTGTCGTCCAGTGCCAGCCCGCCCACGTCCAACAGAAATGAGCGTGATTCGGGCAGGTCGAAACGCAAAGCAGCGCCGTCGATTTCGATCAATTCGTCCAGAACGCGCATCCGGCTCATCGGTAGTCCGGCGCGCGTCCGACTGGTTACCACAACCTGGAGGAGGTGACCGCCGCGGTCGAGCAGGTACGTCAGCGCCTCGATCGTCGCGGCACCGGTAACCCGGTGCCAGTCGTCGATGATGATGGCGATCCGGTCGCCGTTTTCGTGGATATCGTTGATGAGCGACGCCAGCACGTAGCGCCCGGCCTCGTTGCCGCGCGCGTCCAGCGCCCGCTGCAGGCCTTCGGCCAAGGTAGGTCGCACCTTGCGAACGGCTTCGACGAGGTGTGCAAGGAACCAGACCACGTTGTTGTCGTCGCTGTCGATCGTCAGCCACGCGACCGTGACGCCCTCGTCGGCAAGGACTTCGCGCCACTGCGCGGCGAGCGTGGTCTTCCCGAACCCCGCAGGTCCGTGGATCACGATCAGCCGCCGGTGACCACCGGCGCGCAACCGGTCGGTGAGGCGATGGCGTGTGACCAGCGAGCGCGTCGGGGTTGGCGGGTGGTACTTGGTCAACGCACCGGGCGGCACGCCGAGCAGTGCCGGCTCGCCGCGTTCCTGTTCGGCGGGCAGCAGCGCCGGGTCGTGCCGAAGGATCGCGGTCTCCAGATCTCGAAGTGCCGGACCGGGGTCGACGCCGAGTTCCTCGGCGAGTCGTTGGCGCACAGACGAGGCGACCGCGAGCGCTTCAGCCTGCCGCCCCGACCGGTACAGCGCCAGCATCAACTGGCAATGCAGCCGTTCGTTGAACGGATGGGCGAGAACCAATCGCTCGAGTTCGGCAATCACGGCATGCTGCTTGCCCAAGGCGAGATCGGCGTCAATCCGGTGGTCCAGCGCAACCATACGGAGTTCTTCCAGCCGCGCTGCCTCGGTACTCGCAAACTCGGGCGGGCCCAGGTCGTCGAGCACCGATCCCCGCCACAGGCTGAGCGCCTCACTGAGCACTCGGGCCGCGTGCTCAGCGTCACCGAGCCCCAACGCCTCTTGGCCACGTTCCAGCAGACGCTCGAACTGGGCGGCGTCGACCTGGTCGGGCTCGACGAACAGCCCGTAGCCGGCCTGCCGGGTAACCAGCGCATCCCGCGCCCCCATGCGGGCCAACCAGCGCCGGAGATGAGACACATGGGTGCGCAACGTGACATCCGCGCCTGCGGGTGGCGCACCGCACCACAGTGCATCCGCGATCCGAGTCGCTGTAACGCACCGATTGAGGTTGATCAGCAAGAAGGCAAGCAGCTCGCGCTGCTTGTGCCCGCCAAGCTCTAGCCCCTGCCCCCCGTCGGCAGCGGCGCTAAGCGGACCGAGTATGCCAAACCACGGTTTCCCAGTCGGCGGCACACCGCCGAGTTCCACCAGGTCAGCGTATCCGCGCCGCGATCACGACGGCGGGTAAGCGCCCAAAGGTTTGACGTCGCTCTTCGATTCCTGTCCCAGTTACTGGAGCGAAACCGCTACTTGCTCGAGGACACGCCCGACAAGTTGAGCACGAGCGACGCCGCGGTCGCGATGAAAGCCGACGGAGATTTCTGCGGGGCCGTTTTCTGTCAGCTGCTTCTCTGACGCCAGCAGCTACATCACCGGCACCGAGCTCGTCGTCGACGGAGGACTGCTGCTCACCTGAGTGACGTGGGACGATGTCGCCGTCAGTCTTCATCTCCGTCGACGGAGGAAGGCCACATGGGACTCACACCCGCAGAGCTAGATGAGCGGATGTTGCACCGCCGGGCGATCGAGGCCGTCATCTGGGGCATGCCGGCAGTCAATTACGACCTCATGTACCAGGCGGCGGTCCGTGTGGCCAAGGGCGACTTCAACCAGGTCATCTACTGGTCGCGCCTTCCGGACTGGAAGATCCAGACTCTGGCTCCAAACCCCGATTCGATCTACCTCATGCCCTTCATCAACACGAAGGTCGTGGGGCCGATGGTTCTTGAGATTCCGCCCGCCGAGGAGGGGTCGATCACCGGCACCGTCATGGATGTCTGGCAGTGCGCCCTGGAGGACGTCGGGCCGGCCGGCGTGGACAAGGGCCAGGGCGGCAAGTACCTCATCTTGCCGCCGGGTTACAAGGACAAGGAGCCCGACGGCTACATCGCTTTGCCGTCGGACACGTACGAGGGTTATGCGCTGCTGCGCTCCATTCCGAGGAGTGGCAGCGAGCCCGACGTGGCCAAGGCGGTCGCCTACGGCAAACGGATCAAGCTCTATCCCCTCTCAGATGCGGCCACACCGCCGGCGACGACCTTCGTCGACGTGGTCGACGTCGTGTACGACAGCACCATCGCCTACGACCTGCGGTTCTTCGAGTCGCTTCACCGCATCGTGCAGGCGGAACCGTGGCTGGAGCGGGACAAGGCGATGATCGATCGGCTCACGTCGATCGGCATTGAGAAGGGCAAACCCTTCAGTCCCGATCCAAGGACGCGAGACGTACTGAACGACGCGGCCGGTGAAGCGCACGCCTGGCTCGTCGCTCGATACGAGGCGTCCTTTTCGTCGCCCTATTACGAAGGTGGCCGCTGGGCGCTGCCGGGATCGCGCGAACTGCTCGACGGGCAGGCGACGTTTTTCGCCAAGCCCGATGTCTACCCGGTCGACGCACGCGGCGTCACATTTTCTTACGCCTATTTCACCCCTAAGCATCTGGGCGCCGGTTCGTCGTATCTGCTGACCATCGCCGACAAGGATGGCCAGCTCCTCGACGGTGGCGCGACCTATCGCCTCGTAGTGCCGGCGAACGCACCGGTCAGGCAATACTGGTCAGCGACCGTCTATGACCGCGCCACCCATGCGCCTATCCGGAATGCCCGATGGCCGAGCCGCTCGTCTCAGACGCCGGGACTGCACGAGAACCCTGAAGGGTCAGTGGATATCTACTTCGGGCCAGAAGCACCAGACGGCAAGGAATCGAACTGGGTTCCCACGAGCACCGACGGGGGGTTCGAGGTTCTCTTCCGCTTCTACGGCCCCGAGAAACCGCTGTTCGATAAGACATGGCGGTTGCCGGACATCGAGGTGATGACATGAGCGCAACCGTGTTCGGCGGGACGTCTGCGCAGGCGCTTGACGAGGAGACGATCACCGAGGCCTACGTCTATCTGCTCGGCCGCGCCCTCGTCATCCGTCAGGAGCACATCGATCTCGAGGAGACCGGAGCCGCCTACAACACGATCAAGTACAACCCACTCGGCTCCGCCGATTTCGTCAACCCGAATTTCGACGTCGCCTACCTCGAGGCGTGGTTCGCGGTGGACGACAAAACGCCGGTGGTGCTTGAGGTGCCGGAAATCGGCGGCCGCTACTACACCGCGCAGATCATCGATGAGTGGGGCGAGGTCATCGCGAACATCAACGAGCGATCCTTCCGGTCGAAGCCCTTCGGCAAGTTCTTTCTGGTCAAGCCGGGATCCAAGGTCGTCCCGCCCGCCGACGCGGGCCGCATCGAGCTGCACTCGAGCAAGGCCAAGATGCTGGCGCGGGTGGAACTGAAGGGCGATCCCGAGGGCGCGGTGCGCCTGCAGAAGGCATTCCAGGTCAGCGTGACCGGGACACCCGAGATCGAGTCGGCGGTCGCGCTGTCCATGTTCGACAACAACGGTCTCATCGGGGTGGAGATCTTCGAGCGGGCCGAAGCCATTCTCGCCAGTGCGCTCGACGTCGCCCCCAACGCCGCAAGGATGCAGCAGCAGGTCCGCGCGGTCGTGGCGCACGTTGCGTCCGGGAAGGATGGGCGCGCAGCAGTGGACAGTCTCCTGCGCGACAAAGTCATTTCGGAATTCAAAGTGTTCGCCACGACGAAGGCTGCGGATTATCGCAATCACTGGCTGGGCGGGGGGTCTTCCGGCAATTACGGCGCCAACTACCGGCTGCGGACAATGGTGAGTTTGATGGGCATCTGGGCAAACACCGGCGAGGAAGCTGTATATTTCGGCGCCTTCCGCGATGCGAACGAGCGGCCTCTGGACGGCAGCAATAGCTACGTCATCCACTTTCCCGCCGACGGCCTGCCCGATTCGGTCGTCAATGCCTATTGGTCGATCATCCTCGTCAGTGTTCCCGACTACCGGGTCGTGCCGAACGCGCTCAAGCGCTACAACTTCAACAATCAGTCCGCTCTGCAAAACGATCCCGACGGCTCCCTGAAAATCGCCATCGGGCCGAGGCCCGTCCTGGGCGTCCCGGAATCGAACTGGCTGCCCTCCGCCGAGGGAAAGCCGTTCTCGCTGACGTTCCGTACCTACGTGCCAAAAGAAGTGGTGCAGAGGGAATGGGCGCCGCCGCCCGTCCGGGGCGCCGACGACTTGAGTTAACCGTGTGATTGAGAGGGTGATCGCATTGGCAACACTCCAGAGCAAACCGCAAAGGATCGAGGGCGCGCATCGGCACGCTCGAGTTCACGCACGACTTCGCCAACGGGTTTCCGACCGACACAACCATCGAGAAGCTCTATGACGAGCGTGATTTTCAACGCGCCTGTCAGGCCTACCTCTGGTCCCTTCCGGCGGTCTCGTTCACGGCGTGGCAGCACGGCGTCACGAAGGAGCTCGGCGCCAAGAACGGCCAGATCGTCGCCGTTCTGTCCTACGAGGCCAGGCGCGGCATCCTGACCGCCAATGCCACAACCCCGTACTACCTCGGTTTCGCCGATCTCTCCTCCGGGCCGATGGTGTTGGAGATGCCGCCGCGCGGCGTGCAAGGCGCGATGAACGACTCGTGGCAAAACGCCATTCCGGGGACCGATGCGCCCGGCAGGTATCTCATGCTGGCGCCGGGGGAGAAGGTGCCCGACAACGTCGTCGGCTACGTCGTGTGTCACTCACCGACCGTCAACATCTTTCTCGGCGTGCGACTGATCGACGCCGATCCAGAGAGCGCGAAGCAGGCGCTGGCGCAGCTGAAAATGTATCCCTACACCCAACGTGACAATCCGCCGGAGATGGAGATCCTAGACGCGGGCACCACGTCATGGAGCGGCGTACCGCCGCGCGGAATGGAGTACTGGCAGCGGCTCGACGACGTGATCCAGCGTGAGCCAATCGAGCCGCGCGACATCTTCTTCCATGCCATGTTGCGGCCGCTCGGTCTGGAAAAGGGCAAACCCTTCAAACCGGACCCGCGGCAGACGAAGACCCTGGACGACGCCGCGTTGGTCGGTGAGGCCATGGCGAAAGCCAACTCTGCGGACCGACGCTTTGCGGGCGTCAAATACCGATCCGACGCGCACTGGGACTTCGCGCTGCAGCTGGACGCCGACGATCCCGATGCATTCTGGAACCTGCTCGACGAACGCGCCTCCTGGTTCTACGAGGCGGTCGGCGCCGGAGCGGCGATGGCGCCCAAGCGTCCCGGTCCTTCATCCGCATACCTCGGCGCATACAAGGACAAGGGCGGCAAGTGGCTGGACGGCGGCACGTCGTATCGGCTCCGGGTTCCACCCCATCCGCCGGTCAAGCTGTTCTGGTCGGTCACGGTGTACGACGTCGACACGCGCGCATTGATCCTGAACGAGCAGAAGATCGCCGACCGCTCGTCGCGCATGGACCTGCGTAAGAACCAGGACGGCTCGGTGGACATCTATTGCGGGCCGAAGGCGCCCGCCGGCTTCGAGAAGAACTGGATCCCGACCGTCCCCGACAAGAACTGGTTCGCGTATTTCCGCTTCTACCAGCCGACCGAGGGCTACTTCGATCGGTCCTGGCCGTTGCCGGACTTCGAGCAGATAGAGACCGACGCAGATCCCGAGACGTTCTTGGCTGCGCGGTAGCCGCAGCGAACTGATCGAGTTGATCGAGCTTGCGCACCAAGGCATTTGCGATATCGCGGTCGAGGCGTTCAGCCTCGACAACGGCGCGGAGGCGGACCGTCGGCTTGCCGCGAACACCCTGACCAGTCGCGCCGTCGTCCGGGACGAGCCGGACGATCACCGCAATGGCCGAACGTGCCCTCCGATTGGAGTGATGTCTCGCGGATCGGACCGGTACGACCATAGGAGCGGAGTCGGATCGATTCTCGTGCCGAGACCCCGCTAGGAGTGAGGAAGATCAGATGGCGGATAGGCCGAACGTGTTGTTCTTTCACGTCGACAATCTCGGGTTTGGCCTAGCTCAGTTGCTACAGCGGCGGCCCGTTCCGCGGCGCGTGGACCAAACGTATCGACCAGTTCGCAGAGGAAGGATTCCGGCTCACGAATTACGCTCCCGAAGCGCAGTGCACCCCGTCTCGTTCGGCGCTCCTGACAGGCCGTCATGCTGTGCGATCCGGCAGATATAGTGTGCCGCTCGGAACAAGCAGCGGGTGGGGACTGGTCGAGTGGGAGAAAACGCTCGGCGACCTGTTGTCCTCGGCTGGGTACGCATGCTCGACGTACGGGAAGTGGCATGTCGGGGAAGGTCGCGGACGCTGGCCGCCCGATAAGGGATTCCTCGAGTGGTACGGGCCGGCGCGCACGTACGACGAGGCGCTCTGGGCTACCGACCCCTGGTACGACCCGCACCGAGATGGCGTCTCGCGGATGCTCGAGATAAAACGCGGTGACACCGAAGTCACTGAACGTGAGCAGCTGACCCTCGACGTACGGCGGACTGCGATGTCGAATACCTCCGCCGAGCGGATACGTTCATCCGTTGTGCGGTGCCGACGCCACACCGTTCTTCGTCTACTTCAACCACTCACTGATGCACATGCCGGTCATCCCTCGCGAAGAGTTCAAAGGTATTTCCGGGCAGGGAGATTGGGCAGATAGCCTGCTCGAACTGGACGGGGACTTCGGCGCCTTACTCGACCTGCTGGACGAGCTCAACGTTACGGACAACATCATGGCCGTCTTCGCGGGCGACAACGGCCCGGAAGAAGTACTCACCTGGCGAGGCACCCCCGGGTACTGGGAAGGCTCCTAATTCGCCGGCGGTGAAGGAAACGTCAGAACACCGTGTGCTGCCCGGTGGCCGGGACACATCAGGCTGGCGAGGTCAGCAACGAAATCATGCACATCACCGACTCGATCACCACCATCGAGCATGCCGCTGGCCTCACCGAGCCGACCGATCGCATCATCGACGGCGTCAAACCAACTCGATTGGCTCACCGGTGAACAACCATTTTCGAAGCGTGACGGATTTATCTACTGGATGGGCGCAGAAATGTACGTGTGAAATGGCGAGACTTCAAACTTGCCCTCATCGCCCAGAAATACTCTACCGATCCGATCGGCAAACTCGCCTCGCCCCGCATCATCAATCTGGTCACTGATCCCCAAGAACGGGAACCCATTAGTGCCACCTACCTGCACTCGTGGACCGTGCAGCATTTCAGCCGGATCCTCGGCGACTACCGCCAGAGCGTGCGCCGTGAGCCACTCATACCGGCCGGCGCACCCCTGGGATTCGTGCCCACGACGCAAGATCCGTGACAACCACGCCGAGCCCGGTGATTACGAGCAATGCCTGCAGCTATGAGACCCAACGTATTTGGGGGAAACCGCGATCGGTCAGCTCATAACCCAGAGGTCTCAGGTACGAATCCTGTCGGGCACCACTAGCGTGGCGCACCTAGGGGAGAACGTCGCCGCCACCGACTCCGCACTCAGCGACGACGAGGTCGGGACTCTATCGGCGAGCAGAACGCGTGATCTAGGCTGCGGTGGCGTGTCCTACACGGTGCGAGCCAGTAGGTCCGCGAGCAGTCCGGCGAACTTCGCCGGATCCTCGAGTGCACCGCCTTCGGCGAGTAGGGCTGTGCCGTAAAGCAACTCGGCGGTTTCGACCAGTCGGCGCATTTGGGCATCGTCACCACCCGCTTTCTGCGCCTGTTGCAGGCCGGTGATGAGCGGATGATTCGGGTTGAGTTCGAGAATCCGTTTCCCGACCGGAACCGCCTGTCCTGAAGCCCGGTACATGCGCGCGAGCGCCGGTGTTATGCCGAATGTGTCGGTTATCAGGCATGCCGGCGATTCCGTCAGGCGCGTGGACAACCG